>Ga0315555_1002658_pt1 | contig 12493 bp, 9 predicted proteins | sample SalMarSW160380MG_FD_202113 | JGI IMG/M metagenome (GOLD analysis project Ga0315555, IMG submission 202113) | Salt marsh sediment microbial communities from the Plum Island Ecosystem LTER, Massachusetts, United States - Salt Marsh Sediment SW1603-80 ...
ACCGCCCCTTTCTGGAATCCGTCCATTCTCGCCCGTGCGGAGCAAATATCCGCCTCGGCCTTCCACTGCCGCCTGTTCGATGCCGACGTGGCCTATCAGTACTTTGGATTAGCACTGCCGTCGATGGATTGGGGATGTTTCGGTCTGGGCATTTTCCGTCTCGGAATCAGCGGCATAGAAGTGCGCGATGAGAACAATGTCCTGCTCGATGAAACGCGTGATAATCGTCTGGCCCTTTATCTGGCTTATGGAAAGACCATTTCACAATATAATCTCGGACTCTCGCTTTCATTTGAACGCCACGAACTGGAAAGTTACCGGGCAACGTCATCGCCGGCCGTAAGCCTGTCGATTGGCCGCGATTTCGGATTGGGATTAAGCCGCTTTAGAGATTTATCGATTGCCCTTAATCTTCGCAATGTTGTCAATCCGGGGATAAGACTGGTCGATGAAACCATCAATTATCCGTTCACTTTCGATCTGGGGGTGTCGTTCAGGATGCAGCCGTTCGCGGGTCGGGACCATGATTTAATATTATCCTCGGCTCTGGGCCGGAAAGCGGACAAAAATGGCGAGTTATCATTCGGCGCCGAATATGATTTCGGGAATCTGTTGTCTTTACGCGCCGGAGCTCGAGACGGTCAGCCGACTTTCGGGTGCGGCATAAATTACAGTATTCTTAGCTTCGATTATGCTCTGATCGAACGTGATCTCGGCAGCTTGCATATGTTCAGCCTGACGACTTCGATCGGGCAGCCGCTTAGTGAAAAAAGGAAAATCCGCGCTCAAAAGCGCGAAGAAGAATTCAGGAACATGATGAATTCACAATTGGCTTCGCGTAATCAAAATACGATAAGCGAATTGGTACACAAAGGCAAACTTCTGCTGGAGACCGGTGAAATGGAGGAGGCCCGTAATTATCTGGATCGGGCTATGTTCCTGGCACGGAGCAGCGGGTCTGACACGACCGAAATATACCGGTTATTCCAAAGGGCCAGCGAGAGGCTTGAAGATATTCTGAATAAAAAGAATTTCGCTCTTTACATGGATTCAGCCCAGGTGAAATTCGATCTCAAGGATTATCTGGGCGCGAAGTATTTCACCGGGTTGGCATTGGCGATAAATGTAAACAACGACGAAGCTCAACGGCTAATCGATCGTACCGAAGCAGCCATTGAGCAGGCTGCCTCGCAGGAAGAAATGGTCAATAAATCGCTTATGGATGTCGACTCGTTATTAAACTACGGTCATGTCGAGCAGGCTCTGGTGATCGCCAAAAGCCTGATTCAATATAACTCGAACGATGAAAGAATTCTCCTGGCATTGAAACGAACTCGATTCGAAAAGTGGCGAATGATAGCTTCTGATGCTTTTGCCGGTAAAGATCTGGAAGTCTGTATTGCCGCCCTTGATTCGGCTTTGAAAATTTTCCCGGAACATAAGCAATGTCTCGAGTTAAGGAGCCGCGCCGACAAGGAACTTCATAAAGTGCAGGCAGTGATTCCCGCTACGCCGGAAATTACCGCTCCGGCCCCGATCAGTCCGGAACTCCGGAAGGAGATAGAAGAGACGTATAACACAGCCCGCGAACATTTCGAAAAAGGCGATCTGTCGCTGGCTGTAACGTACTGGGAAAGAGTCGAGCGAATGGCTCCCGATTACATGTCGGTTCGGGAGTATCTGGTCCGTGCGTACAAATTTATCGGCGTTGAACTGTATGGGAAAAATAAATTGAAAGATGCCATCGCCGTATGGGAAAAAGCCTCAAAGATGGATCCGGCCAATCAGGAGATAAAAGACTATATCAAACGAACAAACAATGAAATGAAAAAACTGGAAGAGTTATCCTATGAGCACTAATGATTCCTATACATCGATTAATGAATGGCCCCAGGCCAAACAATTTCGAAAGTCCATCCGGCTGGAATTTTCACTTTATGTTTCAATCGTTATTCTGCTTCTTATGCTGACCACCGGGTATGTTATCACGAATAAATATGTCAATACGGTAACGCAGAATGTGGTTGAGAAATTGCTGGTCCAGGCCCGTGCCTATTCAGGTTCAGCCGGCAAATTGATTATCTCGACCAATGGTCCCGATGAACTCCTGCTAAATAATATCTGCAAAAAGCTGGCAACGAATAACGATGATATTTACTGGGCCGGTATTACGAATCCGGAAAACGTTTTCATAGCACATACCGATATCAGGCAGGTTATAGCCGAAGCCAGAATGGGTTTTTCCGCAGACGAGCATAGTTATAATTTTTTTCGTGATAACGAGACTTTTGAACTCAATAAGGCCACGATTAAAATAACTGTACCGATAACCGAAAGCGAGATTATTGTCGGTCGGCTCGGTCTGGCATCTTCGACTCGACAAATCATCGAGGCGAGAAATAGTTCCATATTTGCAGTGGCATCAATAACCGTGTTCATGCTCCTTCTTGGCATTCCGTCGACGACATTAGTCCTTAATCGCAAGTTGCGTCCTATAAAACAAATTACGAATGCTTTGAAAGATATCTCGTATGAAAACATTAAACTTGAGTTTCCTTTTGTCAGTAAAAACGAATTCGGTTATCTGGCGGAGACATTGAAAGCTATGGGCAAAAAGTTGAATGCCGCACAAAAAGAGGTTATTGAAAAAGAACGACTTTCCCGTGAACTTGAAATCGCCCATGAAATTCAGGCCAATATTTTGCCCCGCCGATTTCCCCATACCGATACCTATGAATTCGCCGGGTTTTACGGCAGCGCCAGAGAAGTCGGTGGCGACTATTATGATTTCATCGATCTCGGAAATGACTATTTGGCCTTCCTGGTCGCCGATGTCTCCGGTAAGTCGCTGCCCGGCATGCTGGTGATGCTTCTGACACGTGATATCGTCAAGCAGCTGAGCCAATTTATCCATGATCCGGGCCGGCTTTTGTCAGAGGTAAACAGCGAGCTGTCGACCGGAATTAAAAAAGGCATGTTCGTGACAATGTTCTACGGCCTGCTTGAGAAGAGAACCGGCCGGTTTACTTTCGCTTCGGCCGGTCATAATCCTCTAATCAGGGTAGCCAGTCAAACCGGTAAATGCGAATTGATAAAGACACACGGTTATCCGCTGGGGCTGATGTCCCGGGAGAAATTCGATCAGCGGATTGAAACCGGCGAGATGCTTCTATCAAACGATGATTGGCTGGTTCAATATACTGATGGAATAAATGAGGCACATAATGCAAACGGCGTAGTATTCGGTATGAATCGCTTTACGAAAATTTTGGAAAATAATATCAAATCGAATCCCCCGGAGATGGTAAATAATACCATAAATCAGCACAAGGAATTTGTGGGCGGGACTCCTCAATTCGATGACATAACGCTTCTGGTTTTAAAATGGAGAGGTCAGGATACCTTTATGAGACAGACGATAAAAGAGGAGGCTGTCAATGAGATTTAAAGCGGACAGCCAACCTCTGGTGATCCTTCCGGGCGAAATATCGGATAGGACGATAACGACTTTAATGAAGAGCCTGGATAAGTTGCTTTCGGAAAAGCCGGAACTGATTTCATTGGATTGCTCCCGGCTGGAAAATGTCAATTCATCCCAAATCGGCTTTCTCTGGCAGGCCCGTCAGAAATGCGTCAAGGCCGGGGCCGACATCCGACTGCTTTCACCATCGTCCGGTTTGATTTGTGTATTAAAAGTGCTTGATCTCCATGATTTGTTTCAATACACCGGGAGTCCCGACTGTGGAATGTGGGAGCAACCGGTTGGCGTTGTCCTGAAAAATTCCTACGTCGATGAATTCAGGCCCGAACCTGAAAGCATCGATAGAGCGTTGAAAAATTTTACAGAGTTTTTGAATTCGTTGAATTTGCATCATATAACGATTTTCGAATTACAGACAATTTTTTATGAAGTTTCAACCAATATTCGGACGCATTCCGGAATGTCAAAAAATGAGTCGATACTGTTTACGGTCAGAACTAATGACAAAAAAATAGTTCTCGTTTTTGCCGATTCCGGACGAGGTTTTGACATAACCAGGCAGCCGATTGATATTAATCCCGAAATGGCAGGAAAAAACAAACAAAAAAGTGGTTTCGGGTTAGCTCTGATCCGTCGTCTTGCCGATAAAATAGAATATATAGGTGAGCGAACCGGTTTAAATATTCTCGTTCTGGAAAAAAGGTGGAATTAAGCATGGACAAACCGAATATAACGAAAACAGTCATTAATGATGATGTGGTCATCATCAAACCGATTAAAACTCTGGACAATAATAACGCCCACGAAATGGTAAATATTATCACCGGCGTTCAGGAGGATGGTTATAAGACTATTGTTATGGATATGACGGATTTGGAATTTCTTTCTTCGGCCGGAGTCGGGTCGATTCTGGGGACAATTGAAACTTCACGGGAAGTCGGCGGAGATATAATCCTGTGTAATGTCCCGGAAAGTATAAATCACATTCTTGATATCCTGGATTTGATCGATTATCTGACAATACGTGAAAATAAAGAAAAAGCCATAGCTATGACGGGCGCCCGGATTTAATGATGAGCAATTCAGGCTTCAGTCATAAGGATCGAGTCGCGACCTCTTATTATAAGTGGTTATCCGACGAAAAATCGTTGCTGGCCCTGGACGCCCTGGCCAAATTGAATACACAATTTGCCAATCGGCCGGAATTTCAGTTATTGATAAAAACTTTGCTTCTGACTCTGGCCGGGCAGTTTTCCATAACCAGCGCGTTTGCGGTTTTGCGACAACCCGGATATTCCGATAACAAGACCGTTTTTCTGGCCACCGGTAGATTCGCCAAAAGCCGTCAGCTGGAGTCGTTGCCTTTGACCCCGGACCTGGAACGATATTTTGTTGAATACAGAGCGGCTGCAAGAATTACAGATGTTAATTGTCCCCACTCCTGTAAAAGCTATCGGGGCATTTTACACGATTGCAAAGTTGCAATCGTCTGTCCTTTAATGCATAATGACAAGCTCCTGGGAATAATCGGACTCGGGGAAAAAGTCGCCGGCAAAAACTTCCAGGATAAAGATATCGAACTCTTTAATTCGTTGATGCAGTCGATTGTGCCTTTGATCGCCAGTTCTTATCATTTTTGGGAAATGGCCAGTCTCAGCGCCTGGCATCTTGATATTCTTAATCACGTCAAACAGGGTGTTTTTGCCTTTGCTTATGATAATCGTCTGAAAAAAATCAATACGGTCGGAATCAATATTATCAGGCGTCATAATCCCGATATTCCCGACGTGGTTTCGATGTACAACCTGTCGCTTGAGGAAGTCTTTGACGAGAAAATATTCAATGACTGGGCCAAGCGTCTTGCAAAAGGTATAGCTGAACATGACAGCGGAAGTATCGAGGGATTGGTTATAAAAACCGATGGTGTCGAATATGCTTATGATGTTTATTTTTGCAAAATTTCGGGGGACACCGAATTTCAGGCCGATTTCATCGTAACCCTGGATGATGTTACCGAACGGCGAAGGGCAGAAAAACAAAGACGGTTGCTTCAGGAAAAACTGGAGCAGGCCGAAAAAATGGAGGCGTTAGGGGTATTAGCGGGCGGCGTGGCGCATGATCTTAATAACATGCTGGGGCCGTTGGTAGGTTATCCGGAATTGATACTCAGGAAACTGCCCGAGGACAGCCCTGTCAGAGGGCAGGTGAATAAGATCGCCGATTCAGCCCGAAATGCATCGAATGTGATCCAGGATTTGCTGACTCTCGCTCGACGGGGACGCTATGAAATGGAGCCTGTTAATCTTAATAAGGTCATAGCGGATTACCTTGAATCTCCTGCTCATATTCAGAGAAGTAAAGACAAACCTGATATTCTTGTCGAATATAATCCGGACGAAAATATTTGCAATATTAATGGCTCATTTCCGCACCTTTACAAAGTGGTGATGAACCTGATAGTAAATGCCTTTGACGCCATGCCCGAGGGGGGTAAACTCGCCGTAATTACCTCCCGCGAATATCTGAAAAAATTGTCCGGGGGTTACGACAAAATCGAAGAAGGCAATTATGCCGTTTTACGTGTTCGCGATACCGGTATAGGTATAGAACAGAAGGACCTGGAAAGAATTTTCGAGCCCTACTTCTCCAGAAAGAAAATGGGTTCCAGCGGAAGCGGATTGGGATTATCTGTAGTTTACGGAATTGTTAAAGATCATAAGGGTTATTATGACATCTTCTCTGAGATAGGCAAGGGGACAGAGTTTGTTCTATATTTCCCGGCCACTGACCTGCTCGAAAAGGCGGCTTATGAAAGTGAAGATACATTTTGTGGGACCGAGAGTATTCTGGTGGTCGATGACATCATCGAACAACGTGAAATAGCCTATGATATGCTTAGCAGCGTCGGGTATAAAGTTGTTTGCGTCGAAAATGGCCGCAAAGCGATTGAGTATCTATCGAAAAATCCGGCGGATATCGTAATTCTCGACATGATTATGGAAAAGGATTTCGACGGCCTGGATACATATCGTGAAATAATAAGACTCCGCCCGGCTCAAAAAGTAATTGTCGTCAGCGGATTTTCGGCCACCGAACGGGTTCAGGAAATTCAAAAACTGGGTGGCTGCCCGTTTATAAAGAAGCCGTTTACTCTTCAGATAATCGCTAAGGCCATTCGTACAGCATTGGATAATAAAGACCCCATTGATCAACCTGCCTGACGCAGCAGTCGGCTGATTTTGTACTGCCGGCGGACTGTGAATCACAAACCATTATCACCGGCAATTTTTAAGTTATCAACAACTTAACTGTAATTCTAAGGTGATTCTATTATCATGCCGCGGTGAGTTTCATTAACTTGTATCAAGCTATATTTTTAAAGCAAATAGCAATATATATCATTGTTCTTTACGGGAAATAATTTAAATACGAAATTGACTAACAAATTCTCGGCAATTGCTCACCGGCCGGCATTGTAATGATTCGCTCCGCCCCCAGTACTGTCACCAGAGTGACCAGGCCATTTTCATCATCGACAACTCGCCCTATTTTCGAGGCCTCCGGCCAATTCAAATCATTCCGCAATATATTTAATGCTTTTTCGGCGTCAGATTGAGGAGCGAAAAGAATGAAAGTACCTTCATTGGCAACCTGCAGTGGGTCCAAACCCAAAATTTCGCAGGCATTGTTTACCGCCGACGATACAGGAATACTCCTTTCCTCCAGTACAAAATGAAGCCGGGAAGAACCGGCAAGCTCGGTAAGAGCGGATGCCAATCCTCCGCGCGTCAAGTCGCGAAGGCACCTTATTCGAATATCATTTTCTATAAGAGCGATTATCGAGTTTGCCAGAGGCGCAATGTCGCTTTCTATTGACGTCTCAAATTGTAATCCCTCACGAACCGACATTATGGCAATGCCATGACGGCCGATATCCCGATTTATTATGATTGAATCTCCCGGCTCGATTGAGGTCGGTGATATGTCCAATTCATGATCCATAATTCCTATACCTGACGTGTTGATATAGACACCATCACCCTTGCCGTGTTCGACTATTTTGGTATCTCCGGTTACTATTTTAGCATTTGTTTTGTCTGCAGCGATTTTCATCGAATGCGTGATTTGGTTTAACATCTCGACAGAAAATCCTTCCTCGATTATAAAACCGGCACTTATATAAAGCGGTCTGGCACCGCACATGGCCAGATCATTGACCGTTCCGAGAACCGCCAGCGAACCGATATTACCGCCCGGGAAAAAAAGCGGGCTGACAACAAATGAATCTGTCGTAAAGGCAAACCTTTTCTTTTGGCCATTGAATACGGCCCCGTCATGAGCCCTTTTAAGTTCTTCGGAATCGAATATTTTGATGAACAGGTCTTCGATCAATTGATGCATCTGGCTTCCCCCGCCACCGTGCGCGATGGTGATATTCACATGTTGTTGCACAGGCGTCGGGCATTGTACCATCTTATTGTCATTATCGTCTCGCATCATTGCTCCTGTATTTATAATAGGCGGCGCATGAACCTTCCGAGGATACCATCATAGGCCCGAGGGGATGCCCCGGTCGGCAGGTTTTTCCAAATTCGGGACATTGGCTCGGATTGGATCGGCCGCTTAGAATGTCAGATACTATACATTTGTTTTCATTATCGGATTTGGTTAGTGCGATATCAAAACGATTTTTCGCGTCATATTGTTTATATTCTTCCTTCAAATTATAGCCGCTGTTTGCTATAGTACCCAAACCGCGCCACTCTCTATCGGTTATATCAAATACCTGGCCGATAATATACTGAGCATATTTATTTCCATAAAAATTTATTGCCCGAGAATATCGATTACTGAGATTGGCTTTGCCCCTTTCAAGCTGTTCGACGGCCGCAAATATTCCCTGTATAAGATCGACCGGCTCAAAACCGGTGGCAATAATCGGTATTTGATATTTATTAACAAGTGATTTGTACTCACGTAAACCGGTAATGGTACAGACATGCCCCGGTGCCAGAAGAGCATCTATCCGGCATTCGGGATCTTTCAGAAGCGCTTCAACGGCAGGCGGGATTCTTACGATCGCATTCAGAATTGAAAAGTTTTTTATTTTGAGTCTATCGGCCGTTAAAACAACGGATGCAATTGCTGGAACCGTCGTTTCAAATCCGATGGCGAGAAAAACAATTTCCCTGTCGGGCAACCTTTTTGCCGGTTCTATTGCATCAAGTGGGGAATAAACGATTTTAACATCAGCTCCTTGACCCCGGGCCGATAATAGGTCGGCATCGTTTCCCGGCACACGAATCATATCGCCGAAAGTACACAGCATCGTACCCGGTTTAAGAGAGATAGATATCGCCTGGTCGATTATGGATGCCGGGGTCACACAGACAGGGCATCCCGGACCATGCAAAAGCGTTATATTCGATGACAGGAGCTGATCAAGGCCGAATTTGAAAATGGCGTGCGTCTGCCCTCCGCATACTTCCATAATATTCCATTTACCACGTACGGTTTTCCTGATTCGCGACACGTATCTATTCACGAATTCAGACGACCTGTATTCATCAATATATTTCATGAGTCATTTTTGCTTTTATTAAACAATCTTAATTCGTCGAGAGTCTGAGCCGCTTTTTTTTCATCAATCCTGGCGATCGCAAAACCGGCATGAATTAGTACATAATCATTAATTACGGCGTCAGGGGCGAATGCCAGATTAACTGTCTTGACGATTCCGCCAAAATCGACTTTTCCGCTTCGCATTATCTCACTTTCATCTTCAATTGAGATGATTTTTCCGGGAACGGCCAGACACATATAATTATTTCTCCCTTGATTCCGAATTAACGACGGCCATAATCTGCCCCAAAGAAATACCACCGTCATTGGTCGGAACACGTTTATGCCAGTGCGGCTTAAATCCTTCTTTTTGCAGAGCGGGTACCGCTTTTTCGATAAGATTTTTATTCTGGAAACAACCACCTGATAAGACTACATTTTTATCATTAACTCGACCGGCAATATTTACTATTAATTTTGCAAGGGCATTATGGAATTTGGCGGAAATTAAATCTTTCGATACCGAATTATGCATGTCATTCAAAATAGAATGAATAGCCTGCTCCCAATCAATTTCATAGGGCATATAGTCGAACATAACGTCAAAATGATATGATTCATCGGTATTGACTTTATCGGCGGCGAATTCCAGTTGCATGGCCGCTTCGCCTTCGAAGGTCGACTTATGACATAAATCAATAATTGAAGCGACAGCGTCAAAAAGACGACCCATACTCGACGTGACAGGTGAGTTGATATCATTTTCGAGCATTTTTTTCAGTACAATTCTATCTTTGCTGTCGAACAAAGAAAGAGGGATTATCTCCGACCTTCCGAATAGCCTTTCTCCGTAAATTTCATACAGCAGTCCGATCGCGGAGCGGCAGGGCTCCTCAACGGCCTTTTCTCCACCCGGCAATTTGAAACAACGCAGGTGCGCCACCCGCACAAAGGTCTTTCGGAAGACCTTTAAGAATTCACTGCCCCAGATGGTATCATCGGAGCCTAATCCGGTTCCATCCCACGATATTCCCAGGACAGGCGGCTCCAATTTATTATCCCCCAGACAGGATAAGATATGGGCGTGATGGTGTTGGATTTTAAGCGTATGAGGGGATAACTTTTCGGCGTATTTTGTTGAAAGATAATCGGGGTGCATATCCGCGGCTATTTTTTCAGGTTTGAAATCATAAATATCCGATATCGATTTGATAGTGTTGAAAAACGTCTCGTGAGCCTGCCGGGTTTCAAGGTCGCCAATATGCTGGCTGATAAAAGCGCTCTTATCAATCGAGATGGCGATTGTATTTTTCAAATGGCCGCCGACGGCAAGAAACGGATGCGCATGTTTATGCAATTGAATCGTGGTCGGCGAGTATCCCCGGGCCCCTCTCAGGACAGCTTCCCGATTCATCATGACTCTGACCACGGAATCATCGACCTGTCTGGCAATTGGCCGATTATGCACCAAAAAGAGATCGGCGATGTTTTTTAAACGTTCAAGCGCCTCATATTCATCGATACAGATCGGCTCATCGGAAAGATTACCGCTGGTGGCCACCAGCGGAATATTGAGTTCCGCCATTATCAGGCAATGCAACGGAGAATAGGGCAGCATAATTCCAAGGTACGGATTATCGGGCGCCACTTCGCGGGAAACCAATTGATCGGCGCCATCCCTGCATTTTAAAAGGACTATCGGAGACTGAGGGGATGATAATATATTTTCCTCCAAATTTGAAACAAGACAATATTCTTTAACGGTGTGGATATCAGGGAACATCAATGCCAGTGGTTTTTTTTCACGGTTTTTTCGTTTTCTTAATCGCCTGATTGCCTCGTCGTTTCTTGCGTCAACCAGAAGCTGAAAACCGCCCAGGCCTTTTATTGCCAGGATTTTCCCGGCCAGTAAAGCATAAAAACTTAAGAGAAGGCATTCATTTTTTATCTCTAAAATCTTACCATCTTTGTCCCATAGTTCCAGGTGCGGTCCACAATTGGGGCAGGCGTTCGGCTGGGCATGAAATCTTCGGTCGAGAGGGTTTTCGTACTCCGCCCGGCACTCATCACACATGGGGAATATTTTCATCGTCGTTTTATCGCGATCATATGGTAATGATTCAATTATACTATAGCGGGGGCCGCAATTGGTGCAATTGGTAAAAGGATAATGATAGCGTCTGTTTCCGGGATCAAATATCTCATGGACGCACTCAGGGCAGGTGGCGATATCGGGCAGTACGTGGGTATTTTTCTCGCCCGCCTGTATGCTTTCGCCAATAGTAAATCCTCTGTAGCCCTTTGCGTGATGATAAGATAAATTCATATTCTGAATAGTCGCCAGCGGCGGTTTATCGATCTTAATACGTTCGACAAATTCTTCAAGTCTATCGCTGCCGCCTTCGACTTCCATAACGACTCCCTGCGGTGAATTATTTATCCACCCGTTGAGATCCAGTTTTTTTGCAAGTCGATATACAAAGGGTCGAAAACCAACACCCTGTACTACCCCGGAAATGTCTAATCGGAGCCGGCTTAAGGACTCAGTCTTATTTGAGTCTTTTAAATTCCCAATATTCGAGCTTTTCATATTATCAACATATCAATTTTTATTTTACTCTCAATCCGGCAATCTTTATCGCGCCGCGATGATAGCCGTCCGGAAACAACTGCTCCAATTCGGCGAGATCGATCTGATTTTCCTCGCACGTTTTATAGACGGTCGGCACGTCCCCGTTCTTATCGTAATAGTCACGCAAATAATTTATGATTTGCCAATGCTTTTCGCCAAGTCGCCCGCCCGGTATTTTCATTTCGAAGGCCCTGAAACTTGCATAAAATTCATCCCACTGGGAGGGATCAACAAGGAAGCCCCTGACGTCAACCATGTAATTCTTATTGGCTGATATTACATTTAAGTCGTCGGCGGTTTTAGGCAGGCTGGCCTGCCCCAGGTATCCCTCTTTATACGTTATTCCGGCAAGCTTGCATGCACCCCGGAGATATCCACTGGGAAACAACATCTTTAAATCTTTTAGACGCAAACCGCATAGTCTGCAGATTTCGTAAATCAGCGGACACTTCCCATCGGCGAGGTAAGTCCCTCTGATAGTGTTTATTACATCCCAATGTTCTTTTACCAGCCCCCCTTCCATGCCGAGCTTTATGGCCATTCCTTCCGCGAATTTTTCGTCCCAATGTTCGAAGTCGATTAAAAAATCTTCCTCGTCTATGTCGTAATTTCGATCCTTATATGCAAAAGTAACCATCTTGACCTCCCTTTTTAAAGGATTGCTTAATTGTTATTCATGCTCGAGCGAAAATTGACTTATAAACCTCATATTTTACTTCCTTTTTGCATTATTCCGCGATCTCCACGCTTTCAAGAATTATTTCCTGGGCGTGAGGGTCGGACATATCTGTCGAAGTCTCGATTTCGAGTTTTGCACC
>Ga0315555_1002659_pt1 | contig 12488 bp, 9 predicted proteins | sample SalMarSW160380MG_FD_202113 | JGI IMG/M metagenome (GOLD analysis project Ga0315555, IMG submission 202113) | Salt marsh sediment microbial communities from the Plum Island Ecosystem LTER, Massachusetts, United States - Salt Marsh Sediment SW1603-80 ...
CTGCTGGCCCACTACTATGCCTTCATCAGCACGGATAGCTTTCCTTTCATGAACTCGGTATGGTACCTGGGTATGCTCATTGTCGGCGGCATGGGCAGTATTGCCGGTGTTATTTTTGGCACCGTATTCCTCAAGCTTTTAGATGAGCTAGTCACCATCTTTGGGCCTACGTTAGCCGCTATTTTCCCCGCCATTGCGGCCCAGGCGGCCGCTTCACTCGGTCTTATCATGCGCGGACTGGTAATAATAATCTTCCTCATCTTTGAACCCAGGGGACTGGCACATCGCTGGGAGCTTATTAAATCATATTACCGGCGGGGGCCTTTATCATATTAACCATTGGCGATGAAAGGAGGTGACTGCATTAAAAAGAGTACTTATATTGACTCAACAGAATCAACTCTCAACTAAAAAAGGAGGATACATGACTAAGTTTAGACTGTTTAGTGCAATTTTAGTGGTTGTCATACTGGCGTCGTTATCAGTGCTGGCTGCCTGCACTGAGGAGACGCCGGCCCCGGCCCCGGCCCCAACACCGGAACCGACCCCAGCCCCGCCGAAAGAAGTGACGCTCTATATCGGCGGCACCTTCGCGCTGACCGGCGCCTACGCCGAGGACACGGCGGCGGTTCTGGCCGGGTATCAGGACTACGCCAATTACGTTAACGATACCAAAATGATGGCGCCCTGGCGGGGTGAGAAATTCCCGGATAATGTTAAGCTGGAAGTGCTGTGGCGGGATGACGAGATAAACCCCGAGAAGGCGCTGTCTATCTATGAAGAGCTCAAGGCCAAGGGTATACTTGTCTACAGGATATCATCCTCACAGGTCGCCATGGCCCTCATGAACCTGCTGAATGAGGACCGCATCGGCGCTACCAGTATGGCCGCCGGTCCTTATCTCCTCTCGCCGCCGAAGACTGTCTTTACCAACTATCCTTTGTATACCGATGAGATGGGCGCCATCGCTAACTGGTTCCTGGATAACTGGAAGAAAGCCGGTAACACCGATAAACCAAGAGTGGCCTACCTCACCGCCGATAGCGCCTCGGGCCGGTCGATTGATATTCCCGAGATGGAAAACTATCTTACGGGTATCGGATATGAATTTGCCGGCAAGCAGTTCGTACCCATGGTGCCTACCACGCCGCCGACCACCCAATTGTCCTGGCTGAAGGATAACAAAGTCAACCTGGCCATGGGCTTTATGATTAATCCTGGCTCCCAGCCGACCATCAAAGAAGCGGTCAGACTGGGCATGGGCACCAATCAGGATTACAAGATAACCTTCGGTTTTGCCGCCCCGAGCCACCTGGCAGTCTTCGCTCCGGCCATGGGTACGCTGGGTGACGGAGTTGTCGTTGCCGGCAGTTACCCTCCCATGACTCACAAGGATTTACCGGGTATCGCCTTCTATGATAAGTTAATGGCCGATTATGAAGATGAACCGGTGACCCACATCATGTACCTGGCGGGCATGGTCGAAGCTATGATCCAGACCGAGGCGCTGCGGCTTGCCATGCTGCAGGTACCTGCTGACCAGTTGAAACCGGTTGACGTACTGGAATACGGCTTCTACCAGATAAAGAACCTCAGTACCGGTGACCTGACCCCGCCGCTGACCTTCGGTCCCAGCGATGTCGAGGGGGCTAAAGAGATGCGTATTGACCAGGACCAGAATGGGGAGGTTGTCTTGCTGGGCAACTACCCGATTCTCGGCATCTACAAGCACGAATAATCATTTCATTAGTCCGGGGGCTCCGTTCCGGAGCCCCCGGGTAAGCCGGCTATTGCTTGAAACACTCAGGTTATAACAACCTGAGAAGTGGCATATTCGATCCCGGCCTTCCCCAGTGGTGACACCAGGTTTTATACGAGAGTCACAACCAATAATAGCACCAGGTTCTAGTAGTCGCTTTTTCATGACGCTATGGGGGAGCGCGTGCCAACCTGGAAGAACAGAGGAAACTCCTGATCCGGTACGCTGAACACTGTTAATATCCGTAAAGAGTGCACCAGGCGTATTATCGCCGTAAAACCGAAACCGTCTTCCGAACTTGCCTTCCAATTGGCACTATTGACATTAAAATCCTCGCATGATAAAATAACGCAAATTTCAAATTATGAAAAGATTTTTCAAAAATTATGGATAATATATCAAAAACCGTAATGAAGGCAATAAATATACTGGAAATTTTTCTCAAGAGTGACAGCACGCTTAGTTTGAAGGAAATATCCAAGTTAACCGAGCTAAATGTAACCACCGCATACAGGTTGATTTCAACGCTGACTAAAAGGGGGTTTTTAACTCATCTTGAGAAAAGTGGAATGTACGCACTTGGCCTGAAAACGCTTGATTTTAGCTATGCACTCCGACGTGACCTGAAGTTCATTGATTTTGCTTACGTGTCCATGAGTAAGCTGAGTAAAGTACATAATGAATCGGTCTATTTAGCTGTAATGGATGGCGATGAGTCGCTTGTAATAGAAGAGGTTGGTATCGACGAAGAATTGCGTATCAATTCGCCTGTAGGTAAACGCCTGAAATTACATTGCACAGCTGGCGGTAAAATATTAATGGCCTCATTGTCTAAAGAGGAACGAAAAGCGTATTACAGCAGAAACACGCTCCAACCCTTTACTAAAAATACTATCACCGATATTTCTCAGCTTGAAAAAGAACTAGAAACTGCAAAATTAGAGGGGGTTGCTTTCGATAGAGAGGAATACAGATTGGGAATATGGGCTACCGCGGCACCTATTTATAATACGAATGGAAGTGTAATCGCTGCTGCAGGCATCCTGGTTCTCACTTCGCATATTAATGGCGATAATGCTGCAAATTATTCAGCGGCAATAAAGAGCTGCGCGGGGGAAATATCTCAAATTATAAGTCGAATTATGTAATATCTTCTGCCCGGTGTAAAAAATCAAACGCCGTACCGAAGATAAATATCATAACCTGAATACTGAATGGAGTTAAGTGATTGGCTAGAAATAAGACTGTAAAAACGATTCGGGAATCCCCAAAGGATGTCAGAGTATACTACGAAGCTGATATCGTGGTGGTGGGAGGGGGCCCCGGGGGACACTCAGCCGCAATAGCTGCCGCACGAACCGGTGCGAAAACAGTGCTCCTGGAGAGGTACGGCCACCTGGGTGGCATGTCCACCGGGGGAATAGTAATCCAAATACCTCATATGAGCGACGGCGGCAGCGAACCGATAATCGCCGGCCTTAGCCTGGAATGGCTGGAAAGGCTGGATGCTATCGGCGGAACTCTTCGTCCCAGAATGGAGGACATTGGCTCTGCGGACGAAAAACTGGTGTCCTATTGGCGGCGCTTTATGGGCAACGTGACTAATGGTCGGATAGAGCATACCGCGTGGGTGGATCCCGAATTACTGAAGTGTGTACTGAACGATATGGTGGAAGAGGCGGGAGTCAAACTATTCCTCCATTCCTGGGGTACTCAAGCTATTGTCGATAACGGAAAAGTAAAAGGCGTTATCTTCGAGAGTAAATCAGGCCGGCAGGCAGTACTTGGAGAAGTAGTCGTTGACGGCACGGGAGACGGCGACCTCCTTCCCTCGGCCGGTGCGGAGTTTGATGGCGTTATTGATCCTTCATCCAGGAGTTCCATGCTGGCGCTGGTTTTCCGGCTGGGTAACTGTGATTACCAGGGATACTGCGATTTTAAAGAGTCCGAGCCGCAGAAACACCAGGAACTGATGAAAGAGCTTGCCGGGGTTGCGGGTACCCGGCTTTTACCGCTACCGTCACCGCGTAATGACGTTATGTGGGTGAACAACTGGATACCGGACCTGGATTGCACCAACGTGGAAGACCTCACCAGGCTGGAGGTCGAAATGCGTAAGATAATGCGACGGGGACACGAGTTCATGAAGAAGAATATCCCGACATTTGAGAACAGTTTTATACTCGATACGGCTTCACAAACCGGTACGAGGGGCAGCCGAAGGCTGATCGGCGAACACGTGATTAAGGAGGAAGACTTCCAATCCGAAAAGAAATTCGATGACACTATAGCCGTCTTCCCCCGCCTCGGGCCCCCGGGGCAGACGGGACAGGTTAAACATGTCTATATACCGTATCGAGCGCTGGTACCCGCTAAAATAGAGGGCTTACTCGTCGCTGGCAGGAGTTTCTCCTCAGACCAGGCGGCTAACAATATGGCCAACCTTATACCGCATTGTATCGCCATGGGACAGGCTGCCGGGACCGCAGCCACACTGGCGATTAATCAGGGCATCAGTCCCCGCAAGGTGGACTACAGAGTCCTGCAAAAAAACCTGCTGGGGCAAGGTGTCCCATTACCAGGTGTGGTTTTAACGGAGGTCAAATAAGATGTGTTGCCAGTTAACAATAACGCTACAGGGCAACGTAAAGGAGGTGATACGCCTATAGATAGAGAATCAATATAATCAAAAGTTATTGATTCGCCTAAAGGAGGTGAAAACCAATGAAAAGAACCTTATTAGTCCTATTGACAGTGGTAATGCTGTTAACTCTGGGGCTTGCGGCCTGCACGGAGCCAGAGGAGCCGACGCCAGCGCCGGCGCCAGCGCCCGCGCCGACTCCGGCACCAGAACCAAGCCCAACTCCGGCACCGACTCCGGCACCCGAACCGGAGCCAACTCCGGCACCGACTCCGGCACCCGAACCGGATAAATATGGCGGCATACTTAAAGAGGTCTTGACGGTAGGACCGGCAACTCCTATCGGCTATATGCCGGAGGCCGCCCCCGATGCCCAGGCCGATGCCAGACCCGCCATCGAGTCTCTGGTACAGGTCAGGAGCGGAGGATCAGTCGAACCTTTACTGGCGACGTCCTGGGAAATCGCCCCGGATGGCAAATCCATCACTCTGACCTTGAGGCAGGGAGTGAAGTTCCACGACGGCTCCGATTTTAACGCCACCGCCGTAAAATGGAACCTTGATAAGCAGATAGAAGCCGAAAAGGCAACCGACTGGGAGTCGGTGGATGTCGTTGACGAATACACCGTTCGCATTAATATCCCCGGCTATAAGAACACTATCCTGACCGGTCTAGGGTCAGGAACCGCCATGATTACCTCGCCGACGGCCGTCGAGGTAAACGGCCTGGACTGGGCAAGGTGGCATCCGGTCGGCACCGGACCGTTCAAGTTCGTGGAATACGAACGCGATGCTAAGTTAATTTATGAAAGAAACGATGATTACTGGCAGGATGGTTTGCCCTATCTGGACGGCGTAGAATTTGTCGTTATTGCCGATGAGATGGTACGCAGCATCGCCTTCCAGAAGGGCGATATACACACACTGCGGGCTTCAGGTCTAACGGCTCTGGAGCTAAGGGATAAGGGCTTTGACTATGTCACCCGCGCCGGGGGGACTTTCGTTTTGATTCCCGACAGCGGCAATCCTGATTCTCCCTTTGCCAATAAAGATGTGCGTCTGGCGGTATCTCACGCCATCGATCGGGAAGCACTTGCCGAGGCCCTGGGGTATGGTTTTTCCCGTCCGGCATATCAGGTTCTCCCAGGTTATGCCTTGACGGCAGTTCCCAACCTGGACAAGCACGAGTTTGATCAAGACCTGGCCAGGCAACTGCTGGCCGATGCCGGCTACCCCGACGGGATAAAGACCACGATACATGCCTTTATCCGGATAGTCCCCAAGGATTATGTTAGCGCTATAGCGAATATGCTCGGTGAGGTGGGCATCGAAGTTGAACAGGACTTCCCCGAGGCCGGCCGCTACACAGAGTTGCGATTCGGCGGCTGGGACGATGGCATGATGGCCCATGCGCTGGGCGCTATGGAGAATCTGAACTCCACTTTCACTTTCTACTTCGGAGGCGTACAATTCCCCAGCGTCCAGAAGCCCGTGGGATGGCAGGAGGCCTATGATGCCGCCCTTTCCTCGGAAGCTGTAGACCCGGTGAAGACGCAGGCACTGGTCAAGCTCATGCACGACGATGTGATGGTCATACCCTATATGGAAGAGACCGCGGTCGCTTTCATACAGAAAGGCGTTCATGACAGCGGTCAACTGAAAGACAGCCTGACAACCGTGACGGAATACGAACTCACCTGGCTCGACCCGGAACTACGCTAGATATGGTGAGATAAGGTTTATAAAGCAGTCCGTCCCGGCGATATTGGATTATACACGTCGCCGGGACGGATAACAGGTAAGGTTGTGCGAGTTTCCCGATACCGGGAAAATATGGTACTCTTGGCTTGGAGGCTAATAAATAGGTTGAATAGTTGGCTGTCGCTATGCTGCAATTAGAAATGTATCCTCTTTCCTGGTCAACCTGGTCTCAAATCAGGTTGGCACCTGCCCTTATTATACATGCTATGCTCATGTCTATATAACCATGCAATAGGGTCCTGGCCAAACCGATAACAAACGTAGAATAGCAGCTATGGGAACATATATCATTCGACGATTATTACAGATGATACTCGTCCTGTTAATAGTCACGATAATCGTATTCTTAATGGTAAGACTGTTACCAGGTGACCCCATTCTCATATACCTGACCCAGCAGGATCTGGATGAGATTACTCAGGAGCAGGTTGATGCCATCAGGCACGATTTAGGGTTGGATAGATCACTCGTCACGCAATATATCGACTGGATAGGTAGCGTAGCCACCGGTGACCTCGGGACCTCTATAATACACCGTGGCAAAGTGGGCGACGATATAAAAAGGCGGCTGCCCATAACTCTTCACTTGGGTGGCCTGGCTTTTATAATCAGCATAATTGTCGGAATACCAATGGGAGTAATAGCGGCGGTAAGGCGTGGCACCTGGCTGGATAGCTTATTAACCAGTCTCGGTAATCTGGGAATAACGATTCCCATTTTCTGGCTCGGTATATTGCTCATTTATGCCTTTGGCCTTAAACTGGACTGGCTGCCAATCTTTGGCTACACCTCACCTTTTAAGGATTTCTGGCTGAATACACAGCAAATTATCCTGCCTGTTTTCTGCCTGGCCGTACCTGCCATCGCTTCGGCAGTCCGCATGACACGCTCCAGCATGCTCGAGGTCATGCGCCAGGATTATATCCGAACGGCCTGGTCCAAGGGTTTAAGAGAGCGGTTGGTAATAATGAGACATGCCCTGAAAAACGGCCTCATTCCGGTGGTTACCTTAAAAGGTATAACCCTCGCTGCGATTGTGGGCGGCTCCGTACTCGTCGAGACCGTTTTCAGCATTCCCGGTATGGGGAGGCTGGCGGTAGAGGGGCTTTTCTCCCAGGATTACGCCGTAGTTCAAGCTGTTATACTGGTGGTGGGTATCGTTGTATTGGCTATTAACCTGCTGATAGACCTTTCCTACGGATGGCTTGATCCCAGGGTAAGGTACGGATAAGGAGATAGATACTGTGTCAGAAGAGGCTGAACGTGATCTAAAGTCGCTGGAGGTTCCACCACGCGTCAACGAGCTTCGGCGTTTTTTTAAGGTTTTTCTCGGTCGACCTGTCGTTGTTTTCGGGGTTATTGTAATATTGATTCTTATCATATGTGCCGCATTTCCCGAATGGATAGCTCCCTACGATCCCATTAAACAAGACCTGAAAAACGTTTTGCTTCAGCCCAGCAGCCAACATCTCCTGGGCACCGATGCCCTCGGCAGAGATTTGGTAAGTCGTATTATTTTTGGTGCACGGACGGCAGTTATGGTCGGTGTCGTCGCTCTTGGTATTGCCGCCGTGAGCGGCATGATACTCGGACTGACTGCCGGATATTTCGGCGGTATAACGTACGTTATTATTATGAGGTTCATAGACGCGCTGATGGCTTTCCCAGTGATGCTGCTGGCTCTTGCCATCGCGGTGCTGCTCGGCGGAGGGCTTGTGAACGTAATGGTAGCCATTGGCATCGGCATGATGTCGGGATACGCCAGGGTTATGTGCGGTCAGGCTATTTCCGTGAGGGAAAATGACTATATTATAGCCGCACGCAGTTCAGGAGCGAGTAACATGCGTATCATGTTCCGTCACGTCTTACCCAATTGTTTCCCTCCAATGATAGTACTGATGACCATGATGATTGGTATGACTATCCTTTTCGAAGCTGGCCTTAGCTTCCTTGGTATCGGTATCAAGGAACCAACCGTGGCCTGGGGCAGCCTGGTAAATGACGGTTATAAATATTTATTATCATATCCGCTACTTTCTACTGCGCCTGGCATAGCTATAATTGTTGTGGTGTATGCCTTTAACATGGTTGGGGACGGCGTGAGAGACGCCATCGACCCCAGGCTCCGGGGTACTTTTTAAGTAAGCACAAATCTCATTTTATCAAGTCACAAAAGAGGCTTTTGAGACATCCGAAGAACTACGGTAAGTTTAGTTTCGAAAACGGCGGACAGTATCAGAGACTGACTGTAGACCGTCAGCGATAATGGGACACAAACAGGGCCACTAAAACCGTACAGTCCAGACGGGTGGCACGAGCTCCTGAGAGGTAGTAGACTAATCTCAATATAGAAAGGAGCGAATTGTGTCCCAGGAAAACAAGGATAAAGCTGATGCTGCCGAGGCCAGAACCCAGCAAACCAGGGGCTTTATGCAGCAGGTTAGGGTAGTAGCCAAGCGGAAGTACACCCCGGAGGAGAAAGTCCGTATCGTGCTGGAGGGGTTCCGCCGGGAAGTGGCAGTCAATGAACTCTGTCGTCGGGAAGGCATCAAGCCGGGAGCCTACTACGCCTGGACCAAGGACTTCATGGAGGCTGGGAAGGAGCGGCTTACCCGGGATACCGTCAGGGATGCCACGCGTCAAGAGATAAACGAGATAAAGCGGGAGAGCACCGACCTCAAGCACCTGGTGGCTGACCTTTCGCTGGATGTGTACCGTCTCAAAAAAACGGCTATTCCTCCGCTGGAGGGCTACAACGGCGACGGCGCATGAGTGCCAGGGACAAAGCTATTATCCTGGCCCGGGTGGAAAACAAGTCCAGGGGCAAACGGCAGGCACTCATGGCACTGGGGATACCGAAAAGCAGCTACTATCGGTGGCGGCAGTGGCAACGGTGCGATGGCCTGGAGTCCCATTCAGGAGACAGGGGAAGGCCGTGGAACCGGATCACTCCCAAAGAAGAAGGCAAGATACTGGCGGTAGCCCGAGAGTCTCCTGAGCTCAGCAGCTGGCAACTGGCCGCCTGGATCACCGATAATGAAGGCTTTGCCGTATCCGAATCAACAGTTTATCGCATTCTAAGAAGGGAAGGGCTAGTGAAACGGATAGAGGTGCAGCTCGTGGCGGGGAAGGAATACCATACTAAGACCACACGACCTCACCAGATGTGGGCTACCGACGCTTCCTATTTCCGGGTGGTTGGCTGGGGCTACTATTACCTGGTGACAGTGATGGACGACTACTCCCGTTTCATCCTGGCCTGGAAGCTGCAGAAAGACATGTCGGCTAACTCCCTGATCGAGGTGGTACAGGAAGCGGTGGATGTTACCGGCATGACCGATGTGCCTGTCGAGGATCGCACCAGGCTACTCTCGGACAACGGGGCGGGCTACGTCTCCAGGTCCTTCCAGGACTACCTGCGACTGGTGGGCATCAGCCATATCCTGGCGGCACCCTACCATCCCCAGACGAACGGGAAGCTGGAGCGTTATCACCAGAGCATCAAGCGGGAAGTTAACCAGCTACCCTATGAGCTCCCCAGCCAGTTGGAACGGGCAATTGCCGACTTCGTCGACTACTATAACTACCGCCGTTACCATAAGGCACTCGGCAACGTAATGCCTGCCGATGTCTTATATGGCAGGAGAGAGCAGATCCTGCAACGCAGAAAGGAGGTGCAAATACAAACAATTAATCGTCGCAGAGACTACAATCAGGGCCTCAGGGAGCTTGTTAATGCCGCCTGATCATGCCAAAGTGTTCGGTTCAAAAAGTGTCCCATTTCGCTGATTGACAACACAATGCGTCACTGAGGGCCTAACCAACCGCGAGATTGCGGAGGAACTCTTTATCAGTGCATTTACTGTGGAAACCCACCTAAAGAACATACTAGCGAAAACAGGATTCCGGAACAGAACCCAGCTGGCAACCCGAATACAATCAATGAACTCCGGAAACTGACCAACAAACAGGTCACCTCCCTCATACCAAACAACCATTCATCCACCAGACAAATATTAAGGCAAGCCCCGCTCAATGCTTTTTGTGGCAGTCACCAAGACCCACCTTACTATTCTTTGAGATGACACATTTCGTCAGAATGTGACTTGATATTCTATCTTCTAATAGTGAGTGATATTCAACGACAATTCTATCAAGAACTTAGCCTGATTTATTGCTATTAAGAAGTTCTTCCACCTTCTCCACTATGGCTCTTGCACTGAAAGGCTTGGTTATATAAGCATTCGCTCCTGCTTCAAGTGCTTTCTGTAAATTATAATCTTGCGCCAGACCCGTTAGCATTAGAACTTTGGTGTTAGCAGTGGTTGGGTCTGATTTTATTGTTTGACACAACTCGTAGCCATCCATTTTGGGTAGTTGAATGTCTAATATGATAATGTCTTGAATATCCTTTTGCGCAATATTTAATGCTTCTTCGCCATCTCTTGCCAGGAGAATTTTATATTCTTTAGAAAAGCTGAATATTGTTGAAAGCAGTTCAAGAATATCTTCTTCATCTTCGACGATTAACATTTTTTTGGTCATCTTCTTCTCCTGAATCGCTTAAAGTTGTTCACGACTTTTTAATTTAAGAATCTTGTACCGGAATTGCCACGAAGAATGTTGAACCTTTATTTAATTCACTCTCCAGCCAGATCTCACCTCCCATCGCTTCAGTCCATTCCTTAGCAATATAGAGACCTAGTCCACTACCCTTAATACCCTGCGTCTCGGGCCGTTGTATTCGATGGAAGGTTGTGAAAAGTGAATCTTTGTCTTCAGGACCGATTCCCATTCCCTCATCAGAAACGCTTACCACTACGCGGTGCTTTTCCATGTCTTTGCGTGCTGCAAGAGTAATACGTCCACCTTCAGGGCTATATTTAATGGCATTACCGAGTAGATTACCGATAACCTGACCAAACTTCTCGCGGTCAATAAGAACAGCGGGTAGATCAGGTTCAATTTCAACAATGATTTCATGCTTATCACTGCTTTCTCGTGTGAACACTAGACTCTCTTCTAAAACATCCTGTAACCTGACTTTTTCCAATTTCATACTGACTTTTCCGGATCGAATCCGGGTGACATTTAGGAGGTCATCTATCATGTCCGTTAATTTCCGGCCGTTCTCGTAAATGTTAATTAACCACTGCTCCCGGGTGGTATCGGGCGGATTTCGCTGCAGCAGGAGTTCGGTATAACCCATAATGGCAGTCATCGGTGTACGGAGTTCATGAGAAGCAATGGAAACGAAAGTGTCCCGGATACTAACGTCACGGATTAGCCTGGCACTCCGTAATGCGACAGCGGCAACGGAAGCTAAACCCTGTAGCAAATATATATCATCAGTTGAAAATTTCTGTCTCGTAACTTTCTCTGATAGGCACAGAACACCAACTTCGTTATCAGCTGCAACAAGAGGTATTATAAATGTGAGATCCGGGTCGGCACTTAATGCAGAAGCGGGAAATTCAATACTTAGGTTCCGCTGTGATATTAAAGTTAGTAATTTTTTCTGCTTGCTTCTCTTAACAAATGTGCCCTGGGCTGCGCCTATTTCATACGAACCGGATTGTGTGCTGATAAACAGGCAACCACCCGCTAAATTTAATGTCTGTACTATTGTCCCGACTAATAGACGTGATACATCAGTAAAGTCTTTAACTGAGTGTAAAGAAGTACTTAAACTCTGGATCATCTGGCGGTAGTCGTATCTGTCTTTATAGAAGAGCTTGTCTATCAGGCTCTCAATCCACTTTTTTATTGGTCCGAAAAGAGCTGTCGCCATGCCACCCAATACTAACGCCACAAGAATTTGTGCTGGAATTCCAAGTGACGTGTAATTAGCTGTAATGAAGAAAATGGCGACTGACAAAATGCCTGCCATTATTACTGTAATTAACCCGTAAATTAAGCCTCGTCTTATAACAACATCAATATCCATTAATTTCCGCGTAACCACTGCATATCCCATCCCTACAGGTATAAAAACAATAAACAAAATGCTGAACCCAGCTGGTATAATTGGTTGTTTCCATATAACCTCCGGGAGTATATATAGAATCAAGAAAGGAACCAGCGCCATCAGGGCACTAAGAAATATTATTTTCATTTGTTGGCGCGTTTTGGCGGAAGAAGCACGAAAATAGTTATAAACAACCACTCCAGCTACCGCTAAATAACCTAGTCCATATACGAAAAATCTGACAGCACGAAAACCCGGCAATGGTTGTCCGTTAGCTTGACCGATAAGTAGAAAAAGTATCAGTGTTATGGCTGGTGGAAGATAAATAAGAAGTGTAAGACGATTACGACGAAGTCGGGT
>Ga0315555_1002662_pt1 | contig 12486 bp, 10 predicted proteins | sample SalMarSW160380MG_FD_202113 | JGI IMG/M metagenome (GOLD analysis project Ga0315555, IMG submission 202113) | Salt marsh sediment microbial communities from the Plum Island Ecosystem LTER, Massachusetts, United States - Salt Marsh Sediment SW1603-80 ...
CGCCGTCCATTTCGCCGAGAAGGGCTGGACGAAGACCAAGCTCGAAGTGTTCTTCAACCACAAGGCACGGTGGAAGTACTTCCCGTGGGACATGGATGAGATCAGGTTCGAACGCGACAACAAGGCGACGCTGTATCCGGCAAAGCTTGCGCTGGAGGCGATCGAGGGGATCGAGGGGCCGCAGTTTATTAACCGGATCGACAGCTCATGGATCTTCGGTAAATCGGCGAAGAGCGAGCTGGGCGACGCGATTGATCTGTGGATCGTGAACGGCGGCTACCTGGCGCCGTTCCCGGACGAGGCCGAGCTTCTGAAATCCAAGGGCCAGGAGATATTCTTCTACGGCGGCGCCGGTAACATTGCCGCTCCGTCGCGGATGCATAATCTGGTGTGGCCGTGGCTGGCCTGGGGCCGGGGCGTGGACGGGTTCACGTACTGGAACGCGCTCGGCTGGGGCGGACGGGAGTGGTGGAAGTCGCCCGGCGGCGGGCACAATCACATAATGTACCCGGCCTCGGTCCTCGGCATCGACGGCGCGCTCGCCAGCGTCCGTATGAAGACGATGCGGCGGGGGGTTCAGGACAACGCGTATCTGACGGAGCTCACGAAGCGGACCGGTTCGCGCGACGCGGCCGACGCCATCATCGCGGACCATCTCGGCAATACCCGGGGGCGGGAGGACTGGTGGCAGAGAGACGAGTACCCGGGAGGTTCCGGCAGCGATACCCGGGCGCGCAAGATGAGCCCGCGTCCGTGGCACGACGCTCCGCGTTCCAAATGGGTCTCCGCCCGCAGGGCGGTCGCAGAAACGGTAGAAAAGGCATAGGTGATATCATGGCGAAAGTACGAGTATCCGCGAAGGTCAGGAAAGAGACGGAGGCCGGGCTGCGCCGCCTGGCGCACGCCGCCGGGGTCTTCATAGACGGCGACGTCTTCAAGCAGATCGTGGTCGATCCGGAGCTGTACACCGGTGACGACTACCGGGTGGACGACGACAGGTTCGCCGAGGTCAAGAAGATCCTCTTCAAGCTCAAGCGAATCAGCGAATGCGACGCGTCTCTCCAGCTCTGGCAGAAGTGCCAGGACGGCGCCGCGATCGTGATGCCTATGGACAGGCATCCCAAGGGGGTGAAGGCCTTGCATCCCATCACTCTGGCGATGGGCGAAGCGCTCGCCGGGGGCACCGCGATCGAGGAGCAGGAGATCGACAACGTCCCATTTCTATCGGTGTACACGCCCATCCGGGACAGCCTGGAGGACGTGATCGGTATCGCCGAGGTGTATGGGTCACTCGCGCCGGATAAGTACGCGATCGATACGCTGAGATACTAATACACCAGCGGCGCGCCGATCTGGCGGTATTTTCGCGGCGTGGTGCCCACTACCCGGCGGAACGTACGGGCGAAATGGGACGCGTTGTCGAACCCGAGCCGGTCCGCGATCTCCCCGCAGCCCAGCGCGGTGTCGCACAGCAGGTCGCGCGCGCGGCGCATCCGGGTCTCGTTCAGGTATCTCAGCGGGGTGGTTCCCGTCTCTTTCCTGAATACCCGGCACAGGTGCTCGGTCGAGACGTTGAGCATCTTCGCGATCTCTCCCACGTTCAGGTACTCCTCCACGCGCGACCGCATCAGCCGCTGCGCCTCCCGCACCAGCCACGAATGGGCGCTGTCCGAGGTAGCCTGCATCCCGACATCCGCGAGTGTGTAGAGCAGAGACGACACAAGGGATGCCCCCTCCCCCGCGGTCATTTCAAGAATGGCTCCCGACCGGCTTTCGTATTCGAGCATTCTTCGGATGATCCCGGAGTCCCGCGGCACCGGGAAGACCGCTCCGAACCGGGATACGATTGACTCCACCATTGCCGTCGCTCCGATGAACGTGAAGAACATCTGTATCCACGGATCTTTCGCGTCTTCGGGATAACGGTAGCCCGTTTCCGGATCATTGATCCTGCAAAGGAACCCGGTCCCGACAGGCAGCGCGTGCGTCCCCCGACCGTCCCGGAAGAGCCCCTCCCCCTCCAGCGTGTACTGGAACAGGTGCTGCGTGGAGTGGCGATTCCTTCCCTCGAAGCGGTACCCCGTCGTTTCGACATGGTCCGACGCCGCCGCAAACGGGCGGGGAAAGGCCTTCAGCGTGCGCTCCACGTGGAAACGCACCCGCCACCGGTTGTAATGCCCGCGAACGTCAGTCCCTGGTCCCATAAATCAACTTCTGGTCCTTGACGGAAATCTTCGATATATCTTAAATACTCTAAAGCATTATGTCAAACCTGTGCAAATCAATAAATGTGTAAAGGAGGCTGCAATGAAGGTGGTACTGATCGGCGCGGGAAGCGGGTTCGGAAGCAGGCTGTCCATCGATATCCTCTCGAGGGAGCCGCTGCGCGACAGCACTATCGCGCTGTGCGACACCGATGAGAAGAAGCTGAAAACGGTGCACGCCTACATAGAGAGGGTGATCGACGCGAACGACCTTCCCGCGAAGGTGGTGTCGCACACGGACCGCACCAAGGTTCTGAAGAACGCGAACTTCGTCGTGATCTCGGTCGCGATAGGCGGACCTGCCTACTACGACAAGCCGTACGAGTTCGAGATGGGCATTCCGCGTAAGTACGGCATCGTTCAGACGATCGGCGACACGGTCGGCGCGGGCGGAGTGTTCCGCACGCTGCGCACCGGGCCCGAGCTGATGGCGATGGTGAAGGACATAAACCGGCTCGCGCCGAACGCGACGATTGTCAACTACACCAATCCGATGGCGATGGTGACCTGGATACTTAATGAATGTTCGAACGTTCCGGTGATCGGCCTGTGTCACAGCGTGCAGGGCACGTCCAAACAGCTCGCCGGGTACATCGACGCGCCGTACGAGGAGACCGGCCACTGGGTGGCCGGCATAAACCACATGGCGTGGTTCCTGGAGTTCACGCACAACGGCAAGGACGCGTACCCCCGGCTCTTCAAGGCGTCCCGCGATCCGAAGGTGTTCGCCGGGAACCGGGTCCGCTTCGAGATCATGCAGAACTTCGGCTACTTCGTCACGGAGAGCACCCCTCACATGTCGGAATACGTGCCGTGGTATCAGCACGAGCAGGAGATCATGAAGCCGATGGTGATGAACTCGGACGCGATAAAAGGAAGGCGTCAGAGCTGGTTCGAGGACATGGGCGTTAAGGCGTCACAGGCCGACAGCGTGAAGCTGGTTCGGTCCCACGAGTACGCGTCAGGCATCATGGAGGCGATGACGACGAACGAGCCGATGCGTTTCAACGGCAGCGTGATGAACCGCAACCTGATATCCAACCTGCCGCAGGGATGCTGCGTGGAGGTGCCGTGCCTGACGGACAACATGGGCATCCATCCGTGCGAGATAGGCGACCTGCCGCCCCAGTGCGCGGCGATGTGCCGGTCCAACATCGCGGTGCAGGAGCTGGCGGTGAAGGCGGTGCTGGAACGCGACAGGGCCGCGGCGTTCCACGCGGTGGCGCTCGACCCCAGCGTCGGCGCGGTGCTGTCGCTCAAGCAGATACGGAAGATGTTCGACGAGATGTGGAAGGCGGAAGGGAATCTGCTGGCGTACTACCGGCCGCGGCTGAGAAAGACGGCGTAGAGCTATCTCGCTCCGGGCTTGGCGAGTTTTCGTATCACGACACGGCCTATCCGCGTCTTCCTCGCCCTGCCGGTAATGATGATCTGCCGCTCGCCCTTCATGCGCAGAGAGTCGGCAGACACCGTCTCGGGTTCGTATTTCCCCTCGGCACCCCTGTAATACCAGCAGCGGTGGTCGTATCGCTCGAAGCCGTCTTTCGGCTTCAGCCGGATCAGCTCCCGCCTCTCGACGTTCCAGCTGGTGCTGTACTTGCCGGGGAAATAATCGTTGCTTGCCGTCCATTCAACGCCCGGGCCGTACTTGACATCGAAGAAGGAGCCGGACTGCCCCTTGAATTCGTACTCAATAATGATGGAACCCGGCGGGATATCTCGCTTCAGCCGGATACCGAGCTGTTTGTCCTTCGTCAGATTTGCGTGCATGACCACCACACCGGGCTCAGCCTTTCTCTGCAGCGTCTGGCCGTCCCATTCGACAAGTCCGGCCTCCGATTCATTCAGCGGCCGGAACCTTCCTGAATCGTCCTCGATAACCGGCTCCCAGTTCTCCATCCCGGAGGTGAATTCATCCCGGAATATCTCCGGCCCGTCCTCCGAAAGCTTCACCGGCGGCAGTATTCTGTCGGGCGGATCTTTGCTCGCTCTTGCCATGAGCGTTCCTCCCCGCTTCCGCGCCTCCGCGAACTCGCCGGCGCCTATCTGGATCACCGCGCCGTCCGCGAGCTGTTTCAGCGCCACGATGCCCTCGCTCACCTCGACCCGGGTGCGTCCCGACCTCACGGTGAGCATGAAGCGGGTGCCCTTGATCTCGCACTCGGCGTGAGGCGTGGCTACCACGAACGGCGCATAGGCGGATCCGGATGCGACCCGCGCATCGATCTTCCCTTTCTCGATGAACAGGCGCCTTCCCTTCTCGGCCGATTGAAACTCCAGCTCAGTCCTGCCGTCGAGCAGAACCGTTGTCTTCTCACCCGGATAGGAGCACGTCACCCGCTGGGTCGACTTTGTCTTGATGCGGTCGCCCGGAAGGAGATCCATCCCGATCGTCGCGAGCACTACCTCGCCCTTCCGGGTAATCTCCACGTCCGAGCTCAGGGCCTTGATGCGTGCCACGATCCGCTCGGGCAGCCGCTCAGCCTGCTCCTCGTTGTACCTGAAAGACCCGACGATGACCGCCAGGCAGGCGGCGACGGGAAGAAGCCACCATATCGTCTTCTTCGTTGCACGTTTCCTTTTCGGCCGCTCCGATTTCTCGATCATATCGACGGCCGCCGCCACGAACCGGGTCGCGCTCCGGTCCGCCCTGAACCGCCCCTTCATGGCGGCCATGAACGCGTTCGCGGAGCGTGTCTCGTGAAATTTCTGGGAGAGGAGATCCGAAAGCTCCAGCTCCCCGCGGACCTCGTAGCCGAACTCCGGATTCATCTCGATCAGGCCGGCCAGCTCGCGGGACTCGGTGTGTGATATCTCGCCGTCCACAAGCCGTGCGACGAGCAGGTTGACTTCTTTCCCGCTCACGAGATCGCCTCCCCCACCCTCTCCTGGATGCATTCCCGAAGCCGGCGCCTCAGCCGCACGAACGCCTGCCGCACCGCGTCCCCGGTGGTGCCCAGCCGTTCCGCCAGCTGGGAGGCCGTCGCATTGTTCTCGTACCGCTCCCGCAGAAGCGCACCGGTTTTGGGCGGAAGCTGATCGACACAGTCGTCGAGCGCCTGCACCAGCGCGAGGGTCGTCTCCGGATCCCTCACGTCTTCCTCTTCGCTCTGCTCCGCGAGGATCTCGGAAAGCTTCATGTTGACGACGTGAGCGCCCCGCTCGTCTTTGACGCGCTTGCGCAGGACGACATTCCTGGCGATCCCGCGGACCCAGTTGCCGAAGTCACGGCTGGTGTCGAAGGAGTCCCTCTTCTTCCAGGCGATCAGGAAGCTCTCCTGCGCGATGTCGTCCACGTAATCGAAGCAGGCGCCGAGGGAACAGACGAACGCCCGCACTCCGGCCTGATGCTTCCGAATCAGCCGACCGAACTCTTCCAGCGTTATGTTGTCGAGGCGTTCCATAACTCTTGCTCAGGCAATATTACACAGCTTCCATCCGGTCCACGCAACGATAATCCCGCCCAAGGGATCGGGTGGATTACCGCGACAGCATCCCTGTAAGCGTATTCTTCGTTTTCCGGCACGTGTGACGCGGAACTACGAGGTTTTTTCGAAGGAATCGAGCGGGGGTCGGTCCGGGTGGCGCTCCGTCTCCAGCCGCCACTTGCCGCTTTCGGCGAGTTCCAGAGCCGATCTGAGCCACGCGACGGCGTCCTCCCGTATCAGGCCGTGGCCCCAGAACGCCTTCGCGGGCGCCTCTTCTATCAGCCGACGCAGGCTGGCCTGGGAGTCCTCGACGGAGAACCCTATGCTTCCCGCCCAGCCCGGATGCCCTTCGATGTTGATGAGGTCCCCGGTGATCGCCGCGCGCCCGCTCTCTGTCTCCACGAGGAAGCTGAGAGAGCCCGGCGTGTGGCCCGGCGTCTCTATCGCTCTGACCGGCACTCCGCACAGCCCGATTTCCTCCCCGTCCTCCAGAACCCCATCCGCCTCCGTCGGCACCAGGTAGTCGGGGAACTCGTACCACATCCTTTCGTCCCCGGTCCTCATGATCTCGGCCGTTTCGACCGAGCACGCGACCGGGATGCCGCGCTCCCGGAACAGGTGCGCGCCGCGCGCGTGGTCCAGATGGCAGTGCGTCAGCAGGACAAGCCGGAGCTCGTCCAGCCGCCGGCCGACGGCCTCGATGTTGGTCAGCAGGTCATCCTGGTACCCGCCGCACCCGGGATCCACCAGGATCAGGCCGTCCGGGCCCTCGATCAGGTAGCTGGCGCACTGCAGGTACCTGGCCGGACAGACCACGTGGATCTTCGCTTTGCCGTTCATAGCCACTACTATATCGCGTCCTCTGTCCGGACCGCAAGCGGTCCCTTCGCTCATTCTCGGCGCCCTTTACGGAACTGGGCGCCTCCGAGGCAAGCTTCGCCCGGCCAAGGAACGGTCCGCCTGCCGGCGGACAGCCGGTCGAACCTAGAACCCGCTCAGGGACCGCTTGCGGCCCGGACTCTTGGCGGGTATATCGGAACGGTGTAAGATGCCGTCGTTCAGGAATACTGCCGGAGGAAGAGAGATGCGCATCACCAGAATACTCGCGGCGGGGGCGATCGCGGCGGCCGCCCTGTCCGGAATCAGTACGCTGCAGCCGGTGTTACACGCCGCGAAGAGGAGGAAGATCGTGCAGCCCAAGCCGGACGTGCGGAACGAATCGTACGGGCCTCACCAGAGGAACGTCTTCGACCTGTGGAAGGCGAAATCAGACAAGCCGGCCCCACTCCTGGTGTACTTCCACGGCGGCGGCTTCTACGGCGGCGACAAGAACCGTATGGGACAGGGTGGCCTCCTCGACGCGGCAGTGTTCACGGAGGCCGGCATCGCCGTCGCGGCGGTGAATTACCGACTGACCGATGCCGCGCCGTATCCCGCGCAGATGCACGATGCCGCCCGCGCGATCCAGTACCTGCGCCATCACGCGAAGAAGTGGAACATCGACCCCAAGCGGGTCGCGGCGACCGGCGGCTCGGCAGGCGGCGGCATCTCATTGTGGCTGGCGTTCCACGACGACCTGGCCGACCCCAAGGCGGAGGACCCCGTTCTGCGGGAATCTACACGGCTCGTGTGCGTCGTCGGCCTGCGCGTCCAGTGCACGTACGACCCCCGGGAGATCGCCAGGATCGTGCCTGGCAAGGCGGCCGACGAGGAGCCCCGGGCACTCAGGCAACTCTTCGGTCTGCCGAAGGAAACGAAATGGGAAACGCTCGAGGTAGACGAGACGCTCGACAGGCTCATGAAGGACGCATCTTCCATCACCCACCTCACCAAGGATGATCCCCCGGTCTTCCTCTATCACCAGGCGCGCCAGGGAAAGACGGGAAGTATTCATCATCCGAATTTCGGCCGGCACCTGGAGAAGAAGATGAAGGAGCTCGGCGTCGAATGTGTCCAGCGGCTCGACACGGACTATGAGAAGCTCGATACGACGTTCGAGAAGGAGCGAATGGCGTTCCTGAAGAAGCACTTCGGGATGGAGGGAGACCGGTGAGCGAGAAATGCGCGCAGTTCGTTGCCAACCTGCGGCGCACCGTGTACGCGTCCGACGGCCTGCTGGAGACCGCCGTCGCGTGCCTGCTGGCGCGCGGGCACCTGCTGATCGAGGGCTTCCCGGGTATCGGCAAGACGGTGCTGGCACGGTCACTCGCCCGGAGCATCGGCGCGGAGTTTCGCCGAATGCAGTTCACGAATGACCTGATGCCGGCGGATGTGCTGGGCACCAGCGTGTACGACCGCAACGCGAGCACGTTCAGCTTCAAGCAGGGACCGATCTTCGCGAACGTCTTCCTCGCCGACGAGATAAACCGCGCCAACCCCAAAACCCAGTCCGCTCTCCTCGAGGCGATGCAGGAGTGCCGCATCTCGGTGGACGCGGGGACCTTCGAGCTGCCGCGCCCGTTCTTCGTGCTCGCCACGGAGAACCCGATAGAATTCGAGGGCACGTACCCGCTCCCCGAGGCGCAGATCGACCGGTTCCTGGTGCGGCTGCGGATGGACTATCCCGGTTCCGAGGAGGAGAAGAAGCTCTACGCGCACGGTTCCACCGAGCCGCACATAGACACGCTGGAGCCGGTACTGACCTGCGAGGAGGTCCTGGAACTCCAGGACGCCGTCGAGAAGGTGACGATAGAGGACTCGCTGGTGGATTACGTCCACCGGGTGGTTCGCCGGACGCGCGAGCATCCCGACGTGGAGCTGGGGGTGAGCCCCCGGGGGGCGCTGCTGTGGATCTGCGCCGCCAAGGCGTTCGCGCTGATGGCCGGCAACACGTACGTGGTGCCGGACGACCTAAAGCGCTCCGCCGTCCCGGCGCTGGCGCACCGGCTCACCGTGCTGGCCGCGCGCGATACCGCCGATATCTCCGCGGCGCAGGACCAGGTGGTGCGCAAGGTGATAGAGTCCGTGGAGGTCCCCCGTTAGCAGGCCCACCCGACGAAGCGGTATGCTGTTCGTGGCGACGCTCGCCACGGCGTACGGAATCCTCGCCACCCAGCACAACCTGCTCTACCTGCTCTTCGCGGTGCTGTCCGCCGCGGTAGCCATCGGCTGGATCGGGCCCTCCCTGCTGGCGCGAAAGCTGCGCGTCGAACGGTCGCTCCCCTCGACCGCCCACGAGGGCACCGAGGTGGGCCTGCGCGTCCGCGTCCGAAACCCGGGAACCCTGGTGCAGACCCCGGCGGTGCTGGTGGAGGACCGCGGGGCGGCGGAGGATTCCGCCGGCCGGCCGGCGCTCGTCGGCGCGCTGGCACCGCGCAGTCACGTGGAGTTCACGCTTCCTGTCATCTTCCCCCGCCGCGGCCGGCAGCACCTCGGCAGCGTGCATCTCTCCACCGCGTACCCGCTCGGGCTCTTCCGGCGGGAATGGGACCGGAAGGCCGACGCGGAAATCCTCGTCTATCCGCGGGTGGTCGAGGTGAGGGACCGCCTGCTGGAGGGCGCCGCGGTGAACCTGTCCCGGTTCTCCAGCGCGCCCGACACGGAACGGGAGGTGCAGGCGCTACGCGAGTACCGGGAGGGAGACGATCCCCGCCGGGTGAACTGGAAGGCCACCGCCCGGCGCGACGTGCTGGTGGTCGGTGAGTACCACCGGATCGAGCGCCGTCCCAAGGTCGCCCTCTACCTGGACATCTCCACCGGCCTGCCGGACACCAGGGAGGACGCGATACGGATGGCCGCGTCCCTCGCGGTCTTCTACCACGGCCGCAACCGGCTGATCGAGCTGGTGACCGCGAGAGACGTCATCACCTTCGGGAGATCGGAACGGAAGATGAAGGCGATGCTGGAACTGCTGGCGCTTCTCGGACCGGAGGACGAGGTGCCGCTCAACCGCCGGATGACGACGGATTCCTCGTGCCTCACGGTGCTGGTGCATTCCGGGCGGACCCCGCGCGGCATCGGGCTGTCGGATATCGTGATCGGCCCCCGCGACTACCGCCGGTACGCGCCGGCGCTGGGAAGGAGAAAGACCGGTGCCGGCTAGCGGTATAATGCGGCTGCGCGGCCTGCTCGCCGCCTCGACTCCGGAACAACGGCTCGTCCGGCTCGCGTTCCTCACGACGTGCGTCAGCATCGCGTCGCTCATCATCTCGAAGCTGATGACCATCCCGCTGGTGCCGGTCTTCATCGCTCTGCTGGTGCTGACGGTGGAGCTGCGGGGAAGGTTCAGCGACAAGACCCTGAGCGTCATCTCGAACCTGGTCGCGGTGTTCTTCTTCCTGCTGGTGCTCGCCAACGCGGCGACGCACGGCATCACCGCCGGGGTAATCATCACCATCCCGTACTTCCTGGTGACGGCCCAGCTGTATTACCTGCTGCACGACTCCTTTCACCGAAAGTTCTACCCGTATTCGATCTCGGCGTGGATGACGGTGGTGCAGAGCGCCATCATCTATGACTACGGCGTCTTCATGCTCGTGTTCCTGGCGTTCATCTACCTCTTCCTCAGGGGCGGCGCGGCGGCGGAGCACACCCGTGCGGTGCAGGCCGTACCGGAGCACGGATTGGTGGTGCCGGGAAGGCCGTCGTCCCGCCTGCGCCGCGCGGCCGGGCTGGGCGCGGCCGTCATCGTCATCGCCGGCATGTTCGCGCTGATGCCGCGGATAGGCGGGGCGGGCGGCCTGGGCATGTACGCACCGGGGGAGGATCCGACGGCCAACCGGTCCCGGGTCGGATTCTCCGACCAGGTGAGGCACGGGTCGTTCGGCGCCATCGCGGGCGACGACTCGGTGGTGATGAAGGTGAAGGTCGAGCGGGGGGCGCTGCGGGAAAAGCACATGAGGTGGCGCGGCAGGGCGTTCAACCTGTTCGACGGCCAGGCCTGGACCTTCGGCTCCGCCGGAGCGATGTGGCGATGGCTGCATTTCAGCGGCAGGGGATACGTCCGGTCGGCGACGGACCTGAACACGATGTCCCCGACGCGAGGAAGGGACTTCTACGTGCTCGATCCCCGCTACCGGGAGGGACGGGAGGACCGCAGCGAGCTGATCGTGGCCCGGTTTCAGATGATGCTGCAGGGCATCGACACCGTATTCACACTTCCGGGCGCCGTCATCATGGAAATAGACCTGTCCAACGGCACGCTGATGCGCGACTTCAACGACACGTTCAAGATCGTCGGCCGGGCGGCGCTCCAGGACAAGCTGTTCTATTCCGCGTGGAGCGAGCCGCCGGGGCCGGACCGGGAGGAGCGCGCGCGGAGAGCGCCGCGCTTCGATCCCGCGTCGTCACCCCAGTTCGCGCGGCTGTTCATGGCCCTGCCGGCCGGGCTGGACGCCAGGATCGCCGCGCTGGGCGGACGGCTGGCGGCGGGAAGGACACCGTACCTGGCGGCACTCGCGATGGAGGAGTACCTCGGCCGCGAATGCGCGTACAGCCTGGACTCCGGGATCGTGCCGACCAGCAGGGACCCGGTGGCCGAGTTCCTCTTCGACGTGAAGAAGGGACACTGCGAATTCTTCGCCTCGGCGATGGCGGTGCTCCTTCGATCCGCCGGCATCCCGAGCCGCGTCGTGATCGGATTCCAGCGGGGGGAATGGAACGACCTGGGGGGATTCTACACCGTGCGCCAGCGCGACGCGCACGCCTGGGTGGAGGCGTACTTCGAGGGGGCAGGATGGCTGGAGTTCGATCCTTCCCCGCGCCGCGCGGAGAACATCGCGTTCCTGCAGGGACTCGGATGGTACGACACGACCGTGTGTCCGGTGGTCGACTACCTGGACGACAAGTACAACGAGTATGTGGTCAACTTCAACCGCCGCATGCAGACCGGCATGTTCAATCGCGTCGCGCTCACCGTCCGGAGGGCGACCACCGTCGTCAGCACGATCGCGGGCTGGGCGATGCGTCACCGGGCCACGATGATGACGCTGTCCGCCGCGTTCATCACCGCCGCGATAGCCCTGCTGATACGGGGCCTCCGGAAGCTCGGAAGGAAGACCCGCGTGATCGCGGGCACCGTCTGGAAACCGAAGAACACCGCGTGGGGCAGCAGGGGCCGCTCCGTGGCGCGCACGTATCTCCGGACGCGAGAGCTTCTCGATATCCTCCGGCCGGAAACGGCACCGTTCCTCACCGCGCGCGAGGCCGATCTGCCGACGGAGCTGGCACGGACGCCCATCGAGAGCGGCGTCTCCGCGCGCCGGGCGCTCGAGGACCTGGTGGGGCTCTACGAGCGCGCCCGCTTCGGCGCGGAGAGCTTCACACGGGAGGAAGCCAGGCAGGCGGAGGTCCTGGCCTCCCAGCTCAGAAAGGTCTTCTGAGCCTCACGCACGTTATTTCATCCTGCGGATGCGGACCTCGATTCCCTTCTCATCCTTCAGCAGCTCCACGATCTTCGCCGTGTCCGTCTCCCCGTAGTGATACGGATACAGGATCTTCGGCTTGAACGCCCTGGCCGCGTCCGCGACCATCTCCGGCGTCATCGTGTACGGCAGGTTCATCGGCAGAAACGCGACGTCGATGTCCTTCAGCGCCTTCATCTCCGGCGTGTTCTCGGTGTCGCCGGCGACGTACACATTCTTGTCACCGAAGGTGAATACATAGCCGTTTCCCTCCCCCTTCGGATGGAAATGCTGGCCGTTGTCCCTCTTGTGAACGATATTGTAGGCGGGAACCGCCTCGACCTTTACGCCGCCGATTTCTTTTGCGTCCCCGTTCTTCATCACGGTACCGCCCTTCACGTCCTTTGCGCAGATTTCCGTGAGAACCACCGTCGTTTTGTCGGTCCGGACCTG
>Ga0315555_1002664_pt1 | contig 12481 bp, 10 predicted proteins | sample SalMarSW160380MG_FD_202113 | JGI IMG/M metagenome (GOLD analysis project Ga0315555, IMG submission 202113) | Salt marsh sediment microbial communities from the Plum Island Ecosystem LTER, Massachusetts, United States - Salt Marsh Sediment SW1603-80 ...
ATCGTAATAATTTCAACTTTATTAACCTTGACAGTATATGAATTTGTTGATAAAGTTTCCGCAAGCTATGTTTTCGCTTGCAGTAGCGTTACGGGATTAGGCTCTGTTTAAACAACTAAGGATGTTCGTTAAATGATCAATCGAATAAAGGCTTATGGAGGTATATTGCATTGAGACATGATTTACATATTGTAGGCGAGATGAATGAAAACTTCAATGTACCTGAAGTGTTATTGTTAGGTGGAAGGGAAATTAAAGAACTTCTTAGTATGGGTGAAGCACTAAAAGCAGTCGAACAGTCTTTTAGACTCCAAACCAATGGCAAAACTATTATGCCCCCCAAGTTGTATTTGGATCTACCCCAATACCAAGGTGATTTTAGGGCTATGCCAGCTTACGTTGATGGAGCCGCTGGGGTGAAATGGGTAAGCGTGTATCCTGATAACTGGAGGCAAAGCTTGCCAAGCATAGTGGCTACCATCATCTTGTGTGACCCCAGCACTGGCTATCCCCTTGCCATCATGGATGCTACATATATCACCAATATTAGGACTGGAGCCGCAGGAGGCGTAGCGGTTAAATACCTAGCGAGAAAAGACTCGACCATTATTGGCTTCGTAGGTGCTGGTGTTCAAGCTAAAACGCAACTGCTGGCAATAATTGAAGTGCTTCCCCAGATTAAAGAGGTAAAGGTGTTTGATCTGGATCGGGATATTAGTCAGAAGTATGTTGATGAAATGACAGCGAAATTAGGTATAAACATCCACCCGGTTGAAACTATCCAGGACGCAACGGAAGCAGACATTATAGTTGCAACCACTCCTTCAAGAAAACCAGTGGTAAGGAAGCAGTATATTAAGCCAGGAACCCACATAAATGCTATTGGAGCTGATGCTAAAGGGAAGCAAGAGCTAGAGGCAGACCTGCTAAGGAGTGGCAAGATTATAGTCGATGACATTGAGCAGGCTTCTCATTCGGGAGAAATTAATGTGCCATTGTCGGGGGGTATAATAAAAATTGAGGATATATATGGTACTCTAGGAGAGGTTGTGGCTAGTGCGAAGAAAGGGCGAGAAGACAACGAAGAGATAACCATTTTCGATTCTACCGGACTGGCTATTGAGGATGTGGTCTGTGCTAAAATAGTATATGAGAAGGCTAAGAAAAGAGGCGTATCTACCTTTGAATTTCTTTAATTATATTAGGGAGGTAGGATATGTAAGAAATGAAAGACAGGATAAGTTTTATTAGTTCAATAAAACGTAAAAAGGGAGTCGTACAATGAAAAACAAGAAACTTGTCTTATTTGCTTCAGCCCTGATGACGCTTGTCCTGGTAAGCCTACTGATTTCCGCCGGCTGCACTAGTACCCCACCGCAGACCTTCGAACTAAAGATGCAATCTCAATGGCCACACGGCGACATTTCAATGGAGAACCTGTCCTACTTTGCTGACCTTTGTGAGGAGAAAAGTAATGGCAGGCTAACGATTGAGGTTTTCGCTGAGCCAGAGATAGTTCCTATGGAGCAGGTTGTCGATGCTACAATTGCCGGTGCCATTGATATTATGCACGGTGGTGGAGCGGTAACTGGCTCAATAGCCCCTGTGAGCTATATTGAGTTTGGCATTCCTTACAGTTACAAGATAGTTGAAGCCAATGGTGATTGTCACCAGGCGGCATCTGTTATTCGTGACTTCTTCTTCAATGACGGGTTTGTTGACCTGTTACGCGATGAATTTGCCACGAAGGGGCTTTATTATGTAGATATCCACTGTTATGGCTGGGTGCCCTTCCTGATGTCTACAAAACCAATCGTCAATTATGAAGATTTTAAAGGTTTAAAGATTAGGAGTGAAGGGGCGTTTACAGAGTGGCAAAAATTGCAGGGCGCTATAGGAACTGCTGACATCGGACCTGGTGATACCTACATGGCTTTGAAAACAGGTACCCTGGACGCCGCACAGTGGGATACTAGTGCGGTTACTGGCCTTAAGTGGAATGAGGTAGCCCCATACTGGGTCAAAGGCTATGAGAGCGACCACGCCGTCGGCCATATAATGGTCAATATGAAGGTATGGAACTCGCTTCCTGATGACCTTAAACAAGTGATTAAGGAGAGCGCCGCCGAATACTTCGATATATGCCTTGACGCTTATTGTGCTGAGGAGCAGACTGTACTTGATATGGTAGACGCTGGACAGTTACAAGTTTCTGAGCTTAGCGCCGAATGCCAAACAAAACTGGCCGAAGATGCTTTTACGATATGGGATGAATTGGCTCAAGAGGATGAGGCCTGTGCTAAAGCAATCGAGATGTTCAAAGAGTGGAGAGGGCCATACTTTTTTGGGGGATAAAAAGCTCATATAATAGATGAGCCGGGTTTTATCCTGCGGCACGGAGCTTCCTGCTCCGTGCCGCGTATCCCGGTGGGCGCTGGGCCCATATGATTTTGGGATATAACGCCTTGTCTATGTGTGTGCCTGTTGATAGTGCACGGAGCAGTTTTGCTTGACCCTGGATAGAGATTTGCGGTTATTTGGGCAAGGCTAGTGAATAATATGTAAGAGAAGAAATCGTAATGAGTAAAAAAGGCGCATCTATAGTGAATTTTATCGAGAACATGAATAATAAGCTTGGCAAATACGCAAGCCTTATCATTATCTTTGTCATGTTCTTGATTACCATTGAGACCCTTCTCAGGTATTTCTTCAACAGCCCTACCGAGTGGGCCTGGCCTATTACCAGGCAGCTTTTCGCGCTATTCACCCTTTTTGGTGGTACCTTTGCTCTATTATACGGTGCGCATATACGGGTAGAGATGCTATATGTGCGCTTTTCACCTAGAATGACAAGGGCTGCCAATATATTCGCTTTTATATTGTTCGCTCTGTTTTTAGGAGTCCTAATATGGCAAGGCGTAATAATGGCTACACAGGCATGGACACTTGGAGAACGGACTATAGGCGTTTTTAAGATGCCAGTTTATCCCCTTAAGACGCTGTTCCCGATATGTTTTGCTATATTTTTTATACAGGGAATAATAAATTTCTTAATCGGGACAATGGAAAAACGACGGAAAAAGGTTGAATAGAGACTATATTTAAAATACAAATAAGACAATAGCCTGCGTTAATCGGAAGGGAATATATTTGAGCGTTGAATTAGTTACTATAATCCTATTTGGCGGGCTTCTGCTGGTCTTGGCGCTGGGTGTCCCTGTAGCTTTTGGAATTGGCGGTATAGCCGTAATTTTAACCTGGGTGATGTTTGGTCCTACCCAGCTATATACGGCGGCAACAACGGCCTACAAGGAACTGACTGACCCGGGATTGGTAACAATCCCGTTATTTTTATTAATGGGCAATTTTTTAGTCCACTCCGGGATATCAGACCGACTGTTTAAAGCATTAAATTACTGGTTATCCGGTATTAGAGGCGGTTTAGCCATAGTAGTGATAGGCGTTTGTGTGGTCCTTGCCATGTGCAGTGGATTCGGTCCCGGAATATTGACGATGGGACTTATCGCTGTGCCAGCAATGCTGAAATATAACTATGATAAAAGCTTGGCGCTTGGCAGTGTTATGGCAGGCGGAGTTCTGGGCGACCTAATACCTCCCAGCATAATTATGATTATCTTTGGCTATATTGCACGCGTTTCCATTGGCAAACTGTTTATGGGCGGAGTCGTTCCAGGCTTTATACTTGCTGCCTTATTCGCTATATATATATTGATAAGATGTCGGCTTCAGCCGCATCTAGCACCACCTTTACCTGAAAAGGTTACCTGGTCAATGCGATGGAGCTCACTTAAAGAAGTTATTTTACCCGCACTGTTAGTGCTCGTTGTTCTAGGTTCCATATTCGCTGGTTTAGCTACTCCCACTGAGGCTGCTGCCGTGGGCGCCTTTGGCGCTTTTGTAATTTGCTTCGTATATCGAAAATTTAGCTGGAAGATGCTGATTAATTCCTGTATAGAGACGATAAAGATAAGCAGCATGGCCCTGTGGATATTGATAGCTGCCACGCTTTTTGCTGTTTTTTATACAACAGCCGGAGCGCAGGGCATGTTAATGAATATAGTACAGAGCCTGCCGGTCAGCCGCTGGGTAATCTTAATCGGTATGCAGGTAATGCTGCTGATATTTGGTATGTTCCTGGATGACTATGCTATCATAACCATCGCTACCCCTATATTCATGCCTATAGCTATTTCCCTAGGCTTTGATCCAATATGGTTTGGCATAATCTTCATCCTAAACATGCAGGTGGCCTATCTGTCACCACCTTTTGGCTGGGCGCTTATACTCATGAGAGGAATAGCTCCACCAGAAGTTTCTACTGGGGATATCTGGCGCTCAATCCCGCCATTTGCAATTATGCAAGTATTAGTTCTCATCCTTGTCATGGTACTTCCCCAGCTAGCTATATGGCTCCCAGGCAAAATGCTTTAATGACAAAGTGACTGCAGTGAATAAAATTTAGTATGTATTAGCGGCAGTAACTATCGTGTTATACGAAAGCGCAACAGAACTACTGCACAGCGAACATGTAAAAAGCTTACCTAGGAGGATAGTAATATGAGTCATATTAGTGCAAAGAGCTGGATCGACCTTGGGGTTTGGGGGGAAGGAATGAATGAGTACAAGTTGCCCTCAAGTGATGAGCTTGTCGGTAAAGAACTCAAATTTTATTTTAATGCTGATAACCAGATTATCAATTATGTTTTTCATGATATGAGCCATCTTAGTTGGAAAGTTCTTGATGGCCCTGACAAGGGAGAGTTTTGTGCTGAAACGTATGAGGCAATTCGTGTAGCCAATAACATATTCTTCGTTGATTTTGTGAGGAAAAATCTGCTCAACGTTTCCGTATCAATGGCTCTTGACCTGAACACCAGAAAGGCGACAGTTCTCATCGCTACGGTGCCTGATATGAAATCAGCAGGCCAAAGTTTCGTAGATAGGCTGGGGAGGGGCTTGGACCTTAGTACAATTAAGTACAAAATTCTGCATGCAAATGTCAATCCGACTTCACCTGATGAGCCGATAGTGCCTCATGAGAGAACTAACGATCTTATCGGAAAGAGGATCAGGTACGCTTATAGCAGCAAACATGTATATGAACATATTTATCTAAACGAACGATTCTTTACCTGGCATTGCCTAGTGGGTGCTGAAAAAGGATTAGCTGATACCGAAATTTGCGACTATTTCAAGATTGCCCCCGATGTTTACCTGTTCATTTGGCGGGAAAAGGTTATGCCAACATTCGGTCTAGTTTTAATCAATTTCAAAGAGATGAGGTCTAACGGTAAGACATTCGGACTTGATATTGCTTCCGGAAAGTTCATAAATTTCACCATGGGTTCTCATGTAGATACTATCAACTAGACACATTAATCCCGAGGAATTACCTGCTGCCAGTAGTGATACCACCCTTTTAAGTTATTGACTTTAGTTTCAAACTGATAAAACAGTTCTCTGTCACTCTGCTCGTTCTATAGCTCTCGTTCTATAGCTATTAAAGCAGCGCCCAGAGCGCCAGTTATCTGTGGTTCGCCAGGGGTAATAATTTCCTGTTTTAACAGTTTACTTATTGTTTCTACCATTCCCCTATTTTTGGCAACACCACCACTTAATACGATATCTTTATTGAATGGTATGTTGGCAGTTACACCCATTTGAATTACCCTCCGGGCAAGAGACAGGTGCATCCCCGCTATGACATTCTCTACCGGTTCGCTGTGGCTTAGAAAGCTAATTATTTCCGATTCGGCAAATATAGTGCACTGAGATGATAGTTTAATCGGGTCCTTGCTTTTTAATGATAATTCACCTAACTGTTCGAGTTCTATACCAAGAACATTCTTTGCCAGTGCATCCAGGTATCTGCCTGTTCCAGCGGAGCATTTATCATTCATCTGGAAATTTTTAACTCTTCTTTCATCCAGCTCAATTATTTTACTATCCTGTCCTCCGATATCTATTATCGTTCTACATGTAGGAATCAAATGCACGGTTCCTTTCGCGTGACAGATAACCTCTGGCTCAGCGGCATCCTGGAGTTTGATTGTCCGGCGACCATACCCCGTAGAAATAATGTAGCTAATGCCATTCTTGCTTAGTCCTGTTCTATTTAGGGAATTTTCGAATACGGTATTACCACTTTTAGATAGGTCGTAACTGTTGCGCACAATGGAAAAATCTACAATATTCTTGTGGCCATCAAGAATCACAACTTTTGAGGTGGTTGACCCTATGTCTATACCGGCGTAATACTTCATTTACGGTGCACCTCTTAGAACTATAAATGAGTCTAGTCAGCTTTTACGTGCTTTTACGATTTCGCATACAGTTTCAATCCGTGTTCTCAACGCCTCTTCACTGTAATCCCTGTCCTCCCAACTATCACCTTCGATATAGAAACAGGGTCTGCCGGTTTTTTTCTGTACATAAGCCAAGCACATTTTCTGGTCGCTGGCAAGCCACCTATCATAATCCTCGAAACCCCAGATCATGAAGTCAATGTTATATCTTTCCATCTTCTCTATGGTTAAATCAGCTTTTCTGCCCCAGTTAGTTATCATCGCCTCTTTCAGGAATGCTTCTGCGTTTGCTTCAAAGGGATCGGTGAACTTCGGCGGTTCCAGGTCAGCTTTTGAAGGCAATAAAGAATCACAGTAAGCAATAGCGCATCCATTCTCCTCAAATAAACGCATAATAAAAGGATTGCAAAGTGGCACAAACCACATCATTCCTTTAGGTGAGCCCTTGGGTACAATACCTTTGCCTTTAGCCACCCTGCCTTTTACTTCCCGTATTATAGTCTCTACAGCATCATTGAAGTATTCAAAACCAGTATTAAAGACGGAGTACAAAGCATGTGCCAGCAACAGCTGGATTTCCCCGTTTAGCGTGGGAGGGTCTATTGCCATGAAGTCGTATAATTCTTCAAACCTGCGCAGGTAATCCATTCTCTCCTCCAGTGCCTGCCAGATAGCTTCCTCATCAACTTTAATATTGAGTATCTTGCATACCTGCTCGTATCCGTCCCGCATGACAGCCCCGAGATATTTGACCATTTCCTCATTCTGGTACTCGTTTTCATGGGCATGCCCGTGATGCGGAAACCTGGAATTAACCATAGTGTATCTGCTATCCCAGGTTTCCTGGAGTAATTCTTCAGTTTTGGGTGCCTGGTCGCAGATAAAACCCCATGTCCAGTTTACATCAGGCATGGGCACTATACCCGTACTGAGAATAGAATACTTTGTTTTATTAAGGGCACAGTGACGACAACCAAGTCTGATCCCATGCTCTTCAGCATATTCAAGGACTGGTTCGATTTTATGGAAAAATGTCTGCATAAAGCCCAGATAATCCATGTCCACAAAGTATGTATTTACCTTAGGATCGGTAAATTTGAATGCGCGGTAAAATGAAGTATGGGCTGGCAAAATGCCATACACAATTTTCTCGCCATCGGCTTTTCGTTCAGCAGCCTTGGTTAAATCAATCGCCTCGACAGTGTAGCAGCCAATTAATTTCCTTATTCCTTCCATGCTTAAATCAAAATTTTGTGGAAGCCACTTTGTGACGGCGTACTTCACATCATCCTCAGTTAATCCAAACTTATCGGCAGCAGTCTTCCACTCGGTCAGCATTTTATCAAACTTCTTATCCCACGGCGGGTCACCGAAACCAGCGCATTTTGTGAGATATTCAGCATGCCAATTTACTGCTGTCATTTGTCTTACCCCCGGCTCCGGCAAATTTTTACGAAGCTTTCAATCCTGTTTTTCAGGCTTTCCGTCGCCTCTCGGGAAAAGTTATATGAGGACTCCAAGGTTAGATACGGTATTCCAGCCTCACTGGCTTTCTTGGAAAACACGGAGTTCTCAAGGTCGTAAATAACGTCAAAACTGAGTAAATAATAGAGCAAGCCATCAACTCTGTATTCATCCACCAGGTTTTTAATTTTATTCCATCGTACCTTCCATGATGGTGTAAAAAAACAGGGCGGCAACATTTCACGTAAATAAAACTTGGCTATATTATCAATCTGGTTTCCTTCAACTGATACCGAGCCTTTGTGCAGCATAGCTTCATCAAAATGTTCAGCCACACAGGCAGCCCCTAGTTCGTCTAGCATTTGCACCAATGCGTAATCACCAAAGGCAAGAGCACGTCCCACGAGCATAATCCTTGTCCTGTCTCCGGATGCTTCAACGCGTTCCTTTTTTAAAATGGTGGTTATTTTTTCCAGGTAACTGATGGCGGTACCAGGCTTAACCCTGAGAATATTATGGTTTAACTTTATAAATTTTTCTGCTGAAATGGGAAAGGTATCTTCTTTTCTGGCTTCTCCGATTAAGCTGAGAAATTCTCTAATACGATTGTATTTAATGGTGGACTGCTTTAACCTATCTTCGGTTATAGTCTGCCCGGTTACATCTTCTAATTTATGCTTCAATGATTCTAGCTGGCGCGTATAGTAATTGAGGGCTATTTCCTTGCCCCAATCCTGGGGAACGCCGAGCTTCCATACCGGCAGCCCCATAAACTCAAAAGCGCTGGCAACCCTTTCACTATCTGCCTCCTTGCAATCAACAACTATCAGGTCTGCATTGGGTGTAACCGGATTTAATCCTAGGTCATGCTGTCCAACTTGATAACGGCTCTGTACATTTATGAATGCAAGTAGGTATTTAATGCCCGCCTCCGGCGGTCCAGCGTCCCCACCATCATATAATGCATAAGGAAATCCTCCTGATGCATATATAATTTCCACGGGTACACGGCTTCCATAATAACAGATGATTTTTTTGCCTTCCGCTTTCTGGTTTCTGATTTCGCTCAGATATTCACTCGGAATTTTAGCAAATTCGGAAATATAGTCTTCTAAGGTTGACATACTCTGTCTCCTCTAAATAGTGCATGTATCAACTATTTAACAGGGTGGGTTGAGTTTTGAGCGAAAATATAGTTTGCAAAAACTTTAGCAGCAAATTCATAATACTGTCAAGCTTTATAAAGGTGAGGGTATTACGATAATCGTAATTATATTATAAACAGCAATTGAACAAAACACCGAAATGTTAATTCAAACAAGGAACGACTTCAGTGAACTTTTCACCCTATCTTTAGGGGGTGACCAAGCAAATGTCCCTCACAAACAATGCGTTTAGCTAGGGCCATGTCTATTCCCGCAAGCGTAAGCAGGTACTTTATGGACATTAAAAGCACTGCAATGCTTCAAATGCTTCATATGAAGCAAAAGATGAAGCGCATGCAACCAGGCCATAACGCAACAGACGGGATCCATCCGGTAGTCTATTAAGCAGTAAAACAGGTTAAAGCAAAAGGGCTGATAAGTCCACGGGGCCGCTCTTTATCCTTATGTCTGGCTGTCACTCTGGTGTCAGTGCAGTTAAAGCACGCCGCCCTTTTCAGAAGCAAGTTACCATCCATTTTAATTAACATCCTTGTTTCTCTGTGAGGTATATGCAATTCCATAACAAATACTAGTGAATCCAGTAACCTTCGCTTTCTGTCGAAAAATGACTTGACAGCTTGTTTGTTAGTGGTATACTAATGTTATAATCATATGTCATATATGACATATGATTGGAAAATCAGGTATTAAGAATTGGTTGATAAAGAGCAGATGACAAAAAGGGGAAGAGCAAACACGCACAGAAAAAAAACTGGCATCGCAACTGATGAGGACATAGCACTAATTAAGGCTCGTATAGGTACTTTACGTCCTGTAGTCCAGACCAATGAATCGGCTACGAAGGATGCCATCAGGCATTTTGCCGATGGCATAGGTGACCCTAACCCGCTTTGGCGTGATGAATCCTATGCAAGTAATACCCGCTATGGATGTCTTATTGCGCCCCCTACTTTCCTCAATGCCATTTTGCCGGCACAATGGCATGAGGGTTTTACAACATTAAGGGCATTTGTTGCCGGCTGCGAATGGGAATGGCACAGACCTATCAAGGTAAATGATAAATTTACCGTGACCAACATATTTGACGATCTTACCATAAAAAGAGATACACCAGTTGGCCGGCGACTCTTTTTGCAATCAGGAAGGATGAGCTATCTCAATCAATACGGGGAGATTACGGGTGTTTGTCGTTGGACAAACATACAAAGTGAATTCAGCGGAGAAAAACATGGAGTCGTTTCTGACAAACTTAAGGGACAGGCCCGTCACGTGTATACCCAAAAAGAATTAGATGCTATAGAACAGGCCTATACTGAGGAGGAAATAAGGGGTTCGAATCCTCGATACTGGGAGGATGTGGCTGTAGGTGAAGAGATAAGACCAGTCGTTAAGGGGCCGACGAATTATGCTGACATGGTTGCCTTCTTTTTAGGTATAGGCGGGATATGGAAGGCTCATAGTCTCAGCGTGGTCAGGAGCAACCTGGAAAAATGCTGGAGAGATCCCCAAACTAACGCCTGGATGCCAAGAGGCGCAGTGCATTTCTTCGACGAGGTAGCTCGTAGCGGAGGCGTACCAGCTGCATATGACCTGGGTATACAGCGGTTGTGTTGGCTTGGCCACATGATGACTAACTGGATGGGCGACGACGGCTTTCTCAAAAAGTTGGGAGTCCAGTTTAGGGCTGTTAATTTCCTTGGCAACACTACCTGGTGCCGTGGGAAAATATCCCGAAAATATGTGGAGAATGGTGACTATCTGGTGGAAAGCGAGATTTGGAGCGATAACCAAAAAGGTGAAACGATAGACACAGGCCATGCCACTATAGCTCTGCCATCAAGGAGTAGTGTTGTGTGAGCCTCAGGTTTGAGGAGGGACAGCTTGGGGTAAAGCACATACTGACCCAAATATATCTAGAGTTTGATATCTATTCCGAAAATTCAAGGCATTTATAGCCAAGCTGCCACATTTTGTGTGCAGAAGTTATTCCCCCGGTACCAGCGTTTAAACAGGAGGTAGTAATGGCAAAAGCATTAGAAGACATATTGGTACTTGATTTGACCCAGGTTCTGGCAGGTCCATTCGCAGTAACAATCTTGGCCGACTTTGGTGCCGATGTTATCCAGATAGAACCAGTAGAAGGTGACTATAACAGGCAACTCACCGCTAGTCGCCCTATAGAAACACAGAGGCTTGCCGATTGGACCAAGCGACGAAACAGAAGATCTATTACCCTTAACCTACGAAACCCCAAAGGTAAGGAGATATTCCTCGAACTCGTCAAGAAGGCGGATATAGTGGTGCAAAACTTCAGCCCGGGGGCTATGGAGAGACTAGGCTTAGGCTATGATATTCTAAAGGAGTCAAACCCGGGGATTATATATTGCGCTATGTCTGGTTTTGGCCAGACGGGACCCTACAGAGACAGGCTGGCTTATGACTCTATCATACAAGCAGCCTCAGGTATAATGAGTATGACTGGATTTCCCGAAATTCCACCGGTAAGAGTGGGGCCAAACGTAGCTGACTATGCCGGAGCAGTTTACGCCGTAATTGGCATTCTACTGGCCCTGCATTACAAACAGAGAACTGGTAAAGGCCAGATGATTGATTGCGCCATGTTTGATGCTATGTGCCACTGGACAGTACATGAAATAGGAGGGATTATAGCTACGGGTAAGGAGCGAGTGGGTAACAAACACCCTTGGGCATTACAAGAACTGTATGAAACCAGAGATGGCGAATATCTAATTTTCGCTGTCCAGACAGATGCTCAATGGGAGAGTTTCTTAAGGCTGGCGGGGAAGGAGGAACTTATAGCAGAGAAGTGGGATTTCAATACTCGGATCCAGCGTAGTGAAGAGATATATCCAGTGGCCATGGAGTGGGCAAAGAGCAAGACCCTGGAAGAAGCGATTAAGGAACTAACAGCCGTTCGTATTCCAAATTCTGGCGTTACTCGGGCACTGGATTTGGAGACAGATCCACAAGTACTAGAAAGGCAAATGTGCAATATAGTTGAAGATCCTGTCGTGGGAGCAGTGAGAGGTGTCACTGGGGTAGCCCCTAAACTGTCAGAGACACCAGGCTCAATAGATGTGAAAAGAGGAATCCCTGAACTTAGCCAACACACTGAGGAGATACTTACAAAACTACTAGGTTATCGAAAAGAGGATATGGCCATACTCAAGAGAGAAGGCGCGATAGCCCAGTGAAAAAAATGTGGTAAGGAGGTAGTAATGGCAAAAGCATTAAAGGGCGTGGTGGTGCTTGAATTGACCCAGGTTCTGGCAGGCCCATTTGCAGTTACCATGCTAGCCGACTTTGGTGCCGATGTTATCCAGATAGAACCGCCAGGAGGAGGCTTTTACCATAATCGAAGTCGAAGCGGTCTATCAGTGGCTGAAAATAGACGCATGTCATGGAGTAAGAACCGAAACAGAAGATCTATTACCCTTAACCTACGAAACCCCAAAGGTAAGGAGATATTCCTCGAACTCGTCAAGAAAGCGGATATAGTGGTGC
>Ga0315555_1002667_pt1 | contig 12475 bp, 7 predicted proteins | sample SalMarSW160380MG_FD_202113 | JGI IMG/M metagenome (GOLD analysis project Ga0315555, IMG submission 202113) | Salt marsh sediment microbial communities from the Plum Island Ecosystem LTER, Massachusetts, United States - Salt Marsh Sediment SW1603-80 ...
TAGATGAATCAACCTTAGTAACTCAAAATAATTATAATTCATAAACCTTATTACCTTATAATCAAAGAGTATAGAGTACAATGATCTGTTGTACAACACTTTATCTTTTTAAACTTAAATCATGCAACTATTGTTTTAGCAAAGAATCGAAATAGACAGATGTGTAAATACATATTGAATCAGCCCAGGCATCATCATAAAATAACTTTTAATGAGGAATATGAATCGTTTATGAAATTCTATCGGAAGACGTTGAATATATATAAATAAGCTAATAAGGTTAAAGACTCTTGTGGAACTGTTTTTTACTAAGGTTTAATAAAGAAATAAGGTTAGGTTATTATTTCTTTTGAATAAAATAAAAATTCCAATATAGCAGGAACCTTATTAGATGAATCAACCTTAGTAACTCAAAATAATTATAATTCATAAACCTTATTACCTTATATTCAAAGAGTATAGAATACAATGATCTGTATAAATTCCATTTCACGATGAACCAATACAGTTTTTCCGACTGAAAACTGACCCACTTTGCAGAATATTTTAAGAAGCAGCTTGGCATACCCCCTTCTCAGTATCTACAAAGTAAATAGAATACATTTCTAACTAATATAAAACTTACAGCAGGTTATTTTTACACCGGAGAAGACTCAGAGGCAACAGAGAAAAGGTTTTTCCCCTGCGATCTCTGTTTTACCTCTGAGTTCTCTGTGGTAAACTTTCACATGAGGATTAAAAAAAAGTCTATTTAACTTCCTGTTATTATTTAAAACGACAAATCAGTAAGAAATCAATACAAATCGGGTAGAAAAACCTTCCTAAAAAGTATATCTATATGCAGTTGATTTCCAGTTATAGTATGGATTACGTTGATTCTTAATCTTACTCTTTCCAAAGGAATCCCTTCGGGATACCCCTAATCTTAATCTATAACTCTTTGCTGGGGGAGTAAGATTAAGATTATGATTAAGAATATTCCTTTTTACAACTAAAAACGGGATCTCAAAATGAACGATCTAGTACCAAACGAGTTCTATTTATTCCAGAATTACCCCAATCCATTTAAAGATAAAACAACAATAAAATACTGTGTGGCTTATAAGACCAGGGTTAAGGTAACAGTCTTTAATTCTGAAGGTGAGTTGATTGAAAAACTGGTAGATGAAGAAAAAGAGGCAGGCACGTATAAATCCGAATTTCCACCGGGAGCAAATTTCCTACTTGAAGACAAGTCAGATAAGCAATTGAAAAATGGAAACTATTTATACCGTTTAGAAGCCGGAAATTATACAAGCGAAAAGGAAATGAAACTAATTAAATAAAAAATAAGGGTTCTCAAACCTAATAAATACTTAAGAAGAACACCTCGTAATTTAAAAAATCTTAATGGAGGTACGCTATGAAAAAATTAATAATACTTACAATTTTCGTATTCACAATTCTTTTCTCTTGTACAATTATTGCTCAGCAGATGAGGTCGTTAAGAATTACTAGTACAGTAAATATCCCTAAAAAAATTCAGAAACTAGTCCTTGATCCTCTTCCAGCCGGTACTTATACAATTGGGACTGCAGGTGATTTCCCAACAATCGATTCTGCATTTAACAAATTAAGCGTTGATGGTATTTCCGGACCAGTCACGTTTGAATTGATTGATACTTTGTATACTGCACCTTCAGATTCTCTTGGATTTTTCTTAAATGGGCCAATTCCCGGGGCAGATCAAAACAATCGTGTTACAATTAAACCGGCAGAAAATAAAAATGTTACAATAGCTGGAGAAGGACATCTTGTATTTAGATTCAATAACACAAGTTATCTAACGCTGGATGGAATTGCTTTAACTGGAAATTCAACGTTGACAATTCATGCCTTACAAAATAGTCGGTTTACTTGGAATGATCCTGTAGATTTTGTAGATAATTCAGATCACAACGTTGTTCAAAATATTACAGCAATTAGTGAAGATTTTATGCGCGTTAGTGATGGTATCGGATTTTGGGCCGAGGATAATATTAATTCAGCACCGGACAGTAATTTAATTTTTAATAATTTTATTAAAAAAGCTGGATGGGGAATTCTTATTCAGGGTGGTGGAACACAGAGGGCAAAAGGCAATATTATAAGAGGAAATTTTATCGGTTCGGAAACCGATAGTTTAATTGGCTGGGGAATTCAATTAGCTGATTGCCAGAATACATTAGTTGAGAGGAATATTATTCAAAATCTGAAAGTAACTGCTAATCTGTCTGATAACACAATTAACGTGGGTATAAATTCATATTGGGGTAACGGAGATATTATCCGCAACAACATCGTTCACAATATAAAAAGCAATGCAGGATATACAAGTACCGGAATATTGTTATCTGGGGCGTCTAATGAAACAGGCAGTAATGATTTAGTGTATGACAATATGGTTTACGATATACAAAGCACATCATCTGAATCTGATAGCAGAGTTGCGGGAATACAAATGTGGTGTCAAAATAATCCCAAAATTTATTATAACACAGTTTACTTATCCGGCAATGGAGCAAATCATGAGGGCTCAGCTGCTTTCTATATCTATAGTGGCTTTGGCAATTCAACAAATGTAGAGGCAAAGAATAATATTTTTGTAAATACCCGAGACGAATCCCCTTATTGTGCTTCATCTATTTATAATTATACAACTTCAAACCTTGTTTCGGATAACAATGATCTCTATGATGAGCAAAACCAATACAATTGCGTTGTAAGAATAGGCGGTACTAAATACAATGCTCTCACAGATTGGCAGGTAACCGGAAAAGATTTAAATAGCATAACCGAAATGCCGAATTTTAAATCTCCTTATCTGCATATAGATGAAAGTACTCCAACAAATCTTGAGAAGCGTGCAGTACCAATTGCAGGAATAACTACTGACTTTGATGGGGATTCCAGGGACGCATATTTACCAGATATAGGTGCAGATGAGTTTAATGGTCAAGTTGAATCCGGACCGCTCATGAGCGGATATTCCATCGGAACCACCGGGTATTTCCCAACAATCGATTCCGCATTTAAAAGGTTAAGTGACGATGGTATTTCCGGGCCAGTCACTCTTGAACTAATTGATACTTTATATACTGCTCCGACTGATACTAATGGTTTCTTATTAAAAGGACCAATACCCGGGACGGATAAAAATAACCGTGTTATAATTAGACCGACAACAAATAAAAATGTAATAATAGAAAGTAGCGGAAAGGCGGTAGTAACCTGTCTGAATACCAGTTACGTTACTTTTGATGGAGCAGCATTAACAGGGTCTACCAGCCTAACATTTCACGCACTTCACAATAATCAATTTACTGAAAATGACTGCTTGGATTTTTTGTATAATTCTGATCACAATATAATTGAAAACATAACCTTTATTTCCGAAGATTACAATAGAGGTAATAGTCTTGCGTTATGGGCTTGGCAGAACGGAGTAGCACCCGATAGCAATTTAATTCAAAATAACATCGTTAAAAGTTCCCTTGTTGGAATCCTTATTTCTGCCTATTACTCTTCTAATAGGGCAGAAGGGAATATTGTAAGAAAAAATTATTTAGGCTCAGAAGTTGACAGCTTAATCGCATGGGGCATACACGTTCAACACTGCCATAATACTATCGTAGAAAATAATATTGTTCAACATATGACTGTAACAAGTAGTGATGCTGCAAATGTCGATTACGGGATCGCCTCATATTGGGGTAGTGCAGATACTATACGTAACAATATTGTACACAGCGTAAAAAGCAGTGCAGAACGTACTGGGACTGGAATATTGTTGTCAGGTGATCCAGGAAGCTACATAGGTAATAACAATTTAGTTTATAATAATATGGTTTATGATATTCAAAGTACCTCGACAGAATTGGACAGCAGGGTTGCAGGAATACAAATGTGGCATCAAAGCAATCCTAAAGTTTATTATAACTCTGTTTATTTAACCGGTAAGGGATCAAGTCCGTATGGTTCTGCCGCATTGTATATTTATTATGATTGCAGTAATGTAGAAGCAAAAAATAATATTTTAGTAAATAAAAGAGATGAATCCCCTTATTGGGCCTCATCTATTTATGACTATACAACTTCCAACCTTGTCTCGGATAACAATGATCTCTATGATGAGCAAAACCAATACAATTGCGTTGTAAGAATAGGCGGTACTAAATACAATACTCTCACAGATTGGCAGGTAACCGGAAAAGATTTAAATAGCATAACCGAAATGCCTAATTTCAAATCTCCCTATCTTCATATAGATGAAAGCATTCCAACAAATCTTGAATCGCACGGAATCTCTATCGCCGGAATAAATACAGATATTGACGGGGACAAAAGAGGTACTGATTCAACCGATATCGGTGCAGATGAATTTAATGGGAAGACTGTTGTTGGAGTAAATGATAAAGTAACTCAGCCTTTAGTATATAACCTAGAACAAAATTATCCCAATCCTTTCAACCCAAGTACAAAAATAAAGTACTCAATACCCAAACAATCATATGTAACACTTAAAGTATATGATATACTTGGGAGAGAAGCTGTGACATTAGTTAACGAAGAAAAACCTGCAGGCAATTATGAAGTAGACTTCAACGCACAACAAACAACAGACCACAAACAACTTTCATCCGGCGTCTATTTCTATCAAATAAAAGCAGGCGATTATGTAAGCACAAAGAAGATGATTTTGCTGAAATGAGCAGAAGCCAGATATCAGAGGTCAGAAATCAGAAGTCAGAAAAACAGAAATCAGTCGGGTAAATTGTTGATTTATTCGAACATTAATTTTAGCAGGAGGCGCTATGTTGACTAAAAAAAATTTTCACAAAACAACCGGGAAACAATTTCTATCTGCAGATAAGTCAGTAATAATGGGAAACGGATTGATATTTCTTGTTTTATTGTTTCTATTTCTCTTTAGCAGCGGATCAATCCTTAAAGCCCAAAACCCTGAATGGATGAATTTTGCAAACGGAAATATAACCATTTCAATGGTTGTAGAGGGAAATTATTTATGGATAGGTACAGATGGCGGCTTAATTAAACTTAATATCTTGACCAACGAAAAGGTATTTTTTAACAAAACAAATTCCGGTTTGCCAGATAATTCGGTGCATTGTTTTGCTGTAGACGAAAGCGGAAATATATGGTCTGGAGGTCAAAATGGCCTAGTAAAATATGACGGTGTAAATTGGACTGTATATGATACATCTAATTCCGGGTTGCCGAATGATTATGTGAATTGCCTCGCTGTAGACAGTAGTAGGAATATATGGGTAGGGACTGGGAACATGACCGAATTGGCTGGTGGTGGTGGATTAGCAAAATATGATGGTGCAAACTGGACTGTTTATGATACATCTAATTCCGGGTTGCCGAGTAATGATGTGTGGTGCCTAGATATAGACGAAAGCGGGAATAAGTGGATGGGGACTGGGAGCCGGTTTGATTATTGCGGTTTAGCAAAATTTGACGGTACAAACTGGACTGTTTATAATACTTCCAATTCCGCTTTACCGAATGATAATGTGAATTGCCTCGCTGTAGACCGTAGCAGGAATATATGGATAGGGACTGGGAATATCATGGAAATATCTGGTGGTTTAGCAAAATTTGACGGTAAAAACGGTACCATTTATAATACATCCAATTCCGCTTTTCCCCATTTTAGAGGAATGAGTGTGAGTTGCATTGTTGCAGACAGAAACAATAATATATGGATAGGTATATTGGGAGACTATGTAGAATTAGTTAAGTATGACGGAACAAATTGGACTGTTTATAATACTTCCAATTCCGGTTTTCCTGATAATTTTGTGGGGCCCCTTGCCGTAGACGGAAGTGGGAATATATGGATAGGGACTGAAGATGGCTTGGTTGTCTTTAATGAAGGAGGAATAGTTTCTGTTAAAGAACTTGAAAATAAAAATGAGCATTATCCGGACAAGTTTATTTTAAGTCAGAACTATCCAAATCCATTCAACCCAAGCACAACAATAAAGTACTCAATACCCAAACAATCCTATGTAACACTAAAAATATATGATATACTCGGTCGTGAAGTAGCAGCTTTAGTTAACGAAGAAAAACCGGCAGGAAATTATGAGGTCGCATTCAACAAACAAAAGACTACAAACTGCAAACAACTAGCATCCGGCATCTATTTCTATCAAATAAAAGCAGGTGATTATGTAAGCACAAAGAAGATGACCTTGCTGAAGTAAACAGAAGACAGAAGTCATAGATCAGAAGCCAGAAGAAAAGAAATCAATAGGGCGAGTTGTTTTTTCGCTTGAACATTAATTTTAACAGGAGGAGCTATGTTAAGTAAAACAAAATTACAATTTGCAGTAAAAAATTTAATACAAACTTTACTATTCTTTTTGCTGATAACACAAATAAGTTTTGCCCAATGGGTGCAAACCAACGAACCTAACAGCTACGTTTATTCATTTGCCATTTCAGGTGTCAATCTCTTTGCCGGGGGCTATGGCGGTGTCTATCTCACGACCAACAACGGCACAAGCTGGACGGCGGTCAATTCCGGCTTGAGTTATACTATTGTCATTGCTCTTGCCGTCTCTCCCAACGGGACAAGTGGTGCAAATATCTTTGCCGGTACTGGTGATTGGATGTATTCTGGCGGTGAGGGCGTTTACCTATCGACCGACAATGGCACAAGCTGGACAGCGGTTGATTCCGGCCTAACCGATAATGATGTCCTAGCCCTTGCCGTCTCTCCCAATGGGACAGGGGGCACGAATCTCTTTGCCGGTACTGGAGGGCGCGACGCGAAGGGAATTTTCCTATCGACCAACAACGGCACAACCTGGACTGCAGTCGATTCAGGCTTGACGAACACGTACGTCCGGTCTCTTGCCGTTTCACCCAACGGGACAGGAGGTACGAATATCTTTGCGGGGACTGCTGGCGGTGTTTTTCTCTCCACCAATAACGGTACAAGCTGGACTGCGGTCGATTCAGGCTTGACGAACACGTACGTCGTGTCTCTTGTCGTTTCTCCTGAGGGGACAAGTGGCACGCATTTATTTGCCGGCACTGATCCCGCTAGCGTCTTTGTTTCAACTAATAACGGCACAAGCTGGACAGCCGTTGATTCTGGCTTGACAGACGAATGGGTTGATGCACTTGCCGTTTCTCCCAACGGGACGGGAGGCACGAATCTCTTTGCGGGAACTGCTGGCGGCGTTTTTCTCTCCACCAATAACGGTACAAGCTGGACTGCGGACAACACGGGATTGAACAATACTGATGTTCGGGCCCTTACCGTCTCTGGCACGAATCTCTTTGCCGCAACTTTTGGCGGCGGCGTGTGGAGACGGCCATTGTCGGAAATGATCACATCAGTGGATAGACCCTTAAGTGAGGTACCAAAGCGTTTCAGTCTAGACCAGAACTACCCCAACCCATTCAACCCAAGCACAACAATAAAATACTCAATACCAAAACAATCTTATGTAACACTAAAAGTATATGATATACTTGGTCGTGAAGTTGCAGCTTTAGTTAATGAAGAAAAACCGGCAGGAAATTATGAAGTAGAATTTTCCCCGGTATCCGGCATCCGGAATCTGGTTTACCATCCAAAAGGGATGGCATCCGGGATTTATTTCTATCAATTAAAGGCAGGCGATTATGTAAACACAAAGAAGATGATTTTGCTGAAGTGAGCAGAAGCCAGAGGTCAGATGTCAGAAAAACAGAAATCAGTCGTGCGAATTGTTGATTCGTTCGGACATAAATTTTATAGGAGGAGCTATGAAAACGATATTATTTATTTTTACAGTAATTATTTTTGCACAAACAAACAGCTTTGCACAAGAAGGTTGGATTTAAAATAACTGAGCTTATAAAAGATGTCTTACAAATTAATTTTAATACCATTTCTATTAAACAAAAGAGATGTATCATGCATAAACTTATAAAAATAATTGTTTGTGTTTTCTTCCTTTCATTTTTATATCCGAATACTCTTATGGCCCAGATGTTCACAAAAATTTCAACCGGGCCAATATCGGAAATTCTTGGAAATTCGCAAGGCAGCAGCTGGGCTGATTACGACAATGACGGTTTATTAGATGTTTTAATAACAAATACATCTTTCTATGGAGAAAATAAACCAAATCTGCTCTACCATAATGAAGGCGCGGGCTATTTTGTTCTAGTTGATACAGGAGCTATTTATAATGATATCATTTCAGCTTCCTGCAGCTCTAGTTGGGGCGACTATGATAACGACGGTAATCCAGATTTATTTGTAGGTGTAGCCGATCAGTCAATTAATCATTTATACCATAACGAAGGAAATGGAAATTTTAAACTAATTACTTCGGAGCTGCAAGGAGATGCAACATCTGATGCGAGTTGGATAGATTATGATAACGATGGATATTTAGATATATATTTGACTTCTCAGGTCAATAATAAAAATATTCTATACCATAATAACGGTTTAGGTGGTTTTACGAAAGTTGATACGGGAATAATTGTTTCTGATACAGATTGTGCAATATCTCTTAGTTGGGCAGATTTCGATAATGACGGTGATCTAGACCTTTTCGCTTCCAACTTTGATTTTAACTCGACTTCTGCTATAAACCGTTTGTATATTAATCATGGGAACGGATATTTTACAAGTATGTCGTCAGATGCGGTTATCCTAAAAGATGCTGCAAATACTACAGGAGCTAGTTGGGGAGATTATGACAATGATGGTAACCTGGATCTGTATGTTGTAAACAACCAAAGTGCTAATGAATTATTCCACAATAATGGTGACGGTACTTTTGAGAAAATTATAATAGACCCTCCCGAGGCTGCTGCTGCTTTTTCTGTAGGAAGCACCTGGGGTGACTTTGATAACGATGGTGATTTGGATTTATTCACAACAAATGATCGGGGTTTCCCCGGTGATCCTACACCATCTTTCAGAGATAATCTTTTATTCATAAATAACGGCAATGGTCAATTTACAAGAATAACTACCGGCGATATAATTACCGATGGAGGTCATTCCTGCACTGCAGCAGATTATGATAATGATGGTGATCTGGATATTTTAATAGTAAATGGTTCGCTGGGTGCACCTTATGTAAATTATCTTTATTTGAATAACGGCAACTCGAATAATTGGGTTACTTTAACCTGCGTAGGTACTGTATCAAATAAATCGGCAATAGGAACGAGGGTTAAGGCTAAAGCGAAGATTAATGGAAAAGATATATGGCAGATGCGTGAAATTGCTCAAAATACAGGCTGTCATACCAATAACAGTCCGAGAGTGCATTTCGGATTGGGTAAAGCATCAGTAATTGATTCTTTAATTGTAAGATGACCATCCGGTAATGTTGATGTGTATACAAATGTTGCTCCTAATAAATTTTATACTGTAAATGAAGGTGCATCAAATTTAATAATAGTTCCGACAAATATATTTGCTAAAAAATCTACTATTGATAAATCGTATATAAGAAAAGGAATAGATTCAGTTCTTTTCCTCACCCGTTTTTCAAATATATACAACCAGTCGTTTTCAGCACATATTTTAGTTGCAAATACAGATTATACCGAAGTAGATTCTTTAAATATTTTTGATGATGGATTTCATAACGATTCACTTGCTAATGACGGACTTTATGGAGCTTATATTACTCCAAGAAAAACAGAAGATTTTTTTACAATAAGTGTAAGTACAATTACCAACGAAAATAATAGATATTTTAATACACCGGATATTTCACGGTTTACCACCATAGGACCAGTAGTACTGGATAGTATATCAATTAGTAAATCTATTCATAATCCTAACATTTATATTGTCAAACCATTTATAAAGAATGAATCAAAAAGTGCAACAATAAAAAATGACTCTGTAAAACTAATATCAAGTGATTCGTGGGCTAAAGGTATATCCACGTTTTATGATTTACCAGACATTAATCCAGGTTCTACAGTTGAACCATCTTTAAGTTTTCAAATTGGGTATATAGACTCGCTATTCCCCGGTTATTTTGATTTCAAAGTAGAAATAATGAGTGATGGGTGGGTTTACTGGACTGATTCTAAGCAAATAACAGTTCCTGCAGTTGGAATTGATGAGCAGTCAAATCTGCCATTAACATTTAACCTTGAACAGAACTATCCGAATCCATTCAATCCGACAACAACAATAAAGTACTCGATACCCAAACAGTCTTATGTAACACTTAAAGTATACGATATACTTGGTCGTGAAGTTGCGACTCTAGTTAATGAAGAAAAGCAAGCAGGCAATTATGAAGTTGAGTTTTCTCTATCTGGCATTCGGAATCTGGTTTACCATCCAACAGGGATGGCATCCGGAATTTATTTCTATCAATTAAAAGCGGGCGATTATGTAAGCACAAAGAAGATGACCTTGCTCAAATAATTATAAAGAATTTAATACGGCAAAAATGTAAATTATTTTCAGAGATTTATAATATCATTGTAAATAATAAAAGCCATCAGCAATAGGAGAATCACAAAGCCGGTATTCTGAATGGCAATTTTCACTTTTATAGGAATTTCTCTCCTCATTGCTCCTTCAACAAGTATTATTATTAAGTGTCCCCCATCAAGAACGGGGAACGGTATAATATTAATAATTGCCAGACTCAAGCTAAGGACCCCAAGAAAAACTAAAAAGCTTGAAAATCCATTTTCAGCAGAAGTGGTTGCTATTTGTGCAATTTTTATTGGTCCCCCGAATACCTTTCCAAACTGAACTTTCCCCTTAAATACTTTTACAAATGTACTAAACGTTAAATCAGTTACATTTGCTATATCTTTCCATCCGTAATAGAACGATTCGAAGAAACCATAGCTCTTATATAAGAAAGGTCCCGTGCTTCCGATAGCCACTCCAATTTTTGCATCATCGCCGGGTGTAACAGATAATTGAAGAGTGTCTTTTCCTCTTAATAAAACAACCGGTATCCTTTTATCTTTGTTAGATGAGATAATATCGACTGCCTGGCGGCTGCTGTGCAGCTCCTTTCCAGCTAATTTTAAAAGTACATCTTTGGTTTTAATCCCGGCTTTTTCGGCAGGCGAACCAGGCCAAACTTCTCCAATTTGCGGCTTAGTTTTAGGTGATATAAATACTACATTTGACTCGTCCGGAATTTTTGTTCTTAGTACATCTATATTTTTTACTTCCCCATCCCGTTGAATTTTTATATCTAGATTTTCACCTAATGTACTAATATAAATGTTGTTTAAAACATCTCCCCAATTACTTACAGCCTTATTATTTATAGATAAGATTTTATCGTCCGGCCTAAAACCAAGTGAATCTGCAAGAGTATTGGATTTTATATACCCGATGGTTGTAGTATTTAATATTACTTTTTCCTGAAAGAAATTTCTCCCCCAGAAAATAAGAAGAGCAAGCATCAGGTTCATAAAAACACCTGCAGAAATAACTATAACTTTTTTCCATGCAGGTTTTGAACGGAACTCATAAGGCTGCGGTTCTTTACTAGCAAATTCAGTATCAAAACTTTCGTCAACCATTCCCGCAATTTTAACATAACCTCCCAGGGGAAGGAGACAAATTCTATAATCAGTGTTGCCCTGCCCGTCAAAATCCTTCGGGAGATCACCAAAAGTAAACCCTGAAATCTTATTCCATCCGAACAGTCTTTTTCCAAAACCAATAGAAAAAATATCTGCTCTCATTCCTGTGAGTTTTGCTGCAGCAAAATGTCCAAACTCATGAACAAAAACCAAAATGCCTATTGTGATTACAAAATAAATTACATAATCCATTAAGAAAAATTCTCCTTTTACCTACCTGAAGGCAGGCTTTAATTCAAACCTGTATGCCCCGTAGGCAGATCCTTTACAAATTCTCTGGTGAGTTTATCATATTCAAAAATCATTTCAAGATCCGGCTGTTTATGATTTTCAAATTTTTCCAAAGCTTTATTTATTATTGCAGGAATATAAGAAAATTTTATTTTACCGTTTAAGAACTTATCAACTGCTACTTCATTTGCTGCATTTAAAATACAAGGAGCAATTCCGCCTGTTTCCAATACATCGTATGCGATTTTCAAACATTCAAATTTATTTAAATCAGGTTCAAAAAAAGTTAATTTGCCTATTTTCGGTAAGTTGGTGCGCGGATAATCATTAGCTAATCTTTCCGGAAAGCTTAATGCATATTGAATCGGTAACTTCATATCCGGTAAACCAATCTGTGCTTTAATAGAACCGTCAACAAATTCTATCATCGAATGTACAATCGATTGAGGATGAATAACCACTTCAATTTTATTCCGCGGAATTCCAAACAGCCAGCGAGCTTCAATAACTTCTAATCCTTTATTCATCATTGATGCTGAATCTATTGTAATTTTATTTCCCATATTCCAGTTAGGATGGTTTAGCGCTTCTTTAA
>Ga0315555_1002673_pt1 | contig 12464 bp, 8 predicted proteins | sample SalMarSW160380MG_FD_202113 | JGI IMG/M metagenome (GOLD analysis project Ga0315555, IMG submission 202113) | Salt marsh sediment microbial communities from the Plum Island Ecosystem LTER, Massachusetts, United States - Salt Marsh Sediment SW1603-80 ...
AAAAGAAATTGTTCAAGGAATAATTGTTCAAGAGCAGATTAATAAATCCTTACAGGAAAAAGTTATTCTTCTAAAAGAAATTCATCACACGGTAAAAAATAATTTTCAGGTTATCTCAAGCCTTCTTAGTATTCAATCGGGTTACATAAAAGATGAGAAATGTCTTGAGTTATTAAGAGAAAGTAGTAACCGGGTTCGTTCACTGGCTTTGCTCCATGAAAAGCTTTATGAATCACATGATCTTCATACAGCAGAATTTGGAAAATATATTAATTCTTTATGCAGGGATCTTTTTAATTCATACAACATTGATTCAAACAGGATTACCTTTAAATCAAATCTGAACGGAACTTTCTTTGAAATTGGTACAGCTATATTATGCGGTCTTATAATAAACGAGTTGATATCAAACTCATTAAAGCATGCATTCCCGGATAACAGAGAAGGTGAAATCAGTATTGAAATGGATTCTTATGATAATAAATATTTATTAATAGTTCGGGATAACGGCATTGGATTCCCTCCAAGCCTTGATTTTAGGAATACAAATTCTCTTGGATTACAGCTTGTAAATGCTCTTACAGATCAACTTAAAGGTGAGATTGAATTAATTAATAGGAATTATACAGAGTTCAGAATTACTTTTCCCAGAAAGTTCCAAACTGAATTAACTCAGGCAACGGACTATGAATGGACTTTTCGTTCTACAAGAAAATATCTTTAACGATTTAGAGAGATACAGATGAATATACTACTAGTATACCCGGAATATCCTGATACATTCTGGAGCTTTAAACATGCACTTAAATTTGTATCAAAGAAAGCAAGCTTTCCACCGTTAGGACTTTTAACAGTTGCTGCAATGCTGCCCAAAGACTGGCTTAAAAAATTAATCGACATGAATGTAAATCAATTGATGGATGATGATATTCTTTGGGCAGATTATGTTTTTATCAGCGCTATGTCTGTTCAAAGTCAATCTGCAGAAGATGTAATATTAAGATGCCGTAAGTTAGATAGAAAAATTGTAGCAGGCGGTCCGCATTTTACCAGCAGCTATGAAAAATATGATGATATTAATTATTTGCTTCTTAAAGAGGCTGAAATAACTATTCCTCAATTTATAACTGATTTGAATAATGGGAATACAAAACATATTTATACTACTGATCAGTGGGCTGATATTACTACTACTCCTTTGCCTCTTTGGGATCTAATTTCAAATAAGAATTATTCATCAATGAATCTTCAATATTCAAGAGGCTGCCCGTATGACTGTGAATTTTGTGATATAACTGTTCTTTATGGAAGAAAACCCCGTACTAAAACAAAAGAGCAGGTAATTGCCGAATTAGACCAATTATATTTTACCGGTTGGAAAGGTCCCGTATTTTTTGTAGATGATAATTTTATAGGCAATAAATCAAAACTGAAAAAAGAAATTCTTCCGGCAATTTCAGAGTGGATGGAAAAAAGAAAGAGCCCTTTTTACTTAAACACAGAAGCCTCAATAAATCTTGCTGATGATGAAGAGCTTATGCGCCTGATGGTTAAAGCCGGTTTTGAAGCTGTTTTCATTGGTATTGAATCACCTAATGAAGATAGTCTGCTTGAATGCAACAAAACACAAAACAGGCACCGGGATCTAATTACGAGTATAAAGGAAATTCAAAAATCCGGTTTGGAAGTCCAGGGCGGATTTATCGTCGGGTTTGATAATGATCCGCCTTCAATTTTTGACAAGCTTACCGAATTTATACAGGACAGCGGTATTGTTACTGCAATGGTAGGATTGTTAAATGCACCTAAAGGAACCAGGCTGCATAAACGAATGCTGGAAGAAAAAAGACTTCTTAATGATTTTACAGGAAACAATACCGACTTTTCGATTAATTTTATTCCCAAAATGAATCCGGAAGTATTAATGGATGGATACAAAAAGATCCTTAATACTATATATTCTCCCAAATACTATTATGAACGTGTTACAAGATTTCTGAGGGATTTTGAGCCCCAGACAAAGAAAATATTTCATATTAATTTTAGCTATATACTGGCGTTAGTAAAATCAATTTTCAAATTAGGCATTGCCGGAAAAGAACGGCTGTATTATTGGAAACTTTTCTTCTGGTCTTTGTTCAGAAAGCCTAAGCTTTTTTCTCTTGCAATTCTATTTACTATTTATGGTTTCCATTTCAGAAAGATTTCAGGTGATATTTCAAAATCAGAATGTATATAGTTGATTGGAGACGTTGCAAGGCAGAAACGCCTTTCATGGTGCTTGCCTTGGCTAATTACGGTTAGTCTAAGTGATAAAAAATGAAAAAATATAAAATTGTAAAAAATAAAAAAGATGGTCTTTTATATCTCAAAAAAAGAATATTTTTTATTTTTTGGAAAACTATTTTAGTATAAAATAATCTAATATTTGGAGCAAATTAATTCAAGGGATTTTTGCTAAAAAAAATATATTATGGAATTTACTATTTTTTTAAAAGGAATTTGTATTGGTTTTGTATTGGCAGTGCCTATCGGGCCGATTGGCATTATGTGCATTCGCAAGACACTTACCGAGGGGAGATTACGCGGATTAATTATAGGGCTTGGTGCTGCAACTGCAGATTTGATTTATGGTACTGTTGCCGCATTTGGACTTACATTTATTTCAAATACACTCTATAACCAACGAATTTGGATACGGCTGGTTGGAGGAATGCTTTTCTTTTTATTAGGTGCAAAAATATTTCGTACCCACCCTGCTAATACTAATATTCGAATCAATAGCAGAAGTGTATTCGGATCATATCTCTCAACTGTTTTTTTAACACTAACCAATCCTTTAACAATATTTGCTTTTATTACTGTGTTTGCTGCACTTGGTTTAGGAAAAGGGCTCGGTTATTTTTCTACTTCGGCTCTTGTTATAGGAGTATTTATTGGTTCATCTTTATGGTTCCTGTCTCTTAATTCCGGTGTTACACTTTTTAGAAAGAAGCTAAACTTAGCCGGGCTGCGATGGGTAAACAGAATTGCCGGTATTTTAATAATTATCTCAGGTATAATTGCTATCGCGAGTTTGTTATAAATATTTTTTACTTTTTTTGAGAAAGTTTAATTGTATTTATCAATTAGCGAATACCGGTTAATATATCAAAAGATTTTAAATATACTTCCGATTGTTTTTAGTAGATTAATTTTTTATGTTTAGAATAAATGGAGTCACTTTCAGGGGAATAGTGTTTCCCCTGATAAATTTATTTTGACTTCTTCTTTTTACTAGATTCATTATAATAAATATAGATTTTGGGAGTGCCATGATTTATATGTGAAAGGAGCTATGAAGAAGAAAACAAATACTAAAGATTCTCCACTCAAAAAAAAGAAAAATACTGCTGAAATATCATCCCCAAACAATTCATTTTATGTAGTGGGCATTGGTGCGTCTGCCGGCGGGTTGGATGCTCTCGAAAGATTTTTCGGAAATATGGTTGAGAACGCCGGCATGGCATTTATCGTAGTATCGCATTTAGATCCGAATCATATAAGTATTATGCCTGAACTAATTCAAAAATCTACTAAGATGAAATTATTCCAGGCAGAAGACGGGATGATACTTGAGCCTAATCACGTATATGTTGCACCGGCTAACCGGGATTTAGCAATACTTCACGGAACAATCCAGTTAATAGAACCTATTGAGGCACACGGGTTCAGGCTTCCGATCGATTTTTTCTTCAAATCCCTTTCTGCAGATTTAGGTGAAAAGGCTATTTGTATTATCCTCTCCGGTATGGCTTCCGATGGTACTGCCGGGTTAAAAGCAGTAAAAAGTGAATTAGGAATGGTGATGGTTCAGGATCCAAAATCAGCAAAATTTGATGGTATGCCAAGCAGTGCCATTAAAACCGGTTTAGCCGATTATATTCTTCCACCGGAAGAAATGCCGGATCAATTGATAAAATATACAACTCAAAAAATTAAGGGTGTTTTACTAGATAGAGCAATTACCGATGGTAAAATTCCCGATTCATTCCAAAAAATATTCATACTTCTTAGAACACATACCGGTCACGACTTTTCACTTTACAAACAAAATACGATCTACCGGCGTGTAGAAAGAAGAATGAATATTTCTCAACTAGATAATCTTCCAAATTATATCCGGCTGCTTCAGGAAAACCCTGCAGAAATTGAAAACTTGTTTAAAGAACTTTTAATCGGGGTAACAAATTTTTTCAGAGATCCGGAATCTTTCGAAAATTTGAAAAAGGTATTACATAATTTAGTAAAAAGTAAACCGGATAACGGTCAGATAAGGATTTGGGTGCCCGGTTGTTCTACCGGTGAAGAGGCATACTCCGTTGCAATTATATTACGGGAATGCATGGATGAAACGAAGAAATATTTCAGCATACAAATATTTGCTACAGATATTGATAGTGATGCAATTGAAAAAGCCCGCATTGGTTCATTTTCGGGAATTGAATCCGATGTCGGCAAGGAACGATTGAACCGTTTCTTTACATCCGAGGGAAATCTCTTTCATATTCGAAAAGAAATTAGAGAAATGCTTGTTTTTGCGCCGCAAAGCATTATTAAAGATCCTCCATTTACCAAACTTGATCTAATCTCCTGCCGCAATCTTTTAATATATTTAAATACCGAATTACAGAAAAATATAATCCCCCTTTTCCATTATAGTCTTTTACCCAACGGAATACTTTTTCTTGGTTCATCGGAAACTATCGGCGGATTTGTTGATCTATTTTCAATTGTAGATAAAAAATGGAAAATTTATAAAAGAAGAGATTCCGTTTACTCGGCACAACCTTTCATAGAATTCCCGGTATCGCGGTCAATAGGTAAAACGAATGAGATTATTATGGAACAGAACAAAGTAAATAACATTACCCAATTATCAGAAAAAATCATTCTGCAAAGTTACTCTCCAAATTGTGTGATAACAAAGCCTAACGGGGATATAGTTTATATTCATGGAAGAACCGGCAAATACCTTGAGCTTACTAACGGCGAAGCGAAGATGAACATTTTTGAAATGGCACGTGAGGGATTACAACAAGAACTCCTGGCCTTAATTAGAAAAGTTTTATCGAGCAAGAAATCATTAACCGTCGAAGGAATAAAAGTAAAATCCAACGGCAAAGCTCAGTTGATAAATCTTACAATCAAACCGGTTAAAGAACCGGCTGAAATGCGAGGTTCCTTATTGATCATTTTTGAGGAAGTAATTCCGCAAAAAAAAGCCCCGGCTTCCAAAAAAATACACTATGAAAAGAAATCGGAAAAAATTATTAAAGAGCTTGAACGCGAATTAAAATCTACTAAAGAAAATTTACGGTCAACCATTGAAGAATTGGAAACTTCCAACGAGGAACTAAAATCTACCAATGAGGAGATGCAATCAACCAACGAGGAAATGCAAAGTTCAAATGAAGAACTGGAAACTTCCAAAGAAGAATTACAATCGCTAAACGAGGAACTAATAACGGTAAACACGGAGCTGCAAAATACAAATGATGAATTGTCAGTTATAAATAACGATATGAAAAACTTGCTGGACAGTACTGATATCCCTACCATCTTTCTGGATAATAATTTATTTATTAAAAGGTTTACATCCAACGCAACTAAAGTTGTGAATTTAATTTCTGCCGACATTGGAAGACCGATTACACATATAGCAACAAATCTTAAATATGAAAAGCTTATTGAGGATACAAAGGAAGTATTAAGAACCCTTGTTACTAAAGAGATTGAGTTACAAACCGATAATGGCATTTGGTATCAGATGCGGATATTACCTTACCGGACAATAAGCAATATTATTGACGGTGTTGTAATTACATTTTCGGATATTAACAAATTAAAAACTGCTTACGAGGAGATCAATAAGCTGAACCAGGATATCCAACTTGCACGCGAGTATGCCAATAATATTATTAATACTGTGAGGGATTCCCTTCTTATTCTTGATAAAGATATGAAAGTTCATTCAGCTAACCGGTCTTTTTATAAAATGTTTAATACCACCGGCGAAACAACAGTCGGTAAGTTTATATATGAACTTGATAATAAAAATTGGGATATACCCCAATTACGGGAACTTCTTGAGCAAATAATTCCCAAACACAATTTTTTTGAGGATTATGAGGTAGAATACAATTTTGTAAATGAAGGTAGAAAAAAATTGCTTTTGAATGCACGCCAGATATTTCAGGGTAAAAGAGAAACCAAGCTCATTCTTCTTTCAATCCAACATCAAAGTATAAAATAATGAGGTACCCTAAAATGAAACGTACCAAGAAAGAATCGGAAAAAACCACTAACAAAAAAGTGAAGAAAAAAACCGTATCAAAACCTAAAAAGCCTGCTGTTGAAAAAATTGAAGACGTTCAGAGACTGGTACATTTGCTCCAGGTTCATCAAATTGAACTGGAACATCAAAACGAAGAGCTTAGAATTATGCAGGAAGAATTGGAAGTATCGAGAAATAAATATGTAAATCTTTTTGATTTTTCTCCAACCCCTTACTTTACCCTGGATATGGAAGGTATAATTAAAGAAGTAAATTTAAGCGCCGGTAAAATGCTTGGAATTGGCCGAAGCAAATTAATTGGTAAGAAATTAATTTCTTATATCACGCTAAATGAAAAGGATATTTTTAATTCTTTTATTAAAACTGTTTTTAGTTTACGCGAAAAGCACGATTGTGAATTAAAGGTGATGAACAAAGACAAAAACTTATTTCATGTTCTACTGGAAGGTTTGGAGATAGACGACACACTGGAACAGGATCGAAAATGCCAAATTGCTTTAATAGATTTGACGGAATATAAGAGGATAGAAGATTCTTTAAAAGAAACCAACGAAGAGCTTATAATTCTCAACACTACCAAAGATAAATTCTTCTCAATAATTGCGCACGATTTGAGGAGACCTTTTCAGTCTTTGTTAGGTTATTCCGAGTTGCTTGCTACAGAATTTGAAACTTTATCGCATGAAGAGATAATACAATTTAGCAAGGCGTTAAATGAAAATTTGAATAATCTTTTTGGCCTTCTGGAAAATCTGCTCAATTGGTCAATGATGCAAAGAAATATGCTTGAGTATAAACCTGTAAAACTTAACCTCTATGATTTAGTAAACAAAATAATTGGAATATTAAGTAAGAGTGCTGCAGATAAGAATATTTCCTTATCGAACAATATTGAGGCAGGAACCTCCGTTTACGCAGATGTTGATATGCTTCGTTCAATTGTTCAGAACCTTATAATAAATGCGATCAAATTTACCCAAACAGAAGGACGGATAATTGTTTCATCTGCTAATAAAGAAGGTTATGTCGAAGTGTCTGTCCAGGACAACGGAATAGGAATCGAACCGGAAAAAACTTCTAAACTCTTCAACTTTGGATCTAAATTTACAACTGACGGCACCGCCGGAGAGAAAGGAACCGGGCTTGGATTACCCCTTTGCAAAGAATTTATCGAAAGAAACGGAGGCCAAATTTGGGTGGAAAGTGAAGCGGGAAAAGGATCGAAGTTCACATTCACTTTACGCAAAACAGTTTAATAAAAAAATTATCTTTCCATGCAGTATAGATATTACTTTTGAATACATATAAGCGGGAGTTTTTAGATTACATTTCTTGATATAACATAATTAATTTTCTAAAACTATCCGGATCATTAGCACTCAAATTTTATCATAGTATTATCATATACACTTTTTCTTAAATTATTGAACTCATAATTAGCCGATCCAAAACTTACCTAATAAATAACATTCTTGATAAATATATGTGAATCCAGATTACAATATATTTTCACCTTTCTGAACTTCACAAAGCTGCAGTCATTATCACTTCTTTAGTCTATGAGTGACCTTTGGTTGAATAACACAACCAAAAATTGTAGTCCACCTTTCATCCCTTTGCACTATAGGATAAGGATATTATCCTCGGTACATTATTTTAAATTTAATAAGAGATTTTTCCGTTCTTGATTAACAGGAATTGAAAATAATGTTACGTAATAATTAAAAAGGAGTATTCAATGAAACATACGAAGATAGCTATATTAGCGGTGTCTGTACTCTTCGGAATAGTGATCGCTGGATGCGGAAGCAGCCCGGCGGTGGTTGATAAAGAAGCAACTACATCATCAATTCGTGCAGCTGAAGAGGTCGGTGCGTCCGGTATTTCCAGCGCATCTCTCTATTTACAGCTTGCAAAAGAGGAGCTTGTAAAAGCACAGGGGCTTGCAGAAAAGGGTGATAAAGAGCAGGCGGAGTCAATGTTGCTACGTGCCCAAACTGACGGTGAATTAGCAGTAGCGCTGTCGCACAGTGATACCGATAAGAAGGAAGCAGCAGAAGCAATAGATCGTGTACAACAGCTTCGACAGGATAACAAATTACCTCAAGAAAGGAATTAAACTATGAAACTCATGATATATCTTACCACTATAGTATTTGCGGGACTGCTGGTTAGCTGCAGCGCAAGCCTGCCGCCAACTGAACTAGTCAACGCACGTCAAGCTTACCAGCAAGCCAGCACCGGGCAAGCGGCACAATTAGTGCCGGCAGAATTGCATAAGGCACAAATAGCACTTGATGCCGCTGAAAAATCTTTCCAGGATGATCCTGATTCTTACCGTACCCGTGATCTCGCATATGTAGCGGATCGCAAATCCAAGATGGCCGAAGCACTAGCTGCTACGGCTGCTGAAAATGCCTCCACGGCAAGGGCAAAAAAAGATTACGAAGCAACTCAAGCCGAGATTATGAAAAGAAATACTGAGCAACTTGCTATCGCGCAAAAAGCACAGCTCGATGCTGAGAAGGCTGCTGCTGATGCACAAGCAGATCTTGCCAAACTCGCGGCAGTAAAGGAAGAAGCTCGCGGTCTTGTAATTACACTCTCGGGGAGTGTTTTATTTGCTTCGAACGAATCAACACTTTTACCGGCAGCAACGGATCGGCTGAACCAGGTTGCTGATGCGCTCCTGGTAACCAAAGAGCGAAAACTAACTATTGAAGGTTATACTGATTCACAGGGATCATCAAGTTACAACATGACGTTGTCTCAAAAGCGTGCAGATGTAGTACGCACATATCTAATCTCACGGGGCTACCCAAGTGATCTTATTCAAGCACAGGGAATCGGTGAAGAAAGCCCAATTGCAAACAATAACACAGCAGAAGGTCGTGCTAACAATCGCCGTGTAGAGATCGTAGTTGATCACACAGCCAAACTGTGAAGAATTAATAATTATTTATAAAAACCAGACCTGGAAATTATCCGGGTCTTTTTTTTTGACTGCTGTATTTTCATGAAAAGAATGATAAATAACCTCCTCAATAATAACTAGATACAAATAATAAAAATGGAAACATTAACAAAATCTATTACAGCTTACATTACGACTTCAATTCCGGGTTTTAGAAAGTTAAACAATTATTTATTTAATCCGCTAATTGCCGGTTTTTTAGGATTTACTACATTCTTGATGATCATTTTCTTCATGCAATTCCTTTACTTTATTATAGGATCAAATCAGAAAATTGGGATGGACTATTTAGATTTTCTTTTAGCGGGATTCGGATTTTTTCTTCAAATGACAGGCGCTTTAATTAAAAGTTTTATTAAAGTAGACTAAATAATTTCTCGACTGAGTTAGAAAAGGGCTTAATATTTTTTTTAGGTAACCGAATACATTTTTTTATAAATAGCTAGTACTGAAATTCTTATTATCGACAAATGCTTATCGGCCGAAATAAGCATCAAGCAGACTCATCCAAGAGATGTAGTCCCTTTTTCATCCCTTTGACCGATTGAATTACTTTATTTCTCTTCATAGCTTAATCTAGAATTTAAACATTGAAATTTAAAAGAAAGGATAATTACAATGTTATATACAATTGCGGTTATTCTAATCGTTTTGTGGCTGCTTGGACTACTTACCTCCTACACTATGGGAGGTATTATACATATTTTGCTTGTAATTGCACTTATATTGGTCTTAGTAAGAGTTATAAGCGGACGGCGTGCGCTTTAGTATCTGTTAAACACCAAAATCTTTTAACAATCAGCACTCATATTTAAAGATAAATTTTACTGCAATATTGCAGTGTTATTTAATCAATTAATTGGTGTGTTATTTTTTATTGTATTTCGGCAGTTGCAATGATTTCTGATTTAAAAAACATGGTCACATAAAAAAATGACTGAACAAAATAATTCTTCTCGTGGAATACGTATACTTATCAGTTCAGCTGCACTTGTAATAATCATCGCCGGGATTAATCTTGCGCAATCGGTTGTTGTACTGTTCCTCGTCTCTGTTTTCCTTTCTTTGCTTGGAACCTCGTCGGTACTCTGGTTAAAAGGAAAACATATTCCTTCCGGATTTGCAGTGTTGATCGTTATGGCTATTATGATAATTATCCTTGTTCTGATTGGTGCACAAATTGGCGTATCAGTAAGCAGCTTTTCAGATGAACTACCTTTATTAGAATTACGCATTCGGGAACAAATCATAAAGCTTAGTGTACAGTTAACAAGCAAGGGTATAGCGGGCACCGAGAAATTTTTTCTGGAATATGTTAATCCTGAAGCAGTAATGAAACTTACTGCCAGCTTATTATCGAGATTAAGTTCTTTACTTTCCGATCTTATCCTGATCCTTCTCACAGTAACCTTTATCCTGCTTGAAGTCTCAAGCTTTCCAATAAAAATCCGTGCTATTCTTGGTGATCCTGAACGGGTATTTCCCCGGTTCACCAAGTTCGTTGTTGATATGAAACGCTATATGATTATCAAAACCATAATCAATCTGGCTGCTGGTATTTTAATTGCTTTATGGATGTACATACTCGGTGTACAATTCCCCGTTCTATGGGGTTTTCTTGCATTTCTTCTTCATTATATACCTAATATCGGAGCGATTATCGCCGCCATTCCTGCAGCTCTTCTGGCACTTGTTCAACTCGGAATGGGTAGCGCCCTGCTGGTAGTTGCCGGTAATATTCTTATTGGATTCATAATAGGCAATGTGATTGAACCGCGGCTGATGGGCAGGAATCTTGGGCTCTCTACATTGGTCGTCTTTCTCTCGCTGATTTTTTGGGGCAGCCTGCTCGGTTTGATCGGTGCAATTCTTTGCATACCGCTTACGATTACACTGAAGTTTGCATTTGAGAATAATGAGAGTACGAGATGGATTGCTTTGTTGCTTGGATCAGAAAAGTCCATTAAAATTTATAATCCAATGTCGGAGAAGAAGAAAGAACAATGATAAAAACAATATATGTTAAAAATGCATCATTCAATTTGGAAAAGCTATCGCTGATGAAAATCACGAAGTATCCAAGTTTTATTATTATAGTTGCTGAGTAACCGAATGGGATGTAGAAGGTATCAGGTTATAAAAGCAGGAGTAATAATTGAAATCTGTGGAGTAATGTGAATTCTGAGGGAGATTCCAGGATACGGAATTATCGAATTTGAATTAAAAGATATTAGAAAACAATAATCGAATAATTATCATTGTTGCAAAATTTAAAAAAGAACATGCTAAAATTCAAATTAACATTTCTTATGATTTTCTGCATTTTCGAGATATGGAATGCACAAGCTCAACAGAGATATCCTACTCTCATTCGATCTTCACTTGAGGACGAAATTATAATTCTCTCTGTTGATAAGCCTCTATACTTTCCCGGTGACACTGTCCGTTTAACAGTTAAGCGAACCGACAGCACAGCAACAATTATTGTAACTCCAATCTTGATGATTGAAGGTACAACACTAAAATCCATTGACCACAACATATACAACGCTGTCATCCCTCAATCTTGCACCCCGGGTCTATATCGTGTTCGACTCAGAGTGCTGGATGTTAAAGGACGACGTTTTGTTTATGAGACAGATTGCAACGTAGATGTCGAAGAGCACCAACTCATAGAGCAGATAAGCAGGTATGTACACATAGAACCTGAAAATGGGAGTGAGGATATTCAAAAGGCCGTAACACTTGACCGTGGTCAGATACGAAACCTTCGGGTAATATTTCAACGTGATAGTATTCGGCTGGGAATGGGGCCACAGTTTGTCACAATAAGGACGACAGTTCTATTACGAGATGGAACTACGGCACAAACTTTTGAACGGCGTGTCGTAACTTTTCGAAGCGACAACGATCCCAACCGGGACCGCGCTATGTTAATTCAATACCGTAGAGCTTACGGTGCCTATGCAGCAATTCGACCGGGGGAATTTACCCAAGTGAGAATACATTTGGACTCCCTGCCTGAATGGGCCATTATCAGGATCAACATCGAACCTGATTACACAATAAAAATTGGAGGCTACGATCGTTCCAACTCATATACTCGTTATTTCCGTATAAGAGGTCCGCAAATTGAAATAGGTCTATCTCTTG
>Ga0315555_1002677_pt1 | contig 12454 bp, 12 predicted proteins | sample SalMarSW160380MG_FD_202113 | JGI IMG/M metagenome (GOLD analysis project Ga0315555, IMG submission 202113) | Salt marsh sediment microbial communities from the Plum Island Ecosystem LTER, Massachusetts, United States - Salt Marsh Sediment SW1603-80 ...
ACCCCTCACCCCCAGAGGGGCATAGCATTTTTTTCTTGACAAAGGGAATAGGGTATGGTTTTATGTAAGCATATCATGAACTAAAGGTGGTTTTTAACGTGATGGGCACAACCAGAAAAGAATACGTTTCGAGTTGGCGCTTTTACTTCTATTATTTTATACTGGTCTGCCCATCGCTTAGGGGGACTGAACCGTAAGGGGAAGTTATAGAGCCAACTGAGCCATGGGTAGACAGGTGCTACCCATGGCTTTTTTATAGGGCCATGGTAGCATCGGCGACCATGGCCCTATTTTTTAGAAGGAGGTGAAGAATGGTGATCGTGATGAAACAACAGGCGACAGAGGCCCAAATAGACGACGTGATCAAGTGGATTGAGTCCGTCGGCTATCGGGCGCACCCCTCCCGGGGGGTGGAACGAACCATCATCGGTGTGGTGGGCGACGACCGGGGCAAGGAACAGCTCAAGTCCGCCGAACACCTTCCGGGTGTGGAAAAGACCGTGCTCATCCTCAAGCCCTACAAGCTGGCAAGCCGCGAGTCCCACGAGGGGCACTCGGTCATCCAGGTGGGCGATCTGCAGATCGGCGGACCTGAATTTATCGTCATGGCCGGCCCCTGCTCCGTGGAGAGCGAAGAACAATTGATGGAGAGCGCCTACATCGTCAAAAAGGGAGGGGGGCATATCCTCAGAGGCGGGGCCTTTAAGCCACGGACATCGCCGTACAGCTTTCAGGGGCTGGAAGAGGAGGGGTTGAAGCTCTTGGCAAAGGTCCGCGAAAAGACGGGCCTGCCCGTGGTCACCGAGGTCATGAATACCACCGATGTGGATCTCGTAGAGGAATACGCCGATATCATTCAAATCGGTGCGCGCAACGTCCAGAACTTCGCCCTCCTCAAAAAGGTGGGACAGGCTCACAAACCGATCCTGTTAAAGCGCGGCATGATGACCACCGTAGAGGAGCTCCTCATGTCGGCGGAATATATCCTCTCCGCCGGTAACCATCAAGTCATCCTCTGTGAGCGGGGTATTCGCACCTTCGAAACCGCCACCCGCAACACCCTGGACATCAGCGCCGTGCCGGTACTCAAGGAATTGACCCACCTGCCGGTGATCGTCGATCCCAGCCACGCCGCCGGTCACTGGCGGTATGTCATCCCCCTGGCCAAGGCCACCCGGGTGGTGGGGGCAGACGGGCTCCTCGTGGAAGTCCACCCCGAGCCGGAAAGGGCTCTCTCCGACGGTGCACAATCCCTCAAGCCGGAGAAGTTTTACCAGCTCATGGAGGAATTGAGGGGCCTCGACAACCTTATGAAAACGGAGAGGCACTTCGTCCAATGAACAAAATCGCGGTGCACCTCGACAAAGAGACGTCATCCTCGTATGATATCTACATCGGCACGGCAATTGTAGATCGCATGGGCCTCCTTGTGACCAAGCATCACTGGGCGGCCCGCTACATGATTGTCACGGACTCCACCGTCGCGGCCCTCCATGGGGCCGGGCTACAGGAGACCCTCAAGGAAGTGGGGTTGCAGACCGATATCATCGACTTTCCCCCAGGGGAGGCCTCAAAAGACTTTCAGACCGTGCTGCGCATCTGCGATCAGTTGATGGAGAGGGGAATTGACAGGACGTCGGCCCTCATCGCCCTCGGCGGCGGGGTAGTGGGCGATATAACGGGTTTCGTGGCCTCCATCTACATGCGGGGTATCCCCTACATCCAGGTTCCCACCACCCTCCTCGCCCAGGTGGACAGCAGCATCGGGGGTAAGACCGGCATAGACCTCTCCACCGGCAAGAACATCTTGGGGACCTTCTATCAGCCCAAGGGGGTCTTCATCGACCTGGCCTTTCTGAAGACCCTCCAGCCGCAGGAGCTGCGCAACGGCCTTGCGGAAATCGTCAAGTACGGCATCATCGATGACCCGGAGCTGTTCGGCACCCTGGAAGCTCAGGCCGACGCAATCAAAAACCAGGACATGGACCTCCTCAAAGAGCTCGTCACCAAATCATGCACCATCAAAAAGGGCGTCATTGAAATCGATGAGACCGAGCAGGGGATTCGCCGTATCCTCAATTTCGGCCACACCGTGGGGCACGCCATCGAAACGGAGTCCGACTATACCATCCCCCACGGAGACGCCGTATCCATGGGCATGGCCGCTGAAACCATCCTCTCGGAGCGCATGGGGTACCTTTCCGCCCCAGAGCGCACCAGGATCGTCGCCCTCATCAAGACGCTGGGGCTCCCGGAGCGCATCCCCCAGGGCCTCAGTTCCCAGGGGATCGTCGCCTGTATGAAAGGTGACAAGAAAAAGGCAGGGGATGTCCTCAACATCGTGCTCCTGAAAAAGATCGGGCTCCCCTTTGTCACACACTCTGTGCCGGAAGGGGTGATTAAAGAGACCATCGAGGAGTTACAGGGATGAAAAAACCGTCGCTCAAAGATCTCCGAGAGAAGCTGCACAAGAAGGACCGGGATATCGTCAAGCTCCTCAATGAACGGGCCCAGCTGTCCCTGGAGGTGGGCAGGACAAAGAACTCGCAGGGGAATGGAATTTATGACCCCTCTCAGGAGAGCAAGGTCTACGATTATCTCAGAGAGATCAACGAGGGCCCCCTGCCGGAGAACGACCTGATTAATATCTTCAGGGAAATCATCTCCTCCTCCCGGGCCCTCCAGGAGCCGACCACCGTCGCCTACCTGGGGCCGGAGGCGTCATTTTGCTACCTCGCCGCCCAAGATCATTTCGGCAAGAGTGCCCTTTATTACTCACAACCGCGGGTCGCCGAGGTCTTCGATGAAGTGGAACGAGGCCGGGTCTCATGGGGGGTGGTGCCGGTGGAAAATTCCCTGGAGGGGTCCGTCAAGACCACCCTGGATCGGCTGATTGCAACCCCCCTCACCATCCGAGCGGAGATCTTCCTCAGGATCTCCCACTGCCTGATCTCTCTGGGCACACAGCTGGAGAAGATCAAGCGAGTCTACTCACACCCCCAGGCCCTGGCCCAGTGCCAGGGTTGGCTGAAGGGCAACCTCCCCCACTGCCACCGCATTGAGGTAGACAGCACCGTGGCCGCTGCCAAGCGAGTTTTGAATGACCGCGAGGGTGCGGCCATCGGAAGTGTCCGCGCGGCAACCACCTACGGCCTTAAGATCATCGCCGAGGGGCTCGAAGACAACTCTTCGAACACCACCCGATTTTTCGTCATCGGCAAAGGGCAAAGCGCGAGGACGGGGAATGACAAGACCTCCGTCCTCTTTGCGGCGGCCCACGTCCCGGGTTCCCTGCATAAGGCATTGGGGCCGTTTGCCAAAGAGGGGGTCAATCTCACCCGGATCGAATCATACCCGACGAGGGACAGGATAGGGAAATACCTCTTCTTCGTGGATTTTGCTGGCCACCGCGATGAGAGAAAGATCAAAAAATGTCTCACCAATATGGAGGGGGTAACCACCATCTTCAAGGTTCTCGGCTCCTACCCCCGGGGAGAGGCGCCGCGATGATCTGCGTCTCCATTTTTGCCCCCACCACCGATGCGGCGGTGGCGCAGATGGAGCGCTGTTTACCTCTGGCAGACGTTGTGGAGTTGAGGATCGACCAGATGGGGGACTGCGATCTGGCGCGGCTCCTTGCTATACAACGGAAGGGAAAGCCGGTCATCGTTACCAACAGGCGGGCCGACGAGGGGGGCGCCTTCCCCGGCACCGAGCGCGAGCGGGTCGAGCTGCTGAAAGAGGCCGTGGCGCTGGGGGCCGACTATGTGGACATCGAGGCCAGGACCGACAAATCGTTGCTCAGGGAATTGACGACCCCCATAAAAAAGCACCACGGCCGCACCAAATGGATCATCTCCTCTCACGATTTCGCAGGCACCCCTCCCGAAGGGGTGCTCAAAGAGCGATTTGATGCCTGCGCCGAGACCGAGGCCGACATCGTCAAGATCTGCACCTACGCCCATACCATGGAGGACAACCTGCGGGTGCTGGGCATCATCCCCTACGCACGGGAAAAAGACCGGGCGATCATCGCCTTCGCCATGGGGGAGCAGGGCCGGATCAGCAGGGTTATGGCCCCCCTCCTGGGCGCTGTGTGGGGCTATGCCTCAGTGGGGAAGGGGGCGGAATCGGCACCCGGACAACTGACCATTGAGGAGATGCGGCTGATCTCTAAGATCTTGGAAAACGCTGAAGCAGGGTGATCAGATCAAGGCCTTAACCCCATGACCGATAAGACCCCAGCCATCTTCGCCCTCTACGGCAACCCGGTGGGACACAGCCTCTCCCCGCCGATGCACAACGCCGCCTACAAAAAGATGGGGATCAACGCCTCCTATTGCCCCTGTTGCGTAAAAGATCTGGCAGAAGCGATCACCAGGATCAGGGAACGCCCCCTGCGGGGGGTCAGCGTCACCATCCCCTTTAAAACAGCGGTGATACCCTATCTGGATGAGATGCAGGATGATGCCCGCACCATCGGGGCCGTCAATACCATTTTACACGATGACAAGGGACGGCTCAGGGGGTACAATACCGACTGGATGGGCGTCGTCTTGGGCTTGGAAGAGACCCTGGAGATACACGGCAAGACCTTCGCCATCCTGGGGGCGGGGGGGGCGGCGAGGGCCGCCGCCTACGGCATCCTGCACAGAGGAGGGAGCCCCGTGATCGTCAACCGCACCACTGCCAGAGGCGAGGAGATGGCCCAGGAGTTCGGCTGCCCCTTCTACCACTTCTCGGAAATCGGGGCAATCAGGGCTGACTGCCTGATCAATACCACCCCCGTGGGGATGGCACCGGAGGTAGGAACATCACCGATCGCCGAAGGGGTCCTCGCCAATTTTCAATGGGTCATGGATTGCATCTACAACCCTCTGAAGACACAATTGTTGCAGGACGCCGAAGGGGCGGGGTGCATACCCATCAACGGCGTCGGGATGTTCGTCCACCAGGGGGCCGAGCAGATCAAGATATGGACGGGGAAGGAACCGCCCCGGGAGTTTATGCGGCAGGTCGTCCTCGAGAAGCTGGGAGCGCAGGATGGAGATTAAACCGATCACCCATCTCAAGGCTACAGTAACGGTGCCCGGCTCGAAGAGCTACACCCAGCGGGCCCTGATCATCGCCGCCCTGGCGGAGGGGGAATCTGTGCTGCAAAACGCCCTCATCGCCGAGGATACCCACTATATGATGGAGGCCCTCAAGGCCCTCGGGGCGGAAATCCAAGTCACCGGCCAAGAGGTAATTGTCAAGGGAACCGGCGGCCTGCTCCGAAACCCGAGGGATGAGATATACCTGGGAAACAACGGTACCGCCATGAGGCTCCTCACCGGCGTGGTTGCCCTCGGCAGGGGCCCTGTTACCCTCACCGGCAGCCCGCGACTGTGCCAGAGGCCCATCAAGCCCCTCCTCGATGCCCTGGCCACCATGGGTGTGGACGCCCAAACCCAGAACACAGACGGCTGCCCCCCCCTCACCGTCAATGCCCACGGCCTACAAGGAGGGCAGGTGGCCTTTGCCGATATCGAGAGCAGCCAATATGTCTCTGCGATGCTCGTCTGCGCCCCCTATGCCCAGAACGACACCGTCATCGAGATCCGGGGACACATCCCCTCCCTCCCTTATGTGGCGATGACCGTCGATGTGATGGAGGCCTTTGGGGTGACGGTGGATCACGAGGCCCCCTCGCGGTATGGGGTCACAAGCGGCCGGTACTATCAGGCACGATCCTACTCCATCGAAGGGGACTGCTCCAGTGCCTCATATTTCTTTCTGGCCGCGGCCCTGTGCAAGGGAACGGTCAGGGTCGAGCATATCAATCCCCGCACCCTCCAGGGAGACATCGGGATTCTCCCCCTCATGGAGGGGCTCGGTTGCCGAGTGGCCAAGGGAGAGGATTGGGTGGAGGTGACCGGGGATACCTTGGTAAGCGGAGAATACACCTTTGACATGGGTGGGATGCCCGATATGGTCCCCACCCTCGCCGCCTTGGCCGCCGTACGCCCCGGCAGGACCGTTATTACTAATGTCTTTCATCTCAGAATCAAGGAGAGCGATCGCTTGGCGGCCCTGACCACAGAACTGAAAAAGATGGGGGTGCGGGCGGAAGAGCGAGAGGACGGCCTCATCATCGCGGGAGATAGCCCCCACGGGGCTGAGATAGAGACGTATAATGACCACCGCATCGCCATGAGCTTTGCCTGCCTGGGGCTGGTGGTCCCCGGCATCAGGATCAAGGATGCCGGGTGCGTGGACAAATCCTTCCCCGGTTTTTGGGACGAATTCAAGACACTGTACCCCGCATGAAGATCGTCTTGATCGGATACCGCTGCACGGGCAAGACCGCGGTGGGCAAACAGATTGCGGAGCGATTGGGGCTCCCTTTCTATGACACGGACGAGCTCATCCGGGGGCAGAGCGGCAAGAGCGTCAGGGAGATCGTCGACGAAGGGGGGTGGGATGCCTTCCGCGCCGCGGAGAAGGCGATCATCAAGCAACTCCCCACCTTAGGAGATGGGGTCATCGCAGCAGGTGGCGGTGCAATCATGGATGCCGAAAACAGGGAGGTCTTGCACGACACGGGCTTCTGCATCTGGCTCACCGCCGATGAGAGGACCATCGTGGAGAGGATGCAGAACGATCAAGTGAGCGCTGCACAGAGGCCGCCGCTTTCGGATGACGGCCTGGAACGGGAAACAGCGGAGATCCTTGCGGTCAGGAGGCCGATCTACCAGGAGGTGGCCGACTGCATTATCGATACCGCAGGCAAGGGGATCGATGCCGTTGCCGATGAGGTCTGCGCCGCCCTCGACCGGCAGAATCTGTTGTCCAAGGCGGAGAGGTCTCACAGGACCTCATGATCTCGTCATAGATCCACGGAAAGGAAGGCATATGTCAGGGAACTCAATAGGCGTCCTGTTCAGGGTCACCACCTGGGGGGAATCCCACGGAAAGGCCCTCGGCGCCATCGTGGACGGATGTCCCCCCAATATCGACCTGACGGAAGCGGATATCCAAGGGGATCTTCAAAAAAGGAGACCAGGGCGGCTCGCCTCGGCCTCCCCCAGGCAGGAGGAGGATCTGGTCGAAATCCTCTCCGGCACCTTTGAGGGGCGTACCACGGGGACCCCCATTTCCCTCATCATCAGAAACAAAGACCCTGACAGCACCGCCTATGAAGAACTCCGGGATATCTTCAGGCCCGGACACGGTGACTTCACCTACGCCCGGAAATACGGTATCCGGGATCATCGGGGGGGCGGTCGCGCCTCCGGTCGCGAAACCGTGGCACGGGTGGCGGCCGGGGCCATCGCCAAAAAGGTGATTGCCCGCGAAGGGATCGAGGTCATCGCCTACACCCAGGAGCTGGGGGGCGTCGCCGCCCAAGAGGTCTCCCTCGCCGAGATCGGCAAAAACATCCTTCTCTGTCCTGATAAAAAGGCGGCCCAGCGGATGGCGGAGAAGCTTGAGGAGGCGCGCAAACAAGGGGATTCCCTCGGCGGGGTCGTGACGATCCTGGTCAGGGGGTGCCCGCCGGGCCTGGGGGAGCCGGTCTTCGATAAGATCGACGCCGATCTCGCCAAGGCCCTCATGAGTATCGGAACGGTAAAGGGTGTGGAGATCGGCGCCGGCTTCCAGGCGGCCAGGATGACCGGCATCGAGTGCAATGATCCCATTACCCCGGCGGGGTTTGCGACCAATCACGCTGGCGGGATCAACGCGGGGATCACCAACGGCGATGAGATCGTCATCAGGGCCGCCTGCAAACCCATTTCATCCATCGAAAAGGCCCAAGAGACCGTTGATATCAACGGCAAGCCAACGTCCGTATCGATCCGGGGGAGGCACGACGTATCGGTCATACCGCGCGTCGTCCCCGTGTGTGAGGCCATGGTCGGCATCTGCCTGGCAGATCACCTTTTACGGCAACAGGCACTGGGGGCCACGGGAGGAACATAATATGGAGGATCTCCATATTGGGATCATCGGCGGCACCGGGGGGATGGGGCGGATATTCGCCGATCTCTTTCGGGGTGAAGGATATACCGTCCACTGTGCTGGGCGAACCACAGGACTCGACATCCCGGCGATGGCAAAAAAGTGCAAGGTAATCATCGTCAGCGTCCCCATCGGTGTTACTGCGGAGATCATCGATGAGGTCGGACCACTCATGAGGGAAGATGCCCTCTTGATGGACCTTACCTCCCTCAAGGCGGAACCGGTCAAGGCCATGCTACGTGCATCTCCCGCAGAGGTCCTCGGCCTCCATCCCCTCTTCGGCCCTGGGGTGGATTCCGTAGCCGGCCATACCATCTGCATCTGTCCCGCCAGGACCGAACGATGGCTCGACTGGGCGAGGGATATCCTCAAAAAACATGGCGCGATCCTTATGGAGACGACCCCTGAAAGGCACGATGAGATGATGGCCCTGATTCAGGTCTTGAACCATCTGAACTCGATAACCATGGGGATGATCATGAAGGAATGGGGGGCCGATCTGGCGGAGTTGGAGAAGTTCACCACCCCCATCTTTACCACAAAGCTCGCCATCATCAAGGAGCTCTTCACCAACAATCCGAGACTCTATGCCGATATCATCACCCTCAACCCATACACTGATAAAATCCTTGAGCTCTATGAAAAAACCTTGTCCGAGGTGACGGGCGTGATCAAACAGGGGGATGTCGAGGCCTTCACCACGCTGATGGAAGAAAGGAACCTGTGGAAATCATAACGTATTCAGAGCGGCCTGCTTTGCCGGTACGCGAACAAGGTGTTTTTATTGACGATGTGAGGGCACTGTGGTAATCTTAATAAAAATATGTCCTGAATCATTATGGGGGTTACGATGAAAAAAGCATCCGAAAAGAAAGCACCCAAAAAAAAGGCGCCTGAAAAGAAGAAGAGTACCATGAAGTGGGGGGAAAGCAGTCCGTGGTTTATCGGGATAGTAGGCGGCCTTATCGGGGCCTTTTTGGTAGGGGTCGTCCTCTTTTATTTCTTGGGACACCGGGAGCACCAAATCTACCGGGCCATATTTATGACCTCCGTCAATAACGCCGACAGACTCCTGGAAAAGAATATGATTGAAGATGCCTTGGTGATTTACAATGATATCGCAAACAAGGTATCAGCGAGAGGAGATCCGGAACTCTATGCCACCGTGAAAAACGGGCAAGGGGTCTGTTATTATAATGTAGCCCTGGTGAGGGATAAGGAGGAAAACCTCTTGAAGGCCGTTAGCGCATTTCAGAAGGCCCTGGAAATTAGGACTATTGAAAAATACCCTGACGACTATGCCACCACGCAGAACAACCTCGGCAATGCCTATAGGACACTTGCCGAGACCAAGGATAACGAGAAATATCTCAACAAGGCCTTTGAGGCCTTTGCAGAGGCCCTGAAGGTCTACACCCGTGACAAATATCCTGTCGGCTATGCCGCCACCCAGAACAACCTGGGGGCCGCCTACGGCACCCTCTCTGAGTTCAGGGACAAAGAGGAGAATTTGACCAAGGCCGTCCAGGCCTTTGAGGAGGCCTTGAGCATCAGAACCATTGCGAAACACCCCGTGGATTATGCGAGCACCCAGAACAACCTGGGCAATGCCTATCGGGCCCTGGCAGAAGTCAAGCATACACAGGGTAACCTCCTCAAGGCCATTCGGGCCTTCAAAGAGGCATTAAAGGTCTACACCCTGAACGAATATCCCCTGGACTATGCCCTCACCCAGAACAACCTGGGTAACGCCTACACCGCCCTGGCAGCGGTCCAAGACAAGGACGGGAATGCGGCCCGGGCGATCAGGGCCTTTGAAGAGGCCCTGAAGGTCTACACCCTGGGGAAATATCCCGTCCAATTTAGGACCGTAACCGCAACCATGGAGGAGGCCAAGACGAAGCTGAGGTAGACATTATGGGCGCCGGTCTATAGAATTTTAGTATTGACATGCCCTTCAATCTCTGATAAAAGATTCTAAAATCTGCGGAGCAAAACGAGAACATGAGCGAGACAATCACGATGAGTGAGTGCTATTGGTGGTGGGACAAAAGGGAGAGGTGTGCCCACCGCTGACTCTCAGCCATAGAGAAAAGGCCGTGGAGGACCCCTCAAAGTCCCACGGCCTTTTTTGTTGGTATTGATCGACACAAAGGCCGTGATAATGAGACGGCCTTTTTTATTGCACACAGGTAAAGGGCTATATCGATGCACTATCCGACATTCGAGCAGTTTACACGATTAACGCAGGAGGGAAACCTGATCCCCATTTATCGGGAGATCCTGGCGGATACGGAGACCCCGGTCTCCGCCCTCATGAAGCTGCACGCCAAGCCCCATCTCTTCCTCCTGGAGAGCGTGGAAGGAGGGGAAAAGTGGGGACGGTACACTTTCCTGGGATCAGACCCCCATATGATCTTCACGGTCAGGGGGGCGGATGTCATCATCCAGGAAAACGGGGAGATCCGTACCCACAAACACGGGGGAGATCCCTTGGGATTATTAAAGGATTTATTATACAGCTACCGCCCCGTCCCCGTAGAGGGGCTCCCCCGGTTTTATGGGGGGGCCGTGGGATTTCTCGGCTATGATATGGTCCTCTACTGCGAAAGACTCCCCGCGCGGGCCCCGAAAGACCTCCATACCGATGATGCGATCTTCCTCATTACCGATACCCTGATGATCTTCGACAATGTGAGGCACACCATCAAGGTGGTCTCCTGCGCCCTTACCGAGGGGAGGAACGATCTCCGAGCGGTCTACGACGAGGCGACCGGGAAGATCGACCGCATGATCGAAATACTCAAGGCCCCTGCGGCAAGGAGAGACCTTGCCCCACATGCGCCAGTCGATACCCCCCCCCAATCCAACATGCAGCCGGAGGCCTTCAAGGCAATGGTGCGACGGGCCAAGGACTATATCGTCGCCGGCGATGTCATCCAGGTCGTCCTCTCCCAACGATTTCAAAAAGAAGGCCGCACGGACCCCATTGATCTCTACCGCGCCCTCCGGTACATCAATCCATCCCCCTACCTCTTTTTCCTCAAGCTCGCGGACTTCATCCTCGTCGGCTCGTCCCCCGAGGTCACCGTGCGCCTGGAGGAGGGCGTCGCCGAATTGCGCCCTATTGCCGGCACGAGGAGGCGGGGGGAGAGCGAGCAGGAGGACAGACAACTCTCCGATGAACTCCTGCAAGACCCCAAAGAACGGGCGGAACACGTCATGCTCGTCGATCTGGGAAGAAATGACCTGGGCAGGATCGCCCGGATCGGCAGCGTGCAGGTCAACCAATACATGGTGGTGGAGCGTTACTCCCATGTCATGCACCTCGTCTCCCATATCCAGGCGCAACTGGCCGACGGTAAGGATGCCTTCGACGTGCTCAAGGCCACCTTCCCGGCAGGTACCCTCAGTGGTGCACCGAAGATCAGGGCGATGGAGATCATCGATGAGCTGGAGCCAGCCCGGCGTGGCCCCTACGGGGGGGCAGTCGGCTACTTCAGCTACACGGGGAACATGGACTTCTGCATCACCATTCGGACCATGGTGCTTATGGATGGAAAAATCTACATCCAGGCAGGCGCAGGGATTGTGGCCGATTCCGACCCTGAGGCGGAATATCAGGAGACCGTCAATAAGGCGATGGGGATGATGCAGGCCATCGATATGGCCACCTCGGGACTTGAGATAACCAAAAAGGCACATGGGTGAGAAAGGAACACCGCTATGATATTGATGATCGATAATTACGATTCCTTCACCTACAACCTGGTCCAGTATATCGGTCAGCTCGGGGGAGCGGTGGTGGTCCATCGCAATGATGCCGTCACCATCGATGAGATCCGCCAGCTGAAACCAAATGCCATCGTCCTGTCACCCGGCCCCTGCACCCCAAAAGAGGCGGGGATCTCCGTTGAGGTGATCAGGGAACTGGGCGCGACCATTCCCATCCTGGGGGTCTGCCTGGGACATCAGGCCATCGGTTATGCCTTTGGTGCCGAGGTGATCAGGGCCCAGCGGATCATGCACGGGAAGACCTCACAGGTCATCAACGACGGGCGGACGATCTTTACGGGACTCCCCAATCCCTTGGTGGCAGGCCGGTATCACTCCCTGATTTTGGAGCGGGATTCCCTCCCCGACTGTTTTGAGATCAGCGCCGAGACGGAGGAAGGGGAGATCATGGGCATTCGCCATAAGAAATTGCCGGTGGAGGGGGTCCAGTTCCACCCTGAATCGATCCTCACGCCGAACGGGAAACGGATACTCAAGAATTTTTTGACCATGATCGAGGCCGCCGAAGCCGAAGGTGGCCCCTTGGCCAGTGACCCTTCGGTCAGAGGTGGCTCTTTAGCCAGAACATGATTAGCGACGATCAAGAAGTGAGAAAGGAGGGATCACCATGATCAAAGAGGCCATTGCCAAAGCGGTCAGCCAAGAGGACCTGAACGAA
>Ga0315555_1002679_pt1 | contig 12452 bp, 8 predicted proteins | sample SalMarSW160380MG_FD_202113 | JGI IMG/M metagenome (GOLD analysis project Ga0315555, IMG submission 202113) | Salt marsh sediment microbial communities from the Plum Island Ecosystem LTER, Massachusetts, United States - Salt Marsh Sediment SW1603-80 ...
AAAAAATTCCCCCGCCCAAAGATGCAGAAGAAACCTTAATTAAAGTCAGGGAAAAAACAAACATGTATAAGGAAAATATAAACCCAAGCACATTCACAGCTTTATTCTTTTTCAGTTTTTTTGATAAGGGCGTTTGCATATCTCCTTCCTGCGGACTTTTTCTCCGAATCTGTAATCCTCTTTTTTTATGCATGAGAAATATTATAATTGAGTATTATTAAATTTGTCTGTTGAGTTAAAAATATAAAACAAGTTTTATTTTGTTATACCCATAAAAAAATTGAATGAGATAATATTTAAAAATAAACTTCCTTTTAGAATAAGAATGAAAAAAAGAGGTTATATGAGTAAAAAGTTTCTGTTCAGTTCTGCAATTATTACTCTGACCTTAATTTGCTTTATGTGGTTTGTCTTTGCTGCTTCACCCAATGCAAGTTTAAACTCACCTTCAGACGGACATGTATTTTATGGTAGCACAACAAGCGTAGTTCTTAATGTTACAGTGACTGATGCAGAAGGAGATAATACGAACGTAAGTTTTTATAATGGTATATGTTTTATTTGGGATCTAAGTTATTATCCTTATGACAGCATATCCATCTTAACCCAGAATGGTGCTCCACAAGACTTATTCTTCAGTTCAGACGGAACCAGGCTGTATGAGATTGGATATGAACCTTATGGTTCTAATTCAATATACCAATACACCTGCTCAGATGCCTGGAACCTTTCAAGTTGCTCTTATGACAGCATATCCATCTTAACCCAAGATAATGACCCAAAAGGTTTATTCTTTAACCCAGATGGTTCAAGATTATATGAGATAGGAGATAGCAGTAATAAAATTTATCAGTATTCTTGTTCAGATGCGTGGAACATTTCTTCTTGTTCTTATGATTCTATTTACATCTCAACACAGGATAATTACCCTCAAAGTTTATTCTTCAAGCCAGATGGTCTAGGGTTATATGAAATAGGACGTGATAAAGATGAGATTTATCAATACACCTGCTCAGATGCCTGGAACATCAGCTCATGCAGTTATGTGGGAGTGAACATCTTAACTCAGGATGGAAATCCTTCAGATTTATTCTTCAAGCCAGATGGTTTAAGGTTGTATGAGATTGGATATAGTGGAGATAACATTTATCAATACACCTGCTCAGATGCCTGGAACCTTTCAAGTTGCTCTTATGACTCTATTTACATCTCAACACAGGATAATGACCCAAAAGGTTTATTCTTCAAGCCAGATGGTTTAAGGTTGTATGAGATTGGAGAGGGGGGAGCTAAGATTTATCAATATAGTTTAAATCTTGATTTATTAAAAACATCAACAGATGTAGCAAACGGCTCAGATGTTACTTATGTATGGTCTAATTTATCATCAGGAACCTATAACTGGTATGTTGAAGTTACAGACGGCATAAACACGACTCAGTCATCAGAATGGAATTTTTCCATAAACTATCCGCCGACAACCCCCACCTCTTTAATACTAAATAATGTGAATGTTTCAGATACTCTGACAGCAAATTGTTTAGGCTCAACAGATGCAGATGATGACACAATAATTTATCATTATGAATTCTACAATGTAAATGATTCCATAACATTACAAGCCTGGGGCACAGACAATACATATGTTATCCAGTTAAGTGATTCTCATGATATGATAAATGTTACATGCGGTGCTTATGATAGTATAAATTATTCTGCTTATAATATCTCAGATACAACAATAGTAAATAATAGTATGCCTTCTTCAGCATTAAATTCTCCTTCAAACAGCGAGATTTTCTCCCCTAATATCACAAGTGTAATTCTTAATATTACAGTTACAGATGTAGATAATGACACAATGAATGTAACCTTTTACAATTCTTCAGATAATTCTGTAATCTGTGCAAATACATCAATATCAAACAGCTCTGAAGTTATATGTAATTGGACAGGCTTATCTGAGGGGGCTTATCAGTGGTATGTTAATATAACAGATGGAATAGATACATCACAGTCATCAGAATGGAACTTTTCTATCCAGAACATTGCTCCTTCTATAGATCTAAACTCCCCTTCAGATATGGAAATATTTCCTATAAACACAAGTTATGTAATATTAAATGTTACATTAACAGATGCAGACGGGGATAATATGAATGTAACCTTTTACAATGCTTCGGATGATTCTATACTCTGCGCAAATACATCAATATCAAACAGCTCTGAAGTTATATGTAATTGGACAGGGTTGTCTGATGGAATTCATCAGTGGTATGTGGATGTAACAGACGGAATAAACACAACGCAGTCATCAACATGGAATTTTATAATACTTTCTTCCCTTTGTGGCTCTAACATTACCTCAGATTACACAATGAGCAGCAGCATCTATTGCAACACCACAGCAATATATCTTGATAATGATGTAACTTTTGACTGTGATGATAATTCTATAGTGTTTGTAGGTTTAGATAACACAGGATATTATGCTTTTAATGTATCTCTTGTGGACAATATAACAATCCAGAACTGCAATATGGAGGGTTTTGGCATTTTTGCAGATAATGCAACTAATCTGGACATTTTGGATAATGAAATCTTTAATGTTTCTGCTGTGAATACAAATGCTATCACAATAGAGTATGGAGAAAACATCACTATAGAGAGAAATCTGTTTAATGGAACAAATGTGGCTATGATTGAAGGCAGTCATCAGTATAAGCACTGGAAAGCCATAATGGTTAATACTGACTCCCCTGTGGCAAATAGCACAATAAATCTGGTTATATACAATAATACTATATTTGACCATGAATGGGCTATGGAAATAGGAGGGGTAACAAATGCCAATGTAAGCAGGAATAAACTGAATCTTACAAAACTATACAGAGGAATGACCATATCTTTTCGCTATGTAATAAATGGAGTATTTGACAGAAATGTGCAGTACAGGACAATAGATGATGTGTGGTACATGGATTCAGATGGTTATGTGGTTGATACTGGCTGCAGAAATATAACAATATCCAATGGAAATATTACTAATATTAATGTCCATGGAATAATTATGCTTGATATGTTACAAACTGATGATTATCCCCAGAATATTACGATAGAAAATATGACAATAAGAAATTGTGTTTACAGTTCTGGTAAAGGTATATCTTTTTATGGAGGAGCTTCTGATAGGGGGGTATACACAGAAAATAGTAGTGTTATTGGGAATAACATATCTTTATGTGCATATGGAATTGAGGTAGGGGCGGGTTATGGTGGAGCGTCAAATTCAAGATTTATAAACAACACAATTTATGATATATCCCCTTATTGGGGAATTTATGATCATGATTGGGGCCCTGTGAGAGCCAATAATCTGTTTGAAAATAATGTTATTTACAATATGTTTCATTTAGCTTTTAGTTTTACTGGGTCTATAAATTCTAGTTTCATAAACAATACAGTATATAATGGCGGAGGTATGGGCTTCCAGGGGGAGGGATATAATAATATATTCATAAACAATACAGTATATAATACTACTTCTTCGGCTATTGGATATGTTAGTGAGAATGCAACTTTCACAGGCAACCTGATTTATGACACAAACGGAATAGGAATTCAAATTAATTCCAACTGCAATCTGACAGGAAATACTATAAGAAATGTCACAAGAGGAATATACATAAATGGAGATAACAACAATGTCAGCTCCAATATTCTTGAAAATAATGATTACAGCATTTATCTGTCTGATTCAGACAACAATTCTTTCTATGACATGGATGCCAGTGATTCTGTGTTAATGGATATTTATTCTAACAGCTCTTCCTCCACTGATAATTATTTCACTAATGTGAGTCATGACAAATCAGATGTTTTTGTTTATAATTCAGCTAACATCAGTTTTAAGTGGTATCTGGATGCCCATGCCACAGATATAGGTGGCCAGGATCTTGCCAATGTTACAATAATTGGATGGGACACAAACAGCAACCAACAATTTTCAAATATCACTGATGAAGAAGGAGATATACAAAGACAAATAGTTGATGAATATTACCAGACACAATCAGGCAGGACATATTTTACAGATTATATAATCAGAGCTTCAAAATCAGGTTATGATACCAAATCAAAGACAGAAGAAATTACAACCAATGTTTTCCTGGATTTTAGCTGGTTGATTGAGGAAGAAGGAGGCGGGAATAGAGGTGGCAGTGGGGCATGTACAACTCAGTGGAACTGTTCAGAATGGGGTGAATGTGTTGATAATATTCAAACAAGAATATGTAGTTATCCTGAAAACTGGTGTGAGCCAAGAGAAGATAAGCCAGTTGAATTTCAGACGTGTGTTCTAGATATTGATGAAAAAGAAGAAAATAACATCATAGAGGAAAAAATTAATGAATGGAATTTTGCATGGTTAATTGTTCTTTTGATATTGGTAATAGCGATAGTGATTACAAAAAAAATTAAGGAGACAAAAGATCTAAGAAAATCTCCTCAATTAAAAAAAGAACATTCTTTGGTTGGTTGGAAGATATAAAATATTTAAGAATATGCCCGGGTTAGACAATGGTGGTCTGCGTGGCTCGAACGCAGAACCGAGGTTCCGCACCTCCGAGGCTTTTGCCAAGAGAGCCCACGTTTCCGAAAGGATATCCAGGTTCGACTCCTGGTCCGGGCGTATACCATTCTTGGAACATTAAAGGGGATGTTCCTAAAAAGAGCCACTAGGAAATTTAATCCCTTTTATGCCGAGTGGCGGTTTGTTTTATTGAACTTAAATGCAAAAGATTTTGGAGAATATCTTATTTTTTCAGCGACGTGCTTCGCACGAAATTTACCCGACCGCCCCCGTAAGAATAGGCAAGATCCCCGTCCCTAGCGATCAAGTCCAAACCCCAGTCACGAAACAGCACACGCAATCCTATGTTATCTCCACTTGGCATATAAAGAGTTCGATTACCATTACCTATTTGACTAACTGCTGGCAACCCTCTATCCAACCCATATTCAAACTTATGATTCTCTCCAATTTTATCTAAAATTTCATGTGGATAAACTAAAGTAATTCCTGAGATTATAATTGGCTTAACTCCATAATTCATATTTTGATCAGGCACCCCACCAGCATTAACAATAATTAATCTTTTTTCTAAATCACTCTGACTTAAACCTAAATCAGTTCTATTTTGAATAATGCTTTCTTTCAATGCCTGAGCTTCTTTTTGATTTTCTCCATTTATATCATATAACAATAAAGCCAGATCTTCCCAGTATTTACTTGGATCAGGAAGTTTACCTGCTTTAAGCAAAGATTCATCTTGTATTGGAGTAATAGGATAAAATCCTTGACTTTTTAAATTTGGATTATTTGCAATTGTAGAAACTAAAGCTATTTTTTTAATCATATGTATATTTTTAACTTCTCCAGAAGTTCCAGTAGGAATTTCTGCTTTTGTGCCACTAAATCTTTCATTTGTTTTTGTGATTAGTTCTTGAAAATAATCTCCGTGAACTCCATCATAACTCATAAGAAAACTTTCTGTTGGAAGATCTGGAAAACCTGCATTCTGAACAGCAACAGGATTTTGAGTTATTGGTTGAATTACAGTTCTCTCGATAGGCGCATCTTTATTCATCCAACGTTCTGCTGTTTTAAGAAATCTCGGATTAGGCATTTTACTTAACTGACTTTTTCAGCTCCCCCATTGTAATTTCTTGAATATCTCTTTCACAAGTTAAAGGCAAAATAGCAACATTTTCCCTATTACCAAAACTTTCTCTTAATTTTCCAACATAACCATTATTTTTTGTGTAAAGTAAATGAACTCTATGAGTTTTAGGAATTTCTAGAACAGTATCAATAAATCCGCCAAGATTTCTAATATCCATATCTGAAACAACACTAATATCATATTCTCCTTCGCTATCTTTTAAAACACCTTCTAAGAACTTTGAATTAAAGGTTGTTCCACCATCACTTGAATATCTTCTTAATTCTCTATGAACAATTTCTCTGTCTTTTGTTGGATTTGTTAAATGGTCATTGCTTCCAAAACTATAAACAGCAACTCTAGAACCATTTAGTAAATAAGCATTTGAAATTGCAGTTGCCCCAACAATATGCTGATAAGTTCTTTTTGAAGGAGCTATTACTTCATTTCCATTTGGCATAAACATACTCGGAGAGTTATCAATAATTAAAAAACTATCAGGAACAGCCTCATTATCTCCATAAACTTCTCCTTCTTTCTTTACCCATTTCTTTGTGATTCCTGGCAGTATTCCTAGAGTGCTAAAAGCATCAACATCTGTTATAGGATCTCCAACCTCAAAAGAAGTGTGGCTGTAAGGATATAAAGTTCCATTCTTATGCATTGGTTTTTTTCTAATTGGAATAGCATGTTTTTCAGCTAAAGCAGTATAGAAATTATCAGCAAGTTGAGTTATGCCTCTGCCTGAACCTGCTCGCTTTCCCATTGCCTGTGATGGTTGTCCTTGACCTCCTTGCTCTCCACTTTCATTCAAAACTTGTTTAACTATTTCTTCATATTCATTAGGATTTGAACATTCTTGAGCAAACTGTTTTAACCCTTCTCTTATCTGATTATCACTAAATCCATCTAGCCCATTGCCACTTTCAGAGCAAGACTTTCCTTGTCCACTTCCCTGTCCTTGCCCTTGACCATTTCCTTCTCCTTCTTGATCTTCTCCATCTTGTTTATTTTGATCTTGTGGTGGTTGATAATCTTTCAAAACCTGAGCAAATCTTCTAAAATTATCTGTTTCTTGCCCTTTGTTTGTGTAATCGATATCTTTTAATTTTTCAATTAGGCTTCTTTCTTCATCGGTAGGTCTTACTCCAAAAACTCTTTTTACTTTATCTGATAAGTTTTTTTCTTTAGGTTCTACTCCCAAGTCTTGTCCTGAAACTTCTTGATATAATCCATACATTAATCTTCCAAATTCATCCCCTTCAGGTAATCCATAAGCTTTTCTCATTCTTGCTGTTGCAGGATGTTTTCTTTCATTTAACATATAAATATTTGTCTGGGCTTCTGTAAAAGCACTTCTTAATTCACTTATTTTATGCCCATCAGTTATTCCTTGAGCAGACTTTTGCAACCTTAAAACATTCAAGACATTTCCAGGAAATTTCATGAAGTGTGTTAGTTCATGAGTTAGACATTCATTTAGAGATTCTTCAGGAGCTATATTGTGTCCTTCAAAACCCTTGATAAATGGTTCACTTACAGTTATTTCTAAGTTTTTTATATCCATTGAACCATTTGATTCATCTTCAACTAATTTTGGCTGTGGCAATTGAGGATAATGAAAGCTCTTTCTAACTTTTTGCCATTCTCTTCCCATTATTTGTTTTAAGTTTTCATCTGTCATTTTTTATTAAACCCAATTTTACAGCGCACGCCCCTGCGGGGCAAAATTTACCCGACCGCCCCCGCAAGAATAGGCAAGATCCCCGGCCCCAGCGCCCAAGCACAAACCCCAGTAACGAAACAGCACACGCAATCCTATATCTTCTGTTTCGTCTGGCATGTATAATGTTCTGCCTCCGCTTCCTAATTGATTGATTAATGGAAGTCCACCATTTAATCCATAACCATCGAAACTCGAATCTTCTCCAACTTTTTCTAAAACTTCATGTTGATAAACTTGTGTTAATCCAGGAAGAACAATTGGTTTAACTCCATGAGGCATACTTGAATCAACTTCTGCTCCTGCATTTACTATAATTAATTTATTTTCTAAATCACTCTCACTTAATCCTAAATCTTGTCTATGAGTTCTTAGAGAATCATAAATTGCTTGCGCTTCTTTTGGATTATATCCATTCTGATTTCTGTCATATAAAACCATTCCAAAATCTTCCCAATTACTTCCAGGATTTGTTAATTTTCCATCCTTCAATAATGCTTCAGATTGTGCAGGAGTAATTGGATGTAAGTTTGCACTTTTTAATTGAGGATTATTATAAATTGTTGTTGTTAATCCCAATCTTTTAATTAAATGACCTTGTATTTCTCCAGAAGTTCCAGTAGGAATTTCTGCTTTTGTGCCACTAAATCTTTCATTTGTTTTTGTGATTAGTTCTTGGAAAAATTGTCCATGCGGTCCATCATAGCTAAAAAGAAAAGAGCTATCAGGATTTGCTGGAAAATCGGTGGGTTTGGGGGTTGGAGTTGCTAGTCTTACAGGTTGGGTTTTTTCATCAGGCAAGCTAGGATTTTTCCATCTTTCTGCGGTTTGTAAAAATCTTTTGTTTACCATTTTGTTAATTTTTTGCTGACGTGCCTTCGGCACATACTATTACCCGACCGCCCCCGTCAGAATAGGCAAGATACCCGTCCCCAGCGTCCAAGCCCAAACCCCTGACACGACACAGCCTACAAAGTCCATTACTCTCACTTGAATACAATGTTCTTGTTCCACTGTCTTCAAAAATAGGGAGCCCTTGTTCATCCCCTTTATTGAACTTCTTGCCATGATTTATTTTATTTAATTGGGGAGCATAAATCAACTCTGCAAAATCTGTTAATTGAAAAGATAAATTATATGGTGAATTTGCATCATATCTTAAATCTAATCCTGCTAAAGGAACCATTAAAGGAAATTGTAAACTTCCTCTTTGTTTAACTTGATTAATCAAATCCTTTGCTAGATATTGATTAGGATCTCCATCACTCCTTAAAACTAATCCAGAATCTCCATAAGTTCCTCTTAGATTAATTGCTTCTTTTTCTAAAGCTCTTTCTAAATCAGCGGGAGTTGCTATTCTCATTTTTTTCTGAGTTAAAATTTTATTGAGTAAAACAAATGCAAAAGGGTTAGAGCCTTTGAGAACATTGTCAGCAAAAGATAAAACATTTAAAGCAGATACTCCCTGATAATCTCCAGAAACTCTTTGATCATATTCATCTAAAATTGCTTGCCCCCCTGTTCCTTCTAAAAAACTATAACTAGCATTATTCATTAAAGGAGGGCTTTGTTGAACAGGTGTTACAGGTTGAGTTTTTTCAGATGGAACTTCTTTATTCATCCAACGTTCTGCTGTTTTAAGAAATCTTGGATTAGGCATTTTTACCTCCCTTCCAAATCCTTTACTGCATCTTGGAATATTGGATGTCCTCTACCATCAGCTGAATATTCTTTTGCCTCCCTTAATGCTTCATCCATTTTACCATGTCCAGCTAAATCAATAACTCTTTGATAGTTTTCCTGACTCTCTCCAAATCTTTTCTTTACTCCAGGCATTTCATTAGTTCCATCGCCTAAAAGATTTTTAGTTATATGAAGATCCAAAGGATCATTTCGATCATTATCTTTAAAAATATTTTGCGTTTCAGGAGTCCATCTAACTCTATGCCATAAAACATAAGGTGCTACTTGTGTAACATGATCTAAATTAACTTTATCTTGATTTTGAAGCCATGCCAAAGATTTAGCATATCTAACAATAGATTTTTCTTCCCTTCTACTTCCTGAACCAACAAAAGATGCTTGTAAATATAAACCATTCTCAGTTGTTGCTGGATCAATACTTCTTTTCTGACCATATTTTGGAGAAGTATTCATTTCCGCAACTAAAAATGCGAAATATTGCTCTGCATCTTTATCAAAAGGAATAGCTCTAACTTCTTGTTCAATTCTTTCTTTATCTTCCCTTGATAAAACAGGAAAATCTTTTGTCATTAAACCTTTTTCATGTTCCTGAACTATTGCTTCTAATTCTTTTTGAACTTCTGTTTGAGGTTTTCCGGAATTAAGAACACTTAAAGCTTTTCTAGTCAATTTAGGATCACTTAGAACTTTATCTTTATCATTGTGATAGTCCTGAGCAATATGTAGTACATTAGCAACACCGGGAAATCTTGATTCAACTGCAACATCAAATCTGTCTAAAATAGGCGGAATTAATCCATTATTTCCCCTATCAGCATAATTACAAGTTGCAAAAAATGGTTGAGGTCCTGTTGATATAAAATCATTCAAGTAATTCCATTCTCCTCTATCAACCCCATTTAATACAACTGCCTGGTTTGACTCAGGGATACGATTAAACTCATCAAATATCTTTGGTCCAATTTGGACAAAATGTTGCCATACAACATCCTCTTCTCCTTGATGCATTTTACCATAATGTGGTCTTCCAACCATCTTCTCTTCTGTTAATTGAGGATTACCTCTAATTGCAACTCTTTTAACTAAATCCAATGGCAACCCATTAAATACGGATTGAAGGTATTCTGCAGAAGTTGTTTTACCTCCACCATACTCTCCAAATAAAAGCATATTTCCCCTGTTTAATTCAGTTAAAGTTCCCATTAATAATGCAGAATTATATTTCTCGCCACCTGCTTCAAAGTCATCTCTACATAGATAAAACTCGCTTCCAATTCTATCATACAATCCTTTTACCTTACCTTGAATTTTTGCTTTTGTTTTAGGCATTTTGTTCTTTCTCCTTTAATGTCTTATTAATACTGAATTCAACAACATGAGATTTATTTCTAAATAATCCTTCTTTTATATACGCCTCTATAAGTTTAATTGTTTCTCTGTCAATTGTTATACTTAATTTTTGTTTCATTGGATTGCTCCTTTAATACTACTAAATACGATTTTATGCATTTATAAACCTTTCCATTCCGTTGTAACTCTAAAGTAACAAGAATAATTAAGACACACTAAAAATCACAAATCTATTTAATATCAACCGTGTATACTTTATCACAACAATTGATTTAAACAAATAATGAGCGTATAGACATCCTAGCATATCAATTGGAGGTTTATTTTTCCTAAAATAAGCTAATGAAAGTGGTATCTTGGGTTACACGCTTACCCGTAACTTACAACTTTATTTGATTTGTTGTATAAAATACAATGATAACAGTTAGTAGCTATAAAAGGTGTGTGGGAAGCCCTTTTGCGAATACTGGAGTTATGGTGAATCAGAAAATACCTCCCAATTTTCTGAATTGAATAATTATGGATAAGCTAGCTGGTGTGCTGTATCGTAACAGGGATTTGAACTTGAACGCTAGGAACAGGGATCTTGCCTATTCTTACGGGGGCGGTCGAATAACTCAAGTAGCTAGGGGCATTATATTCAAAATGAAAACATACAAGAATTTATATCCAAAATTATGCTCATACAAGAACTTAGAGCTAGCATTTAAAAAAGCAAGTAAAGGTAAGAGTAAGAAGTTTTATGTGATTGAATTCAAGAAAAATCTCAGGCAAAATTTATTAGATCTTAAAAAAGAATTAGAGGGAGAAACATACAGACCTTCTTCATTAACTAAGTTTACCATCAGGGACCCAAAAACAAGGCTAATAAGAAAGTCTATTTTCAAAGATAGAATTGTTCATCATACCATTGTCAACATCCTTGAACCAATTTACGAAAAAAGATTTATAGCAGATAATTATGCTAATCGAATAGGGAAGGGAACAATCTCTGCAATAAAAAGAGTTGATAAGTTTAAAAGAAAAGTCAGTAAGAATGGGAAACTTGTTTCTAATTCAATAACTAATAATATGGTTGAAGGCTATGTATTCAAAGCAGATATTAAAAAATTTTTTGATTCAATAAATCAAGCAAAACTCCTTGAAATTTTAAGAAGAAAAATAAAAGACGAAAAAATGATCTGGTTAATCGCAAAAATTCTAAAGAATTTTGACAACAAAATAAAAGGCATGCCCTTAGGGAATATGACCTCTCAATTTTTTGCTAATGTCTACCTCAATGATTTAGATTATTTTATTAAACGAAGATTAAAAATGAAATATTATTTAAGATATGTTGATGATTTTGTTATCTTTCACGAAAATAAAGAAGTTCTTGAAGATTGTAAGAATAAAATAGAAAAATATCTACAAAACCTGAAATTAGAACTTCATAGAGATAAATCAAAAATATATTCTATGTATAAAGGGGTTGATTTTCTTGGATTCAAAATATTTTATTTTTATAAATTAGCAAGAAAAAGAAATGTAAACTATTTTAAAAAAAGATTAGAGAATCTTGAAAGAAGATATAATCAAGGAGAATTAAACCAAGAGGAATTTCTTTCTAGAGTTAATGGATGGTTAGCCTATGTTATGTGGGGAGATACGTATAGATTAAGAAAAAGCATTTTAAAGAGAGTTAAAGAAATTCTCAATAAATGAGATTTATTTAAATCTTAAAAGCTGGAAAGGAAGCTATTCCCCTGTCACACCCCTGTGACTGACAACATATATAAATAAAATCCCTTTTAAAAGATTGAATAAATAAAAAGACATCTTTCTGATGTGCCAAGACAGCCAAGTGGATGGTCCGGGCGTTTGTTTCTTTTCATTTCCCACAAGATTTAAATAAATACACAACTAATTTTCATTATGATTCCTGTTGAGACAATTGGATTTGATATTCTTAA
>Ga0315555_1002684_pt1 | contig 12447 bp, 12 predicted proteins | sample SalMarSW160380MG_FD_202113 | JGI IMG/M metagenome (GOLD analysis project Ga0315555, IMG submission 202113) | Salt marsh sediment microbial communities from the Plum Island Ecosystem LTER, Massachusetts, United States - Salt Marsh Sediment SW1603-80 ...
GGCTTCTATCATTTTTTCAATTTCTTTTATTACCTCTTTTATAGGTCTAAGCCGATATCTTTTACCAAAAAATCTACTTACTGCACAGAAAGAACAATTAAAAGGGCATCCCCTAGAAACCTGAAGGGTATTGGGAAAAAGATAGTTTTTTCTTTTCAGAAGTTCCCTGCGAGGGATAGGCAAACCAGATAGATCAGGCAATTCTTTAGTCTTATAGATTTTTTTGAGTTCACCTTCCTCGTAGTCCTCCAGAAGTTTAGGCCAGAGCCCCTCTGCCTCACCAACCACAACAGCATCGGAGTGCTCCAGTGCCTCCTCTGGCATAGCACTTACATGCATTCCACCCATGATAACTGTTTTACCCATCCTTCTAAATCTATCGGCAAGTTCGTAAGCTCGAGGAGTTTGGGCTGTCATTACGGTTAAACCTATCAAATCTGCCTCTTTTATTTCCTCTAGCTCAAGATCTACACCATCTATATTTTCATCGATTATTTTGTAACTATACCCAGGAGCTAAGGCAGCCAATAATGCCAGGTTTAAAGGTGGAAATCTGAAGGACTTTGAGATAAAACCGGGTCTGGTAGAAGTGGGAGAAATCAAAACAATCTTATTTATCTTTCTCATTTTTCATCTCGTTTGGATCATTCCTCATCGATGGTTACATTAACGCGCTGTAGCTGGCAAGGCAATCGTTACCAAGAGGGTCCCTCAATGGGAATAAAAGAATTTGTTAAAAAAATGGCTAGTATCCCAAGCCAGGAGAAATACCGCCAGCATCATCTCACTCTTTCGAACAAAGCGAAAGTTAGCTACTCAAACGGGCTACTTATCTTTTACTACGGTTTTCTCCAGCACCCCCTCGAGAATCTCCGCACCTTTCTGCCAGGAAAATTTCTCTTCTACCAAGGCGCGGCTCCTCTGGCTGATTCGCTGATAAAGCTCATCGTTTTTAAACAGCTTAACTACCCGATTAACAAATGTCTCAGAGTCATTCGCAATAACGATATTATGCATATCCTCCACGGGAATTCCTTCCGCACCCAGCGAGGTGGTTACCACTGGAATAGCCATAGCCATTGCTTCCAAGATTTTACCTCGAAAACCCTTTCCCAATCTTATGGGTGCCACGAAGACTTTTGCTTTCCTGAGATAATCTCGTACATCCTCCACTGTGCCGGTGACTACAACGTCCCGGTCTCGCTTTGCTGCGGCAAGAATATCAGGTGTTGGATCGCGGCCAATAATGTAAAACTTGATACCTGGGAGGGCGTTCTTGAGGTATGGCCATATTTCCTTTGTAAAATACATAACCGCCTCTCGATTAGGATCGTGTGGGTAATTACCAAGAAAGGCCACACTCATTTCCTGTTCCCCAGGGGATACGGGACTAAATTTTTCCGTATCTACCCCGTGAGGGACCACATCGATGTCCAGACCTGGAGCATATCGAAGAAGTCCCTCCCGTTCTTCCGGGGTTAGAGTAATAACCTTGTCCACGTCCCGATACATGGCGAATTCATACGCTTCAAGTCGATGAAGCTCCAGTATGGCTCTAAAACCCCTCATTGAGAAAGTTCCGTACAAATCAAGAACTTTTTTGCGAGAAATCGTGTAACACTCGTGACAGGAGACAATTCTTTTCGTTCGCGGATTGATGTCGAAGTTCTGATAAAGATACTGGCCCATAACTGAATATTCCGCTATTACCACATCATAGTCAGAGCGCTGCGTCATCTTGGCAACCGCATGATGCATTTCGGACGACTTAGTGTTACACATATATGGCGGCACTTCCGAGGAAAAAAAGTCACTTATTCGGCGGAATGCATTCCGAGGTAGAGGGTAAGGCATCAGCTCAAGCTCACTCAGATAAGGCTCAAGCGTATCTAGATATCGCCGGTCCTCATTACGTATAAATGAAGCCAATCCAACCCGATGATGACGAGAAAGATATTTGATTCGGTTATAAACAATGATTGGTCCACCAATGACCTTACCATGGGGAAACTCTTTTGGTACAAACAATATTTTCATAGGCTGCTCATCTTTGCATTGAACGGGGAGCGAAAGATGTTTTTACTTGGGAATCCCCCGACCTACCGCTACATGGGTCAACCCCTGCCATCTCTTGATGAGATTCCTAAGCCAAGTAGGAGTATCTATGTCTTTGAATGGATTATTCTTAGCCAGTTCAATATTTACCTCGCACTCATCCATACCCCGTTTATCCGAGAGCTTCTTATATTCTTCTTTCAAGAGCTCATTTGTCCTAATAATCCGCTCCTCCAGGTCTGGACCAAGGAACATGCCCGGATAAGGCATTAGTTCCTCCCGACCGACACCTTCTATTTCTTCGTGATCAATTACTTTTTTTCTCTCATACAAGAATCGCTTTATATCCTCGCGTAGACTCCTCCAAGCTGGTCGGAAAATTTTCGGCGGAACGTGTTTGATGTATAGTTCTCTGTCAAGCCACAAAGTTATTCTATTTATCCTGAGATTGATGAGAAAATCAATGTCCTCTCCCCGAGTGATAAGAGGATCAAAGGGAACCTTCATTACGGTATCACGGTGAAGCGCCATGTTCCCACCAAAGACAAACGGAGTTGGTTTGAGACGAGGAGGCCTTCCAATAATCAATTCAAACGCCTCGTTCATAGCGGATGCGTTGTTCCAATAGGGCCTGCGCCATGCCGGTACCCTACTCACATCAAGCCGGTAGCTATCAGGCTGGAGATAATATCCCGCCACCGCCTTAATCTCTTGGCCTTGGTATTCACTCCCAATGAACTCTTGAGCCTTGCTCAGAAATTTACTATCTGTGATAGCTTCATCATCATCGAGGAATATGGTTATCTCGCTGCCATTGAGAATACCGGCCAGTGAACACATATTGCGTACCGCAGGATAACTGTCCAAATTAATAAGCTCACATGCAGCTTCCGGTACACCATCATGGATGAGGGCGCGGCGGAGCCTATTAAGATTTTGGCTGTGCAAAAGAGCAATATCATAGTGTGCGCTGTATGGCTCAACCACGTCCTGCACCTTAGCTATAACCTCATTCGTGATATGAGAAGCATTGGCAACTACGACCACTACTACTTTAAATTCCTGAGTGTTAACTAGCTCTAAGCTGTCTAACAGCCGCCCCAAAGTACCCTCTTCATTGAGTTGGGTTGGATGATCAAAAATAATTTCCTCTTCGCCACCTGATAACTCACCTCCACAACCCCAGTATGAGGGAATAACAATGGTTGCGCTTTTCATCGCTCAGCCCATCTTCCTATTAATTTGTGCAGCTTCCGACACATTTCTGATCTTGGCCGTCTTAATACCGTTGAGCATATTCATCCTTTCTTCGATCCAGATTGACTTTAAGATTCCTGCATGAGGATCGATGACCATGACCCCTCCTCCGAACTAACTGCTTTTTCAATATTTAAAAAATTTCATGATGTTTAGATTACGATGAAAATTGGAAGAATAATAAGAGATTTAAGGCTGGCAAAGAATATTAAACTTCAAACTAGTAACTTGATAGCGTCAAAGAAAACTTACAACCCAACTCTCACTCTGTATCGCACTTTAATCTCTTCGTCTTTAGGAACAGTAACATTGAACCTTATAGTAAAGGCATCAATCTTTTTGTAGAGATGGGTACTGCTTATCACCTGCCAGTTACCCAACAACGGTTCCACGATGCCTACCGTGATATCTTTTTCTTTGCGGTTTCTTAAGGTAACTTCCCACGCTGATTCGTGAAGCTTGGTGGTGATTTTCTTGTAGTCGGTTTGGATTCTCTCGGCTACCACGTCAAACGCTTCACCAATCTCAAGTCTGACTTCTTCATCTTTGGGAGTATGTTCTATGCGGTCCTCCCCAATAAACTGGAGGCTCCCCTCATCATCCTCTTTATAAAGGTGTATAATCCCTCCCGGAAGAGGCATACCGAGATTGTCATTAGGGGAATTTTTGAATGTGACATAGACATTCACTGGCCATTTCGGTATTTGCTCCCGATAAGCTCTGGTAAAATAACTGGTGATACCGTAGACAAGGAACTCTTTCTCTGTTCCTATCCCACGAGCCTCAAGCAGGCTTAGCTGTTTGGTCTGCTTGTCCTTTAGGCTCGTTTTTCTCTTGAGATCATAGAGGTGATACTCAAAAAACGCCTTTTCTTCAAATTGGGGAGCCGCCGCCTTCTTCGGCACAGCTTCCATCATGTAAAGTCTCTCTTCGGGTCTTTCCTGAACTCGATGGACTTTGCCTGCTACCAATTTCAAACTGGCATTCTTATAAGTAGCGCCACTCTTGTTATCCAGGGTAATCCAGCCGGATATATCCGCAGAGCTGTCATCTTCATTCAAGACCATAACGTAATCTGCCTTCCAGTTCATATTACTGGTAAGATACGATACCTCGAGGCTGTGGGTCTTTTTTGTTCTGTTCTCATAGAACCACCTCAGGGTTGGCTTTGCCGTAAAGTTTTCGGGTATTCCCGGAAGCACTTTGTAACCCGGGTGACCGAGATATATCTCATCGTTTATTTTGTAGATCTGTCCCTGGTCGTTGCTCAAGAGAATCGCCTCTACCACGTCCTTTCGGTCCTGGAACTCGTTCCAACTTATTAGTTTTATCTTTTTCCCCACATACTTATCAAGAAGCCTATCAGCGCTCATAAGGTCATACTCGTAAGTTTGCTCAAGCACGGTAAAATCCTCTGGACAGTTCAATGATTCCACATGAACTGTTACTGGCATAATGTGCGAAGCAACGTCCATGAGCCTTAATTCGCCTTCACCGACTGGAAGTTTAACTTTCCGAGTCTCCTTTATAAGACCAAGGTTCGTATTATACACTGTCAGTTCAACCGCCACCTGGTCACGAGCTCTGCTTTCAAACACAGTCTGGCTGGCTGCTATTGTTGATGAAAAGAACAGAGCCACCAAGCAAAATATGCAGCATTTAACGTTCATTTCTTCTCCCTTCTTTTTCTTCTTTGATGATAGATTATACCCACCGCCAGCGTTATGTCAAGACCACTCTTGACAAAAAAATGGCGCATAGTATAATTAATCTGTGAGTCTCGTACAGAGCATGTGAATACGAAGAATAGTGCATGAAGATCAGGCAGCGACCATTTCTAAGCCTAGCGTCCGCTTCTTTGTGTCTCATCCTTTGAAGCCATCCGTGCTACTGACCGTCTAAAATCTCATAAAAAGACCTTAGACTAAGAGACGCAAATAAACATTGTGTTTTTGGTAATGCTCAAAAACCAAGGAGGAAATAATGAGCAAAACCCTGTACGTAGGAAATCTACCGTACACAACCACGATAGAGGAGCTGAAGGGTCTCTTCAGCGAATATAATACTGAGGATGTCAGAGTCATCACGGATCGCGACTCAGGTCGCTCCCGTGGATTTGGCTTTGTATCCTTCAACGACGATGAAGAGGCCGAAAAGTCGATCAAAGCTCTTAACGGGTATTCGCTAGGAGACAGAAAGATCGTAGTGAACGAAGCGCGTCCCCGGACGAATCGGAACTCTGGAGGGTCCGACCGATCCTTCAACGAATGGTAACAGATCAGTAAGAATCATTAGGTCCCGCCGTTGGTGGCTGACGCCGACGGCGCGCTAGGCAATATGGCGGCACTGAGTTTAACCCTTCCTAATCTCTCTTTTTCCAGCTTGGTTCGCTCTTCTCATTCTTCACCTCTTAGTTCCCTTTTCTTTGGGGCCTCGTAGATTTCCCGGCTAATCATTCCCTTTCGGGGTATTTTCTACTCCTAGATTAAGCCTTCCTTGTTACTTTCCCGCTGAAGCTAGTACAAGAAAGAACACATCTTCCTACTTTGTGAATTCTTTCCTTCTGCTTACAATCCTTCCCACAAAGAGGACAGAGGCAGACATCGACATGCTCGCCTTTGAGTCTGAGCTGGGGGGCTTTATTATCTTTTGTATAAGGTGAGAGAGGCTGCCTTGGTTTACCTGCCCCGTGAGGAATGTTATGCTTTTTGATGACGCGGTAGTCAACAATGCAGGAGGTGGGCTCACGTAGTTAGATCTTGATCAGACTATGGTTTTCAAGCATGACATCCAGTTCATCGCTGAGACAAAAGTTCTAACATCGTCCAGCCCCGAGGTGGGCCGAAAGCAACTGTACGTTTTACGTAAGTGGTTGGGTAAAACCGGGTCGGGGGAACGTCGGGGTAACCTCAGAGCCAACTCACGCATCTGTTTATTTAGACGGAGAATACCGAGGAACAACTCCTGTAACCATAAGACGAGTAAAGGTAGGTTGGCATGAGGTGGCGGTGGCAAAAGAAGGTTATCGGATTTATGTCAAAGATGCGTATGTAGATAGGGGAGAGCGGGTTTACCTTGAGGCAGAGCTAGAAAAATTGGAATAAGAGTAAGGGGTCAGGTCTTGAATCGTGAATTTCATTCTTGGAGTGGGACCGTAGAAACTGCGGTGTGAATGGTTTTGGTACGCATAGTCTGAAAACCACAGTTGGGCAGGGTCACCGCATCGATAGCTTAAGCGGCAAAGATTCAAAAATCAAGACCTGACCCTCCTGCCTTGAATGATCTTCCCAAGCTACCTTCCATAATTTAAAAACCTTTAGGAATATTTTGGCAAAAAAGGACTTCAGGAGAAAGTTGACAGCCGGAAGATTATATACTACAAAATTGATTAAAACCAAAAGGAGGTGGAAAATGGCAAAAAGAAAGATGGGATTAGTTTTTGCGGTGGTGGTTCTCATGGTGCTGGTCTTAGGCAGTGGTGTTATTTCCCCCGCAGCGGAGAAAAAGGTCTATATCGTGGCCTCGGATATTTCCTGGCTACCCTTTGAATGGAAAAATGAGGCCGGCAATTATGTAGGCTTTGAACTGGATGTGATGCGGGAGATTGCCAAACTGGAGGGCTACAGGATCGAGATCAAAGATGTAACCTGGAGTTCCATTATACCGGGTGTTGAGGCAGGCAAATATGATATAGGTGCCTCGGGCGTTACTATCACCGGAAAACGAGAAGAGGTAGTAGATTTCTCTGAACCCTACTGGAAATCAGATCAGGCTGTTCTCATCCGCAAGGATTCTGGACTAAACATCATTACCGCCTTGAGCGAAGGTCGCACGGTAGGAGCACAAAAGGGAACAACCGGAGCCGATTGGATTCAGATTAACCTGATCGAGAAAGGAGTAAAGGTAGAGCTGAAGCTTTATGAGACCTATTCTCTGGCAGTGCTCGACCTGGTCAACGAAAACATAGATGCTGTTCTCCAGGATGAGCCAGCCTCAAGAGCATCGGTGGCCAAGGAAAAAGCAATCGAGATAGCGGGTATCATCGTCACTGGAGAGGAGTTTGGATTCCTGGTCAAGGATGGAGACCCCTACGGACTTTTGTCCAAGATAAACGAGGGGATGAAGAAGTTACATGCCTCAGGGCAATGGGACAAGCTGGTGGCTAAGTATTTTGGTGAATAATAGAGAACTAGAAATACAAGTGGAAGGAGGATATGGCCATCCTCTTTCCACTGTCAACGAAGAGAGGTGAAGAAGCATCGAACCGCTGGTTCTCGTGTGGAATAGTATTCCGCCTCTTCTCAAAGGTACAGTGGTCACTCTAGAGCTAACTTTTTTACTTCTGGTGGTGGGACTGGCGGTTGGTATACCTTTAGCTTTAGGTCAGGTCTATGGGGGAAGAGGGCTTGTCCTTCTCAGCTCAATCTATGAGCAAATTTTCCGATCCATTCCGGCTCTGGTTTTACTTTTCCTTTTTTTCTTCGGCTCATCCTTCATTGGACTCAACATTTCTGCCTTTCTTTCCGCAGTTCTTGCCCTGGGTTTTCGGTCTTCCGCTTACCAATCACAGATCTTCCGGGGAGCTATTCAGTCCATCCCACAGGGTCAGATGACAGCGGCCCGTTCCCTAGGAATGGGTAAATTTCAGGCAATTCGGCATATTATTTTGCCTCAAGCCCTCCGGCTTTCCCTCCCTCCCTGGTCAAATGAATACTCAAGTGTGGTTAAAGATACATCACTTGCCTATGCTGTAGGAGTTATAGAGCTGGTGAGGGAAGGAAGGTACATCATTGTGAGAACCTTTGAGCCAATGATAATATATATTACCATTGCTGTCATTTATTTTATCTTGACCTATGCGGGGAATAAATCACTGGGATATCTGGAAGAAAAGCTTAAGGTTCCAGGATTTGAGACCAAAGGCAGGAAGGAATAACTCGTGTCAGTTAACCAAGCAGTAACCTTAAAGGTGGAGAATATACACAAAACCTACAGCAGAGAAGAGGTTTTGAAGGGTATTTCCTTTGAGGTAAAGAAGGGGGAAACCAAGGTTATTATCGGACCATCAGGAACAGGGAAAAGTACCCTCTTACGCTGTGTCAATCGACTGACCGTTCCTGATGCAGGGAGAATCTGGCTCGATGGGACCGAGATAACCCATCCCCGGACCGATATTAATAAGGTCCGCCAATCCATCGGCATGGTCTTTCAGGACTTTAACCTCTTTTCTCATCTATCAGCTCTGGATAATGTCCGCATAGGCTTAATTAAAGTTAAAAAAATGGAGAAAGGAGAGGCTACCGAGGAGGCAATGAGACAGTTGGCCCGGGTTGGATTGGAAGATAAAGCAGCCGCTTACCCGGCTGAACTATCCGGTGGCCAGCAGCAGCGAGTAAGCATAGCCAGAGCTCTGGCTATGGGACCTAAACTGATGCTTTTTGACGAGCCGACCTCGGCCCTAGATCCAGAGTTGATTGGAGAAGTTCTCGAGGCAATGAGAGATCTAGCAGAAAGTGGTATGACCATGGTGGTGGTTTCTCACGAAATGGGATTTGCTCGCTCTGTTTGTAACGAAATTGTTTTCATCGAGAATGGAGTGATAGTTGAACAGGGACCACCTTACCTTTTGTTCGAAGATCCACAACATCAGCGGACCAAGCAATTCCTCTGTAAAATAACCGAGCTCTACGGAAAATCGGAGAGAAAATGAGTTTTCTTAAGTTGGCTTATGAGATACTCCCTGCTCTACTTAAGGGTACCGTAGTGACCCTGGAGCTCACTGCCTGTTCAATTTCCCTGGGGTTTGTACTAGGAATTGCTCTAGCTCTGGGACGATTATATGGCAACCGTCCTATTTCCGCCTTCAGCAACGGTTACATCCAGTTTTTTCGGGGTACCCCTCTTTTAGTGCAGTTGCTCATCCTCTACTATGGACTTCCCCGCTACGATATCAGGCTTTCTTCCTTTGTGGCGGGTATCCTGGGGTTAGGATTAAATAGTGCCGCTTATCAAGCAGAATATTTCCGGGGTGCCATTCAATCTATCAGCCGAGGCCAGGTGATGGCGGCCAGGGCTATCGGGATGAGTCGGTTCAAGACAATTATAAATATTATCCTCCCCCAGGCACTCAGAATCGTCATTCCCTCCTGGTCAAATGAGTTAATCTATACTCTTAAATATTCCTCGGTTGCCTACATGATCGGAGCTCCTGAGCTGATGGCTCAGGGCAAGTTTATTGCTGCTGAAAACTTCAGGTACTTTGAAGTTTTCCTGGTGGTGGCTTTTATATATCTGGTTGCGGTGCTCATTGTCTCCCGGGTTCTAAATATGGTGGAAAAACGAGTAAGAATTCCTGGTCTACAAATGGCACAATAAATCCATGATTAAAAAGTCGCTTAAGGATTTTGTTATACCAGCCGACAGCTTAAGCTCTGCCAGAAATTAGCCAGGCCGATCTCCTATTTTCTTAAATCTTTCCCGTATATTTTTCTAACCCTTTGCGGAAAGTCAATCCATACCAGAATAAAAAATAAAAGACCCACCAGAGAGACCATTGATTTGGAGGGACCCCTGTAGCGATGGATAAAGGAAGGAAAAATTCTGCCCTCTTTATATGTCCCCTCAATGCAGATTCGATCACCTTTTCTGAATTTTTCTGAACCAACAAGTTCAAACATAACTCCCATTTCTCCGACTATTACCGGATTTGTCGAAATAACCTTAACTTCATAAAGCTCCACTTTTTTCCCTTCCCATTTTTGAGGATGGGCAAAAAAGTCAAGGTAATCTACGTTGTGTTTCATCATCAAGGAGGTGGTGGAAAGAGGAATGACCAGGACGACCAGAATCAAAGGAAAAGCGATTTTTAAATTGGCAGCCTTCAAAGAAAGAGGGCTTCCAACCGGCCTCTTTTCTAAAAGACAGATAACCAAAACTCCTATAGACAGTGCACGCAGGAGAACGCAGACACTATCACCAGACCAGAATAAATTAAAGTAGAACTGCTTAAAAGAAACGGGGTAAAAAAGGAGTACGCCGTTTCCTATCCTATACTGGGTGAGATCCAAAGCAAGATGAAAGATAGCTCCCAGAAAAATCAAGACCCAGCACTTTTTAAAATTTTCACTGAACGTAGAGATCACCGAGGCAACTAAAGCGGCCATAAAAGGGGTGTGGAAAACTGCAACATAGGAAGATGAACTAATGGGATTCAAGTGAGCAAAATCGGTAAAGTAAAGAGCTACCCGGCCAATGTCCGGAAGGATAGATCCTAAGAAAAATAGCTTGAGATCCCTTAGTTTAATGAGACGTGCCATAATATAGGCAAATCCAAGGTGCACAACCCAGTCAGGCATTTAGGGTTCCTTTATTGAATTCATGAGGAAAAACTTAACTTTTTTAGCATAGGTAATAGCTGGGGGAGTCGATTAATTTCGTAGTCAGGGCGAAAAGATTCGTAGTTAGACCGCCTTTTCCCTCCATTAATCCAGATGCTGAGCATGCCAGCAAGTTTTGCTCCAGCCATATCGGTCTCAAGTAGATCTCCTACGTGAATAGTCTCTTTTGGCTGAACTTTTAGCAGCTTTAAGGCCTGGCTGAACATGAGAGGGTTGGGTTTATTGTATCTCACTTCATCGGAAAAGACGGTGCAGTCAAAAAATTTCAGGACCCCCAGGGACTGCAAAATTTTTCTTAAAATTCTGCCAGGTGTAAAGCCCGAATCAGACACCAGGCCCAGGGGGTATTTCTGGTATAGTGATTCCAGGGTGAATTTTGCTCCATCAAGCAGGCTAGGAGGATCTTTAAGAATGACCTCTTCAAAATCTCTAACAATGGCTAATTTTGGGCCTGGCTCTATTTCTATACCTAGTTTCTTTAAAATCAATTCTACCCTTTCCTTTACTGAAACAAAACGATATTGCCTCACTGAATCCGGACGCCAGAGGCCTTGAATAGAGAAATATACCTGCCTGATGACTTTTTTATCTGGAAAAGCGTTTTGTTTATCTAATAACTCCACCAGGTGTTCAATCCGCAAAGAAGTATAATCTTTCACACAAATTAAGGTATTCCATAAGTCAAATGTAATTGCCTTTATCATTTTTCTCCTCATCATTGGTTGATGGTCTAATCCTGGTGACCTCTGGTTAGACTACCGGTCCAGCGTGGCGTGGAGATAAAAATATCAAAATGGCCTAAGATGTCAAATCCAGAGGAAATTTGACTTTTCTTTCCCTTCTATTATTCTAAATAGTTGAAATTGTGCCAAGACTTAACATGGCGCTGCTATCTTTCTTAGGTATGCCAGAGGAGCTGGCAAAAAAGGTGTGATGGGATGCTTGAAGTAGTCGATCTGGAAAAAAGCTTTGGGGGAATTAAAGCTGTTGATGGATGTTCGTTGAAGGTAGAGCAAGGCTCTATCACTGGCCTCATTGGACCTAACGGGGCCGGAAAAACCACCCTTTTTAATTTAATCACGGGGTTTTATGAACCGGATGAAGGAGAGATCTGGTTCAGCGGGAAGCGAATTAACGGTCTTTCTCCCCATAAGATTGCCAGAAGAGCACTCACCAGAACCTTTCAGATTCCCCGAGAACTCAGGGAGATGACAGTACTGGAGAATCTAATGGTGGTTCCTGAAAATCAGATAGGGGAGCGTATCTGGAATTCGTTTTTTCGCCCCGGAGTCGTGAGACGCCAAGAGAGAGAAATTAGAGATGAGGCCCTGGAGGTGCTGGAGTTTGTGGAGCTTATTGATCTGGCCAATGAATACGCCAAAAATCTATCCTCCGGTCAGAAAAAGCTTCTGGAACTGGCTAGAACGTTAATGGCTGAACCTAAAATGATCCTTCTGGATGAACCTGGGGCAGGAGTGAATCCGACCTTGATGAGAAAGCTGACCAGGAACATTGAGAACCTTCGCCAGAGAGGAAAAACCTTCTTCCTTATCGAGCACGATATGGATCTCATCATGAACCTTTGTGACACCGTAATAGTCATGAATAAGGGAAGACAACTAGCAGAGGGAACACCGGATGAGATTAAAAAGAATGAAAGTGTACTGGAGGCGTATCTGGGAGGACGCTAGAGATGATTCTTGAGGCGCGCAATATTAAAACTGGTTATGGAGGAGTG
>Ga0315555_1002687_pt1 | contig 12445 bp, 8 predicted proteins | sample SalMarSW160380MG_FD_202113 | JGI IMG/M metagenome (GOLD analysis project Ga0315555, IMG submission 202113) | Salt marsh sediment microbial communities from the Plum Island Ecosystem LTER, Massachusetts, United States - Salt Marsh Sediment SW1603-80 ...
AAAGCCGGGCTGAGGAACCCATAATCCCTTTATCATTATTTCGAAACCGTATAGTAACCGTGTCGATTATTGTTACCTTCTTTACGGGCATAGGCATGTTCGGCTCTATTATCTTTATTCCACTTTATTTTCAAGGAGTACTCGGGGCAACCGCCACCACAAGCGGCACTTTTTTGATGCCCATGATGCTAGGCGTTGTCGGTGGTAGCTTGGTTTCCGGCCAGCTGTTGTCTCGCACCGGTGGACACTACCGGATTCAGGGCGCTTTTGGTCTGGCTGTTATGGGTGCCGGGATAGGATTACTATCCAGGATGACCCCAGAAACAAGTTACGGAACGGCGGTAGTCAGTATCATCATTACCGGAATAGGCCTGGGCAGCACTATGCCGCTGTATATGATTGCGGTTCAGAATGCGGTACCCCGTGAGATACTCGGCGTTGCCACGTCTTCTTCCACTTTCTTTCGCTCGATTGGAGGTTCTGTCGGGCTCTCTGTTTTTGGGTCAATAATGAACAACCGATTTGCTACAGAATTTCTTACCCGCTTACCAGACGCCGTCAAATCTTTATTCACTCTGGAACAACTGGAATCTCTGGCACACAATCCCGAAGCTCTGGTCAGCCCTGAATCACAGGCACAATTGCAGGCCATTCTGAATCAGGCAGGACCGCAAGGGCCTACATATCTGGAGCAGTTATTACAGACGCTACGCGAATCCCTTAGCTCGGCGCTATCGTACATTTTCTTCATCGGGCTTTTTATCGTGGTTACCGCTTTTGTTATTAATCTATTTTTAAAAGAAATCCCACTCCGCAAGCACAACTGATAAATTCCAAACCTACAGAAAGAAAGGGAAACGGTAGAGAGAAAAAAATACACCCTTAACATACAATTGGTTATTATAAACAGTGTTTTCATCGACAACCCCCTGATAAATTTAAGTACTGTACAATTATGTTTTTCTCATATTATTCCAGTATTCACTAATCAATTAATATATACTAGTTTCTGTCCTTCCAGCCGTAGTATGCCTTATCCTCCATAATAGTCAGTTTGATAGCATCAGTAATTGTGTAATATTTCTCTTCCGGTAGGATACAACTACCATAAACGCGTATCTCCCATTCACCAGGTTCCGGAAATTCGATTATATGCGTTAACTTTATCGTCTCATCTTTGGCAATATCCGTCTCCCAGTCTTTCCAGATTGTGTCGCCGTAAGCATCCACATCCCAGCCAACTTCAGTACTTACTACAATTTCTGTGGCCGATACATTGACGATTTCGTTGTCCTCATTTCTTTTTTTAAAATAGGTTCTAACCTTAAAATCATCGATATCATAATATGGCGAACGCACAAGACAGGTTACCGTTACTTCTTCTCCGGCAAGGGGCGGATGTGTCATATCCAGTTCCACAGATACCGGATACTGTTCATTTGTTGTCACCTTTCCTGTTAACCCGTGGCCGTAAAGCTCAAGATATGCCAGAGGACTATCTAGTAGGTCTTGAGGATAATTGGGGACGACAATACCATCGGCGACGGCCAGCCTTTGAGTTAGGCTTACCGGCCTTATCCAATTATCGCCAGCAAATTGGCCTTTAAAATCCCACTTGCCATCCTTGGGCAACCGAATAGTACTACATAACTCAATGGTCCTGGTTTCCAGGGCATTACCTTCCCAGGATGTATCACCACTCACGACAATATCTTCAAGGGGAATCTCCGTATATTGCCTGGCTTCGGAATAAGGCCCGTCGATCCCCGCCCACAATACCTTTATCCAGGCTTTAGAATCAGCCAGCGTATCCGAGGTCGCCTCAACGTAGTGCCAGGTACCATCCCAGATACGCTCGATATCGATAGTGAAATGTATCTCCATTTCCTTGTCGGTGATAGGTGACACATCCAAACGCCCGGAAACGGGATAATCGGGTTCGGTCGTAGGGTTCTGAGTAGTTGTATCAAAACTGGTCGAAGATGTGGCGTTATCACACGCCATTGGAATTGTTATAAATATAACAATCAATATGATTCCAACTATTGTCTTTTTCATTTCCAAAAGCCTCTCACACTCCCCCTAACTGGATACATTAATTCGGATTTAAAATATCTTTGTTACCAACGATATATACAATATAAACAAAAGGTTAGGGTATATTACTTTATTTGTTCAGATATGTCAATGTGTATTTACACCTGAGTATAAATAAAAGATGGTGTCTTTTGGGGCTAGTTACATTATTAATGGACGGTTAGTCATACGTATTTTTTAGGACTAAAGAATTAATGTGGCGGTGAAGTAATATCAAGCAAGATCGGAGCCTCCCCCGTCTCCCCGTCCGCCAGTGTTGGCCTCCATCTGTTTGTACATATCGTCAGATTGTTCAATTAGGAACGGGAGTAGCAGCACTCTCCTCTGTGTTATCCGTTCAGCAATGTCTACCATTACACAAACATTGGGATATCTGCCCTTCCATGCGTATCTAAAATCGTGAAAGTAGCACAAAACGTCTTAATACACAAACAATCTAATCAAATATGAACTCGATGCGTTACAGAAAATTCAACTTATTAATATGATACCTAAGCGCAGCACAGACTTCACTTCTCCTCCGTTAGGTCTAATTTAATGTATAATGAAATCAAGCACGTGTGCGTCTCAGTCATCAGGGAGGTGTAAAATGGTTGAAGACAGGGAAAATATTACACGGGATGAGTTCCGTGGTACTCGACTCCGAATATTGGGGACTGCCCCGGACAACCCTGAGGAAGGAAGGATTTTCGTCTGGACCAAAATGGGTTGGTTTGAGCGAGTACAAGGCCCCTCTGGCGATGCTTTTACCCCTGTAGCCCAGTCAGAAAATGAATTACGTGAGCTTATTTCACGAGATGACCCTTCGGTTGACCTAGTCCCATTAAGTCGTGAATATCGAAAAAGGGTGACTGATGAATTCATGGAGCAGTCGCCATATCATTCGGTTTCTCCAGAATATCAAAGTGAAGAGTCGGCTGATGAGGATGACGAACAATACCACCAGCATGACTTATGATTCGGCTCTCCCGCAAGACCTTTGAGTTAATTCCGTAGGTGTCACCACTGGACAAGCATCGGGATGAATACATGTGCGTAAAGACTGCGTTTAACAAAAAGCCATTTTGTGACTAATAGGGTTAATATAGCAAAAAAAGAAGTGGCGGATCTACCTGGCTCAGCTCTATGGTAGATGCCTAATAAAGGCTTTCGGCGAACAGGCTCGGCCACAGTACCGTTGCTATCACACTGGACACCTATAGCCATGTTCTGCCCGGGCTGCAAGAAGCCGCAGTCCAACGATTAGGGGAAGGGCTACAAATAGCCCCGGCGGATGTGCCAGTTAAAACGGTTGGTTAGCAAAATGTTTACAATTGTGGACTTATTGGTAGAAAATAGGGTAAAATCGTGTCTGATGCCAGTGTAGCTCAGTGGTAGAGCAGCGGTTTCGTAAACCGCCGGTCGTCAGTTCGACTCTGACCGCTGGCTCCATTTTTTCTACAATACCATCTCCGTGCACTACGTTTCTCTGAAATCTTGACCCCCATCACCCCCAGTCCTTATAATGACGACAAAGGGAACGAGGTTTAACGATGAAGACGGCTGTTATTCTGGGAACGCGTCCTGAGATTATCAAGATGTCGCCGGTTATCCGGGAACTGGAGAAAAGGCAAATCGAATTCTTTATTCTTCATACCGGTCAGCATTATTCCTATAACCTGGACAAAGTATTTATAGAACAGCTTAAATTACCTCAGGCAAAGCATAATCTTGAAGTAGGCTCATCGTCGCACGCTGACCAGACCGGTAAAATATTAACTGGCGTAGAAAAGGTATTACAGCAGGAATGCCCGGATATTGTTCTGGTTGAAGGCGATACCAATTCTACCCTTGCCGCGGCTCTGGCTTCGGTCAAGCTTAATATCAAGGTCGGGCATATCGAAGCCGGCCTGAGAAGCTATGACAGGACCATGCCCGAAGAGATAAACCGGGTTCTGGTGGATCACTGTGCCGACTTTTTGTTCATTCCCACCGAGAAATCCAGGGCAATCCTGCAGAAAGAAGGCATCGACGAAGACAAGTTATACGTTACCGGCAATACTGTGGTTGACGCCGTCAATCAAAATTTAAAAATATCGAAGAGTAAGACCTCCGTTATCGATAAGCTGGGCGTACAATACAAAAAATACATACTGATGACGATACACCGCCAGGAGAATGTGGACTACCGCGCTAGATTTGCATCTATTCTCGAAGGTGTTATCAGGGTTGCCACTACCCATGATTTACCGGTCATCTACCCCGTTCACCCCCGCGCCAGGAAAATGATGACGGAATTCCGGCTCAGGCCCCGGTCACGGCAGATAATTTTGACCGAGCCGGTAGATTTCCTTGAGTTTTTACAGCTTGAAAGTAATGCCCGGATGATACTTACCGATTCCGGCGGTGTCCAGGAAGAAGCCTGCATCCTCGGCGTTCCCTGCGTTACCTTGAGGGATAACACGGAAAGACCGGAGACTATCGATGTGGGTGCCAATATCCTGGCCGGCACTGTTCCGGATAAAATAGTAGAGTGTTCTAAAACCATGATGAAGAGAGAAACAGGCTGGCAGAATCCCTTCGGCGATGGTAAAGCCGCAGCAAGAATTATTGACGTTGTGGAGGGGAAAATATGAAAATCCTGGTAACCGGTGGTCTGGGAGCGGTAGGCAAACCCTTGGCAGCAGAACTGGAAAAAAGAGATAATGAAGTCTGGATTGCCGACAGGACGCACTCCGATGAGCCTTATTACATCCGATGTGATATCGGTGAATTCCGCCAGGTCGAAAACCTGCTCTCCAGCATGAATTTCGACTTTGTTTACCATCTTGCCGCTGAGTTCGGACGGCGTAACGGTGAGGACCACTATGAAAACCTCTGGAAAACCAATGCTATCGGCACCAAGAATATCATCCGCATGCAGGAACGCCTGAAATTCAAGATGATAATAACCAGCAGCTCTGAGGTCTATGGCGACTACCGCCAGGTTATGAGTGAAGAAGTCATGGATAAGGTACCCGTCAGGCAGATGAACGATTATGCTATGACCAAATGGGTCAACGAGATGCAGATTTTAAACTCGGCCGACCAGTTCGGTACGGAAACGGTACGGGTTAGGCTTTTCAATACCTACGGTCCCGGTGAATACTATTCCCAGTACCGGAGCGCTATCTGTGTGTTCATCTACCGCGCCCTCCATAATCTGCCTTATACTGTGTACACCAAGCACAAGCGTACCTCATCCTATGTCGATGATACCGTCGGGACGCTGGCCAATATCTATCAGAAGTTCAAACCCGGCATGGTGTATAACATCGCCGGCAGTGAACTGCATGATATGAAGGAGTGTTCGGATATCATCCTACGTTACCTGGGTAAGAACGATAGCCTGGTTGAATACAAAGACGAACAGCCGGATACCACTATGTTCAAAAGGGTGGATGTTTCCCGGGCAATCCATGATTTAGGACATAAAAGCACGGTAAGCCTGGAGGAAGGAATCCCCAGGACTATCGAATGGCAGAGAGGCGTATACCTCAGTGGCTGAGAAAATCGTCGTCATGGGCACGGGGTATGTCGGGTTGCCGCTGGCTATCATGCTAGCCCGTGTTGGCTATGAAGTTATCGGCGTTGATATCGAAGAGAACGTGGTCAACGCCATCAACGAAGGAGTCCTTCACCTCGCCGAGAACGATATCAGAGAAATTTTCAGTGAACCGGATGTGAGGAAAAACCTCCATGCCCAGAAGACTCCCTGTGAAGCGGATGTCTTTATCATTTCCGTCCCGACACCCCTCGATGAAGAAAGACGGGTAGCTGACCTCTCCCAGGTTATCGATGCGGTGGAGTCCATTGTCCCCTGCCTCCGTCCCGGTAATCTGGTAATCGTCGAAAGCACCGTCCCGATGCTTACATGTAGAAACCTTATCGCGCCTCTTGTGGAAAAGGGCGGAATGAAGGTAGGCGAGGATATTTACCTCTGCCACTGCCCGGAAAGAATTTTACCCGGAGAGGTTTTTGATGAAATCGTCAATAATGACCGGGTAATCGGTGGACTCGATGGTAAAGCTGCTGAAATGACCCGGGAAATTTACGCTTCTTTCGTCAAAGGCAATCTCTACCTGACCGATGACGTTACCGCCGAAATGGTGAAGCTCATGGAGAATACCAGTCGTGATGTCGGTATCGCCCTGGCGAATGAGTTCGCTGCTGTAGCCGAAGGGCTCGGTGTTGATATCATCGAGGCCATTGAATTGGCTAACAAGCACCCCCGGGTGGATATCCTCAAGCCGGGTATCGGCGCCGGCGGTCACTGTATTCCCGTTGACCCCTGGTTTATCAAGGAAGTCGACCCGGTAAACTCACGCCTTATCCATACCGCCCGGCTGATTAACGATGAAGTACCACAAAAAATTACGGCTAAAATCGAACATGCCCTTAAAGATATCAAAAAACCCAGGATAATAGCTCTGGGTATCACCTATAAGCCGAACACTTATGATACTAGGAACAGCCCGGCGCTTAAAATTATTGAAATACTCAAGGATGATGGTTATGAAGTAGTTCCCTGTGACCCGCTGGTGGAAGGGTACGGCTACACCTCGTTAGAAGAGGCGGCTAAAGGTGCCGATTGCCTTGTCGTGCTGGTGGAACACCGTACTATTAAAGAAGAGCTCGCTCTAAAAGAGGCTGAAATTAAGCAGGCTATGCGCAATCCTCTAATAATCAGATTTTATCCTGACACACCGAAAAACCGGTTAGACCGTGACCGGGGACACCGCCCGGTTATAAAACAGTAACATGAAGATAACTCTGCTTAATCCTCGGCTTAGAACCTGGAGTCCCAATGTTTACGTTCCTCTCGGACTGGGCTATATCGCCGCATCTCTGGAACAGGCGGGACACGATGTGAAAATCATCGACCTGAATGTTCACCGGGTTAACAGTAACGAATTGCAAAAAAGGGTGACCGGTGCTGAAATCGTCGGCATCACCGGGATGATTACGGAATACCGGACGCTACTCGGACTGGTTGATGTTGTCAAGACAGACAATGCCGGAGCCAGAGTAATCCTGGGTGGCCCACTGGCGACAGCCCTCCCCCAGAAATTACTCCAGGCGTCTGCGGCTGACTTCATCGTTCTCGGCGAAGGTGAAAAAACGATAGTCGACCTGGTATCGGCTATAGGGCAGGGGGGTGACATCAGCGGTATTAACGGTATCGCTTTCAAGGCTGATGACCGGATTAATATAACTGAACCGGTGGAACCCATCACCGACCTGGATACCATCCCGTTTCCGGCCAGACACCTGCTGGAGATGAAACGCTATATCAAAGACCACTTCCAGAGTTTTGGTATAAAAATCAGGGGATTTGGCAGGATACGAAGTACCAACCTGGTGTCGAGTCGGGGCTGCCCTTATAGCTGTACATTCTGCTTTAAAGATATGTGGGGTCATAAATGGCGGGGCAGGAGTCCGGGGAATATTATCCGGGAAATGGAATTGCTGTACGATACCTATAATGTCAACGGTTTCTTCTTCAACGATGATACCTTTGTCCTCGACCGGGAGAGAGTTCTGGAGTTCTGCCGACAGCTTGTCGATAAAAAGCTGAAGATAGTCTGGTACTGCAACGGACGGGTGAATTTGATGACTGAAGAAATGCTGGCGGCAATGTACGAGGCCGGGTGTCGCGGTATTGCCTATGGCATAGAATCGGGCAACCAGCAGGTACTGGACTCGATGAAAAAGAACGAAACACTTGACCAGATGCGTGAAGTTGTCGCCTGGACTAAACAGGCGGGAATACACGTGACTGGTTATTTCATGCTTGGAATGCTTGGTGAGACCAGAGCCACCATCCATGAAACGATGGCTTTCGCCCGCGAACTGGCACTGGATTTTCACGGTTTTTCGTTGACCACCCCCATCCCTGGAACGGAGTTGTACGATTCTGCCCTCAAGGCCGGATTGATATCCGGGGATAAAATCGACCTGGGTGAATGGAGCCTGCACACCAACGCCAATCTCACCCAGGACTGTTCTGACGATGAACTCCTTGATTTTGCCAACGAGGCTTTCCGGGAATTCTACCTCAGGAAAAGGTTCGGGAAATACTATTTCTTAAATCCGGCTCTTATAAAAGAGCAGATAAAAGTCGTTGCTACACTGCGAAACCGCGAGCAGGCCCGCGAGCTGTTTAAAAAAGCCAGGGGAGTTATCGGGTCTTACCGAAATCGAGAATAATTAAGGGTTAACCCCCTTGTTGCCAGACAGGGGATATGACATAATTTACCAAACCTGATGAAACGGGGGCAGCTTTCTAGGCAGCCTATAAACTGCTATGAATAGACTCTCACCGAATATGCTTACCGGTATATTTATCACACTATTTTGCGGTTTATCCTTTCTTATCAGAACGATTCTCCCCTTTGACAAGATTTTCACCGGTGGCTGGATAAAATTTTCCAGTATCGATGCCTATTACCACATGTACCTCGTTGATAATATGGCCCACAATTTCCCGCATCTTACCAGCTTCAATCCGTATTTCATCTACCCGGATGGTGTCACCATCGGCGGTGCCCATTTCTTTAACTGGCTTCTGGGCGGTATCACCTGGGTGGTCGGTCTGGGTTCTCCCTCCCAGTATACGGTAGATGTTGTCGGCGTATACTTTCCGGCTATTCTGGGCGCACTAATCGTAATTCCAGTTTTCTTCATCGGCAAGGCATTATTCAATAAGTGGGTAGGTATTATCGCGGCTGCCTTAATCGCTGTTATGCCCGGAGAGTTCCTGGGGCGGTCTATACTCGGCTTCACCGACCAGCACGTCGCCGAGGCGCTGTTCAGCGTCGTGGCGGTTCTCTTTCTTATTCTGGCAATAAAACAAGCCCGCAAAAATGAACTCACCTTCGGCAGTGTCATACAGCGTGACTGGAAAGTAATACGTAAGCCGCTGATTTATACCATCCTGGCAGGATTATTCCTGGGGATTTACCTCATTACCTGGCAGGGCGGTCTCCTTTTTGTTTTCATCATCGCCCTGTATTTTGTGATTCAATTTATCATCGACCATCTGAAACGGAAATCCACTGAATACCTTGGTATCATCGGCTTTTTAGTATTTCTTATTGCTGCCGCTATCTTTTTACCCTTTTCACCGTCCCGGGATATCACTCTGGCTATAATTGCCGCAGTGCTGATTCCACCGATTCTCGCGGTAATTTCCTGGTTTATCAGTAGTCATAAATTCAAACCCGCCTATTTCCCCGCGGTACTGGTATTAATCGGCGTGGTGATTATTATTATCTTTTCGCTGGCTGCCCCGGGCCTTTACGATACGATGATGGAGAGATTTACCATATTCAATCCCGGAGGAGCTTCAGCTGAGACTACTGTAGAAATGCAGTCTTTCTTTACTCAGAACGGAGAATTTACCATCGGGAAAGCCTGGGGCAATTTCACCACCGGATTATTCCTGACCAGGGATATAGCCATACCCGGTTTCGGTATAATAGCGTTCGTAGTATTGTTATGGCTGTATATCCGTCATCGCGGCAAAGAAAACCACTGGCTGCTTTTTATTATCTGGACACTGGTAGTGCTGGTGGCCACTATCGGGCAGCAACGTTTTGCTTATTATATGGCGATTAATATCGCCCTTCTTACCGCTTTTATTTCCTGGCAGATTATATGGGTGGCTGGCCTGAAAAACCTGATAAAAAGTCCTGAACCTGATTTTAATACGCCCGCCGATACGGGTGGAAAAAATAAAGCGGTTAAAAAGAGAAGTCAAACCTATGAACATAGCTTTAGGGTTGTTAGTGTAGTTATTGTTACGGTAGCTGTATTATTTTCAGTATTTTTCTGGAATATCGGTAAAGCGGTATCCCAGGCTGAGCCGGTGCCATACGCGCCTTCCGACGGCTGGCAGGAATCCCTCCTGTGGATGAAAGATAACACTCCGGAGCCGTTTGATGACCCCGATGCTTATTATGCTCTCTACGAAAATCCGCCCCCGGGGGAATCATTCGAATACCCTGAATCGGCTTACGGTGTAACGTCCTGGTGGGACTACGGATACTGGATTACACGTATCGCGCAGCGCATCCCCAATGCCAATCCGTCTCAGGCTCAGGGACCGATTAAAAAGGCGGCTGCTTACCTGTTATCCACCGATGTACCCCATAACCAGGAAATACTGGATATATTACATGAATTTAATACCAGGTATGTCATCATTGATTATGATATGACATTATCTAAATTCCCTGCCATAGCTAACTGGGCGGGTGTGCCAGTAGAGCAATATTTTGAAATCTACCTGATTCCTTATAATGACCAATTGATCCCGAAAATAATCTATTATCCGGAATATTACCGGATGACCTGTGTCAGGCTGTTCTACTTCTACGGTGAGGCTGTTACCGATGAAAAACCCGTGGTGATAGATTATGAAGAGGTAAGTGGCTACAAGCGGATAACGAAAATCACCACGTTTTCTAGCTATGAGGAAGCTTTAGAATACCTTCAGACGGAGGGTGCAGAAAACCGGAAAATTGTTGGTCTTTATCCGTTTATCAGCCCGATACCCCTGGAAGCGATGGAAGACTACCAGATGGTTTATATGTCCGAGGGAGAAGTCGAACACTTTGACTGGGATCTCATACCGGAGGTTAGTCCTGTCCAGTTTGTACTTCCTGATGTAAGGATATTCGAATATATCGGAGACTAGAAAGCTACCGGTTTAATTTTACGATTCAACTTGTATAAAATATCCTGTCTCTGGATTTATCTTATTCATATTTCAACTTTTTAATCCGCTCTTAGATTTATCTGATATTTATAGCTGATTTTGTATGTGTTGTGACTCCCTTCTGCTATAATGGTGAAAGTGAATATTTTACAAGTCTTTGATTTCTTCTCATTATCTCATGGTGGCGGGACAGTCGACCTCCTGTATTATCTGTCGCGGGACTTGAGTAACCGCAGTCACAATGTCGTTTTATATACCAGCGATTATAAACTGGACAGGGATTACATTAAGTCTTTAGAGGGAGTAAAAGTCTACCCGTTTCACAGCCAGCTGGATATAGCGGGATTACACGTGATGCCGGGTATTATTTCTCAATCGAGGAAAAGCATCAAAGAATTCGACGTAATTCATATGCATTGCTTTCGCAGCTTTCAGAACCTGGTATTGCACCATTACGCGACCAAATACGGCATTCCATATATCGTGGATGCGCATGGTTCCGCTCCCAGAATTATTGCTGGCAGAAAAAGCCCCATGGTTTTTTTCAAGTGGTTGTACGATGTCCTTGTCGGCTACAGGATTTTAAGAGATGCCGGTATGCTGGTGGCCGAAACGCAGGTGGGCGCTGATGAATACATCAAGCTGGGTGCCAGGCCGGAAAGAATCACACTGATACATCCACCCGTTGATGCCGATGAGTTCTCTGAATTACCTGCCCCTGGAGTGTTCCGGCAGAAACACAAAATCGGCGATAGAAAAGTGGTTATGTTTTTAGGGAGAATCAACTGGATAAAGGGAATTGATTTTCTCGTAGAGTCCTTTGCTCTGCTGGCAAAGCAAAAGCAGGACGTTGTCCTGGTAATCGTCGGGACCGATGATGGTTATAAACAGGTTTTAGAAAAACATATTAACGACTTGGGAATACAGGACAGGGTATTATTTACCGGCTTTTTAGGCGGTACAGACAAGCTCTCGGCTCTGGTTGATGCCGATGTTCTGGTCCAGCCTTCGGTCTACGAACAGGGTGCCCGGCCTTCGCTGGAGGCTATCCTGTGTAACACTCCGGTAATTGTTAGCAGAAATACGGGTGCCGGTGAGGATATACGTAAAATGGACGCCGGATATCTGGTTGAACATGGCGATGTAAATGGCTTGAGAGGCGCCATCCAGCGTATATTCGATAACCCGGATGAAGCCAGAATAAAGACGCAAAAGGCAAAGGAGTATATCAAAACAAACCTGTCGTTAACCACCCAGACGGAAAAGTACGAAAAACTCTACGAAGAGGTTATTGAAAATAATAAGGGTAAAAAGAGCTAAAGTGGGGGGAATCCATCAGGTGAAATAAGGGTTAACCATCACAAATTCGCTTGGAAAAACAGGATTGGCGGTGTATCATTTTGACGGGAATAGCCCGAGATAATATTTATGTGTTGCGATAGATAGTCTATCATGACGAGAAGAAGTCTGGTATGAATATTCTGGTTACCGGTGCCACCGGTTTTATAGGCTCTCACCTCTGCCGGGAAATGGTGCGGCGGGGCAATAGTATATTTGCCCTATCTCATTCCGGGAAAACGGATAAGGTACAGCAGCTGCTTCAGGAAA
>Ga0315555_1002689_pt1 | contig 12442 bp, 7 predicted proteins | sample SalMarSW160380MG_FD_202113 | JGI IMG/M metagenome (GOLD analysis project Ga0315555, IMG submission 202113) | Salt marsh sediment microbial communities from the Plum Island Ecosystem LTER, Massachusetts, United States - Salt Marsh Sediment SW1603-80 ...
CCCGTGCGGAGGTGAAGCCGCCCTCTCAGAATGAGATGGACGCAGTAGTAGTCGGGATCGTTCTCGACGTTGTACCGGGTGCAGTCACGGAATCCTACGGATGCCGGCCACGCGCCGGCCCACGGACCCGGATTATCGACCGGCCAGGGAAGATACTTGCTCAGTTCCATGTGTGACTCCCTTTGTGAGAACAATAGTCCATCTATCTGAACAATAATACCCCTTGCGCCAGCGAGTTTCAAGCATATACTTAGACAATAGGACATATCTCCGAACAAGCAGCCAGGTCGATGGAGAGTTCCATATGTCACGCAGGACTGTAATCCGGTGGGGGGCGCGATGCGCATGATGAAGAAAGCCATCGACCTGGCTTATGCCATCGGCGCCCCCACCGTCGCGTCGTACATAACCGGGCACTATAATCCTCACCAGATAGGGCAGCACGAAAGGATGTGAAGGATGAGCAGATGGTTCGAGTCGAAGAAGCGGGGATACCTGCTTGATTTTCAGGTTCCGGACTCGACTGATCCGGTTCTGGATGGAAAGCCGGACACGCTTCTCGAGATAGATCCGGAAAGAATAGTCGGTCAATTGAAAGACGCCGGCGTCACGGCGCTCTACACCCACGCGCGCGATTATCCCGGGTGCTGCTACTACGACACGAAGGTCGGGCACAAGCATACCGGGATAGGCGACCGGGATCTCCTTGCAGAGTTCTCGGAGATCTGCCGTCGCGAAGACATGACTATCCTGTTCTACGTATACATCGGGCACCCGCACGACCCTCTCGGCTCGCAGCCGCCGTACGGCGATTTCGCGACCGTGGATGAGAACGGAAACCGGCGGAGGAACACGACGGGCGCGACATGCATGAACGGCCCGGGCCGGGAGCATTTCCGGGCGCTTCTGAAGGAGATTTCGGAGGGCTACGATTTCGACGGCTACTGGCTGGACTGCTTCTCGTGGGGATCGTGGGAGCGAGGTATCTGCTACTGCGACATCTGCAAGGCCCGGTTTCGTGATGAAACGAGTCTGGAGTACCCGGCGCCCGACGACCGGTCGAGCGAGACGTGGAAGAAATTCGTTCGCTGGATCCGCCGCGACCGCGACGAGGTGAAGCGGGACTTCAACGGGGTGATCCGCGCGGCGAACCCGAAGCTGACGATCGTGTACAACGCCGGTCCCAAGACGGTCCGCCGAGGGGCCGACGGGTTCGACACGTTCGACGACGACGACTACCTGTGCAGTGAGTTCCATTACCAGGACGGTCACGGGCTTCTGTCTCTGCAGTGCCTGGAGAGCACGGCGGTAAAGCCCGGCGTGCCGTTCGAGATCGAGATATACCGGTTCTTCTGCCGGTTCAACAAGATGCAGAGATCGAACCAGATCCGTCCGGTCGTCCAGCACGTCACTGAGATGGCCACCGTGCTCGCGCACGGCGGGATCATACAGTACTACGACCAGATCATGATGGACGGCACGGTCGATACCCGCAGCATGGAGATGCTGAAGGGGGCGTTCGCGGAGGTGGAGGGACGGGAGCCGTTCCTTTCCGGCGGCGAAAAGAACGTTCCCTACGCGGCGATCGTCTGGTCGAGTAACTCCGAGACGTTCGATCCGGATCGGAAGACGGACGAGCACCGGCACGGTATCGAGGGGTTCCACTTCGCTCTCATGGAGGAGCACATCCCCTACCGCGTGATATCGGATCGTGCGGTCAGGGCCGGGGACTTCGGCGACGTGAAGGTAGTAATGCTGCCGACGGTCTCGTGCCTGTCTGAAAAGGAGGCGGAGAAGATCCGCGCGTTCGTGGAAGCGGGCGGAGGCCTGGTGGCGACGTACCGGACATCGCTGTGCGACGAGAACGGCAATCCACGGAAGAACTTCCTGCTCGCCGATCTCTTCGGCGCCGACTACTCGAAGCGGCTGGAGGAAGCGTACAGCTACTACAAGTTCCCGGCGGGACACGATCTGTTCAAGGGGCTCCCCGAGAACTGGCCGATGTCGATGTTCAGGGAGTATCAGTTGGTCGTCGGCGTCCGTGACGGGGCTGAGCGACATGGGACTATCGTGAATCCGTTCCTCGGGCACAGGCTGGGGGCCTTCCCGGGGGAGGATACGCCTCATCCGGCGCTCGTCACGAACAAGGTGGGTAAGGGACGGGTGGTGTACGTTCCCCATCCGCTGGGCCTGTGCTACGGCGAGTTCGGGCACGTGGACGCGAAGCAACTCATCGTCAACACGGTCACCTGGGCCGCCGGCGAGACGCCCCCGATAGAGGTGGAATGCCCCGGCACGGTCGAGATAATTCCCCGGGAGAGCGGGACCGGTAACGGGTGGGTGATACATATGATAAACAGAACCGGATCCGGCCCGGCCCGGACGAAGAACTCGGTGGTCAACGAATCGATTCCGGTGCGAGATATCGTGATTCGCCTGCCCTTCGCGGCGAAGAAGGCGACCCTCCAGCCGGAGGGGTTCGCTCTCGACGTGACATCGACGGGAGGCAGCTCCGAGATCGTCGTGCCGAAGCTGGATATATACTCGATTCTTGTCGTGGATAAGTAGGAGCGGAAGATGGGAACGCGCGGTTTTACTCTCGTCGAGCTGCTGGTGGTGGTCGCCATCGTCGCGCTACTGGCCGCGCTCATCCTGCCGGGGCTCGGACGCGCCCGCGAGTACGCCTACTTCACCACCTGCAAGAGCAACCTGCGGCAGATGGGTATCGGCATCCTCGTATACGCGTCGGACAACCGCGGCCGGCTCCCTCACGGGGACTACGGATGCACACAGTACCCCAGCAGTGAGGCCCACTGGCGAGTGAACGGTCACGCCGCGGTACAGAACAATTCCTATTCCCGTGTGGCCGGTAGGGATGGGCTGATGGCCCAGCTGTACGGGAGCGACCCCCGACAATTCGGCAGCAACTGGGAGGAGACTGCGACCGCCAAGAGCTTCATCTCCCGGCCGCGCCTGCCGGGGAGGTACCTGCCCATCGAGATATTCTGGTGCCCGATCGTGTCCAGGCGGAACTGGCTCTTCAGAGTCCTGGACGCGTGGAACGGAGACACCACCGATCCCACGCCGGCCGATACGGCGAAGAAGCGGGACTTCGTCACCCGCTACAGCGGCGGCTTCGGATACGCGCTCTTCCTCGCCTCCGTGGGGTGCGATTCGAGCAATCCGAACCACATAGTCCAGACGGCGGCCACGCCCGACGGCACCGCCGGAAACGCGTACTGCGAGGCGCCTCACCGCCCGATGACCAGGAATAAACAGCCGCACACCTTCAATCCGCCTTCGGTATGGATCGCCGCCGACATCATGGTGAATGCCACGTCCGATCCAAACCAGTACGGGTATTTCGCTCCCGGTCACTTCGGGACCCCGACGGTGGGCCCCGAGTTCAAGTTCAACGCGGTGCACGCGGACGGTCACGTGCACGACGCGCTGCAGGAGGATCTGGAATTCACCTCCATGCACGCCTGGAGGGTGATACAGCCCAAGAACGACTACACCAGGGTGTACGGATGGGAATTCAAGAACATAGGACCGAACGGCACGTACGAGACATTCATCGAGGGTGCGTTCGACAAGAACAAGACGCAGATGTAGATGGGAGGATCTGTCATGAAGATTCGTAAGATGCTCGTCTCCGCGCTTCCGGGGCTGTGTGTCGCGTGGTCGGCGGCGTTCGCCGCGGGCGACTTCCCCAAGCCGTACGCGGCGCCCTGCACCGAGAGGGAGAACGTGTTCGCGTTCGCGGAAAAGCCGGCGATAAGGCTCGTCGAGAAGGACAGATACGAGATCACCTTCGCGGTCACCGGCTTCTGCGACGTCGCGGCGGCGATCGTGGACGCCGACGGCAGTGCGGTCAGGCATCTCGGCGCGGGCGTCCTCGGCGGCAACGCCCCGGCGCCGTTCCAGAAGAACTCGAAGACGCAGAAGATATACTGGAACGGGAAGGACGACCTGGACGTGTATCACAAGGAGCCGGAGAAGCTGAAGCTCCGCGTGATGCTCGGGATGAAGCCGGTGTTCGACAAGCGGCTCCGCGGGACGAGCGGGAAGAGCATGCCGGGGTACGTGGCCGGCATCGCGGTCGGGCCGGACGGGGCGTACGTGTTCGCCCAGGGCACCACCGCGAAGAGCCACGGCGCGGTCCGAAAGTTCGACCGCGACGGCAATTATCTCACGAGCCTGGCGCCCCCTCCCGCCGATATGCCGCTCGGAAAGCTCAGCGGCCTCGGCTACGTGGAATACGAGAAGGGTAAGAAGGCGATCCACGGGCCTCACGTGTACGACAGCATGAATCGCGGACTGTTCCTTCCCGGCCTGAGCGGCGCCATGATCAACGATCTCCAGCCGGCGCTCGCGGGCAGCCGGATCCTGTGGGTGGATAACGGCAGGGAGGCGGCCAACCCCAGGAAGCCCGAGCCGTGCCGCCTCCATTACATCCATACTGACGGCTCCACGGACATCAGAGGCATGGAGGGTATTCCGTTTTCGTACTCGTCACAGCGCCAGCCGCGCCTCACGACGTCGCCTGACGGCAGATACGTGTATATGACGGACGGCGATCCGAAAAGGGGCTGGCCCGGGATATATCGTCTGGAACTCGGCGGCGACGGGCTCGCTCAGCCGTTCGCCGGAAAGTATCAGAAACTCAAGGGTGACATGTACAGATTCGAGCCGGGAAGCGACAACGACTCCCTGAGCGGCGTGACCGGCCTCGACTGCGACGCCGCCGGCCGCCTGTACGCGGTCGACCAGAGAAACAACCGCCTACAGGTGTTCTCCCCGGAAGGAAAGTACCTGAAAAGCATCAGGATAGACCGGCCGCGCCTCGTTCGCCTGCACCAGAAGACCGGTGCGATCTACGTGCTGCACGAGGGGCGCGACAGAGGGAAGAGCGTGTGGCGGATGACGAAGCTCGTCTCGTTCGACGACCCGAAGGAGGATTTCCACGCCGATGACTTCCCTGGAACGGTGATGGCGATCGATTCGTGGGGGCCGAAGCCGCGCATCTGGGCTGCGGGGCTCCGCACCGGAGGCAGCGTCGAGGGCGCGGTGGCGGAGGGGCCCGGGGTGCGCATCTTCGAGGAACAGGGCAAGACGGTCGTCAAGATCGTCGACTTCGACGAGGACGCCCGGAAGGAGGCCGGAGAGGGCTGGGCCGGGCATTGGGAGGGGAACGGTATCGTGAAGGGCGCGCTTATCTGCGACCCGGTTCGGGAACACGTGTATCACCGCGAGGACGCCGGGCCGCTCGACTCCGATCCCATGAAGGTCATCGATATCAAGACGGGCAAGTTCCTGTGGTCGTACCAGGGTGCCTACGGAGGGCATGACGACGGCTCGTTCGACAAACGGGGATACCTTCACCTGCATCTGGTCCCGTTCTACAGCCAGGCCCGGGGCGGCGTGGCGAGGGTGGACCCGGGACAGGCCGTGGTGAAGAAGGACCCCAAGACCGGAGGGAATCTCGCGTACTATCCGGAGTGCCCCTACGACTACGGCTCGGGGGAAGAGAAATTCGGCTGGCGGGACGAGTCGTGCAAGATGTTCACGCCGTGGAGCGGCATTCTGCACACCAAGGACCAGGGCGGCGGGAAGACGTTCCAGGACGGATTCGGCGTCAACATGATGGGCGAGGTGGCGAGCGAATCGAACATATACTACGTTCCCAAGATGGAGGATATCGGGCGGCAGCTGTCGGACATGGGTCCCGCGGCGCACCGGGTCGATACCGGATGCAGCAGCGACGCCTGTTCGTCGTACGCGGAATTCATGAAGGGCGTGGAGGCGATGAGCAAGCGCGGCCAGAAGGTCTACTTCATCAAGCGGCGTCCCGGCATCCCGCTCGCCGGCGGCACCATCTGGACGTACGACCGCAACGGAGAGATGAAACAGGACTGCGCGGTGACCGCGGGAGAGCTGATCAACGGCACGCAGATCGACGAGGACGGAGGGATCTACTTCGTGAACGCCCGGATCCGGCGGTTCGGCGACAAGGCGTTTCTCCAGGGCAAGGGGGGGATACTCGGACACTCCAAGACCGATTTCCGGATGAGCAATCATCCCAATTACAATCCCTTCAGCGGCACCCTCATAAAGGCCGCGCCGGGAGCGCGGTGCAGTGTCATTACGGCGAATGCGCCGGTGCCGCTCACGGAACTGCCGAAGCGCCCTCCCGAGCTGATGTCCACCGATTACACCCATACCCTCACCCCAAAGACGGGTCCCTCCTGGGTGGAGGGCGCCGAGTGGCTGTACGCGGGCGCGTCGCCGCTGGTCGCCGTCGGCTGCACCTGCCCGTCGCAGAGGCTGCATCTCGACTGGTACAAGCGGTCGTACGTCCCCGAGGCGTACCGCCACTCCTTCGGTGTGCTCGACGCCGCGGGTAATCTCATCATGCACCTGGGCCGGTACGGGAACTTCGACGACGCGCCGGGAGGAAGGGACGGCGCGAAGCCCGGCGGCACGGACATCGCGCTGTTCAACCCGCGCTACGTATCCGGCACGGACGAGCACATCGTGTTCGAGGACTGGGCGGAAAAGCTGGTGGTGCTGAGAATCGAATATCACGCGCGGGAAGACGCCGCGATAGCCATTCAATAGGAGGACGCCATGAGGAAGTCAGTCGCACTCGTTGTTCTGGTCTGCATCTGCGGCATCACGTACGCGGCCGGGGGTTTCCCCAAGCCGTACGCGGCGCCCTGCACCGAGCGGGAGAACGTGTTCGCGTTCGCGGAGAAGCCGGCGATAAGGCTCGTCGAGAAGGACAGATACGAGATCGCGTTCGCGGTGAAGGGGTACTGCGACGTGACGGTGGGCCTTGTGGACGCCGACGGCAGGACAGTGCGCCACATCGCCTCGGGCGTGCTCGGCAAGAACGCGCCCGCGCCGTTCCAGAAGGACTCGAAGGCGCAGAAGATCTGCTGGAATGGAAAGGACGACCTAGGGTACTACGTCAAGGAGCCGGAGAAGCTGACGGTGAAGGTTTCCCTCGGGTTGAAGCCGACGTTCGACAAACTTCTCGGCTGCACCAGTCCACACAACCTGCCGGGCTTCGCGTGGGGCATCGCCGCGGACCCGCAGGGCGTCTACGTGTTCACCAGAGGTATCAACCGGGGGCACATTAGCTGCAGGATGTTCGATCACGACGCGAAGTACGTGAAGACGGTATGGCCGCCCGCCGGGAATCTTCCGCCGGAGAAGCTCGGAGGGATGGGATACGTGGAGTACGAGAAGGGAACGCGCGCCGTCCAGGCCCCTCATATCAACATGGGCCTGTACCGGGGCAGTCTCTGGATGCCCGGCGGCATCGGCGGCAGCGAGGGTCAGCAGGCCTGCCGGCCGGCCGTGCTGGACGGGAAGATATATCTCCTGGACAGCGGACACGGACCGGGATCGAAGAAGGACCACTTCGTTCACATGCTGCACTATCTGAACACCGACGGCACCACCGAGTACGAAGGGATGAAGGGGACCTTCTGGGAGATATCGAGGACGCGGACGTCGATGCCGCAGCTCGCCGTCTCGCCGAAGGAAAAGGCGTTGTACATGGTGGGCTGGGGCGGGAGGTACATCGAGCCGGTGCTGATGCGGCGCAAGGTGGACGGGAAGAAGGCCGATTTCGTAATGGGGAAACTGGGGAAGCCGGGGAGTGACAATAAGAGTCTGAACGCCCCGACGGACGTGGCGTGCGACGCCGAGGGGCGGGTGTACGTCGTAGACAGCGTCAACAATCGTGTGCAGATATTCGACCCCGATGGAGGGTATCTCACAACGCTTCGCCTGGAACGGCCCCGTCTGATTCAGGTCCATCAGAAGACCGGTGCCGTCTACATCGCGCAGGTCACGCGGGTCAAGGGGGAATCGAGGGGCCGTCTCACACGGTACTCGGCGTTTCCCGACCTCAAGGAAGAGACGCACTGGGATACCGGGGAGATCGAGATGCTGACGCTGGATTCCTGGACGCCGAAGCCCCGCCTGTGGATCGGCACCGAACGGATCAATCTGGTGATGGCCCGCTTCAAGACGGAGAGCGGCCTGCGGTTGTACGAAGATGACGGAAAGAAGCTGAAGAAGCTGCTCGATTTCGACGAGGTGGCGGCCAAATCGGCGGGCGAGAACTACGCGGGTCGCTGGGATGGCGGCTGCATGAACCACGTGGTATGCGATCCGGTCCGGGAGAAGGTGATCTACAAGTTCCGCGCCACCTTCGACCTGAAGACGGGGAAGTACGAGGGCTGGATGATGGGCAACAACCCGAAGAAGGAGGAGCTCGCGACGGCTCTCATGATCTGCGACGCCGGCGGGCACTGGGGACGGAAGGTCCGCCGGGGCGGTGAGATATCGGAGTTCACGTTCGACAAGCGCGGGTACATGCACTCCAATATGGGATCCATCAGCCAGGGCACGCCTCCCGGCGCGCCGATCACCCGCATGAACCCGGACGAAACCCTGTCGACCCGATACGGCAGCCACTTCGCCGAAGTGCCGTACGACTACGGGATACAGTGGAAGGCGTCGGGAACGGACAAGGACGAGGAAGGTTGGACGGGCGTGATTCCCGTTCCTCCCAGGAACCGGCTGGGATACGCGTGGGGGATCGGCGCGAACATGAGGGGAGAGGTCGTGCTGAACATGACCTCGATGTACGTTCCGAAGATGGGAGAGGAGCACTTCCAGAACCTGCACTCCGGCATGAAGGCGAGCGGCGGGGTCTCCGCCGCCAGGAAGCTGCAAAACAGATACGCGGAGTTTCATAGTACCATCAAGAACGTCGACAAGCAGGGCGGGAAGATGTTCTTTATCAGGCGCCAGCCCGGGGTGGCGATACAGGGCGCGACGATATGGACGTTCGACTCGACCGGCGAGGTGAAGCACAAGGCGGGCGTGATCGCCGGGGAGTGGAACAACGGCGTCCAGCTCGACGAGGACGGGTACGTGTACTTCACCCACGTTCGTTTCGCGATGAGGAACGGCAAGGCCTTTCTCGAGAATGCCGGCGGCAACTTCGGCGGCGAGCCGCTCCATCGGCTGAACCGGATGCCGTTCAACAGCGCGTACATCAAGACCCGTGGGCACGGCGTGAAGTTTCTTTCAAAGAATTCGTCTGTGCCTCTGGATGCCCTGCCGCAGAGGCCGGCGGACCTCGCCGCTCAGAATGCGGAGGGCCTGCCCGGAGGACCGGTATGGGTGCAGAATGCGGAGTGGATATACGCCGGCTCGGGGCCGGTGGTGGCCCAGCACTGCCACTGCCCGCAGATGCGCGGCTATCTCGACTGGTACAAGCGAAGCTACGTTCCCGAGCCGTACCGGCACTCCATCGGCATCCTGGATACGAACGGCAATCTGATCGTGCACCTCGGCAGGTACGGCAACCACGACAGCGGGTACGGCCCGAAGAGCCTGGTGCCGCTCGGCGGCGACGGCATCGCCACCACCATGGTCCGCTTCGTCTCCGGCACGGACAACTACTTCTGCATCGCGGATTGGGGAGAGCGGCTGATCGTCACGAAGCTCACCTACCACGCGGAGGAGACAACGGCTATCAAGGCGGAGTAAATCTGATAGAATGAGCCCAAGGAGGGCTGAACATGCCGCATGACAAGAGACCGAATATTCTCTGGGTATCATTCGAGGACACCAACCCGTTCTACGGGTGCTACGGGGACCCGGTGGCGCGCACCCCTAACCTGGACAAGCTGGCGGCCGAGGGCTGCAGATGGAGCAGGTGCTATTCGACGGCCGGAGTCTGCGCGCCGGCGAGGTCGGCCATCATCACCGGGATGTACCCGATATCCATCGGCACCCATCACATGAGGACCAGCCACACCAACGAATACGTGCCGGAGATGCCGACGCCGTACACCGCCGTGCCGCCTCACTACGTGAAGTGCTTCACCGAGTATCTGCGCGCGGCCGGCTACTACTGCACAAACGCGGGCAAGCACGACTACCAGTTCGTGGCGCCGCCCACCGTATGGGACGAAACGGACGACCACAACGGCCCGCACTGGCGGAACCGGCCCGACCCCGACCAGCCGTTCTTCGCGGTGTGGAATCTGGGGGAGACGCACGAAAGCGGCATGTGGGAAAACAAGTGTCCGGAGGTGACCTTCGATCCGGAAGAGATAGCACTGCCGCCGTACTTTCCTGACACGCCCAAGGTCCGGATGGCGATGGCGCGGATGTATACCCATATAGAAAACAACGACCGCCGTCTCGGCGAGCTGCTGGCGCAATTGGAGGAAGACGGGCTGGCGGAGAACACCATCGTGTTCAACTGGAGCGACCACGGGCCGATGCCCCGGGGCAAGCGGTGGCCGTACGATTCCGGCATACACGTGCCGCTCATCGTCCGGTGGCCCGGCGGGCTGGAGCCGGGGAGCGTGAGCGACGACCCGGTGAGCACAATCGATCTCGGTCCGACCGTGCTGTCGCTGGCCGGACTGGAGGTGCCGTATCACATGCAGGGTCAGGCGTTCCTGGGACCGCGAGCCGAACCGCCGAGGGAATATGTGTACGCGACGCGGGACCGGTACGACACCGCGTACGACATGATACGCGCAGTACGGGACAAGCGCTTTAAGTACATGCGCAACTACCGGCCGGACCTGCCCTATCTCCTGTGGATTCCGTACCGGAACCGGCATCCGATAGCGCAGGAGATGTGGCGGCTCCACATGGCCGGGGAGCTGGACGAGACCCAGTCGCTGATGTTCCGGTGCCCGCGACCGGTCGAGGAGCTGTACGATACGGAGAAGGACCCGTGGGAGGTCAACAACCTTGCCGGCAGCCCCGAGTACGGGAAGGAGCTGGAGCGGCTGAGGGGAGCCCTCGACGAATGGCTGGACGAGGTGGGCGACATGGGCGAGATCCCCGAGGCGGAGATGGTCAGGAACTGGAAGCCGGACGGAGAGAAGCCGAAGACCGCGCCGCCGCTCTTCGTGCCGATATGCGAGGAGAGTCCAGGCGAGGACGGCGCGCCGGAGGGCGGCTCGTTCACGGGACCGGTACTGCTGCAGTTCCACTGCGCGACGCAGGGCGCGTCAATCGCGTACACCCTCGAGGAGGGCGAGGAGCCGCGCTGGCTGCTCTATTCGGAGCCGATCCGCCTGCCCGAGGGGAAGACCCGGGTGAGGGCGCTCGCGGCGCGAATCGGGTTCCCCGAGAGCGAAGAGAGCGTCGCGACGTTCGAAGTGGTATAGGGGCGGCTTTCAGGTAACTCTGATCCCCTGAAATTATTCGGTGACGGGGGTCCAGAGCTTGCCGCTGGCTCCGGCGACCGTCGTCGGATCGGAGTTGGGCCAGGCCGTGACCGGGTTCCCGTATTCCTCGGCGGCGTTCTTTCTGTTGTCCACCCCGTAGACGACCCCTTCAACGTTGACTATGAATATCCTGATACCGTCCTTGTTGTACGCGGCAGGAAAGGCAACGATAGCCCAGCCAAGTTTGTTGCTGTAGGGATTGGCGACGCCGTCGTCGGGGGACGTGTCGGACGCATACGGGTTTCCGTTCTCGTCGACCCTCATCTGCATGTAATAGTACCCGGCCTTGGGGGACGCACTCGCGGTCCCCCCGGCGGTGCCGTTGGGATAGACGAGCCCGTACGTCGCGGCGGCGGCCGCGCTCGGAGCAAAGTCGGCGCACGCCATGCCGATATCCACATATTTCAGGATGTTTCCGTCGCCGTCCTTCATGGTATAGAAGGCCCCGATATCGGCGGTCCAGTAATCCGCCACGCCGTTCCCGTCGGCGTCGGTGCGCTTCCAGACCGCCTGATGGGAGGTGAAGGTCTTGCACGCCGACGACGCGTTGGTTTCGTTGGCCGCCTGCCTGGCGCGAAGGAGACTGGGAATGGCTATCGCCGCGATAATCGCGATAACGGCTACGACAATCATCAGCTCGATCAGCGTAAACGCTTTCTTCATGGCACTTCCTCTTGTGGTTGCCCGACAGTATACGCGAAAGAGGGCAGGTTTGCCATCGGGAAAGAGGAAGAGAAGGGGAGGGGTATGGTCCCTCCCCTTCCCGCAAAGAAGCAGCCGAAAGGAACGCTACTCCTGGATAACCGCCCAGGGCTTGCCCGCGCGGCCGTTGACCAGAGTAGGATCCGGTCCAGGCCACGCGACCGCGGGCCATCCGTAGTCGAAGCATCCCAACGCCTTTCTGTTGTCGACGCCGTAGACGACACCTTCAGCGTTTATGATGAAGATGCGGACACCATCCTTGTTGTAAACGGCTGGAAAAGCACACATGGCCCAGTCCGATTTGTGGTTGAACGGATTGAAGATGCCGTCGTTTGGTGAGGTGTCGACCATATAGGCTCGGCCTGACTCGTCCACCCTCATTGTCATGTAGTAATAACCTGCTTTGGGAACGGTGTTCACAGGTCCTCCGGCGGTGCCGATCGGGTACGTCAGCCCGT
>Ga0315555_1002693_pt1 | contig 12427 bp, 9 predicted proteins | sample SalMarSW160380MG_FD_202113 | JGI IMG/M metagenome (GOLD analysis project Ga0315555, IMG submission 202113) | Salt marsh sediment microbial communities from the Plum Island Ecosystem LTER, Massachusetts, United States - Salt Marsh Sediment SW1603-80 ...
GGTCCATCCGTCACTCCCGTAGGGTCGGCCGGTCTTGAGGTGGTATTCGATCTCCTCATCCTGCTCTCGCGTATTGCCGCTGCGCAGGATATCTTCCCAGGATCCGAAGATCTTCTCAAGCTCCCTCTCGTGTACCAAGGGATCCGAGCCGTTCCGGCCGACGCTGAAGGAGGCACTCGACCACCTGTAGTCCTCCGCGGTTGAAACGATACCGGCCTTCACGGGATTCTGTTCAATGTACCTTGCGACCGCAGCGAGATGCCTGTCCACCTGCACGGGGTACGAGTAAAAGCGTTCCTGGAAGAGATGTCCACGGACGCCATGTTGTTCGTTTATTCGCCTGGCGTGGCAACGCGTGGCTTCCTTCAGAGACAGCGCCAACGAAGCTTCTTTCTCAGGAACCATCAGGAAATGGACGTGATTCGTCATCAGACACCATGCCCATACGGATGATCCAGCGCGGGAAATCCCATCGGCAATGAGCTGGAGATATCTCTTTCTATCATAGTCGGAATAGAAGATGTCCATGGATCGCACGCCGCGTTGCACGACGTGATGGGGAAGCTCGGGAACAACTACTCTAGGTAATCGAGGCATCACCTGTCTCCTCTCTCTCTAATCACACAACCACACTCCAATCACACCACCGCTCTCTCAGGCTGACGTCGCCCTTTACCGCTCAACGCTTCCGAGTGAAGTATATCTCAAGACAGAGTAATCTGTCACTCTAATTCGTCACGCGTGACCAAATAGAGTAACCTGTCACTCTATTTGGTCGGCGCCCATGTAGGGGCGGAGTACCTCCGGGATCTCGACGGTGCCGTCCTCGCGCTGGTAGTTTTCCAGCAGTGCGACCACGGTGCGCGGGAGCGCGACGCCGGAGCCGTTCAGCGTGTGCACGAACCCCTGCTTCTTCCCGCCCTTCCTGAAGCCGATGTTGCACCGCCTGGCCTGGAAGTCGGTGAAGTTACTGCAGGACGATACCTCCAGGTACTTGTCCACGCCCGGCGCGTATACTTCTATATCATAGCACTTCGCCCCCGCGAAGCTCAGATCGCCCGCCGCCAGCTTCACCACCCGGTAGTGCAGCCCCAGCGCCTGGAACACCGCCTCCGCGTTGGCCAGGAGCGACTCCAGCTCGTCCCACGACGTCTCCGGCGCGACGAACTTCACCATCTCCACCTTGTCGAACTGGTGCACCCGCAGGAGCCCGCGCGTGTCCTTGCCCGCCGCGCCCGCCTCCCGCCGGAAGCACGCGGTGTACCCGCAGTAGTATTTCGGCAGTTCGCTCTCGTCCAGCGTCTCGTCCCGGTGGATGTTGGTGATCGGCACCTCCGCCGTCGGTATCAGGAACAGGTCGTCCTCCGGCAGCCGGTACATGTCAAACTCCAGCTTGGGAAGCTGGCCCGTCCCCGTCATCGACTCCCGGTTCACCAGGAACGGCGGATACACCTCGGTGTACCCGTGCTGACCGGCATGCATGTCGATCATGAACGTAATCAGCGCCCGCTGCAGCTTCGCCCCCGCCCCGCGGAAGAACATGAACCCGCTGCCCGCAATCTTACCGCCCACGCCGAAGTCCATTATCCCCAGCCGCTCGGCCAGCTCCCAGTGTGGCAGCGGCTCGAAGGAGAACGTCTTCTTTTCCCCCACCTCTTTCACCAGCTCGTTGGCCGTCTCGTCGCCCTCGGGCACGTCGTCCGCCGGGATGTTGGGGACCGTCAACAGGAGCGCGTTCACCTCCTCCTCGATACCGCGCAGGTCGCCCTCCAGCGACTGTATCTTGTCCCCCACCTTGCCGACCTCCGCGATGATCTCCGAAGCGTCCTCGCCGGCCTTCTTCATCTCGCCGACCTTTTTGGACACCGCGTTCCGCTCGTTGCGAAGCGCCTCCACCTCGCCCAGGAGCTTCCGCCGCTTTTCATCTGCGGCCAGAATCGCGTCCAGGTCCACCGGCTCGCCCTTCGCCTCCGCGGCCTTCCTCACCGCATCGACGTTCTCCCGTATGAATTTCAGCGCCAGCATGATCTCATCCCTCCTGTCTCACGCTGTTATACGCAAAACGGGCCGTTTTCGCCAGACCCTGTTGTTATTCTCCATCCCTCACGCTGCGATAGCACTATGACAACGTCGGAAAAGGGATTTCCCCGACACCGCCCATCGGAAGATGGGCAACCTGGGCCAGTACCGGTCCACGGGCGGCCGGAAGCAGTTGATGCCCGCCTCCACCCACAGCGGAATCAGCGCCTCGGAATCACCGTCGCTGTCCACCCAGAAGCTGCGGATTCCTGCCCTGCGCTTCACGTCCAGCCAGCTCTCACGGTCCTTCACCGGGTGGCTGATGTAGCTGTCCATGCTCATCCGCGTCCCGCGCACCGCGCCCTCCTTCAGCGCGACGGTGACGATACCGTTGCCGTGGCGTGCGGTGATGCGGCGGTCGTCTTCCTCCAGAACCTCGTAATCGAAGGCGGGTGGGGAAACCACCAGTGGCCGATCCAGTGCCGGGGGTCGGCGAGGGCGGCGGGGTTGCGCCGGCTCGGGTCGAAGCCCTCGGTCTTCCATCGCTCTACCGTTTCCGGCCAGCCTCCCCAGTCCCAGAAGAGGTGCCGGTCGACCGGCGCGTAGGCCATGCAGGCGTGAAACCGTTCCCGATCGTTCATAGTTGAGCCGTTCATCCCCGAGCCGTCACCAGCACCATGCTCAGCGGCGCGAGGTCGATTTCCCTCACCTCCCCGCCCAGACGAGCGTCGTCGACGGTCACGCGGCGCGGGCCGTTCGTCCAGTTGGCCAGCGCGATCCCGAATTCTCCATCCGGCGCCTGCCAGGCGGCGTGGAACACCGAGGGGATAACGTGCGCGCTCCCTTCGTGCTCCCAGCTGACTTCCTCGATCCGGCGAACGCGAGCCGGGGCCAGCATCCGTCCGAACACCAGGAAATCGCGGCCCGCGCCGCGGCGCATCGCGGTGACGGCGCGAATCATCTCCAGCGCCTCGTCGTCCGAACCGACCTTCGGCTCCCAGTCGGCCCAGTTCTCGGTGTCCTTGGCCAGCAGCGTGCCGTCGCCGGTCATCACGCCGCCGGGAATCTCTCCCATCACGCCGTTGTAGGCGTTGCGGATCTGCAGGTGATACGGCTCGGGCGCGTGGCCCATGTGCCCCTGCATGATGATGCACTCGTGGAACAGGAACTGGTAGAGCGGAATCCGGTTCCACTCCGGCTTGTGCCCGGGCGGCATCAGGCGCGAATCCGACTCCTGGAAGAGCTGCAGGTTGTACTCGTTGCAGCACATCTCCACCGAGCTGATGGCCTCGGTCGCCCCGGCGTCGCGCGCGGCCTTTTTGAACTGCCCGACGAGCTGTGCCATCTTCACTGCCATCCACTTGCCGGGCGCGGGGGGATGCTCGTGGTCCTCCGCGAAACACGGGAACGTGGCCGCGCCGCAGTTCTGGTCGAAGAACTGGATGGATTCCATCCCCCACCCGAGCAGGCGCTCCACGAATTCGGTCGCGATCCTGCGGGTCGCCGCCGTGCCCATACAGGCGGTGTAACAGTTTCTCCAGCCCCAGTCGTCCATCCACGGCTCGCCGTTCGGCAGGCGGCAGACGCCCTCCTCGCCGTTGTGTTCCTCGTAATACGCGCGCCCGTCGTAGCCGTTCCAGCGGTGACTGAAGATCCAGCGGGTGCCGTTGCAGAAAGAACCCACGCGCCAGCCCCGCTCCCGCGCCATCGCGCTGCAGCGCGCGATGGATTCGTCGCCGCCGATGGGAGGGAAGCAGTCCGGGTAGACCCACGACCCGCCGCGTTCCCAGCCCATGAAGATAACCGCCAGGGGCGACTCCAGCTTCCCGGCAATCCGTTCCAGAAGCGGAATGCATTTTTCGTAGGGCAGGAACTCCTCGACGGGAAACACCGGGCCGACGTCCAGAACGCCCTGCGGCCGAATCGTAATATACGGCGGCGACTCCAGAAGCCACGCCGGGATGTCTTCCCGCCGGTGCAGCGGCAGCGCCCACTTCTGCTTCAGGCTCCACTGCCGGTAGATATCGGCCGCCGCATACCAGTCGCCCGCGAAGCCGCCCAGCACCACGTCGTATTCGAGCGTGCGCTCCCCGGAGCGGGGCCAGTCGCCCACGTGCGCGGCACCGATGCGCATGCCCGGCTCGCGGTCCACGGCGCCGAACCGTTTGACGTTTCCCTCCGCATCTTCGCAGGCGAGATACAGGCCGGCGCGGTCGTTGTAGTAGGCCATGAACTGCGCAAACTGACCGCCCGGATAGTGAGCGAACGGCTGGTTCACCTGCCAGGCCCCGGGCAGGTCGGGTTCCAGGTTCTCCTTCGAGGGCGCCGGTATCAGCCGGCCGTAGAACTCCGGCAGGAGTACGGTCTCCGCGCCCGGTTCGCCGCCCAGCTCGCAGCTGCATACGACGAACGGGTACTCGACGTTCACGATCTCGATTCCCGCGCCGTTACGCACGCCGATCGTCCAGCGGCTGAGCGGCTCCGAACCGGACGCGCTCACCCGCGCGGTCACATCCAGGTCAAGGCCGCCGATCCCGCGGAACTCCGCGGTGAGCGTCGTGAGGCCGGCCGCCTCATCCGTGCGGGTCGATACCGAAGACGCCTGGAGCGAGGTCAGCTGCCGGTACCGGCGGTCCTCGTCCAGGTACTGGATGACGAAGACCGGATGATCCGGCCGCGAGGCGATGAACTCCTGTTCCGGCGCGGCGTGCGCGCGGAAGGACACCAGGCGGTGGGTGTCGGGGTCCAGCCCCAGTTGCGCGGTTGCTGTCTGCAGTTTCATCTCTTCGCCGCCACTATTGGAGTGACAGGCTACTTCAATCGGCTATCCCTTCGCCACCACGAGCGGTTTGAAACGCGCGATCCTGGTCGAAATACCGAGCGAGTGCACTACGTCCACCACCTGACTCACGTCCTTATACGCGAAACTGGCCTCTTCCGCCAGCGTGTCCTTTCCGGCGTATTTCACCACGATGCCCTGCTCGGCCAGCTCCTTCTTTATCGATCGGCCCTGCGCGTAGCGGATGGCCGCCTTCCGCCCCATCACCCTCCCCGCCCCGTGGCAGGTGGAGCCGAACGTCAGCCCCATCGCCTTCTCCGTCCCCCGCAGCAGATACGACTCCGTCCCCATGTCCCCCGGGATGATCACCGGCTGGCCGATCTTCCTGTAGTCGTCCGGAAGCTCGTGATGACCGGGCGGGAACGCGCGCGTGGCGCCCTTCCGGTGCACGCACAGCCGCATCGCCTTCCCGTCCACCGTGTGCTCCTCGAGCTTGGCGATGTTGTGCGCCACGTCGTACACCAGCTCCAGCCCCAGCTCCTCCGGCTTCCTGCCGAAGAACTCCGCCAGCGTCCGGCGCACCAGGAACGTGATTACCTGCCGGTTCGCCCACGCGTAGTTCGCCGCGCACGCCATCGCGCCCAGGTACTCCTGTCCCTCCCTCGAGTCTATCGGCGCACAGCAGAGCTGCGGGTCCGGAAGCTCGAAGCCCTGTTTCTTTATCAGCCCGCGGAACGTCCGTATCGTATCGTCGCACACCTGGTGCCCGAACCCGCGCGACCCGGTGTGTATCATCACGGTCAGCGCGCCATCCTCGATGCCGGTCGCCTTCGCCGCTTCCTCGTCGAACACCTCGTCCACCACCTGCACCTCCAGGAAGTGGTTGCCCGACCCCAGCGTGCCCACCTGCCGGCTCCCCCGGTTCATCGCCCTGGGTGAGACGAACTCCGGCTTCGCGCCCGGGAGCCGTCCCTCCGCTTCGGTGTGCGCAAGGTCCCTCTCCGTACCGTAGCCCCGGCCCACCGCCCACTTCGCGCCGTCCCGCATCGCCTGCCGCTCCTCGGTATCGCGCAGGGAAAGGCTCCCCTTCGAGCCCACGCCGCTCGGCACCGCCGCGAACAGCACGCTCACCAGCTCCTCCTGCCTGCCCTCGATGTCCGCGCGCTTCAGCTTCGTGCGAAGCAGCCGGACCCCGCAGTTGATGTCGTAGCCCACGCCGCCCGGCGAGATCACTCCGCCCCCGTCCATGTCCGTCGCGACCACCCCGCCTATCGGAAACCCGTAGCCCCAGTGGATGTCCGGCATGGCCATCGCCTGCTTCACCACGCCGGGCAGGAACGCGGTGTTCGCCACCTGCTCCGGCGCGCGGTCGCTGCGGATGCCCTTCATCAGTGCCTCGCTCGCCAGGATGATCCCCGGCACCCGCATCCCGGACTTGTAGTCCTTCGGAATGCGCCATATGTTCTCGGCCTGCTTCTCCAGCGGTCCGTCCCAGCCCTTGTCGCCCATCGGCCACCTCCGTTTCCCCCTATCCTATCGCCGCCGCCGGCCGATTTCCACTCCTTGACACCTTACGTTCCCGCTCTAAAATGAACTGGACGAGCCGAAGACTGCGGCATCGGGGAAGGTGACAGAAAAATGAGACGAAGAATGATGATTCTGATGCTCCTTGCCGGCGCGGGATGCCTGTCCACACCAGCAGAGGCTGCGGAGCGTTTTCTTGTCGGCCCCGACAAGGCGCACAAGACCGTCTCTTCCGCACTCGCTGAAATGAAGGAGGGGAACGTCTGCATCATCAGCGCGGGTGTGTATCGCGAGCGTCTTGACGTGCGGCAGAACAACGTCACGCTCCGAGGTGACGGGCGGGTGGTCATCACGGGGTGCGATGAGGCGGGCGAGATGCAGCCCTGTGTCGTCAACGGGCGCAACGGCCTGACGAAGATCGTTGGAGCGCCGGTGTACGATGTTTTTCGCGGCGAGCAGTATCTGATGCCGGCACGTTATCCGGACAAGACGTCCTCGATGACCTCGAATGAAGACTGGGAAGAAAGCTTCATCGGACCGAAGGGAAATGTCGACCTTCGCGACCGTGCGCAGAAGCGGTTCCCGGAACTGGCTGATGGATACTACGTCGGCCTGCACGGCAGCTTCGCGGCAAAGCACGGCAAGCTGTCGAGCTGGTACTCACTTACGCTGCCCATCACGGGTATCGGGGAGCACGGGTATATCCACGTCAACGCGGAAGAAGCGTCATCAGGCTTCATGGGCAACTATGGGCAGGGAAAAGGTCTCGGCTATATTATCGGAGCCAAAGCAGTCCTCGATGCGCCCGGCGAGTGGCATTCGGACGGGAACGAGGTGCTTCTGATTCCTCCGGCCGGCGGGGCGGGCGGGTACGAGTTGCGGACGCGGCTGTATGGAGCAGTGGTAACGGGCAGCGGGATCCGATTCGAGAATATCCGCTTCAAGGCCGCAACGGTTCGAGTGGATGGGGATGACGTCTCCTTCGTGAAGTGCGCTTTCGAGTACATCTCCCCGTTCCGGCACAACGCGAACGACAAGCCCGGGAACAAGCGCGGACAGAGCCTCGCCTCCTGCTGGGGAGTCCCGGAAAATGGCACGGCGGGCGTGTTCGTGAAGGGCGACCGGTTTGTCGCCAGGGACTGCCGGTTCGCCAGGAGCTGGTGGTGCGGGATGATGATTCGGGGGAACAACGCCCGTGTCGAGAACTGCCTCTTCGAGGATATGAATTGGATGGCCAAGCGTTGTGCCGGACTCTTCTCGTGGGGCAACGATAACACGGTTCGATTCTGCACATTCCGGAATCTCGGGGGCTCGGGGATCGAGGGCGGCAACGCCAGCTGGATAGGCCAGTATGCGAAGAACAATATCTGGGAACACAACTACATCGAGAACGTCTGCACGCTGATCGTAGACCAGGGATTCTTCTATGTGAACCACCAGTCCGGCGCGAACCCGAAAGGCGAATCCGTCTGGCGCTGTAATGTCGGGAAGGGGTCGCGGGGACCCGTCAAAGGCGACTGGACGCGAACGACCGTCGGCTACTACGTGGACAACTCCTCCTCCGGGTATCGCGTCCACAACAATATTGCCATCGACGCGAACGAGGCCATTCGTTACAACGACACCCGGAACGGCCCTGAAGCGGGCAAGGACATATGGTTCTATAACAACACGTTCTACAAGTGTGATGCGGTGGGGTACGGCTGCTGGAATCCAAAGGGCAAGGCGAAGGCGGATGCCGAAGTCATGCTGATCAACAACCTGGCGATCCCAGGCGGAAGTCTGAGTTTCACCAAGTGGGGAACGCGATTGAAATGGAAGAACAATCTCGAATCCCTGCCCGCCTCGGTGCTCAGGAATCCCGACACCATGGAATTCACCCCGACGGACGAAAAACTGAAGAAGGGCGGTATTCCCGTTCTGGAGCAGGCGGTCTCGTACATCGGGGCCGTTGATCCGGAGAAGGGAATGTGGCGTTACGGGGTTGACGAATCAAAGCTGCCCGAGCCCTCCACCCCTTGACACTCCATCTCCCGGCCGTAGAATAGTCGAGATATGAACGAACCGATACGCACGTGTCCGAGATGCGGGAGCACGAGGATCGCCGAAGGGCACCTCGGCACCGGCGAGCACGGCCCCGGGTTCCATCCCACGGCCATTCGGCTTTCGGTACTCCCGGGCTTCCGATACGTGCCCTACGCCAACGACACGGAGAGCGCCTGCATCGACTGCGGTCTCGTATGGAACGAGATCCCGCCGGCCGACCTGACGGACCTTCTGAGCAAGTACACCACGGAAGAGGAGCGCACGCGCCTGTTCGCCGAGCACAAGGCCCCGCCGAAGGACCCGTTCCAGCGCGAGCGAGAGAAATAGGAGCGATGCGCAAGACGAGGCTGGGACAATGCCGCTGAAGCAGCGAATATGAAAGGTCTTCCCGTTGCGGCTGTTCTCCTGTTCGGCTGTATTTCGGTCTACGGGGAGGAACCCATGATCGTCGCACATCGGGGCGCGTCCCGGGAGGCGCCGGAGAACACCATTCCCGCCTTCACGCTGGCGTGGGAACAGGGAGCCGACGCCATCGAGGGCGATTTTCACCTGACCGCGGACGGGCACATCGTATGCATCCACGACAAGGACACGAAGAGGGTCGCGGGCAAGAATCTGGTCGTCGCCAAATCCTCCCTGGCTGACCTGCGCAAGCTGGACGTGGGCGCGTATCGCGGCGAGAAGTACAAGGGAACCGTCATCCCGACCATCGCCGAGGTATTCGCGACGATTCCCGCGGGCAGGAAGATCTATATGGAAGTAAAAAGCAATGAATCCATCATCCCGGATCTGCTCCGGGAGATCGGGAAGTCCGGCCTGAGGCAGGAGCAGGTGGCCGTCATCTCGTTCCATACGAAGGTCATCGGCGCGCTCAAGGCCCGGGCGCCGCAGTGCAGAGCGATGTGGCTGTCCGGTTTCAAGAAGGACCGGTCTGGGAAGATAACCCCCTCGCTCGAGACCGTCCTGAAAACGCTGAAGCGGGTCAAGGCCGACGGCCTCAGCTCCGCCAAGGACGTCGTCACCCAGGATATCATCAAGGGCGTGATGGACAAGGGATACGAATACCACGTCTGGACGGTGGACGACGTGAAGACCGCCAGGCGCTTCAAGGCCTGGGGCGCGAAATCCATCACCACCAACGTGCCCGGCCGCATCAGGAAGGGCCTCTCCCCGCCCGCCGCACCTTGACACGCCGGTCCCCGACCGTAGAATGACTCGCGTATGAACGCTGATGTCATCGTAGTCGGGGGCGGAACGGCCGGCGTGGTCGCGGCGGCACAGTCGGCGCGGGCGGGCGCACGCACCCTCCTGGTAGAGAAGAACGGCACGCTCGGCGGCACGGTCACGACCGCCGCCGTGGCATTTCCCGGACTGTTCCACGCCTGGGGACGGCAGGTCATCGCGGGCATCGGATGGGAGCTGGTAACGAAGTGCGTCGAAGAGACCGGCGACGCCCTGCCCGACTTCTCCGAACCCGGCCGGTCGCACAGCGCCTGTCAGGTCCGCGTCGATCCGCACGTGTACGCCGCGCTGTGCGGCGAGTGCGTGACGGATGCCGGCTGCGAATTGCTCCTTCACGCCATGGTCGCCGGCGTACGGCGTGAGGGCGAAGACTGGAAGATCGACCTCTGCACCAAGACCGGGCTCCGGCCGGTCCGGGGCCGCGTGCTGATCGACTGCACCGGAGACGCGAACTGCGCCGCCATGGCCGGCGCGTCGACGCGCACCATCGAAGAGCCCCAACCGGCCACGCTGATGTACCGCGTATCCGGCTTCGACGTCGACTCGCTCGACCTGGACCGCATCAACCGGGCCTTCGACGGGGAAGTCCGGGCCGGCAATCTCTCCTACACGGATATCGGCTGGAGCACCACCCGCGCCGACATCGGCTCGTGGCTCCGAAGGCACGGGCAGAACGCGAATCACTACCCGGCGGGCGGCGCGTCCACCAGCGAAGGGCGCACCTCACTCGAGATGCGGTCCCGGCAGTCATTCCTGCGTCTCTTCCGTTTCCTGAAGGCACAGGAAGGCCTTGCCGACCTGCGCATCGATTACGCTGCCCAGGAATGCGGTGTGCGCGAATCGGTGACGGTGGTCGGCGAAGAAACCGTTACCGTCGACGACTACACGTCCGGCCGTCTCTGGGACGACGCGGTCTGCTATTCCTTCTATCCCATCGACCTTCATCTGAATGACGGAGAGGGGCTGGACTGCCGGCCGCTGTCCGAGGGCACCGTCCCCACCGTGCCGCGGGGCGCGCTGCTCCCCGAAGGGTGTCACGGACTGATCGTCGCGGGCAGGTGCATCTCGAGCGACCGCCCTGCCAATTCCGCGCTTCGGGTGATGGCCACGTGCATGGCCACCGGCCAGGCCGCCGGGGCCCTTGCCGCGCTCAGCGTATCCGCCCCAGCGGAGCCGCGGGACGTTCCGCATTCGGACCTCCGCCGGCTGCTTACCGAGCACCGGGCGATCGTGCCGGCGCGGGGATAGACAAATAGAGTGACAGGTTACTCTATTTGAGCACCGGGCGATCGTGCCGGCACGGGGGTAGACCCCGGGCAAATAAAGTAACCTGTCACTCTAATTGAACACGCGTGACCAAATAGAGTAACCTGTCACTCTATTTCGTCACCCTGATTGCTGCTGCGGGAGCAGTGCCTGTAACCGGTTTATGAAGTCCTGCGGGGGAAGGCGTTTCGACAGACAGGGGTAATTCTGCCTGCGCGCCTCATCCGCGATCTTCTCGTCTTCGTCCCCGTGGGTGAGAACCGTCACCGGTATGTGTACCGTGCTCGGATGGTCCTTGAGCGATCGCGCGAGTTCCCTTCCGAATGCTTCGGCCGTGGACACATCCAGAAGGATGGCTTCGGGCTTCTCCTCCTCGGCGATGCTGATGGCGTTTCCCGTATCCCTGGCGAAGAGCGGCTTGCCCTGCAGGATTTCAACGCAGGTTTTTACATAGGGGCAGATCTCATAACTGCTGTCGTCGATAACGAGGATTTTTCTTGCTGACATTTCACCTTCTCTTTTTGTTGAAGAATAGAATAGGAGTATACGGTTTTTTCGCCGGAATGTAAGGGGGTGCGCGAAATCTTTCTTTCCGTAACGCTAAAAGTGACTCACGTTTACGCCGGGGGACCGCAGGCGCGGGGAGAAGCAGGCCGGCCGGCGTTCCCGGGAAATCGAATCGTTGCCTTTCTCCGTCCGAACCGGTACGATACCGGCCTGCGAACGGTACACACGGAGCCCCGAGGGAATCGAAAGGAGAGAACGGATGAAATGTCATGCAATCACGCGGCTGCTGGTCGGGCTGGTATTGACGGGAACGTGCGCCGGCCTCCGCGCCGAGGGCGCGGCGATAGAGAGCAGGTACATCAGTATCTCGGGTGACGCCGGAAAGAGCGGCCTGACGGTGTCGTCGAAGCAGACCGACTTCACGTTCACGCTGGGCTTTGTCGCGGATGACGAAAGCATAGCCGGGATCAAGTCGGCGACGGCGGCGAAGGACGGCAATGACGGCAATTCGCTGAAAGTGACCGCGGGCGCCGGCGAGGCCCTGGTAACGCTGAAGCCCCGCGGCACGTATGCCGAGATCAAGCCGGTGAAAGGGCTGAAGGGCGTGACGATCGTCACCCCGTCGCGGTTCGCGCTGATGCCGGACTTCTTCGCCATGGACGTGGTGTTGGACGCGAGACGCGTCAAACAGGACAAGGCCGTGGGGCTGGCGGACAACTTCTATCTGGTGCCGCTGGACGACGGCGGCGGCGTGGTGTTCTGCGTGTGGCCCGCCGACCCCGGGGAGGAGACGCGGGAGGCGTCCCCCATAGCGCTCACGGCGGGCGGCGAGGGCGACGCGCGCAGGTTCACGGAGAGCCGCGTGTCGTTCCCCGCGTCGAAGCCGGTGTACGTCGCCCTGCTGGAGGGAAAGGATTACTGGCGCTGTGAAGACGCCGCGTCCTGGGACCTGTCGAAACCGGTGAAGACCGGCTGGAAGCGGCCCTTCGACGCCCGGTGGCGCGCCAGCTTTCTCACCGGCGAGAACAAGCAGGTCCCCAAGTG
>Ga0315555_1002698_pt1 | contig 12411 bp, 14 predicted proteins | sample SalMarSW160380MG_FD_202113 | JGI IMG/M metagenome (GOLD analysis project Ga0315555, IMG submission 202113) | Salt marsh sediment microbial communities from the Plum Island Ecosystem LTER, Massachusetts, United States - Salt Marsh Sediment SW1603-80 ...
AAACTATCTTTTTTTACTTCACGAACATTCCAAGTTAAAAAACGAGATTTTTCAGATAAGAATGTAGACTTAGAATTTTCTCTTAAAGACTGAAGTTATTCCAACAACAGCCAGTATGACTATGCTTGCGGTGAATATGTAAACTGTAAACGTTTCGATTTGAGCCCTTAAGGCGGCATCTATTATGGGCGAAAAAAGTAAGCCCTCAAGCAGCATAGCTGCGACAAAGACTATTATTGAAAGGCTAATTAAACCACTGTCAGCCCTCAATGTGACGGGACTCTCCTCTCTCCCACCATTAAGTTGGATTAAAGCGACTTATTAGGCAAATTCCGATTTTCACAATATTAAAAATAATTCAAGGCTAGAGCAAAATCGTAGAAAAAACGCAACACAGGTTTCATAAGCAAAGGTATGCAAAGGCTTTTATTCTTAGGCAGTTCAGGATTTTTTGGAGGTGAATGTTTTGCCTTTTTTTGTAGTGCTTGGGAACTTGACTGACCAAGGCATACGAAAAATTACAGAAGCCCCTAAGAGAGACAAGGCTGTTCACGAGATGGTTAATAAGGCTGGAGGGAAAATGCAGGTTTTCTACACGCTGGGCAAATATGATTTTATAGCTATTATTGAAGTTCCAAAAGATGAGGATATTATGGCGATTCTTCTGTGCATAGGCAGCATGGGGAACGTCCGCACAACAACAATGAAAGCGTGGACAGAGGCAGAAGCAGTTAAGATAATTGCTGCTTCACACCCTTAATTATCCAGCCACAATAAACTAGATAGAGTGAACGTTTTCCTACTGCTAAGCAGTTCAAAAGTTTGATGTGCCTCGTATCCTCTTCATTTTTTCTTTTCACAAACATTAGAAGGAAGCATTAGTAATCCCTGTCTCTTTTCCAGACATTATATGGACATTGGCTCCAACAGTAATTGTTGCCCTTGTGGATACAGTCTCTGCACTCAGGATTGCTGAAAGGTTTACGCTTACTCACAAAGAATTCGCCATAAATAATTATATATTGAAGCTGGATTTCTGTCTTTCTATATTATGTCACAGACAAGTTCTTGCTCATTTCACTTCAAACATTCCAAGAGACTTTAGAAAGCAGTGACAGAGTTTAGCTAGAACTGAGTAGGGGAAACACCCACCAAGTAAACTGGGTATGGGATTATCTCTTTGAATTCATTTATGTCTCGTTTCACCTGTTCAAACTTGGGTTCCTTGTAGGTGGGAACAATGAATACAAGCACATCCAATTTTCCTTTGGCATAAGCCCATTGGCACCTGAATAGGGATCTATGAATAGCATCAATCAATGACCTTTCAACCTCTATTCCTGTTTTCTCTTTGAAGCCGTCAAGTTTATAGGTGATTACTGGAAACAAGGAGACCTCAATATCCCAACGGTTTTTGTGAAAAAAGTATTGCAGTTGGTTATGATCTTTCTTGGATGAAAGATTATTCAAAGAAGCAGCCCGTAGAATAATTGAAAGCTGACCTTTCTTCTGCAAAATTTCTTCAGCTTTCTTAAAACTGAAGGTCTCTAGACTTATAGAAACTGCAGAATCTCTAATTTCCTTAATACTTCCAGTTCTTGAAACAAGAGAAGACTTTTTTCTTAGACGATACTTACCTCTTCCAATTCTTTCCAAGACTCTGTCCTTTTGCGGATAAGTAGAAGAAGTACTTTGTGGACACAAATCAGCCATGGTTGTGCCTATATCTTTCCATTTATTAGGATATTTGGAATTGATGTAGCTACGCACTTCAGATATAGATCCTGATCCACCCAGAGAAGTTAGTGCTTCAACAATAGCCTCTTTTAAATTTGAAGCGATAGTCATTTCAAAAACATCCAACAATATAATGTATTTCCAAATAGAAGAGGTTTTCCTTACGTCAAAACCAAAATATTTTACTTCATTTTTCACTTCACAAGCATTCCAAGGTTAGAAAAATATTGTGAGGATAACTTTGTTGTTTTTGATTAGCACACTAGTGAGTTTATCATCTTCTGCACTTCGTCATGCCTGAATTCTTCAATTTTTATTATACTCTTAATTAGGTGTTTTTTCCATTGCTCTTCATCTTTGTAAGAATGGAGAAAAATCACGTAGAAGCCATTCTTTCGGTAAATCTTGTCTCTGTATTTGTAATCAAAATCCTCTGAACCGCATACTTCTATGAACATGCCTAGCCTTGGAATGTAGAAGTCTGGTGTCCATACTCTAGGTCTATTCCTCTCATCATAAACAAATAATGGAAACTCAAATCTCCAGTACAGTCCTATAGACGTTAAATATTCAGCTACTTGTTTCTCAGAATCCGTCATATCAGCATATATTGAAGGCATAATGCCCAATCTCTCTACATATATTAATTGAATTGAGTTTTTATTAGTTGTGAAACCAGTTTGGACAATTAATATTCTTTTCATTTTTAACATATTATTCACATTTGAACCCAAACACGAGAAGACCCCCATTTGTCTACCACAGAAACGCGATGGCATACATCACTGAAAAGCTCAAAGCGTTAAGTGAAAAATCTTTATCAAGCAGAAGAGAAACTCAGGTAATAGCTGTTAGCCTTAAAGATGGCAATGACTAACTGGAAAACAGCTTGCGCCGGGGTAGCCTAGCCTGGTTTGGGCGCCAGACTCATAATCTGGAGAGAAAAGGGACCAGACGCCCTAACCCAGAAGTCGCGGGCTCGAATCCCGCCCCCGGCACCATTTACATTTAACGCCACGAAAACCATGCGACAGGCGTTGAGGTGCATGAGCGGTTTCTGTCGGGTGAATACGTTTTGTGCTATTTTGGATTGTTGAAGGGTGCCATAAGCGGGTAGTTGTCGATGTTGTTGTCGTCGATTACGTAAGGGGTGTCTCCTATTCCGTCTCCATTGTCGTCTGATCCCGTGTAATCGCTCCAGTAGTTCCCTTCTTCACCGTTATCCCATGAATTTCCAGTTCCTTCTAAACCCCAATTGTAGCCGACACCTTTGTTGTTGTTAACTAAAGTGTTATGATAGAACAGGTTATTCTCCGCCACAAGATGGTTGCCACCAATGGCAATGCCGTACCCATCATGGTCACCGCCAAAATCTGCGATGTAGTTGTCATAGAAGATGTTGTAGGAACCAGCGCCCATCAAGATGCCCCACAGTCCAGGTCCCTTCACCGTGTTTCCAGAAAAAGTGTTGTTCGAGCAGCTGTGCCCGTAAAAGCCTATCCAGATGCATCTGAATGAGTTGTTGCTGATGATGTTTGCGTTTGAATATTCCATGTACAGGACTGAGAAGGAGTTTCCAGTAATTATGTTAAACGATCCCTGTAGATTGCTGTCGAAGGATAAATTGACGTCGCTGTTACTCATGGTGTTTCCGCTGATGTTATTGTAGGAACCGTTGATTTCGATCCCGTGTACTACGTTCTGGGCAAAAGTTTGGTTCGAACCGGTCAAGGTGACTCTGCCCGAAAGCCTGTTATTTTCAATGGTCAGGAAGGACCCGTTAAGAACTAAATTACCTTGAGTTATAACGTTACCAGTTAATTCTATTCTGTCTCCTGATACAGAGAGCCCACCAGGGGCATCAATTGTAAAGCCCGAGAGCTTAACGTCATCCGCGTTAATCTTAATCGCAGTTGACGGTACCAAGAAAGTACAGGTGAAAATAGTTTGGTTAACCAGAGGTGGATTCAAGTTTATTTTGACCAGGTCTGCGCTGTCCCCTATAAGTGACAGTGACTTGTTTATGTTTAGTGTTTGTTCTTCGTAAATTCCTTTGTGGACGTATATGGTGGCGCCGTCTGCAGCGTTATCTATCGCAGCGCTTATTGTCGGGTAATCGTCTGGCACCGTTATTGAGGTCTTTAAATCTGGAGGAGGCGATTCTGTGGGCATCGGTGTAGTTGACGGTGGAGAGGTGATGGCTGGCGAAGCAGTCGAGGACTGAGAAAGGGACGGAGAGGGGGATGCTGAACTAGAGGCTTCAAGAATATTGCTCGTAGCAACATAGGCTACAATCGCAAAAAACAATACGAAGCACATCACCGTGAGACAGATCACAACACTTTTCTTTTTCACAGACGAGACTGCCCCTCTAATTCCTGTTTAATGCTGGGCTTTTTCCGCGGTAAAAGGGTTTTTGTCAAGGTTTCTTGACAAAGGCTTAGTCAAGATTTCTTGACCAGACTCGGAGCATAATTGTTCTGTTGAAAGTTGCAGGTACAGACGCTTGCTATTTGAGAAGTAACGTTAATCACATGTCTCAATAGTAATTCTGCCCCGACACCAGCATGAGCACTGTTCTTAAGCGATTACGTTAAAAGTTTGGGATGCGGATAGACCACTCTGCATTGATTGGCTATTAGGCTCCAAATATGAAGGGGCTGCTTTCTGTGTTTGCCGCGGTTCTAGCCAGCTTTAGAAGCCTACTCTTCTCTTACATACAGATTGGACTTTTGCGTGAAGCAAGCGTTTGGCTTTTCTGTTTGGATAATGCTTAATTAAGGGCTGTGCTTATTGCAGTGCAGACGGAAGGATAAGAGATGAGTGATGAACTTTCAAAGTTACCGCCTCAAGTTCAAGAACGCTTGCTTAGGCTGCAGCAGCTGCAACAAACATTGCAGACCGTTTTAGCGCAGAAGCAGCAGGTAGAGATGGAGAAAACTGAAGTGGAACAAACCGTAGCCGAACTGCAAAAGACAGCGGACGACGCTGTAATTTACAAGGCAGCTGGTTCTCTTCTGATAAAAGCGGAAAAAGCCAAGATAACCGAAGAACTTGTTGAACGAAAAGAACTGCTGAACACGCGAAGCACCGTACTCGCCCGACAAGAAGAAAGGTTACGCAGCCAAGCGAAAGAGGCACAGGCAAAACTTCAAGAAGACCTCAGCCCCGTTTCATCATCCTCAAAATAGCCTGTCAGGGTGAAACGCGTGGAAGAGCTGGGGATACCCGACTTAACCACCAAGCAAATTGAAATGTTATGCGCCACGGCGGAGAACGCCGCCAGAAAACACATTCTCTCGAAAGTGCCCGCCAAAATGGTGGAGAAACTAAACATAAGCGTGGAAGCCGACGGAACAAAACCCGTGAACGTAACAGTTGAAATAGACTTGGAACTATCACCAAAAATGAAAAACTTTGACGCCGACAAGCTGGTAAACGAAGCACTTAAAGAGGCGCACAAAATAAGTGAAAATTACCTGAGAAAACTAAAATGACATTCACAGACATAATCCAGATTCTAGACGAAGCACACGCCAGCTTCATTCTTCTGTTATGCCACCACAACGCAGACCCCGATGCCATATGCTCAGCCTACGCTTTCCAAGGCTTACTAGCAAAGGTCAGACCAAACGTGACCGCTGAAATTGGCGCAGGACAGGGAATCAGCAGGCTTTCAAAGCATATTTTGAAACACATTTACATAACCGTGAACCTGCAACCCAACGTGGAAAAAGCCGACGCCATAGTGCTATTGGACACCAACACAACTCAGCAACTGGGTCAGTTGTCTGAAAGAGTGACGAAAACTAAGGCGCCCATCATAGTGATTGACCACCACGCAGCCCACCCTGAAACAGAGCGCATTGCGAAACTCTGCATAACCGACGAGGAAGCCTCATCCACCTGCGAAATAGTCTACAACTTCTACAGGCAGGTTAACACGAAACCAGGGTTGAATGAGGCTAAAGCCCTGTTTCTGGGCATAACTTTCGATACACGCCACTTCGTTTTGGCCAAAACATCAACGTTCAAAACCATATCTGAGCTTAGCGACATAGGCGTGAACCCACAAGAAGAATTATCGTCGCTTGCCTTGCCCATGGACTTTTCTGAACGCGTCGCGAGAATGAAAGCGTGCCGAAGAGCCAAACTGATCAAGATCGAAAACTGGATAATTGCCCTTTCACACGTTAGCGCATACCAAGCATCCGCGGCAAGAGCACTAGTTGACTTAGGCGCACACATGGCTGCGGTGGCAGGGCAAAAAAACGAGAAAATTGAGATCAGTCTACGCTGCAATCGCGAATTTAATCAAGTAACTGGCATTCACTTGGGAAGGGACATCGCCAAACCCTTAGGTGAATACCTCCAAGGAATGGGTGGAGGGCACGCCACAGCCGCTGGAGTTAACGGCACAGGATACATAGAAAAAGGACTTAAACGTTGCTTGCGACTGGTAAAAGAAAAACTATCTAACCACAAATGAGTAGCTACTCTTAAATGGGAAAACAAAGCGTAACATAGGCAGGCACAGCAAACATGGCCATAATAGAAACGAAAAACCTCACATACACTTACCCAGGCGTAACAAAACCGTCAATCAGCGACATCTCCATAAAAGTAGAGAAGGGAGAATTCGTTCTAATTACGGGCCCAAGCGGATGCGGAAAGACAACCCTGTGCCGATGCTTCAACGGGCTGATCCCACACTTTTACCAAGGCGAATTAAAAGGCGAAATATCCGTGGCAGAGATGGACATAACCAAGCACCAAACCCACGAAATGGCAAAACACGTGGGCTTGGTTTTTCAAAACCCAGAAAACCAGCTTTTTGCCCTATCCGTAGAGAAGGATGTGGCTTTCGGACTGGAAAATTTAGGCGCCCCCAGAGAAGAAATACGTGAAAGAGTGGATTGGGCGCTGAAGCAAACGGACATTTACGACTTACGAGAAAGATCACCTCACGAAGTTTCAGGAGGTCAGCAGCAACGCGTTGCAATCGCGGCTGTCCTCGCCATGCAGCCAGAAATAATAGTTTTGGATGAGCCGACATCCTTCCTTGACCCGTTAAGCGCAGAGAAAATATTCGAAGTAATCCATGAACTTAACAAGAAACTTGGAATAACCGTCGTGCTAGTAGAGCACAGGCTGGATTTAACCGCGAAATACGCTGACCACATAATAATCATGGACGAAGGAAAAGTCTGTTTTGATGGTAACCCCCGCGAAATCCTAAGCACCGAAGAAACCCGCCTAATCGGCGTCGGAATCCCAAAAGCCACACTTCTCTACCAGTTACTCAGAAAAGAGGGAATTAACCTCGGCAACGTTACGCCGCTGTCCTCGGAAGAACTGGCAACACTGCTACTGGAGGCTTTCAAAAACGCATGATTGAAGTTGAAGACATCCAATTCACCTATCCCAACCGCGTGGAAGCCCTGAAAGGAGTCTCACTAGTCATCAAAGAAGGCGAATTCGTAGCTATAATGGGACAAAACGGAGCGGGAAAAACAACCCTTGTCAAACACTTCAATGGACTGTTGAAACCTTCAAAAGGAATTGTACGTGTAAATGGAGTGGAAACCACAAAAACCAGCGTTGCAGCCTTGTCGAGAAACGCAGGCTTCGTTTTTCAAAACCCCGACCATCAGCTTTTCAGCGAAACAGTTGAAGAGGAAATAGCGTTTGCACTGAAAAACTTCGGGTTTGAAAAGGAAGTTATAGAGAAGCGCATCAGCTGGGCCTTGAACCTTCTAGGCTTAGAGCAGTACAGAAAAACTTCGCCTTTCCTGCTCAGCGGAGGTGAGCGAAAACGTGTAGCCTTAGCTTCTGTCTTAGCTTGGAACCCTGAAACCCTGATATTGGATGAACCCACGATAGGTCAAGATTATCAGCAAAAAGAAAAACTGCGCCAGTTCATTGCCCAAATGCAGGCTCAGGGAAAAACAGTTGTTATCGTCACGCATGATGTGGAATTTGTGGCTGAGTGCAACCCCAGAGTTCTGTTGATGAAGGAAGGAAGAATAGTCGCTGATGGCGAAGGAAGAGAAATCCTCACCACCCCCGAAGTTTTGACTCAGTCATCCATTGTTCTGCCGCAAATAGCGCAAGTATTCATGAAACTGACGCCGCTGGGGCTTCCGAAAAACGTCATCGACGTTTACGAAGCGAAGGAAATAGTGCTTAAAATGCTGGAGAAAAGGCGAAAATGAGCGTTTTCGACGGATTAAAATTTCGGAAAGTCTACTCGCCAATTCACAATTTAGATCCCAGAGTTAAATTCATCTATGTCTGTGCAGTGTTTGTGGCGGCGATTCTTTTCGGCGAGATTCTCCCGTTGTTTGCTCTTTTCTTGATGTCAATTCCCTTTGTTTTGTTGGCGGGCGTCCAAAAAGAGTGGCTTCGCTCGCTCCGAGGCGCCGCATTTTTGGCAGCATTCATATTTCTAGTTAACATAGCGTCCAGCTTTTTCACTTCAGGTTACGTATTGACAGCGGTGGCTGTAGAAACCGCGGCTGCGATGACCTTGCGCTTTGTAGTGCTTGTGGAGTCTTTCTCGGTTTTCTTTTTGACGACATCTCCGGATCATCTGGGTTTGGCGTTAGAGCAGAGCCGCGTGCCTTACGAGTTTGCTTTTGCCTTTACAACTGCTGTGCGTTTTGTTCCTGTTTTGGCAGAAGAAGCCCAGACGATAATGGATGCTCAGAAAGCTAGAGGGTTGGAGTTGGAGAAAGGTGGCTTTCTGAAGAGGATTAGGAACTACGTTCCAGTTCTTATACCATTGATAGTGAGCGCTATTCGGCGAAGCCTCGAACTGGCTGAAGCCATGGAGTCCCGCGCTTGGGGCGCCACCAAAAAACGCACCAACCTGTACGCGTTGAAGCTTCATCGAGGCGATTTTGCTCTGTTGGTGATAAACGTTGCAGTGTTGGCGGTGGCGATTTATGTGCGCCTTTATGTGCCTGTGCCGACTTTAAGTCAGCTTTTTTTGGTGTGAGAGCGAAATTTGGTAGCAGTTGATGCTTAGGTTTCAGCGGTTTGTGTGTGAAGTTTAGTAAATATTAGCTGTACATATAGCTTATTAAGACTTGCGACACACTATATTTTCTGAAAGACCACATTAACAACCACACCCAAGGAGGGTAACGTCGACGAAGAAAAAGCAAGACACAAAAACAGTAGGCACTCTAGAACAGCCACAAGCTGCAGCGGTGATTAGCAGTGCGACTACAAAACCGACGGTTTTCCAAGAAGTCTATGCCCTCCGAGAACCATACGTATACGCAGCGATAGTCAGAGAAAAGGAAACACAAAAAATACGCTACGAAGTCATAGAACCTACCCTCCAGCCAGACGAAGAAAAGTATCTCCGTGAAATAAAGAACTTTTTAATGGAAGAACTAGACGTAAGCCTGAAAGAAATAGAAAACAAAGAAAAAGCAGAAAACTACCTGAGACAAAAAATCAAGGAACTGATAAAGAAGTATCGCATAAAAATCCCCGCAGAAGCGGTTGACAAACTCGCCTATTACATAATAAGAGATTTCATCGGCTACGGGAAAATAGACCCGTTGATGAGAGACCCGTTAATTGAGGATATATCCACAGACGGCGTGAACATTCCAATCTACGTGTGGCATCGATTCTACGAGTCCTTACCAACAAACATACTGTTCGCAGACACAGCTGAGCTTGACTCCTTCGTAGTCCGTCTTGCCTATCTTGCTGGAAAAAACATCTCCATAGCAGTGCCAATCCTTGATGCAACGCTTCCAGAGGGAAGCCGCATACAACTAACCTACGGGCGCGAAGTCACCAGAAGGGGTTCAACCTTCACAATCAGGCGTTTCAAAACTGACCCCTTGACAATTTCAGACCTAATAATTTTTAACACGATTTCCTCAGAAATGGCAGCCTACCTGTGGTATCTCATAGAAAACCGCGCGTCAGTAATGGTGGCAGGCGGCGTAGCATCCGGAAAAACAACCCTACTGAACTGCCTGTCCATGTTCATAAAACCCGAAATGAAAATTGTAAGCGTCGAAGACACGCAAGAAATCAATCTTCCACACGAAAACTGGATACCTTCGGTCGTAAGGGCAGGCTTCAAAGGCGATGATAAACAAAGCAGCACCATAACTCTCTTCGACCTACTAAAAGCCGCGGTAAGACAGAGACCCGACTACATCATCGTGGGCGAAGTCCGAGGCGAAGAAGCCTACACACTGTTCCAAGCCATGGCCACAGGCCACTTGGGTATGTGCACAATCCACGCCGAATCCGCTGAAGCCGTAATAAACAGGCTATCATCTGAACCCATGAACATTCCGAGACCGCTCATCGCCATGATCAATGTCATTTTGATTATGGAGCGAACCGAAGTTAAAGGGAAACCTGCAAGGCGCGTGAGCGTTGGTACTGAAGTTAGAGGATTTGACATGAAGACGGATGAAGTTCTGACCGAAGAGATTTTTCGCTGGAACCCCAAATTTGACAAATTCGCTACTTCGGGCAACAGCCCTCTCTTAGAGAAGCACATGAAGAAAATGAGTCTAACAGAAGAGGACATAAGACGTGAATTGAAGGCTAGGAAGACGGTTCTGGAGTGGATGGTGAGGCAGGGCATTCGGCACCACAGTGATGTAGCCCAAGTCATCAGAGAATACTATGCTAATCCTAACCGTGTCTTCCAAAAAGCCAGAGTGGGGTTGAAATGAGAAAACAGCTCATGGAAAAACTCAAGGCCTTCAAGAAACGTTTGGAAACAGGTCTTCAGAAGTTATCTGCAAATTTTTCAAAGAAAAAGGCAAAATCACCCATGAAAGAGCCTAAAATGGACCTTGAAAAGCCATTGGCCATGGCGTACCAGCTAATGGGCGACAAAACTGCACGTTTTATGCCTCTGTTCAAAGATTTAGATCAGACTCTGCAAAAATCAGGCTTAAAAGTTAATTTCAAAGCCTATGTGAGCTTAACAATCCTAGCCTCGCTCTTGATTACTTTGCCAGTAGCGGTGGTATTGTCTGTATTGCTGTTCTTTGTTTTCAACATACCTCTAGGATCGGCGCTCTTGTTCGGTGTCGGCTGCGCCTTGTTCACATGGGCGTTTTCGGTTATTGGTTTTTACCTGTACCCCGTTTATTGCGCTGATAAGCATAAGCGAGAATTGGATGACGAGTTGCCCTTTACGACTGGTTATATGGCTATTCTAGCGAGTGCTGGGGTTTCTCCCGAAAAAATTTTCTATTCCCTCTCAGCCCTAAGTGTGCCTTTGGCTGCTTCCAGTGAAGCCAAGGAAGTAGTCAAAAACATTAACTTGTTCGGTTTGGACGTAATCTCAGCCTTAGAAAAAGCTTCAAGTCGAACCCCTTCCGAAAAGCTTCGAGACACCATAGAGGGAATAATATCCACAATCCATTCAGGTGGCAATCTGGGAGCTTTTTTGCGTGTGAAATTTAAAACAGCCATGAAGCTGAAAAGGCTGAACCTCAAAAAATACGCTGACAACCTTTCAGTGTTGTCGGAGGTTTATGTAGCGTTGCTTTTGACTGGCCCGCTGCTTCTGGTAATAATGGTGGCGGTTATGGCGGTGATGGGCGGCGGTGGGTTAGGCATACTCAGCCCTGACCTCCTGTTAAGTCTCCTCACATATCTAGCGATTCCAGTCTGCGCCGTAATATTCCTAATAATCTTAGATTCAACTTCGCCAAAATGGTAGAGAAAAATGCCGAAGATAGAAAACAGAACCAAAAAAATCGCAATCACGGTTTCAGTTCTGATAGCCATTGCCATAGTGCTCGTCGGCTATTTCACCGTAGGCGTCAGCGCAGCATTAGACGACTTTGTATTCTTCGCCCTACTCGCCATAATTTCGCCGATAGCGCTCTTGAATTACATTGATTACAGATGGAGAAAAGCCGTGGATGAGCACTTGCCAGACCTTTTCAGAAGCATAGTGCAAGCCCAAGAGATAGGTATGACGCTGCCCAACGCTTTAGAAGAAGCAGCAAAAAGAGACTATGGTCCACTGACCCCTGAACTAAAAAAGATGACGGCGCAGATTTCTTGGGGGTCCAGCTTTGAAGAGGCGCTTTTAGCCTTTGGAAGACGCGTCGGCACCGTGCTGACGCAGAGAACAGTGCCCATGATAATTGAGGCTAGCCGTTCGGGAGGTCGTGTGGAGAAAGTTTTTGACCCTATGGGCAAGTTTATACAAACCACAATCCTGCTTGAAAAGGAACGTAAAACGCAGACAAGACCGTACATCGCCATAATCTACGTGGCTCTCTTTGTGTTCCTGTTCACGATAGTGATACTTTTCAAAACTTTCTTTACAGAAGTGGGAGGCATGGCTTTGTTTTCAATGCCGACAGTATCGCCTATGGACTTACAGCGAACCTTTTTGCACTTGACACTTGTTCAAGGCTTCTTCGGCGGACTTGTTGCTGGAAAAATGGGCGAAGGCTCGATAAGCGCTGGATTGAAGCATAGCTTAGTTATGATGCTGTTAGGCTACGTAGCTCTGAAATTCTTCTTGTGAGGCGAAAAAAAATGAAAAACTTGTTTAAACGGTTTTTGCGTGATAAGCGGGCTATAACGCCAGTGCTCAGCCATCTTTTGCTTACTGTCATAGCGGTGGCGGTTATGTCGATTGCTACTTCAGCCACGCTC
>Ga0315555_1002699_pt1 | contig 12408 bp, 8 predicted proteins | sample SalMarSW160380MG_FD_202113 | JGI IMG/M metagenome (GOLD analysis project Ga0315555, IMG submission 202113) | Salt marsh sediment microbial communities from the Plum Island Ecosystem LTER, Massachusetts, United States - Salt Marsh Sediment SW1603-80 ...
TCGCCGTCTGTATGATAGACAGTTCCGCTTCGGCACCTTGCGTCTGACCATAGCCGACTAATCCTGACACGTTAGGAATCATGATAGCAGCCAGAATTCCCAGCAAGGTAAACACGATGAGTAGTTCGACCAGGGTAAAACCTTTTTCACCCTTGCTGCCCTTTTTCGCAAAGCCTTTCATATTTTCCCTCCTTTTCTTAAGACTTTCGGTATAATAAAATTAGGTGAAATTCTTAGATAGCACGAGGGTAAGAAATGAGCCTCGTTAAATCGTTTAGCTTCGGAGGTCAATCTTTCTAACATCCTTAATATAGATTTGATACGGCGCGATTAAGGTTTATACCTCTGATATTACTTGCTAAGCCAGCAAGTCGATAGTAAGATTCCCCTTAATTCCCACTAGGGGAAACACCAATAATACTTGGGTTCTGGCTATCAATTTCAGGCATATGATAACTTTGGGTTACTTTAGATATTTATAGACTCAAATCAAAGCATTCTTCTATCGAACAATTACTCAATACGGAGGCTTAAGTTGGTTGCCAGGATATGTTATAATCATGCTAACCAGATATTTTATGTGTGCTATACGAGCTAAAAAAGATGCATCGCCAGAAGGCATTGTCATTGTTATTACAAAAGAGGTAATTGTATGAGAACGCCCCATAAATGCCCGCACTGCGGGCAGGAAGCCTTCGGCACAGTCTGCCGCTGGTGCCACCAGCCATTGACAATTAACCACCCTTCTGAAAAAGACGAAAAAAAGGAAGCTGAAAAAATGGGGGCGAAGCGTCCCCAATTCCCTATAACCAATCGTCTACTACCACGGACGAAAGACACAAAACCAAAGGAGAGGACCGAGGAGCGTGCTGCGCCATCAACGCTGGTTTTCAACGATGCCAAGCAAAGAGCTTCTCAAATAATTTCCCGTGCGGAACAAGTGGCCAGGGATATTGCTGTTAAAGGCCAGAATGAAGCAGAGACAAAATCCGCCAAGCTTATAGACGAGACCAAGGGGAAAGCCGAGAAAATCATCCAAAACGCGGAACACCAAGCCACCCACATACTGCATAAAATCAAGACCGAAGCCGAAACCACCGCGGCCGCTATAATCGCGGAAGCCCGCCAAAAAGCCGCCCAGATAATCGACATGGCGGAGCTTACCGTCAAGGAAATGACGGCCCAAGAAGATATTTATGCCAAGGCGAAGGGAGAGGCGGATAAACTCGTAAGTGAAGCACACCGCAAGTCAGAGGAAATCGTCCATGATGCACTAGCAGCTAACCGCCAATTAACAGCTAAAGAAGATGTTATAAAAACCGCAAAAGCGGAAGCTGCCAAGCTGATTACCGAGGCCAAGGAACAGGTATCGGAAATCATTAACGAAGCAGAAAAATCCGCCGTTGAAATAGCCGACCGCGCCAGAGCCAACGCCGAAGAAGACGCAGCCAAAGTACTAGCCGATGCCCGTAGCAGAGCCTCTAAGATTATCGCTAAAGCAGAAAAAGATGCAGAAGCGCTACCGACCAAGCTAAAAGCCGCTACCGAAAATACCGCGAAAGAACTCATGGCCAAGGTAAAAGCCAAAGCAGACAAAGATTCCGCCAGACTTCTCGCCGAGGCGGTGGACAAAGCCAAATCCGAAACAGCCGCGGAGTCTACTAAATTGATAAAAGAAAGCCGGGAGAAAGCCAGCAAAATCATCCATGCGGCGGAACAAAAGGCAAGAGATATTGTAGTCAGGGCAGAGAGCGAGGCTGGTGAAAAATGGACCAGTATCGTTAACCAGGCCACAGAAATAGCTAACCGCACCCTGGAACTTGCCGGAGCTAAAGAGCAACCTCAATCAAAACCGGCGTCCAAGACGAAGAAACACGCCTCCGAAAAGTGACCCCCCAGACCAATAAGCACCCTTGATAATTCGGTATATATGCCACTATTTACTTCAGCTCTATTTCCCGCCGCATCAGCCATCGTTTTATCTTGTGATATGATTGAGATAACTATAGTTATTCTAGGTATGGACAATCGCACGAACAGGACTATATAATTAAGTAACAATGTTCTCCGCACTCGGACGTTTTGCTCATAAATACCGCTTTTACATCCTCGGCTGCTGGCTAGCCATCACCATATTTCTTGTGTTCCAGGCGCCGACTCTATCGGAGGTCGGAATTACCGACCAGAGTCAGTTTCTCCCGGAAAAGACTGAGTCCGTCTATGCCCGCGATCTCCTGAATGAAAAATTCGGCTCCGGTGCGCAGGAAACCAGCGGCACAATCGTCGTTTATAATGAACAAGGTCTGAATCAACAAGATATGGACCAGGCCTTGAAACTGCGCAACTGGCTCATTTCAGATAACAGCCCCGAGGCGGTCACCCGCGTTACCTCGATATTCGATAGCGAAGCCCTGCGTTCTTCCCTCGTCAGCCAGGACGATACCACGATGATGATGTCCGTGGGGTTTTCCTCCTCGGCGCTGGACGAAAATGTAGAGCAGGCAATAAAAACCATCCGCAAGCAATTCGCCCTTTATCCGGAAACATCTATCTATTTCACCGGGAGCATGGGCTTCATCCATGACATGTTTGAATCGGTCCAGCGCACAATCGACAACACCACCCTGGTAACGATTATCCTGGTCATTGTCCTGCTCCTAATAGTCTATCGCTCGCCGATTGCCGCCCTGGTGCCCCTGGTAGCGATTGGAGTCAGCTTCCTGGTCGCGCGCGGTATCATCGGTTATCTTGCCGGGGCCGGATTAAGCATTTCCACCGTAATCGACGCCTACATGGTGGTCACTATATTCGGCGTGGGCACGGATTACTGTCTGTTTATCATTTCCCGCTTCCGTGAAGAAACAGCACGTGCCGATAACACACGGGGAATCGACTTCACGATGAGGCAAATCGGGCCTGTTATTTTTGCCAGCGCAATTACTGTAATCATCGCTTTCCTTTGCTTGAGCGTGTCACGCTTTGGGATGACTCAAACCAGCGGCTACGCCCTCGCCATAGGCATCGCCGTTACACTTGCCGCCGGAGTAACTCTCGTGCCCGCATTGATATCCATTTTCGGGCGCTTCCTGTTCTGGCCAACTAAGAACAAGCCGAAGGAAGAAACGAAACCAAAAAAGAGGCGTTGGGGCTGGGCAAAAACCGGTGAATGGATTTCCCGCCACCCTATACTTACAGCCGTACCTATTATTATAGTGCTGCTTATCCCGTACTTAGCCATACCCGGGTTCAAATTGTCCGCCAATGTACTGACGCAGCTATCCTCCGGTGAGGAATCCAGCCAGGGTCTTAATATAATCAGGGACCATTTCCCGGTTGGCGAGTTATCACCGCTGACCCTGGTACTGCAATCGGAAAGCGGCAACCTGCTTACTCCGGACTCGCTTAAAGGCATCGACCAGGTGGCACAGAAGCTGACCGAAGACGAAGACCTGTCAAGAGTCGATTATCCCTCTATTGCCGGTGACCAGCTCATCAGCCTCGGGGAACAGGTCAACAGTATCGGAGATATAGTAACTATGCCCGTCTTCAGCCCCAGCAGTCTGTCACTGCTGCAGTCCCAATCCGACCAACTGGAAGCCCTGGCGCTAGAGTACCCGGGGGTCACGCAAAGTCCTAATTTTATATCATCGTCGGCTATACTTGCGCAGGTCACTGCGCTGGCAGTCCAGATTAATACGGCATCACCTTCAGAATTACCGGACCTGATTTCGCAGCTCCAGACATCGCTTTACGACCTCGGCGATGCCCTGACCGGCCTGGGTAATGAGTTTCAACTAAATGGCAGCGGCGTGTTCGTTGACTGGCTTAAGGCGGTCTATTTTTCCGCCGACGGCACCACTACGAGGATGTACCTGATACTGGATGTCGACCCCTATTCAAATGACGCCGCGCTTGTCCTGCCGGATATACGGGAGGCAGTAACTGCCGCCATAGCAGCTTCCGACGTTGGAGAAATTGAACATTATGTCGGCGGGGAGACAGCCCTATACACAGATATGGTAAAAACCAGCAATGACGACCTGACTATAGTAATTGTCGTCACTTCAATAGGCATACTATTCGTCATCGTTATATTGCTGCGCAGTCTTTTAGCCCCGATATACATGGTATTAACGGTGCTGCTTAACTACGGCACTACGCTCGGCTTAACCGCCTGGATCTTTTTAGACCTGTTGAAATTCGAAAGCCTGATTAATATGCTGCCAGTCTTCGTCTTTGTCATGCTGGCGGCAGTGGGGGCGGACTATAATATCTTCCTCGTATCACGAATCCGCGAAGAATCGCAGAACAAGTCAATCAAAGAAGCAGTTCACCAGGCCGTTGCCAATACCGGCAACGTTATCACTTCCTGCGGCATTATCCTGGCCGGCACCTTTGCCACGCTGGCGAGCTCAACTTTCCCCATGGTCCTCCATATAGGCGTAGCTATCGCTATCGGCGTGTTAATCGATACTTTCCTGGTACGCGCTCTCCTAGTGCCGGCACTGGCGACTTTGCTGGGGCGTTGGAACTGGTGGCCGTCGCCACTTTTCCGCAAGATGAAAAAAGACTCATAAAACAGTATAGAATACCATTATCTATTTACCGCGAACGTAATCTCCCCCCAACCCCACCGTAAAATGGAATATCGGTTTTTTCACCTTACGCACGATAAGCGGACAGTGCTTCATGCCCGCCGGTATGTAAGCCAGAAAACTCCTAGTCATGACATGCTTTTCACCGTCGAGCCAGAGTTCCACCTCACCGCACAGTTCCTGCGGATGTTCAAAGTCGGTACCGAAAAAGGTCACCACCTCCGTAAAATCGTGGATATGTTCCTCGGCCGCCGGTTCATCAGAGGAACACTCCGGCCATATCCAAACGCACTCCGAATAGAAAGCCCCGGGGATAACATCTTCGTCCAGCCACATTACATGCGTGGGCATATTCGGTCCTTTACCCGGAACCCTACCCGCCCACTTCTTCTCACCGGGGAATAACTTGTCCGCTTTGACATTGGTTATTATATATTTACCTGTCTTCAGTTCTGCCATTTCGTATCTATTCCTTTCATACCTAATAGTATCATAAACCCGTTTTCTTTCAAGCTCGGGGGGGCAGCGTCGTGATAACGCGGTAAATATTAAGGTATTGTAAAACAAACGATTTTACCGTCATTGGTTGTTCCGCAGAACCGGCGCCGCCCTGTATTAAAAAGAGCGCTTATGTGTATATAGTGTGTTTTTTTATAGCCGTCGGTATTGGCTAAAACCCGTAGAATTTGGCTATCTCGTCCAGCGGTTCTCTATCCCTGGTGCCTTTGTTAATCGGGGCATCCCAGTCCGGGTAGCCTATGGCGATACCCAGCGCGATGAGCTTGTCCTCCGGGATTCCCAGCTCTTTCCTTACGATATCGGGATAGACTACCGCCATAGCCTGGGCGATTGTCCCCAGTCCATAGTTAACCGCCAGCAGCATGATGTTCTGGACAACAGAACCGCAGTCGTACATAGACCAGGCATTAACACCCTCATCCTGATAGATAAAATTTTTCCCTACCAGCAGGTAGATACACGCCGGCGCGCCGTAATGACGGGCGTTATCCGCAAAGCGGGCTTCAAAATCCTCTTTGGTCATTTCACGGGTGCGGCCCCGGCTTTCGCTGGCCTGTAACTTCTTAATGCGGGAAATATAGGGTTCCGGGAAATCATAAGGACGGGCAACTTCCGACTGTGAATTCTGCATGTCCTGCGCACCCCGCTGAACACAAGCCTCCTGAATAACTTTGAGTTTCTTACCTGTGGCAACGGCGAATTCCCAGGGCTGGGTATTCGCCCATGACGGCGCCCTCTGTGCCTGCTTGATTATCTTTTTAAGCAAGTCCAACTTCACGGGGTCGGGCTTGAAAGCCCGTATGCTTTTTCTTTCCTTGATGGCCTGGGTTATATCCATTAAAAACCGTCCCTCCTTGGTATTTTCTAATATATATTTACAGCAGAATTATTTTTTATCTTTTGTCGGTGTTTTTCTCGTGCTTCTCCTCACCTTGTTTTTCGGCGCTGGTTCGGGCGCTTTCTCTTCAACCACCCCTTCCACTACCCCCTGCTTCACTTGTTTCCTTCTGAACCACGGCCACTCCGGCGTGAGAATCCTGGCATATAGCTTTGGCAGAGGCGTCTTCTCCAACAGCAGCACTAGTATGGAGGTGAAGATGATGCTAAAGACAATAATGCCGTAGGTTATACTCTTTATTGTATCACCACCGACTACCCCCTGTTGTACCGGCAGGCTGGCCAGTACCACAGCGGCCAGCCCTTTAGGTACCATCACCGCTATTACAGAGAGGTCTTTCTGGGGCATGGCTTTCCTGATAGATGTTTTTACCGCAGGTATGCGTAAAGCAAACGCCACTACGGTAAATATCAGCGCCACGATGATAAACCAGCTGGTGATAAGCTCCAGGGAAATCCCCAGATAGATGAAAAAGAACGTCTTTAGCAGGAAGGCCACCTCGCTGAAGAATACTTTCTCCGTCTCACTAAGCCCCACCGGCTCCTTCATCGAAGATGTCTTGAAGATGGGGATGTGAATCGACTCGATATTGCCTATCGTCACTCCGAAAGCCAGTGCGGCGATAGGCCCGCTGAAACCCAGGATTTCCACCACGCCGTAGATAATGAAAACGAATGCCGGCGTGGTAAATATGGCGTTTTTAAGAATGCGTATCTTGTTCAGCAGGACCGACCATATAAGCGCGCCGACGATGCCGAATACCAGGGCTACGAGGAAGGAGGCTATCAGCTTGCCCGAAACGGATGCAAATTCGAAAGTTCCAGCAGTATAGGCCTGAACCAGTGCCACTGTTATGACGATGCTTAATACGTCGTTGACGGTAGATTCCACCGAAAGCAACGTCTGCGTTTCTTCTTTCACCTTGAGCTGCCTCACGAGTGGTATCACCACCGTCTCGGATGTAGAGCCAACCACCGCCCCGAGGATAAATGCCGGCAGGACCTCCAGGTCCGTCGCCCAGATAGCCAGTCCGGACACTACAAACATCGTCAGGAAAAAGCTCAAGGGAGCCAGTATCATCGCCCCGCCCAGCGCGGAACGCAACATGCTTAGCTTTAAAGCGATGCCGCTTTCAAAAAGAATGATGATTAGCGTAATCGTTGTGAAGACCGGCCCTATCGAGCCAAATTCCGTCGGCGTCACCAGCCCCAGCACCGGCCCCACACAGACGCCAATGATGATTAACAAGAGGACATCCGGTATCCTTGTCCGGCTGAAGATACTGGTAAACAGGTGCGCGAGGAACACCAGGATACCTACGAATGCAATGACCTGCGCAACGGTCTCCACTTAAAAAAGCTCCATAGCAATTTTCACCTTGAAAATGGTTATCTTGAGCATTATGTCACCGCAGGCTTGAAACTTCAAGTTTAGACCGCCAGTGTTACGCCGTTTGAAGATAGTACATCCAGTGGACTATAATAGGTGCGCTGTCAGGGATGAAATTCCATTATTACCTCATGATTACCGACTCCAACCCATGAAACGATTAGGCTAAAATTTTAATGTAAGCATGACCAAAGGGGGATTCCGGTTTTTTTCTTTCTTACTCTTGCACCTTGACATACGCCAAACCACATGCTAGTAATTATCAATAACGAATAATTTAATGGATATTTAACATTCTTTTAACTATATTTGTACTATAATACTAATAGAAGAAATATAAATATAATATCATGAGAGATTCGCAAAAAACCCGCAAGCAACTCATCAGCGAACTGCAGGAATCCCGCCGGCAACTCGAAATACTCGCCGCCGCTGAAGTCGAGCGTAAAAAGGCCGACCATGAATTGAACCAGTCGGAGGAGAAGTTCTATAAAGCCTTCCTTTCCAGCCCGGACATGATTATCATTTCCTCTATAAAGGACGGCAAATATATAGAGGTCAATGACAGTTTTGTCCGCAACACCGGTTATAGTCGCGAGGAGCTTATCGGGCATACCGTCGATGATTTTAAGCTCTTCGTCAACCCCGAAGAACAGGTGAGCATGATGCGCATTTTACAGGAAACCGGCGGCCTGAAAAATGAAGAATATCACTTCCGCATCAGGTCCGGTGAAATCCGAACGTGGCTCTGTTCGGCGGAAATAATTAGCATTGATAACGACCCCTGTATGATTGCCGTTGCTACCGATGTTACCGAGCTCCGTAAAGTGGAGCAGGCTTTAAGAGAGTCCGAAAACAAACTCGCCGTAGCTTTCCGCTCCAGTCCCCAGGCAATCAGTATCACCACTATCAAAGAAGGAAGATTCATTGAGGCTAATGACAGTCTTAGCCGCATGACAGGATACACCCACGATGAGCTAATCGGTAATAAATCAGTAGAGCTTAAAATGTGGGCAGATGATAACGACCGTAAAAGAGTAATGAAAACGCTTGAAAAAAAAGGGCGGGTGTACAATGAAGAGCTACAATTTTACGCCAAAAACGGCGACATACAAATACTGTTATTTTCCGCAGAGAAAATCAACATCGGCGGCGAAGAATGCGTCATTTCCTCTTCCACAGATGTCACCGAGATTAAGAAAATAGAACAAGCCTTACGCGATTCCGAAGAAAAATTCTCCAAGGCTTTCCGCTCTATACCCGAGGCTGTCTCCATCGCCACTCTGAAAGGCGGTATATTCCTGGAAGTCAACGATAGTTTTGTCTCCATTATCGGTTATTCCCGCGAAGAAACCATAGGCCATACCTCTAAAGAATTGAATTTCTGGGTAAACCCTGGGGACCGCTATCGCATGAAGCAGTTACTGGAAAAGAGGGGCCATTTTGAAAATGAAGAATTCATATTACGAAATAAATCACACGAGATACGGACCGTTTTACTATCGGCGGATGTGATTAATCTCGGCGGTAGACCCTGTATGCTCACCGTTGGTAATGATATTACTGAACGTAAACAGATAGAACAAGCCCTTCAGGAGTCGGAGGAAAAATTTGCTAAGGCTTTCCGCGCCAGCCCGCAGGTAATCAGTATTACCAGACTTTCAGACGGGGTCTTCAAGGAGATAAATGAAAGTTTTTGCCGGGTTTTGGGTTATTCACGTGAAGAAGTAATTGGCCGCAGTTCCAGCGAACTGGATGTCTGGGTTAACCGGGATGACCGTAAAGATATGGTCAGTCACCTAAAAAAGTATGGACGGGTTAGTAATAAAGAATTCCGCTATCGTACTAAATCCGGTGAAATACGTAACATGCTCTGGTCTGCCGACCAGATTGAGCTTGACGGTGAAACCTGCGTGCTGGCCGTTACGGTTGATATTACCGATTATAAACGAATGGAGGTAAAAGCGCTCGAAGTAGAAAATTTAAAACAGCTGGACAGACTGCGCGCGGAACTCCTGGCTAATGTTTCCCATGAACTCCGCACTCCGCTTGCCAGCATAAAAGGCTTTGCCACCATGCTCATAGACTATGATAAAAGACTCACGCCAGCTGAAAAACGGGAATATCTAGAGACAATCGATAAAAACGCCGACCGCCTGGTGGAACTAATCGAGCAGCTGCTGGAGATGTCCCGCCTGGGTGTCGGTATGCTTTCAATTAAAAAAGTACCGGCTGATATTATTACTCTCTGCCAGACCGTTATCAGCGAAGCCCTTGTCAGAGCCCCGGAACATATTTTCAAATCGGACCTGCCGCCTAGACTACCTAAAATTAACATCGATAGCCGGCGTATTCGGCAGGTTCTGGATAACATTATCGATAATGCCGTCAAGTATTCCGACCCCGGCACGGAAATATCTCTTTCCGTACAGAAAATCGATGGCGAACTACTTTTTACCATAATCGACCATGGAACAGGCATACCTAAAAGCGACATGCCGCGGTTATTCCAGCGCATGTTCCATTCTCCACGAGGTCAAAAATTAGGCGTTGCCGGCGCCGGTCTTGGATTATCCATCTGCAAAGGACTGATTGAATCCCATGGGGGTAAAATCTGGATTGAGAGCGAGGAGGGTGTCGGGACACGCTGTTTCTTCACCCTGCCGCTGGAAATAGTATCCGAAAGATATAATGCCGGCACTTCTCACACTAAGAAACACACGGTCCGCAGCTAAAAATAATCCGCGAGTGTATCATAGGTGTCCGCTAGTGCCTGCGGTATTACCTTGGCATCCCCCAGCACCGGCATAAAATTGTTATCGCCCTGCCACCGCGGCACTACATGACTGTGAAAATGGTCTTCTATACCCGCACCTGCCACCCTACCCAAGTTCGCCCCGATATTAAAACCGGCGGGTTTCAAGACCTTTTTTAGCACCGCGACACTCCGACTTACCAATTCGTAATGCTCGCTGCGCTCCTCCTCCGTAAGCTCCTCCAGGTTCCCCGTGTGTTGATAAGGGGCTACTAAAATATGGCCGGGATTATAGGGATAGCTGTTCAGCATGATAAAGTTCTTTATGCCCCGATAAAGGATATAATTTTTTTTATCTTTACTTTCTTTCGGCTTTTCACAGAAGATACAGCCGGCCGGTTTTTCCGCCTTGATATACTCGATTCGCCACGGCGCCCAGACATATTTCATAATAATTTCTCTCTCCTGCCCTTACTCCCTGTTATTCTAATCGTCAACCAATTCCGACGTCAATAACAGATACTCGTCCGGACTATATAACTCCCTGTTTTTTAAGCTCCGCTATGTCCCGGCGGCTTATGCCCAGCAGCTCCCCGTAAACGTAGTCGTTATCCCGCCCCGGCTCCGGGGCTGATAGCCCGTACTCCGCTGCCGACACCGACATCCTGATTGGCGAGGCGTCAATTAACGGCGTCCTGGCATCCTCGATAAAGAACCCCCGCACCCTTAATTGCGGGTCTTTAGCCAGCTCGGAGGCATCCTGCACGATACCAGCCGCTACGCCGTTCTTTTGCAGTAATGACATCACTGCTTCGGCAGTATGTTTTTGCGTCCAGCCCGATAATAGCCTGTCCAACTCCTTTTTATTTTTCCGCCTGCCGGAAACAGTGGCAAATTTCCCATCCTCCGCCCAGGACGGGTTTCCCAGCGCCTGCTTAAGTCCCCGCCACTCCTCCTCCGTAAATACAGCGATAGCACACCAACGGTTCTTCCCCTTGCAGCGATAAACATTGTGCGGCGCCGCGATTAAAGAGTCGTTACCCACCGGCTCTTGAGCAGCCCCCTCCAGCAGACCTGCCATTACATCAAGCTCGGAAATATCTACATGCCGCCCTTTACCCGTTTTTCGCCGCTCTTCCAGCGCCCCCAGCAGGGCTATCGACGCATACAACCCGGCTACGTGGTCGGCATAAGAGAAACCCGGCCCTATCGGCGGCCGGCCCGGAAAGGATGTCAGCCGTACCATGCCGGATAAAGCATGTACCGTCGGACCGTATCCCGAATAATAACTAAGAGGGCTTTTTCCACCCATCACGGACATGCTTACCATGATGATGTCCGGCTTAACCTTTTTCAGGTTTTCGTAGTCGAGCCCCCAGTTGGCCATTACACGAGGCGTAAAATTCTCCACCACCGCGTCGCATATGCCCGCCAGTCTTTTTGCCAGCGCTACGCCCTCCGGTTTATTCATGTTCAGTGTAATCGCCAGCTTGCTGCGGTTCCAGGTGTTATAGTACCCCTGCATCAAGGAATCATCAGGATTCTCCATCAGCGGCGACTGCACCTTGATTACCTCCGCCCCGAAGTCCGCTAATAGCCGCGTAGCATAAGGCCCCGCCAGCGCCCATGTAAAATCAAGGATGCGGACATCATGGAGGATTGGCTGATTAGGCTCTTTTACCATAACCTGTTAAAACTCTAGAAATAATCAAAACTAATTGGCTATAATCCGTTTTTCTTACTTATACAGCCACTTTCTAAAGACGCGCTGGCTCAAGAAAGGCATCACCACCCAGGTTAAAAGACCCACCAGCAGAGCGGCCACTATTGTGCTTTCCAGATAGAAATTCATATCCTTAAAGGCTAATTTCAGCAGTTGTAAAATTACAATAGAAAGCACAAATACCGCAAAAAAGGTGACAATAGCCATTTTCCAGTGCGGCGGCGTTTCCAGTTCCGGGCAGTCCGGTATGGAAAACCATGTTTCAAGTCCGGTAGCTTCCTGGCGGCTCCGTCGGGAGAAGGCATCAGCCTCATTAGACAGCTTTTGTCGTATATATGAAGTCTCCCAGATGTGCATGGACTTTTCGTCGGCGAAACGCATGACCACATGGTGCAGTCCGGTCTTGCCGGAAGGCGGAATAAGGACGGTAACACCGGTATTGCCCGGCGATTGCCTGGCGGCTTCCGATAACTTTTTAACCCACTCATCATACTCGCGGTCATGACCCGGTTTTACAACACGACTGACT
>Ga0315555_1002705_pt1 | contig 12388 bp, 8 predicted proteins | sample SalMarSW160380MG_FD_202113 | JGI IMG/M metagenome (GOLD analysis project Ga0315555, IMG submission 202113) | Salt marsh sediment microbial communities from the Plum Island Ecosystem LTER, Massachusetts, United States - Salt Marsh Sediment SW1603-80 ...
TTTCTTATTTCCGTTATGCTTGTGTTCCTGGTGAATGCCTGGGTGATTGGCATATCTTTAGGTCTAGCGCCTCCTGGAATTTTCGGTGATCCTCAAGCACCTGTTGCCGCAGCAACTCAATATGCCGGTGTCGGCGGTTTCGCTATTGCCATGATTGCCCTTGCTGCCGCTGTGGGTATGCATCCTTCAACACTCAATGCCAATCTAAGTGAGACAGGAAGGACACTTTATGCTACTGGTAAGGAGGGAGTAATACCAGGATGGTTTGGACGTCTGAGCTCGAAATTTAAGACGCCGGTTAATGCGTTAATATTTGTGGCTATATTATTCTGTGCTGTCATTGCCCCCAATCTGGTTATGATATTGGGCGCTGGTGCTGCTGTAATGGCGCTTGTTCTCTACATTGTGCTGATGCTGTCCATTATCATGCTCAAAAAACGAAAGCCTGACATCGAACGCCCGTTCAAAGTACAAATGGTTCTCCCAATCCTGGCGATAGTTTTTAGCAGTGCCCTTGCTGTTGGTCTGACATACTATATTGGTACGCAGGTAGCATTGGAAATGGGAGTTTCTTTAGTTATGGGGGAAATAATCTCAGTAGCCCTGGGCGTGCTATTCGCAATAATCGGGATAGTCCTTTACTTTGCAACTAGGAAGACGATGGAGGCTCCTCCTCCCTTCGAGGAATTCAGGGGAAAGATAATGAAAGTGGACGACGATGAAACAATACCTGAGGAGGAGTGGACTGAACTAAGGGCGCCAATGAGAGCGACTGGAGTAGCACTGAAGAAGATTAACCGACAGTATCGCATGATGCTGGCAGTTTGTCTGTCTCTTATCGCTATCACTGCGGCGTTCACAGCTTATCTCTATTTCACTTAATATAAAGGCTGATAGATGGCGAAAGGCCTGGTTAGCTTCGCTTCGGTAGTACTTATTCTTTTGTGTTATAAAGTCCGCTTCCGCCAATCATTGGCGCGTTTATTGACCAGGAGCCAGGGCAATTCGTACGTCTAGGCTCCTGTGGGTTATGTGGATCCCGGGTGAGATTCACTGGTGAAAATAAGGAGGTTAGCCACATGAAAGAAGCAAACAGGATCGTTAAGTCTGTAGCAATAGATACTGGTGGAACTATGACCGATACGGTGATCATGGATGCTGAAGGGGAATTCACGGTTGGTAAGGCCGTGACCACTCCAAGGGATGAATCACAGGGAATTTTAAATGGAATGAGAAGCGCCTGTGGTTATTGGGACCTGGACTCTGAGGAGGCAATCAAGGACATCGATATTTCGATTTATTCCGGCACAATAATGGTGAACAGGCTTCTCCAGAGGGAGGGGAATGAGAATATTGGGGTGATAACAAGTGCCGGTTTTGAAGACCTTCACCAGCTTGGAAGGGGTATGCAATGCTGGGCGGGTTTGCCTTACGCCGGAAGGCTACATGCCAGGGAGCATAAACATCCTGAGCCTCTCGTTCCCAGGGAGAAGATAAGGGGAGTTCGTGAGAGAGTCAACTTTATTGGGGAAGAGTTGATTCCCCTCTATGAGGATGACGTAAGAGAAGCGGTGGAGGAATTACTCGGTCTGGGAGTCACTGTTATCTGTGTGTGCCTTCTCAGCTCATATAGAGACCCAACCCATGAGCGAAGAGTAAAGGAAATTGCCGAGGATATCATCAAGGAAAAAGGCAAAGATGTTAAGGTGATAATATCTTACGATGTTGCCCCTATCAGAGGTGAGACGCCAAGATTGAATACCATGATAGTGGAGCAATACGCTGCTGAACCATCAAGAGAGCAATTACGCAGGATTCAGCAAAGTCTTAAACAAAGAGGGGCAAAGGCTCCGTTTAGACTTCTAACCTGTTATGGTAGTACGGTTTCTCCCGAGCACGAGAGGTTAGTCACAACGTTAATGTCAGGACCAATCGGAGGGGCCGTTGGTGGCGCATATATAGCAAACAAATTAGGCTTAGCAAATGTAATAGGTGTTGATGGTGGCGGAACGACCTTTGATGTCGCCCTTATATCTGAAAGATACGTTCCTACCAGGTGGGAGAGCATTGTAGGAGGTTTCCTGTTAAATATACCAATGATTGGTCTGAGGTCAACGGCTTCCGGCACCGGTGCATATCTAAGATATAACAAGATAACCAAAAGACTGGAATATGGGCCCGATTCCGCGGGATATCTGGTAGGAGTTTGCAACGAGAAAGCCAACGTCCAGACTGTGACGGCAACCGATTGTGCCCTTATTTTAGGATATCTTAATCCTGATTACTTCATTGGAGGTGATATACCGTTAAACAAGGATAGAGCATTTAAAGCCGTCAAGGAGCAACTTGCCGACCCGGTGGGCAAGGAACCATATGAGACTGCCAAGGGCATGCTCGACCTGATTCAGCTAGATCAAGCGAGTTTCATAACAGGGATAGTTGAGGGGATGGGCTATCGCCCCGAGAATTATGTCCTGTTATGTTATGGTGGGGGAGGTCCTCTTCAAGTTGCCGGTTTTACCAAGGGGATGAACTTTCAGGATATCCTGATTCCTTCCTGGGCTGCCGCCTTCTCAGCATTTGGATGTGTATGCGGTGATTATGCTTACCGCTATGAAAAGAGCCTGGACCTCATATTGCCGCCAGATGGGAGTTTCGATGCTATTGTGGCTATATCCAGCACAGTGGGCTATGCCGAATTGAAAGAAAGGATTTGCAAAGAGTTTGAGCGGGATGGCATGAATCCAGGGGAGGTGGAATTCAGACCGTCTACCAGATTGCAATATATGGGAATGCTTGATGATCTGGAGGTTGATTCACCCTCTGATACGCTGGAAGCGGGGGATATGAAACAGATTACAAGCAGGTACGACAAGCGCTTTGAGGAGATATTTAAAAGAGGTACGAAGAGCCCCGAGCTTGGATATGCTATTACAAAGCTAATAGGAGTCGGTGCGATGCCCGTGGTGAAACCGGAGATTCCCTCCTTCGACCTGAGTGGGGAAAAGCCAGACGAAGCAGCAGCGAAAGGCAAAAGAGATATCTATTGGGAGAGGAAATGGCATGAGGCATCACTGTGGGAGTGGGACCTGCTAAAGCCCGGGAATAGAGTGAAGGGGCCTGCAGTGATAGAATCCCCGGTCACGACGCTATTGCTTCCTCCAAATTCAGAGACGTATCTGGATCAGTACAAGCTCTTTCATTTGAAAATTAAATAGGGGGTTAATACAAATGAAAAAAAGAAAACCAATAGGCTGGAACGGGAAGACTCTCAAGGACATGATCCAGGAGAGCGAGCAGTTGTTCAAAGAAACGGGGAGGTATTACGGGATAGATAAATTGGAGTTGAAGGAGAAGGACCCTTTCAGGTATGAAAGAGCTTATGCCCGGCTGAGGGGAGCTAATGAATCCGCCTGGGAGACTGCCTTGCATGTAGCTGCCTCTCCAATCGTGAAGGAAATTGGAGAGCTCTGTTTTGCTCTGTACAGTCCGGAGGGAGATTCGGTTGTCGTCTCTACCGGAATAATGGTCCATGTGCACACGATGAGCGAGGCTATAAAGTTCATAATAAGGGAGAACTACGAAGAAGATGTTGGCATCAATCCCGGAGATATTTTTCTTAACAACGATTGCCTGTGCGGGAACGTTCATACCACCGACGTCCAGACGCTCATTCCCATTTTCTGGGAGGGTGAGCTCGTTGGTTGGGTAGGGGGAGTGACTCATCAAGTGGACATTGGAGGCATTGTCCCCGGCCACGATTTGACATGTACTGTTGAGCGCTTTGATGATGGCGTCTTCTATACGTGTTTGAAGATAGGCTCCAACGATCAAATATGGAAAGACCATATGATCAATGCCAGAAGGGCTGTGCGAACTCCCATGTTCTGGGAACTGGATGAGAAGTGCAGGTTGTCAGGATGTCTGATGATAAGGGATGCGACCCTCGATTTTATAAAAGATGAAGGAATAGAGTACTACAAAAGATTCATTCGAGAGACAATAGAGGATGGAAAGAGAACCTTCATTGCCCGCATCAGGCAACTTCTGGTTCCCGGAAGATATAGGGCTTCATCAGTTATGGATGCCCCCATGAAGGGCAAAGCGTTGAAACCGCAGGCAGACAAAGATGTTGCAACACATATGCCGGCAGAACTTATAGTCAAAGCTGATGGCGGCCTGTCGCTGTCCTTCGATGGCTCAAGCGGAGCACAACATTTTTCATTTAACTGTGGGATAGGGGCTATGGAAGGGGGGCAGTGGGTTCTTCTAACTCAGTGCGTCATACATCGTGATAAGGTAAACGATGGGGCTTACCTGGCTGTGGATAAAGATTATCCCCTGGGGACGTGGTGCAATCCAGGTGACCCTTACCTATCCTATAACAACCCGTGGGGCAACCTGATACCAGCTTATACCAGCATGATGAGGTGCATTTCTTACGGTTTCTTCAGCAGAGGATTTAGAGAGGAGGTTGTTCCCGGATATTCTCACACTGCGGATGCTATTCAGGGCGGTGGATTTTTCGAGAAAGGACCCCTGGCGGGGCAGTATTGGACTCTTTCGACCTTTGAAATAGCTGGACAGGGATATCCCGCCAGTGCTGTTACCGACGGGTTCAATAGTGGGTATGCAATGTGGAATCCAGAGGGAAACCTGGGAGATGTGGAAACGTGGGAGGTCATCCAGGGAGGCATTCCATATCTTTCACGGCAACTGAAGCCAAATATCGCCGGTCATGGCAAATACAGGGGAGGCACAAATTTTGAGACAGTGGCAATGATTCATAACTCTTATAATGTCACATTCTTCAATGCTGCAGAAGGGTTATGTTTCGCCGGCTGTGGCGGCATGCATGGAGGATACCCACAGGCAACTTCTTATATCCTTCGCGCCGAAAATACCAACATGCCTGATGTGGTTAAAAATAAGAAGCCATATCCACTGGGAGACCCAGATCCGAGCCATGGAGAATTCGAGAGGTTCATAAAGGGCAAGATAACAAGGACCCCTGAAGGATTCATGATACCCATAGGTCTTAAGAATCATGACCTTGTACACTGGAGGGAATCAGGAGCTCCGGGGTATGGCGATCCGCTGGAGCGTGAAATAGACCTGGTGAAGAAAGACCTTAAGGATGCGATATTTACAAAGGATATTGTCTACAATGTCTATGGAGTTGCGGCTGCATATGATGAGGCAAAGAGGGAGTGGTCGGTCGACTATGAACAGACCAAAAAGCGAAGGGAGCAGCTTCGCAGGGAAAGGAAAGATAAGTCGATGACCTTCGAAGAGTTTTATCAAAAGGAGAAGAAGAGAATAGAGGATGGTAACCTGATCGAGCCTATCAAGCGGATGTATAACGAGAGCATCCAATTATCCAGAAGATGGGGGAAGGAGTTCCTGGAGTTTTGGAATCTGCCTGAGGATTTCAGGTTCAAATTAGAGGAGGAGTAAATGAAAAAATATGACAAATATGATGTCGAAACTATCGCAAGGATGATAGACGGTAAACTGCCGTGGCCTGAGTTGAGGCTAATATTATCTGAGGAAAAGGATAGCGATAGGTTCGAAAAGGTTATGGAGGTCCTGCAAAAACGCGTTCCGTGGAAGGAGAAAATCCTTCTGCCCCTTCATGAACATTTGTACATTGTGTCGAAAGGAGGGAAGAGGGTAGTCAAGTGTGATTGTGGCTACGAATTCGGCGATTACCGGGAGAACTGGAAGACAAAGTGCCGGATAAGGGTGAGGGACACCAACGAAAGCCTCGACGAGATATATCCACCCTACATGCATTCGGATCCGCAATGGGAGGAAATAAGGGAATATTACTGTCCCGGCTGTCTGGCGCTGTTAGATACAGAGCTGGCGTCTCCCGGCTACCCTCCGATATTCAATTTCCTCCCTGATATAGACACTTTCTATGAGGAATGGTTGGGGAGGTCGGCTCCCGATAAGAAGGGAGTGTAATTAAGGTATATCCTGTCTTCAGACAATAGTGGGGATAGGAGCCCCTGTTTATGCAGAATATATTCATAACCGGTGTCTCAGGTTATTTTGGCTCCAAGCTTGTCTCTCTGTTCGACCGGAAGGATGAGGTGGGAAGCATTGCCGGGATTGATGTAAAGCCACCTTCATATACCTCGAAAAAACTGGAGTTTATACAGCATGATGTCAGGGACGATATGTCCTCAATACTCTCAGAAAGGGGCATAGATTGTGCTATCCATACTGCTTACATTTTGCCACCCATACATAATAAAGCCTTGATGGAGGACATCAATATCAGTGGGACAAAGAACTTTTTGGATTCATGCACTAAGGCTGGCGTGGGCCAGCTTTTATGTTGTTCTTCTACTACCGCGTACGGGTTCCATAAAGATAACCCATCTTTGTTGACGGAGGACTCTCCCCTGAGGGGAAATGACGATTTCACGTACTCCAAAAACAAAAAGGAGCTGGAGTTTATCTATAAAGAGTTTAAGGAAACCCACCCCGATGTATGCCTGACCATTATAAGACCATCTTTCGTGGTGGGCCCTGGGTTTGATAATCCGCTCGCCAGGCATCTTAGAAAGAAGATGGTGTCACTGCCGCGAGATACTGCACCGTTTCAGTACATACATGAGGATGATCTTGTAGAAATTATCTATCAGTTGCTGTCGAACAAGAAAGAAGGGGCATACAATTTAGCTGCTGATGGCACCATGACTTTTGAAGAGATGCTGCGCATCCTCGGCAACCGGCCTTTAAAATTACCGGCATCCGTGCTCTATCTGTTCAACAGTATAATGTGGTTTTTGCGTATTAAGTTTATGTCAGAATTTCCAAGCCCTGCTTTGAACATGGTGCGTTATCCGTGGATTGCCAGTAATGAAAAGCTGAAGAAGGAACTAAATTATAAATTTAAGTACACTACAAAGGAGGCCTTTGGGGATTTCGCCAGACATGTCAAAGCCGTCAGTTAGTCCCACCAGATTGTAATGTTCCTGTAGTCCATCCCCAGCTTTGCCTGCATTGCAAAGGTTTCCTTACAAAGAACAATATTACATACCTTAGGCATGATATTTTTGTTTGAATTTGTCAAAAATTGCTGCTAAAGCGTTGAAAAAAGTCAAAGGGACAGCTAAAAAGGTATTGACAAATCCAGTTGATATTTACTATTATGAAGGTAGGCAGATATGCGTAGGGTGCCTGGGAGGTCATCGGATAGATGGCAACGCGAGAGCGCCGGATCCTCCCACCTAGGGTCTGCCTAAATTTTTGCCATCCAATCGTAGCAGCTATATTCTTTTTGAATTTCTCCTGCACGTCTAGGAAATAATTTCAGCCCATAGCCCCAAAGCCTACCATTCACACGGTCAAACTTATCAGCTAAGTTCATTAAATATGAATCCTCTATATCCCCATATTGATTTATTTGCAGGGCGTCATACAAGGCGCCAGAACATATATCAGCTACCTGTAGCAATTTCTTGGTTTGCTTGTTCTTTGCTTCTAATGATTTTATGGTCTCCCGTTTGATAGTCGGTGTTCTATAAGGTCCAGGATACACAGTCATGAGTGTGAGATAATCGCGCAGAGCGTTGTAACTGATAGAGCCTCTATTTTCAAATGTCAGATTAACTTTTGCTCCTTGACGCTCGGCGTATTTGCAAATTCTTTCAATTAAAAGCTTAGCTGCATAGAAATACATTGCCCATCTGAACTCGGCTCTACTTTCGCGCTGATAATGGGAATCGAATCTTTTTATGTCTAAATACTTCTTTTCTAGAGCAACAGAAAAAAGAACAAAGTTATGTGTGCGTACCTCATTTATAGCAACTCGCTTCTTTTTGTGGTCTAACTTTACCCAGTGTAAGGGTTTTGTTGTTTGTGTTTGCCATAGACGGGTTTTAATATTGTTAATTGCTCTGGCAACATCTACATCGCTACTTTGGGCAACGACAACAGAGGAAAGGATGAACCATTGTGATGCCCCCTCTTTAAATCCTTCATCACCTGACTCGTCAATGTAAGCATTTAATTCTTTGTTACTCATTCTTTAATCTCAGCGTTTAGAGCATATCTTGATTCTTACCCCCGCTCTTAGTAAAAAGCTTTCAGCCTTTCTCTACTATTCTTCTCTCTTCCTCGGTCAGCCCGTACAGCTTATAGACCAAGTTGTCTATTTCACTATCGGTGCGGTTTATTTCTCTAAGTAGTTCATCCCGCTCATTGCAGGGTGTGTTGCGGATAGGTGCCAGGCGTTTATTTAGCTCCAACATCCTATCCACTAGGGCTACTAAGTTATCATGCATCTTCTTTTCAGCAGGGTTATCAAAATCAATAAGATGAATGGGAAGTCTCTTTAAGAACATGGTTTTATAAATATAAAATCCTCCAGCTTTGGGGACTGTAGCCCTTTTATAATAAAATTCCAGCAGGGATGAATTTAAGAGACCTAGTAAGTATAAATAGGTTCTAGGGTCTTTCTTTTTGGGGATGATTCCACAAACCGTGTCTAAATAGAATGTAGACTTCTCACAATAAGCAAACCTGTTGCATGAAGCTAGCTCTGGGACGATTATTTTATTGGTCGCTTGCTGGGAAAAGCTGCGTTCACACCATAACTCATACCAGGCCTTTCCCGATCTATCAAAGTATTTCCTCCCAGCGAGGTTATGCCTATGGGCAGACAGATATTCCCAAGTTATCGGGAAGAGACGTTTCAAATCCTCTTCTGGAATAAGCTGAGTGTGATTTTCCTTGCTCCAATAGGGATATATAACCACGTGGTCCGCTGGTTCATGAGAATATCGTTGGGTCTGTCTTCCTTGAATAGCTGGCTTCAGAAGCTCTGTTTCCAACCCTAGCTTATCGGCTACATCTACAGGTAACAGAAATACTCGATTTTTCCCGGTCACGACACCCTCTGAAATACCTTCTGTTAACACGCCTAAAGTCATATTTCCTTGTGCTTCAATCTTAGCCACGATTTGTTCATATGTTTTATGCCTGAATATCCATCCGTCATCTTGTAGGGCATCCTGTTCTACGGAAAGTCGTGCTCCATCTATTCTCTCAGGGATGTATGTTACGAGGTGTTTAGAAATAGTTTTGGATTTTTCAATAATAAAAATACCCGTGTAGTTTAGTGCTTGCTCAAAGATTTGTTGATCCTGAAAGTCTACGATCTGCAAAATCTTACAGTTGCTCTTCAAAAATTTCCTTAAGGCTTGGCCATGTTGCCTCTTCATGAAATTGGTTGGGCATATGAACCCTAAAAGTCCGCCCTCCTTTAAAAGCCCAATACCTTTTTCAATAAATGGTAGGTATACGTCAAACCGACCTTGAGCAGACTCATACACATTTTTGAGATAATCTTTTTGATCCATAAAACCATGGAAGCCTACATACGGTGGATTACCAATCACCGCATCAAAGCCACCCTGAGCCATAATATCCTCAAATTCCTGCTCCCAGTTGAAGGGCTTCTTTTCTCGCCAGTTATTGCCGAAGTATTTTCTTAGCTCTTCTTCAGTGCCAGAAATGAGGGAATTACCCTGGCGAATGTTATCAGCGAGGCTTGGAAGTGTCTCCCGTTTTGCCAGACTACGCAATAATAGATTGAGGCGAGCTATTTCAACCGCTTGTATATCCAGTTTTTGGTTAGAATAGGCAAGCGCTCGTACTGGTCAAGATCAGAAACGGACTTACTTCGCCTGTAAGCATGGTAGCTTAAAAGTTCATCATAAGCGCGAATTAGAAAAGAGCCTGAACCGCAGGCTGGATCTAGAATCTTCATATTGAGTATTTCATTGTAGCTGCGCTCTTCAAGGAAACGCCCTACGGTTTCCTTGACTATATAGTTGGTTATAAATCTGGGGGTATAGTAAATGCCATGCTCTTTACGGCGTTCCTTTTTAGCAGTAAGTTCAAAGGTTGGTCCTACAGGGTACCCTAAATCCATGCGAATTTGTGCTTCCTTTGCTCGCTGTTTAACTACGGTGGCTACATGTCCAAGATATTGCTCGTAAACTGCACCAAGCACATCAGCGTCGATAAGAGAAAAGTCGTAGCTGGCCATACCTCCCGGAATTTCATACAACCCATTGATGATGCCCTCGATGATAGTGCTTTCAATGAAGACCTGGTCGGTGAGATGAATTTCAAAAAGGTCACTATCGTAGTAGCCATCAAAATTTCGAAAGATGCGGCGCAATGTTTCGATAAGTTCTCCTTGGCGTCCCTTGCTGCGCCATTCATGCACGGCACCTAGTAATACTCTGTCTTCTATTCTCCTATCTTCACAAGTGCGAATAAAGACGAGCCGATTGAAGAATCGTTGGATAATTTCATCTACTTGGTTGAAACTCAGGTTTGGATTGTAGTGGTAAAGTTGGGTAAAAAGGTCTTCACGCCACTGGCGGAGTTGATTATAAAGTCGCTGTTCTATCCCTAATCGTGGAGGGAGCGCTCCATATTTTTCAGCCTTCTCATTCAGTGCATTATTTTCTAGAGATTCTCGAGACAGAAGCCACAGGTCATTAAAATCCCTTAGGTAATTATCATGAGAAAGGTTTATAAAAAGGCGACCTGTTTGAGCATTATACACCTGTAGTCCCTCAAAGTCGGTAAGAACTGCCCAGGTTATCCCCTTATTGTAAGCATAGGTAATCGCTTGCTTGACATATTCCGGCTTAGTCAACTCGGCACGTAATGCCTTAGCTTCTAAATAGAATTGAGACACTCCACGTAGTTTAAAAACATAATCTACCCGCCCACTAGCTGCCTTAACTTCCTCGGCCACTTCCTCTCGGCTATATACATCCCAGCCCAGAGCTTGGAATAAGGGCATGATGAAAATACGACGGGTATCCGCTTCGGTATGTTTCTTGATAGCTGCTGGGGTTAGCTTCTGATATTTGGCAACCAGTTTGGCTACTTCTTGGCGAGCCTCTTCTCTGGTTATGGACATATCTTATTATACCTCGAAGGCGTTTACTGCTTCTTTCTTAGTCTTCTAACGAAGGGCTCCCTTATTATGCCTTTCTCGGTGATGATGGCGGCTATGTAGTTGTGGGGGGTTATATCGAAGGCGGGGTTGGCTGCGTTTACGCCCTCCGGGGCGATAGGTATTCCCTGGATACGGGTTACCTCTTCAGGGCTTCGTTCCTCAATGGGGATTTCTGCTCCTGAAGGCAGCGATGGGTCGATGGTGCTGGTGGGGCAAGCGACATAGAAGGGAACGTTATTTTCTTTAGCCAGCACTGCCAGCGTGTAGGTGCCGATCTTGTTGGCGATATCACCATTGGCGGCGATTCTATCGGCGCCGACGATAACGCAGTTTATTTTGCCCTGACTCATAAAATAGCCTGCCATGGAGTCGGTGATTAAAGTTACCGGAATATTTTCTTGCTTTAACTCCCAGGCAGTGAGCCTTGCTCCCTGCAGCAGGGGACGAGTTTCGGTAGCGATTACGCTTATTCTCTTTCCCTGCTCGTTAGCCGCTTTAATCACCCCGAGGGCGGTGCCATAACCTGCGGTGGCTAAAGGGCCGGCATTGCAGTGGGTGAGGATGGTAAAGCCGCCTTCGATGAGCTCAGCTCCCAGTTGGCTGAGGTGCCTGGTTGCCTCTATTTCCTGGTGGTGAATTTGTTTTGCTTCATCGATGAGCGTTCTTTTTATCTCAGAAACACTATTGCCGCAGGCAGCGTTTTTCATCCTGTCAATGGCACGGAAAAGGTTGGCTGCGGTAGGTCTGGAGGTGACGAAGGCTTCCAGGATTTTGCCAAACTCGTTAAAGAAGCGGGTTGTATTTTCCGCCTCTATCTTCTGTGCGCCCAAGGCGATTCCATAAGCAGCAGCGATGCCGATGGCGGGTGCCCCGCGAATTTGCATCGTTCTAATAGCCGAAACGACATCCTGGTAATCGGACAGGTCAATGAAGATTTGCTGATGAGGAAGCTTGCTCTGGTCTAGAATCCGCAGCTCGTTATCGAGCCACTCTATAGCTTTTGTGGTCATCGGTTTGGTAAATACTATAACGCTGAACAAGTAGATGCAATGAGATTGCTTCGGCACTTTGTGCCTCGCAATGACAAAGAAGGGGGACATGCCTAAATGGGCGTGCAATCTGGCATTTGACATAGGGGGCAGGGGGTTGTAAAATTGAGCGGTTTGGGGGTGGTGGGTCGGGAAATAGAGCATTCTTGGGAAATAGGCTATGGTAAGGTCTTTCAAGGAATAAATTCAACAAGGAGGGTTAGAGATGGACTTTAAGCTTTCGGAGGAAGAGGAGAAGAGAAGGAAGGAATTTTTTGATGGTTGCAAAGAACTAAGTAAAGAAAGGCCCGCAGATTTCATAGGGGGGCTAGAAGCCGACTTTGAGACTAAGAACCAGCCT
>Ga0315555_1002706_pt1 | contig 12385 bp, 11 predicted proteins | sample SalMarSW160380MG_FD_202113 | JGI IMG/M metagenome (GOLD analysis project Ga0315555, IMG submission 202113) | Salt marsh sediment microbial communities from the Plum Island Ecosystem LTER, Massachusetts, United States - Salt Marsh Sediment SW1603-80 ...
ACTTGAAATCCCGCCGATAGTTCTGGTATAAAGGGTTGTTCACGAAATGGATTTATCTACTATCTCAGGTAGGCAAGGCAGATGCAGCTTATTGCAGGGATGCACAGTAACACCAGGCGCGGCGGTTCGGCCAGGCAGTGGGTCATCAAACCAATCGACAGCCGCCGTGACCAGCTTGCACACTGCCTGAAAATCTCACCCGTCGTCGCCCAGGTTCTTATCAATCGCGGCATCGTCGATGTCCATTGTGCATCCTCATTTCTAAGACCACGCCTCAGCGAGCTTATCGCGCCGCAGCGGATGCCCGGCGTCGAAAAAGCCGTACAAAGAATCAAAAAAGCAATCGAACAAAAGGAAAAAATCACCGTTTACGGCGATTACGATGTTGACGGAATAACCGGTATTTCGATTTTGTGGCACCTGATACGGCTGCTCGGCGGCAACGTCGATTATTACATCCCGCATCGAGTCGACGAAGGCTATGGCCTCAACCGCGAAGCCGTCGAATCGCTCACTCGCGAAGGCACTCAGCTTATGGTCACCGTCGATTGCGGAATCACCGCCGTCGAATCCGCAAAGCTTGCCGGACAGCTGAACCTCGAACTGATAATTACCGACCATCACCGCCCCGACTGCCAGCTTCCCGAAGCAGTCGCGATTGTTCATCCTGCTTTGAATGAGACTTACCCTAATCAGGATTCCTCCGGCGCTATGGTCGCATTCAAATTGGCATGGGCACTGGCCGATGCATTCAGCAGCGGCGCCAAACTCAACGCCGACCTTCGCGAGTTTATGCTAAACGCCACCAGCCTTGCTGCAATCGGAACAATCGCCGACGTCGTTGACCTCAAAGGCGAAAACCGCATCCTAACCAGCTTCGGCCTCAGGACACTTGCCGAATGCAAACTCTCCGGAATCAAAGCCCTTATAGAAACAGCAGGCCTGAGCGGGCAAGGACTCGACAGCTACGATATCGGTTTTAGACTTGCCCCGATGCTCAACGCCGCAGGCCGAATGGGCCACGCACGCCTGGCCGTCGAGCTGCTTACCAGTGACAATGACGCTCGCTCGATGAATATTGCAGAGTATCTAAAACAGCAGAACGAGCAGCGGCGACGCTGCGAAAGAAAAATTCTCAAACAGGCCTGCGAAATGATTACACAGCGGCACCTGAATCATCCCGACCGAAAAAGCATCATCCTCGCAAGCCCTGACTGGCACGTCGGAGTAATCGGAATCGTCGCCTCACGCATCGTTGACAAATACCATCGCCCGACAATACTGCTCAATACCGCCGAATCCGTCGCCCAGGGCTCCGCACGCTCGGTCGATGGTTTCGACTTGCTCGCCGGTATAAAAGCCTGCTCGAAGGACCTTACAAATTTCGGCGGTCACGCTATGGCCGCCGGCGTCCGGCTGCCCGCCGAAAAAATCAGGCAGTTCGCGCTCGATTTCGAAACCTACGCCGCCGACAACCTCAGAGACGACGTCTCCGTTGCCCAGGTGCACATCGACGCCGAAATACCGCTCGAACATTTCAGCCGCGATACGGTAAAACAGCTTCAAATGCTCGGACCATTCGGCCAGGGCAACCCCAAACCGCTTTTCGCCACCAAAGGCGTAAAGCTCGCCGCTCAGCCGAGACGCGTCGGCGCACGAAGCGACCATTTACAGCTCGCCGTAACCGACAATACGAATTCCATCCGCTGCATTGGCTTCGGAATGGGAAAACTCGAAAAGAAACTCTTGGAAAAGGACTGCTTCCACGTCGCATACGAGCCCGACATCAACCACTTCAACGGCTCATCAACCGTCCAGCTCGTCCTGAACGACATCCAATTCGATTAAAGCTGCCGCCTTATCTCTCAATCCTCACCTCTTCTATCTCGAACTGCCCTATATTGAAAAGCAGGCTGAAATAATCTTCCAGTTCGCCGCTGCCCGACGCAAGCGCTATATGTCCCGCGTCATATCCGCCTCTGCCGGCGGCCTTAAATGCCGCATCCAGCCCGACCCACCTGTTGCCGATGTAGGCCTCCGTCCACGCGTGCCCGCCGAACACGTTTTCGTATCCCATAAACTCCTCGACGTACGCAACGCCTACCACAATCCGCGCCGGTATCCCCACAGCTCTGCACAGCGCCGCAGTCAAAACCGCAAACTCCGTACAGTCCCCCTGTTTGCTCTCGGCAACCTCCGCCGCCGACGCATAACCCACAGACAGGGTCGTACCTTCGATATAATCGCCTACGAACGACTCGATTTTCCGCGCAGCCTCAGCCGCGTTCTTCGTCTCGCCTATGGCCTGTTTGGCGAGCTCTTTAATTTTCTCGTCGTCGCTTTGCACAAAACGATTCGGCTTTAAAGCTTCGAGGACCTCAGGGTCTTTACCGCGATAGCCTAATCTCGCCCTGTTCGGCATGTACACAGGCTTTACGATTACAAGCACCGTCCCGCTTGCGGTCGTCTTGGTTTTTTGATTATCGTTCGAGGGTATCTTAAAATCGTTTGCATTGTCCTTCGGCTTTATTCGGTAATGTGCCAGTTTCGCCGACTCGATTCCCGGTAATGGTTTCGGGCTTGCAACAAACGTCTTGTCCATAAAATCAGCCGGCGTGGTTTCACTGAGCGCAAATTCCTTCGAACACGCCGTCATCTCGAGCTGCATACCTATCATTGTCGTTTGTGTTTTCATCGCGGCCAGTTCGTCGTCGACATACGAAGTGCTTTTCACCTCTCCCGCCATAAACATATTTGTAATGCTGGTAACTTCCGTAAGAGTCACCGTTTTCCCCAACAGGTCGACTTGTTTCTTCGGGCCGATTCTTATCTTGCTGTCCAGAGCCTGCAGCATTGACGGACTGAAGACCTTAGCTGAATATTCCGTCCCCTCCGCCAGCCCTTTTCTTTCCTGCAAAAGCCGAAGCCCTTCCGCCATCAATGCCCCCTTCGGCCATTCGAAGCTCTTCTGCTGTTCGAACTGACCCGTAACCGAAGTTACGTTAATTGTACCGTCCTTTGAGACCGTCCCGCTCATCGTTGTTCGCAACATGCTCATATCTTGTATCGCTTCGAACCCAATGGGCTCACCCTTGTTCGTCTCGATACTGGTCTCGGCAGTGCTCACCGTTACCGGCACACCGAGCCTGTTTATCGTAAGCATGACCGTATCCGTAGTTCGAACTTCCTGCTCCGAGACGACCCTGCTGTGCACCGCATAGCCGGCCCTTTGCCCGTCGATGAATATAGCCAGGTACTGCTCTTCGCCAAATACGCAAAATTGAAACGAAAATACAATACCGACCATAAATGCGAAAATTATGCTTCGAATTCTCATATTCGACCCCATTGAACTGTAGAGTGGCTCTTCTTGTGCCCGCTGCCATATACAATAGCAGATTCTTGGCCCTTAATAAAGACAGACTTATTGCAAATTTACCTGTTTTAACTAAAATAGCCAAAAAACAGCGCAGGATGTGCGATGGATTTTGATAGCTTGCTTGAACTTGTTCGCGGAAAGGACGCCCCGCGTCTTTGTATCGACTCCCGCCTCGTCCGCAGGGGCGATTGCTTTATAGCCATCCCGGGCACAAATTTCGACGGCCACGATTTTATCCCCCAGGCCCTCGCCGCCGGCGCTAAATACATCGTTCACCAATCGGGTTTAGCCCCCGGACCTGTGCCGGGGGTTGTCTTTATTACCGTCCCTGACACTACCACCGCCGCAGCACTACTCGCCCAGGCCCGCAGCGGCAGCCCAGCCTCGAAGCTGACCAATCTCGCCGTCACAGGAACAAACGGAAAGACAACCATTACTTTTCTGGTTCGCTCAGTCCTCAACAGCACAGGCCGAAAGTGCGGACTGCTCGGAACCGTAATTTATGATACCGGCGAACAGATTACCGAAGCCCCGCTGACTACTCCCGATTGTTTGACCATTGCACAAGCTCAAAAGCAGATGGTTGACGCCGGCGCCAGCTATATGGTCATCGAGGCAAGCAGCCACGCCCTCCACCAGAACCGCCTGGCAGCTATCGACTTTATCGCCGCAGCTTTTACCAATCTCACCGGCGACCATCTCGATTACCACAAAACCGAATCAGCCTATCTCGACGCAAAGACTAAACTTTTTGAAAGACTGTCCCCTGACGCTACAGCCGTCCTTAACAGACAATCATCACATTCGGACGAAATTGCAAAACGAACCGCCGCAAAAATTCTCTGGTACGGTATCGATAGCCCCCGCGTCTTGCTTTCACAAGAAAGCAGCGGGGGGGACATAACCGCCCGTATAGAATCAATGACAATCGAAGGAACGCGCTTTAACTTGTCTTACGCAGGACAAAGTTGTACCGTTTCGACTCCGCTTCTCGGTTTATATAATGTGAGCAACCATCTCGCCGCTGCCGGCCTGTGTCTTGCCGCCGGCCTGGACTTGAAAACTATTTGCTCCGGCTTATCGACCCTTAAAAACGTACCAGGCCGACTCGAAAAAGTAGATTTCGATGGCGACTTCACAATACTCATCGATTATGCCCACACCGACGACGCCCTCAAAAACGTACTTTCAACCCTCAAACCGCTTTGCAAAGGAAAACTCATAGTCGTCTTCGGCTGCGGCGGAGACCGCGACCGAACCAAGCGACCAAGAATGGCCGCAGTCGCCGAGCAGCTTGCAGACCTCGTCGTCGTCACGAGCGACAACCCAAGAACCGAACCGCCGGAATTCATAATCGGCGAAATTATGACCGGATTCGAACGCCCGACCGCCGACAAAATTAATGTGGAACTCGAACGTGATGATGCAATCCGTTATGCTGTCAGACAGGCCGAAAAAGACGACATCGTCCTCATCGCAGGCAAGGGCCACGAGAACTACCAGATAATAGGCAAAGAAAAAATCCACTTCAGCGACAAAGAAATAGCCCAGCAGCTTGTTGCAAGCCGACTCGCAGAAAGAATGGGACACCAAACATCGTGATTTGACGAGGCTATCGCGAGGACGCTGTGTTCTGGGTAATTCCGAAATACAGCCGCGTGTTCTGCTACCACTCGAACATTTTAAGGCGGCTTCTCGGTACTTTGTGATTCAACCCGCCGTATCGTGACTTAACATCCAATTCGGTACCTTTGCGCCAAGACACCTTCACATTGCATTGTTGGGTGTCTTTAAGAATCTGCAATTCCTTCACTTCATCAGCATTCAACAGACATATGTGCTCATGATCGCAAACCAGACAAACCAATACATTCCGGTTTTTCTCAGTGAATTTTCTCATTCTTTGGATGTCATCCATAGAAAACGTGAATTGACTGTAGTAAGCGGCATAAGGTCCCGTGTGAATATAGGAGGTCGATTTTACGAAAAGCACATAATCCTTGGAATCGGAATATACCTTGTATGTGCCCCAGCCGTCTTCCCTGTTGTTGGTTTCAACTATCTTCAGGCTGAACTCCGGTTTTCTGACCATTTGCAGTAATGCCGCCCCATGGTACATTTCATATTTGTGCAGCCCCATTTTCTTCGCTCCTGCCTTGCACGTGTCTGAAATATTCTACCTCGATGTTGAGCATAACTCGCTTATCTAAATCGTGCGAGCAGAAGTAATATTGTCAATAGAACCATGTGGAATAACCGCCATCTTGATAGAGATTCGGTTCTGTTGTTGGTGCATGTGGGCAAAGTCATACTTCGCCAACCTGATTTTCCACGTTGTTGTGGCACAATAGGGTGCAGAACGTAAAGATTGCGACCAGCGAGGCGACCGTGATAGGTAATTATAGGACGATTATGTACAAACCAGCCTTTTTACATCCTTTTCTATTTGGGCGGCATGTTCGTCCATTTCTACGTCTAGGTCGTAATCCATCTGGAGACCCAGCCAGAACTCGGCCGAATTGCCGAAGTAGCGGCTCAGTCGTAATGCGGTATCCGCTGTTATACTTCTTTTCCCATGGACTATTTCATTTATCCTTCTTGCCGAAACGCCCAAGTCACCGCCCACCTGATTTTGGCTCAACCCCAGCGGCTTCATAAACTCTTCAAGCAGCACTTCTCCTGGGTGCAGCGGTGGAATCTTATTCTTTCTCATTTTCACACCTCAGTGATAATCCACTATCTCCACGTTAAATGCGTTGTTCTCGTGCCATTCAAAACAAATACGCCATTGGTCGTTAATGCGGATGCTATGTTGACCTTTGCGACCACCCGTCAGCTTTTCCAGGTGATTGGCCGGCGGCGTTCTTAAATCGGTTAATGACTTACTGTTATGAATCATACGAAGCCTTCTAAAAGCTACTTTTTGAATATCAGAAGGCAACTTCCGAGAATAACGTCGGGTAAATATCTTTTCGGTTTCATCGCACTTAAAGCTTTTTATCATAGGCTGGTTGTATTATATAACGCGTAACGTTATAAGTCAAGCGGAATTTTAAAAATTTTTCATTTTTTTCGCGGTTAGTTAGAAATTCTTCCCTGGGTTATGGTCTTGATTCTCAACCCCGCGGAACATATGCTGTACTACATAAGCCTTGTCTTTTCATAAATTTGTACCCCTAAAGTTTGGCCGAAAAGCGAAAAATGGCACAATTTTCAATAACAGATTTGGCCCACATCATCAACGCCCGCGCCTTGCAGCGAGGCGGTAAGATAACCGCCGTCTCCACCGATTCACGTTCGGCAAAAAACGGCGATTGCTTCTTTGCTATACCAGGCCCGAACTTCGACGGCCACGATTTTATACCGCAGGCCCTCGCCGCCGGCGCCAAGTACATCGTTTATCAATCAAATTTATTTAGCCCACAGGCCTGCCTGGGGGGTGTCTTTATCAAAGTTGACGATACGGTAAAAGCCCTCGGCGGCCTCGCCGCTCAATACAGAACCGAGTGCGGTTTTAAGGTCATCGCAATAACAGGCTCAGTCGGCAAGACAACCACAAGACACATCATCACGCACGTCCTGAGCAGCAGATACCGAACGTTCCAGGCCCCCAAAAACTTCAACAACCAAATCGGCCTGCCGCTGACTTTACTCGCCGCCCGTCCCGACGACCAATTCGTCATCGCCGAGCTCGGCGCCAATAAGCCCGGAGAAATCGCTTACCTTAGTAAAATCGCCCGGCCGGATTTGGCCGTCGTCACCAACGTCTGCCCAGCACACCTCGAAGGTTTTGGCAGCCTCGACACAATAGTTGAAGAAAAACTGTCAATCGCCCAAGGCCTTTCACCCGGCGGCTGCCTGTTCATAAACGGCGACTATGAAAACCTTATTGATGTTGCACGCCGCCGCACTCTCAGCTTCGTTACCTTCGGCCTTTCAGATACCTGTGACATCCATCCGCAGCAAATTGATTGGAATCACGCGAGCAGTCGGTTTACCGTTGGCTCGGTAACGGTAAACGTGCCGCTCGGCGGAAAAGGCAACCTCGAAAACACCCTCGCCGCATGGGCCGTCTGTGACAAATTGGGCTTTACTGCCGAACAATTCGCCGAAGCCGTTAAGAATCTCCCACCCGTACCGATGCGGGCCGAGATTAGGCGATTTGGTACAATTGAAGTTATCGACGACTGTTATAACGCCAACCCAGGCTCGATGAAAAATGCACTCGAGCTGCTCTCCAAAATGGCTGCGAGCGAAAAACGGCGTCCCGTATTTATCTGCGGTGACATGGCCGAGCTGGGCGAACAGTCCGAAAATCTTCACAGACAACTGGCTTCTGTAATAGTCGCCGCCGGCGTCCGGCTCGTCGTTGCGGTCGGACCTCTGGCAAATATCGCCGCCTCGACGGCGCAGAAACTTGCCGATTACGCTCTTGCGGTTGAAACTTTCGCCGATGCAGACTCAGCCGCTGATAATGTGCACAAATTTATAAAAGATTACGATATAGTATTAGTAAAAGGCTCCAGAACCGTCGCTCTCGAAAAAGTCGTACAAATACTTCAAAAACTTTTCGAGTATCGAGCATCAGGTATCGAGAATCGAGAAATAAATTGATTTACCATTTACTTTACTATTTTCGTGACAGTTTCACGCACCGGCTCGGCTTCTACGCCTACCAGAACGTGATGTTCCGCTGCATCGTCGCCAGCATCACCGCCTTCGCCATCGCCATCCTCCTCGGCCCGAAGATTATCCGCTGGCTGATGAGAAAAAAAATCGGCGACAGGCCCGAATTCCACCACGAAGCGCTCAACCAGCTGACCAAAGAAAAAGCCAACACCCCCACAATGGGAGGACTCATCATCATACTCGCCGTACTCGTCGGAACACTCCTCTGGGCCAGGCTCGACAACCCCTTCGTCCAGAAAGCCATTGTCCTGATTATCTGGTTCGGCGCACTCGGCGCCGTTGACGATTGGCTAAAGCTTACCGCAGATATCAGACACCGCAGCCGTGACGGCCTGAAAGTCTGGGAAAAACTCGTCTTCCAGATCGGAGGCGCAGTCCTCATTGCCTCGTTTCTCTATTCCGATTTCGTCAAAGGTAACATCGACGACGGTATGCGACTGTGGATACCGTTCTATAAGCAGGGCCTGCCGCTGCAGACCTGGATGTTCGTACTTATTGCTATTTTCTATCTGACCGCAACCAGCAACGCCGTCAACCTCACCGACGGAATGGACGGCCTGGCAGCAGGATGCGTCGGCATAGTCGCCGCCGTCCTCGTCGTGCTCTGTTACGTCGCCTCGGAGTTTATGGACCGCACCAGCCAAATTACCTGGGCCAGCTATTTATTATTGCCCGCCATCCCCGGCGCCGGCGAGCTTAGCATTTTTTATGCCTCCATTCTCGGAGCGGTCCTCGGATTCTTATGGTACAACTGCCACCCCGCCCAGGTCTTCATGGGCGACGTCGGCTCACAGCCGCTCGGCGCAGCTATGGGCTACGGTGCGCTGGTTACCAGAAATGAATTGCTGTTATTGCTCATTGGCGGCGTATTTATTATGGAGATGATGAGCGTCGTCCTTCAGATAATTTATTTCAAATACACAGGCGGGAAAAGATTATTTCGCTGCGCCCCCATCCATCATCATTTTCATCTCAAAGGCTGGTCCGAGCCGCAGGTAATTGTCCGCTTCTGGCTGCTCGCCGCACTCTTCGCCGCTATAGCCCTGGCCACACTAAAACTACGTTAACTTTTGTCATACCTGCCAAAGATTGTCACCCCTGTGAAAACAGGGGCAGGTACCCATTTTCGAGCATCAAGCATCAAAAATCCAGAATCGAGTATCCAAACAATTCTTTCACATCCGAACTAAAGCGGCGCCTTCCTTCTTCCTTATATTCAACGCCTTCAGAAACCTCCCACGTATCAGTTGCTCTATCTTGCCCCTCCGCAGTCGGGATTTTCCCTGCTGTTTCAGCAGGATTTGTCCGCCTGCCATACTCGCATGGCCGCCGCCGGTACCGATTCCCTCAACCATACCGCGGATTACATCACCGGCTGACAGCTCTTTGTCCTGAGTGCGAAGAGAAATCAATATCATCTCATTATAAAAACCGTAGCAAAGCACCCAGTCAACCTGCTCATGCCTGAGCAATAAATCAGCTACCTCCCCAATCATATCCGCATTATCAATGTTACCCACCCCGCAAATCGCACAATGCCCGTAAAGTTTCGTGTTGCCCAGCGCCGACGCGAGCATTTGAAAATACGAACTCGGCACCCGTCCGCGCTGAATCTGGCTCAACATCCGCTTGTTCGCCAGAGGGTACAACGCTTCCATAGCGCCGATATCGGCCTTCGTTGTTTCCGTACCCAAATCCTGAGTGTCGGACATAATCCCGTAAAGAAGCGCCGTCGCAAGCGGTACATCAGGTCTGATTTTAGCCGCCCACAGGTATTCCCACAGAATTGTCGATGTCGCACCGTACCCTTGCCGAATGTCGGTAAAGCTGATACTTCGCGTGATTTTTCTTATCGGATGATGGTCGATAACAATATCAGGCCGTTTATCGGCAGGCAAAGGATTATTCCCCGTCCCAGGCTGAGTGTCTATCAGGGCTATCAGGTCGAAATCCCGCCAGTCAACTTCAGCAAACGCATGAAATTTAAATCCGAGATAATAAACCAGCTCACGATTTTCAGCCCTGCCGACTGTCCCGCCGTAAGCAATCTGACACTTGATATTGGCGATTTTTTGGGCCAGCTCCTTCAATGCCATCGATGCCCCGATAGCGTCCGGGTCCGGATTGTCCTGCATCACAATCAAAAGGGTCCTTGCCTTGGCAAACGCAGATTGCAGCTTCTTTAATTTGCCCCTCGTTTTGTCCGCCTTAATCGCCACAATTCCTCCCGCATCACATATATGACAGAATTCGCTCACCAATTATCCGCTATCTTCCCCCTTTGTGCAACGGTTTATCCCCGCGTCGCAGCGCGTTGTTTTTCATATTTAGCCCCGTCACTTCGTCTCGACGCTTTGTGTCGAGACAATGACGGGGTTTTTAGCCACTTGCGCCGCAGGGGGTTATTGTTGTTTGGTTAGCCCACGGACCTGCCCCCCTGCAAGCAGTAAGCAGGAGGTGTTCTCCGTGGCAAAAAGGAATTCAAAATTAAGAATTCAAAATTCACATTTTCTCTGTGTAAATCTGTGTCAATCTGTGGTTAAATATCTCTATAAACTTGCGGAAATAAATATGAACTTTCTGGATTTGGCGAATAAAAGGTACAGTGTCAGAAACTACAAAGACTCCCCCGTGCCAAAAGAACAACTCGAGCGATGTATCGAAGCGGCAAGATTGGCGCCTTCGGCATGCAACTCTCAACCGTGGAAATTTATAATAGTCGACCAGCCGCAGCTTAGAAACCATCTGGCAAAGGCAGCCTTTGAAGGGCTGCTGGATTTCAATCACTTCGCCTTCAGCGCACCCGTCCTTGTATTAGTAGTCAGCCAAAAGCAGAAAATATCCGCTAAACTCGGAGGCATTGTAAAAGGCAGGGACTTCCGCCTTATGGATATAGCAATAGCAGCCGAACATTTCTGCCTCCAGGCCGCGGAACTTGGCCTGGGAACGTGCATGCTCGGCTGGTTCAACCAGAAGAAGGTCAGGAAAACACTTTCAATACCAACACTCGAACGAGTTGAGCTTATAATCTCCGTCGGATTCGCAGCAAATGAAACTACACCGGACAAAAAAAGAAAACCAACCAGCGAAATATCAAGCTATAATTCGTTCTCTTAGAAGCTCTTCACGCTAAATAATCCGTGTAACTTGTCGCGGCGGCTTGTCCCGCCGTAGTTTCAACGAAGGCGGAAGTTCCGATGCTTTCTATCGGGACGAAGACGGAATCAGTGTCTAAAAAAAACCCTCTGTGACTAAGATATAATCCAAAATTCTGAATTCCCCGTAAGGGGCCCCAAGGGCTACATTCGAAATTGGATATTCTACTGTTCTTCGATGTGTATCTGCACGTTCTTTCGATAACCGGTTGAGTCGTCCTGGGTGATTCTGTCGATATGTCTCTGCGCCAGGTATATCTTCAATGCCGTCCCGGCACATCCTGCCCCCGTGATAAAAAAGACAATCGCCGCCAGCAGCGCAAACACCGCCGGAAACGCTAAAATCAAAACCCCGAACCCGACCAGCACCAGGCCGAAAACAAATATCCCCGCTGCAATCGACTTGCTGGCATTCGAAATTGCATTCGTATAATACCGAAAAACCATATCCGCACCTCAAGCTTACAGATTGTTATATTCTGTTTTCTGTATTCTCTGCTTTTTTGTACAAATCAGCGTAATCATCCTAATCAGTGTAATCTGCGATTAAAAATTGTCACTCTTTAACTTTCAGGTTCTTTGCTTTCGGAAACGTGAACTTCGCCTCTTTATTATACAGGCCAAGGCCGAATTCCAGCATCGTATCATTGCCTAACCTGTCTATCTCTATCGGGTCTATAAAAAAGTTTCCAAAGAATCCCTTTATGTGCGCCCATACGCCCAGCGTCCCTTCGCTGCTCCCAACTGCCGCTATCTTGATTCCCAGCTTGGGCGCTCCTTCGCTTCTTTCAAACGAAAGCGTCGTAATCCGCGCAACCTTATAATTATACCTGATATAGCTGCCGCCGCTCTTCTTGCTGATATCCGTATCGTACAATCCGATTGTCACCGGACTTTCCGCACCCCTTGCGTCGAAATGCACATCAACATCTTCAACCGTCATTTTCGACCCTGCAATTGTCCCCCTCGCCTCAATCCTGCCGTAACCCTCACCCTCGAATTTGATATAGTTAAGAATGTTTTTAAGCACCGTCTTTCCGCCTGCCGATTTCATATTCCACTCAATCATTGCGTCGCTGTCGAACTCGTTCAGATATGAACCCTCGCCTTTCATCCTGAACTCGCAGGCCACATTAAAACTATCTTTGCTCTGGTCGCTTTC
>Ga0315555_1002707_pt1 | contig 12383 bp, 12 predicted proteins | sample SalMarSW160380MG_FD_202113 | JGI IMG/M metagenome (GOLD analysis project Ga0315555, IMG submission 202113) | Salt marsh sediment microbial communities from the Plum Island Ecosystem LTER, Massachusetts, United States - Salt Marsh Sediment SW1603-80 ...
CAAAAAGTAACCAAAAAGTCCTCCGGCGAAATAAACTCGCCCAGGTCTTAAACAATAGTATTGTTAGTCAGTGCTCAAACAGAATTTCGCCGGTTGAAAAACATAATCGTTTACCTAATTTTGTAGCTACTCATTTTTGTGATGAACCTAATTTTAATTCTAAAAACAAGGCCCGGGATAAAATCATTTAATCTGATAAACTAATTTCCCATTTCAGAAAAGCAAAACATTAGGAACATTCAGAAGAACCTCGGTCGTGATTACAAGTCAGCTGCCCGATGTTCCCGGTATTGCGATGGTGTCATTTTGTTGAAATAATAAAAGACTCTCAGAAAGGTTTCAGAAGAATTGAATCCGGCTTTTAATCCTATTGTGGCCACATCAAAATGATCAAATTCATGATCTCTCAGCATCCTCATCACTTCTTCGACCCTTAATTTGTTGATAAAATCAAAATAATTCTGTTTCAAATATTCATTAAAAACCCGGGATAGGTGAAAGGTAGGAATATCGAGATACCCGGCAAGTTCAGCGAGGGTTAACTGACTGTTCAGAAATGGCTTTTCATTTTTCATCAGGACATCCAATTTTTCCATAATCAGTTGTGCCTTTTCCGTCGTCAAGGGAAATTTTTCATAATCTGTCTGTGAAATATCTTTCATATTTCTCATAAATTGTTATTTTCACTTAAAAAATGTTGCTTCAAGCTCATCGTAAATGTAATATAAATATTTTGAAAGAATCCTCAAAACAAATCATCAAAGATATTGACTAAAAACGAATATATAGACTCTGATTCTGAAATCCGCCATCATGGTACATTTTAACCATATTTTTGATTTATAAGATGACACAAAATGACTGTATCGATCTTATTATGGGTGGCATTCCGTCTACTTCCGGCATCTGGGCAGATATGGGGTCAGGCAGGGGGGCATTTACCCTGGCACTGGCTGAGATTCTGCAACCAGGTGCGGAGATTTACTCCATTGAAATGGATAAGACGGCCCTGCAGCAGCAGGAAAAACTATTTTACCGGAAGCATCCTTCTCTCAGGGTGTATTTTTATCATGGGAATTTTGCTGATCCGTTAAATTTACCAGCCCTGGATGGAATTGTCATGGCCAATTCCCTTCATTATATCAGAGATAAAGAACCCGTTCTGCGACAATTCAGGAATTATCTGAAAACAACCGGCAGGTTCATACTGGTGGAGTACAATATTTTCAAGTCCACAACCTGGGTTCCGTATCCGATTCCCTTTGAGGAATGGCAGAAAAAATCTGTCAGGTGGGAATTTTATGAAACGCACCTGCTTGCCACAAAGCCAAGCCGGTACCACCGGGAGATTTATTCTGCCCTGAGTTTTAAAACCAAACAATGAGAGGAGTACCAATTAATCCATAAAAATCACCGTTCAATAATTCGGAGGAAATATGAATAGATTTTTCCAAACAATCATATATTCAGGGATACTATTAACACCCTTCCTGTGCTGGGGAGAAAACAGTGATTTGTCCACAGGCGGCTTTGAGGTGAAACATGTCATTACTCTGCCCGGTACTCCAGACGCTGTGTACGATGCAGTTACCGGAGATATCAGCCAGTGGTGGGATCATTCGTTTTCAGAGTCTCCCCTTAAATTATATATCGAACCCCGGCCGGGAGGCGGGTTCTATGAAATTTTTGATAAACAGGGTAACGGCGTAAAACATGCAGAAGTAATCCTTGCCGATCGGGGAAAGATGCTGCGTTTCAACGGTCCTCTGGGACTTTCCGGCAACGCCATTGACGTGGTCAGTACTTATACACTGGAACCAGTGGGAAATGATTCCACCCGGTTTAGCCTCACAGTGCACGCAGCAGGAGAAGTGAAGGACGGCCTGGTGGAAATTGTCAACAACGTCTGGTATCATTTTTTATTCGAACGATTAAAACCATATTTGATCAACCGCAGGATCCCGGAAAAATGAAATTATTTCATCCGGCTGTTTGTGTCATATTTTAACCAGCCGCCTGAAGTGATAACATAGAATTAAGAAGATCATACGATGAAAATGTCTGATCCACATGAATGATCAACAATGTCTCGATTTTCTGCAGTGGTGTCTGCCCGGACTGGCCATGCGCTGGGAAGGATTCCGTAAGGTACGGAAACAGGTATGTAAACGAATCCAAAAACGCATTAACGAATTAAGTTTGCCAGAAGCGGAAAATTACAGGGAATATTTGCAGACTCATCCTGCGGAATGGGAAGTGCTGGATTCACTCTGCTACATTACAGTATCCCGCTTTTACCGTGACCGTAAAGTCTTTGACCATATCCAGACAACTCTTCTGCCGGAACTGGCAGATGAAGCGGGCCGAACCGGGAAACGGGAAATCCGCATCTGGAGCGCCGGATGCTGTTCCGGCGAAGAACCCTATACAATAAATCTGATCTGGAAACTGGATATTGAGCCCGGCCTGAAGGAAAGGATAAATTTTACAATCATTGCCAGCGATTTAAATTCTTTTCTGCTAAACCGTGCCAGTGCAGGAATTTTCAGGCCGGGAAGCCTCAAACATCTGCCATCCCGATATCTCGAAGCCGGTTTTGACTGCATTGAAGGGAATTACAAACTCAGGGAAATATTTAAAAAAAATATAAATTTTCAGCAACAGGATATCCGGGTTGAAATGCCGGTGGGACTATTTCACCTGATTCTCTGCAGGAATTTGGTTTTCACCTATTCTGATCCTCTGTTACAAAAAAAAATCCTGAGACGGCTGGACCAAAAACTGAAGGGAAACGGCTATCTGGTAATCGGAGCGCACGAAAATCTTCCGACCGGTTTTACTCAGTTGACTCCTTTACCTGAAAACAGGCAGATTTACCGGAAAAAATGAGTGGATGGAAATATGGTTTGGCTCCGGAGATCCTTTCAATAATTTTCCTGAAGGCAAAATCATACCCGCTTATTATATCTGGCAGACACCGTAATAATCTTCTGCTCAGCTATTTTTCTCTTTCAGTATTTTTTCCAGTTCCTTCAGAAGTCCCAGCTGCCCTTTCAGGATCTTTTCTTCCGCCTCAGGAAAGGAGAACCAGGCTCCCCGGTCCACTTCCGGAAATTCCTGCTTTTTTCCGCTTCGGGGAGGCCATTCCATGGAAAATGTATTGCTTACCAGATTGTCCGGATCAATATCTCCCGCCACGGCCCAGACGTGAACTTCTTTTCCTCCGGGTTGTGTAACCGGTGTCAGCATTTCAAAATCTCCATCAACGAAACGACCCGTTTCTTCACCAAACTCACGTCTGGCTGCGGTCAGGGGATCTTCATCAGGATTGAATTCTCCCTTTGGTATAGACCATGCCCCTTCATCCTTATTCCGCCAGAATGGTCCCCCGGGATGAACCAGGAATACTTGAGCCGTTCCCTTCCGCTCCCGGTATAATAGAATACCAGCACTCTTTTTTCCCACAATTATTTCCCTCAGGGTTTCTGGAACTCACGATTTACCGGAAAAACAATTCCGGGACGGTTTTCATTAAAACTCATTCCAGATTTGAATGAGCGGTAATCTCCACCCCTTTTAATGCCTGGGATACCGGGCAGGTAATCCTGGCTTTATCAACAAATTCAGAGAATTTATCAGCGTCAATTCCGCCGACCTTACCACTGGTAGTAAGTTCAATTTTGGTAATTTTGAATCCCTGCTCGGCCCGCTCCAGGTGAACTTTTGCTGTGGTTTGAATTTTTTGCGGTTCAAATCCGGCTTGCGCCAGCTCATTGGACAGAGCCATGGAGAAACAACCAGCCAGGGCAGCGCCGATCAGTTCCTCGGGATTGGTGCCCGTCCCTTCCTGAAAACGGGAGGCAAAAGAATATTTTCCAGTGAATACTCCCCGGCCCACTTCCATGCTTCCTTTGCCACTCTTCAAATTTCCTTCCCAGACCGCGGATGATTTTCTTACTGGCATAACTATCTCCTTTTATTTAACAATTCCGATTTTACCATTTACATTTAGCGGCTCAATTGATGCCGTTTCTTGCCAATTGAATTAGGTTTAGCAGAAATTCCATTCAGATATTCTCCTCCGTATCGACCGGCAGCATATTACATCTCCTGATCATATTCTTTGCTGCTGACAGATTCAATCAGCTTTCGTTTGGTATTCCACAAATTCTCGCTCAAAGATACATGATAAATATGAGGATTAATCAACCGTTTGACCCCCGAATCCAGCCGCTCCAGATCTTTTTTACGAATCCGCCTGATATCCTCAATTTCAGGAAAATCATAAACCAATTTCCCCTGCTGTAAAATTTCCCGGAGCAACTGTTCCATGCCGGCAATCTGATTCCGGGTAAGAACCCTCAAGGATCCCGGATCGGTGGGATGGTGAAGAATAATTTTGTCCATTCCCCTGATATTCTCAGCTTCTTCCGTCAAGAGATCTGCCGTGGCAATATCGCGGTTATCGTAAATCCGCCAGACATTTTTTCGGCCGGGGTTGGGGATCTTCTGAAGGCTTTCTGATATTTTGATAGCCGGTATCCATTTATTATCATGGTACACACCGGTTAACTTATACACGCCGCCCAGAGCCGGATATCCGGCGGAAGTAATGAGTCGTGTTCCTACCCCGTACACCAGCCGGCTGATGAGCTGATCCGGATCCAGGCCATAACGGGGTCCTTCTTCCTTGATCTGGGTAATGATCTGCCAGATATTCAGTTCATCCAGTTCATTGGACAAGACAATTTTGCTGTCGGTGAATCCTGCTTCATTCAGCATTTTTGCGGCTTTCAGGCTCAGATGGGCCAGGTCTCCCGAATCCAGTCGGATTCCCAGCGGTTTATGACCTTTTTTCTTCAATTTTTCGAAAATCTTTATGGCATTGGGAATTCCGCTCTGCAGGGTGTCTATGGTATCCACCAGCAGAATGCAGTTATCCGGATACAGGTCTGCGAATGCTTCAAAGGAATCCAGCTCACTCATTCCGATGGCCAGAAAAAACTGAACCATGCTGTGGGAATGGGTACCTTTCGGGGGATATCCCAATACGTGGGATATACCCACATTGGAGGAAAAATCCGCACCACCGATCAGGGCAGCTCTCACACCAGCGTTGGCACCACGGTCCTGTCCCCGCCGGGTTCCGAATTCCAGCAGCATCTGTCCCATACCGCTCAGGCTGATCCTGCTGGCCTTGGTAGCAATCAGGATCTGGTAATTCAGCTGGTTCAACAGGGCCGTTTCCAGAATCTGGGCCATGGCCAGCGGACCGGTAACCACAGTGAGCGGGACATCGGGATGTATTACCCGTCCTTCCGGAATGGCCTGCAGGCTGATCTCTTTGAATGAGCCGTGGTTTCTCAGCCAGGTCAGGAAATCATCCTGGAACACGGGTTTTCCGGCATCATCTCTGTGCTTTCGCAGGGTATCAATATCCTCCTCCGTAAAATGGACATCGGTCATCCAGTCAACAAACCATTCCAGACCGGCATTGATACAGTAGCCGGCCTTGTGGCTGTCATAATCCGGATACTCACGGAAAAAATGATCGAAATGAACTTTTGTTTCATGGTATCCCAGCTTAAAAAATAACTGGGCCATGGTAAGTTCATACTGATCGGTAAACAGGATCCCTTCAATGAGCCTTTGATTAAACTTCTTCATGTTGCGCCTTCTCTTTTTACCCGGGTCAAAAAGTGAATTTTAATTTACATCTTTTTTCTTTTATTTCTTTCTGAAATTTTACGGTTATAGGGAAAGACAAATATTTTATTTTCAACTTCACCATTCTTCACTAAAATGCACATGATTATTGTGTTCTTTCTTCATTCTTCTTAATCCAATAAAAAGAACAATTATAATGCCAGCAGAAGAAAATTTGTCTGTATATTTATGTTATTAATGGGTTTACGGGAGTTTGCTTATGAATCAAATTTTGCTTAATTATGCTGCCTTACGAAAGTATTTCCGGAGATGTACCTTTTACCGGGGAACACACACGATTAAATTCGAAGCACGAATTACGAAATTCGAAACAAATTCGAATTATCAAAATTCAAATTCTTATTTTGTGTATTATCGATTCAAATATCTTCATGAGTTCCGTGGATTCGCACATTAGTTCGGTTTTTTTATTTTCATACTCCATCAAAGGAACACTCAGCGCTAACCAATACCGTGATTCCTTGGCCTCCTTGCGGCAGATTTTTATACGCATCACAAAATCTTTTTTACTCAATGATTCATTCGCTTCAATATAATTTGCACCCACCGAACCAGCTGATCTCATTAACTGTTTGCCAATTTCACCATTCGTAATCCGTCTAGGCAATTTCTCAACATAATCAATTACATTTTTTGTAAACCGAAATGTTCTCTCCTCAAGATCATATTTTATCCCGAAACTCGCTTTCATATCTTTGTTCAATTGCAAGAATCAAACCAAAAATTTTGGGATATTTGAAAGGTGGTATATTTCGGATTTGATGCTTGGAATTTCGAAATTACACAAAAAGCTGATCATCGAGATCAGCTTTTTGTGTGGTGGCACCTCCCCGAATCGAACGGGGGACACACGGATTTTCAGATAGATTCGGGGAGTTTTATAAATAATTGGAAATTATATATTTCCATAATTATCAATAAATTACAAATTGACTTAACACGACATTATGCGAAAAAATTGTCAAAAAAGTACACAATATTTACACAAGCCATAATTACAATAATTAATACTTCTCCTAGAAAAAGTCTTTTAGATTTACATATTCATTATACATAATATTAGTTCTTGACAAGAATGCATCAAAAAATTAATTTATTGATGTATCCTTGATTTCCAAAATAATTATGGTGTGGTTTTCGGAAACCAATCATTTCTATATATTGGGATTCTGTAAATTGTATATATCCAAGGTGCATTAATAAGATATATGAGCGTTATCTATAAGGAAAAAGCCCTGAGGTTTATCCGGGCTTAATTGCCTCTTACGATAAACGCCGGGCTTTTTTTAGTCTTTTTAACTTCATCAATATAAATTATATGTAGGAAAATGTCAATATGATTCTTACAAATGAAAAAAATTGGGATGATTGGGGAATTAAAGAAGAAGCACATAAATTTTTCCTAATTAGGTGGCATGAAATATTTAATGAATATACTTATGACTCTTGGCAGGTTCGAACAAGTAATATTAAATCAATTCTTGAAGAAATCTTAGCTCATATTGAAGTTGTTGAGGAGGTACATGATTCTCATCCCAATATAAAATCACTTATTGACGAAGCAAAACATACTGCAAAAACTGATATAATTATTAGAAAATATTTCATCTTCATGAACCAATACTTAAATGAATTAGACCGATTATATGAGAACAGCATAAGAAATTTTGAAAAAAGAGACTTAATAAGCTATCGTTCATGTCTTAAAATCATAATTGATTATTTGATCGATTACAAGAAAAAGTTATTTGATGAAATCTACCAGATGTTAAATAATCCTCCAGCAAAGTTTAAAAACGATCTTTATGCCCTAACGATGACCCTGGGTGTTGAGCTTAAAATAAGTGGATATTCTCTCAAAGCCCTAAGAAATAGTTACAACTTATTGATCAATCATAAAAATGGAAGTTTCATAAGGAGATTTGAATTATTACTAGAACATTTCAATGGCAAACCATATAAATATAATTGTTCATTTTTTGTTAATTGGTCATCCCTTTTACCGGACTTGAATCTAACAGGCTTGGAGGTACCTAAAATAATTTCAAATGAAAATAATGATTGTGAGGTGGAAAAATTTCTTGAGCAGGATAGTGAAGCTAAAATTGCATCAATTGAAGTCGAGGCAATGGATCCTTTTTCTGCAAGGGATATAGCCGAAAATAAACTTGATGAATTATTTTCAATTCAAAAACTCTATCAGATAACAAAGGTGGCTAGAATAAAACATCCTTATTCGCTTATTAAGAGGGAGGACAACGAAATAATCTGCGTTCCTTTTGATACATCACGGCATAAATATTTAAGAGATTCAAAAAATATTGCTCAGAGAATAATATCATTTACAGACTTTTTTAGAAAGTTAGATGATCATAGCGCAATTCAAATATCTAATGCCTTAAAATACCATAAGCTAGCATTGAGTACCATTTCAGATGAAGCGAGATTGGTAAATTTATGGATAGCATTAGAGTCACTTCTGTTAGATGGGGAAAAGGCAATAATTCAGAGAATATGTAAATATGTTCCAAAGATTAATTCAGGTAGATATCTTCACTCTGTTTTAACTGCCCTCGCAATTGATTTAAGGAAAATATGGCGAATTAAAGACACTAAAAATATCCTTAAATATTTAGAGTTTTCTAATGAGGAAATGTTGCATGTAGAGGATTTTTTAAAGATTTTACTTGATAAAAAATCTGGAAAAATATTAAAGGAGTTTAATAGACTAATTCGAGATCAATCCCTTCTAATTTACCGGATTTTTAGGATTCGTGATAATCTTTTAGTGGATCCAAAGGTATTCAGAAAATCTCTTGAAAATCATACAAATAACATTGAATGGCAAATTCGGAGAATTTACCGAGCAAGGAATTTCGTTATTCATAAAGGGGTTTCTCCACCAGGTACAAGGCACCTTATCCAGCACCTACACAGTTATTTTATCATTACAATTCATTCATTATTTTATGATCTCCAACGTAATGATTCTTGGAATATACGAGCTGCTTTTGAACATAGAAGACAATTATATGATCATCTAATTTTTAAATTAAAAGACTATAATAATCAACAAGTTTGCGCAAAAGAGCTGTTAGATCCAGAAAAATGTTTGTTTCCGATCTCGGGACCCCCTGCCTGGCCAAAAGTAGAAAATAAAGATAATTAATAAGGATTATATTTAGAGGAGTTATCTAAACATAATGAGAAAATTTGAGAATTACGAACAAGTGGCACAATATCTCTTGAATAAATTCAAAAATTATTTTGGTTTATCAGAGATTCAAAAAAAACAAAAAATAAGAGGACTCAATTCAAAAACAGAATGGGAAATAGATGCGAAAGGTGTTTGTGAGAATAATATTGGTTTTATCATAATTGAATGTAGAAGATATTTAACGTCTAAACAAAATCAAGAAAAAATTGGAGCACTTGCTTATAAAATAAAAGACACTGGGGCCCAAGGTGGAATTATCGTAAGCCCACTTGGATTACAAAAGGGGGCAAAAAAAATTGCTCAAAATGAAAACATTATTAACGTGATACTTGACCCCAATAGCACTTACAATGATTTTGCATTACAATTTTTAAATAAAATAATGTTAGGATTAAGCGATACAATACATTTTAGTGATGAGGTAAAAGTAATTATATCCAAGTGATATGCAGCCTGTAGAAATGATTTTAAAGTTTTAGATGATGAAAATTTATGTCACAATCGCACACCATAACCCTTCGAACAATTCATCAAACCTAAAATTAATAAACTTAAAAAATCTCAATATGTCTGAAAAATTAAACACATTTGTGTAAATGGATACCCTACCCCAGCACTATTGTTGAATACCGCCTGACCCCTAATCAAATAATCTGGTATTTCAAAAAGCCACAATATTTTTATCCTTGTGTAACACCTCACGCGATAGAGTTGCATAGATCATGGTGGTCTGGATGTCCTCATGCCCCAGAATTTCTTTCAGCACCATAAGACTTCCACCCCCCATGACATAATAACTAGCATATGTCGAGCGGAGATCATGAAATCTTATCTTGATTCCGGTCCTTACCCGGAATTTTTGCCAAGCCGGATTCAGGGAATAAGGATGGGTTATCTCCCAGAAGATTCTCTTAAATTTTATATGCCGACGTCTTTTATGTAAAATGGAAAGGGCTTTGTGATTCAAGGGCACGATCCGGTCCTTGTCACCCTTCCCGGGAAAAATGATTTGTTCATTAATCAAATCAACCTGGTCCCAGGTAAGGTTATACACCTCGGACCGCCGCAGGCCTGTGTTTAAAGTCAGGAAAACCAAATCATACTGCCACGATGGGATAAAATCCTGTTTAAAGTACTCTTCCATTTTCCGGATCTCTTCTTCCCTCAAATATCGCGGTTGCCTTTTTTGCATAGGGGGGACCCTTTTAGAGAAGGGATTAGTCTGAATCAACCCCCAATCCAGCGCCTTATTGAAAAAAAATCGAAAGGAGGTCATCAGTTGCCTAACCGTGCCGCGACTGTAATTTGCATAGAGATGCGATTCAATGTCCTTTTCAACCAGCTGGGGAGTTATACTTGATAATTCAATGTCACCCACAATCCTGATCAATTCATTCATGTTATAGTGATAGGTTTGAATGGTGCGGTACCGGTAAAGACTCTTCCGGTCCTCCAAAAAAGCAAATAGTTTTTTCTTCAAGTCCGATAGGGTTTGGTGCTCATTCCTGTTTTTGAAAAACTTTTGAGGACTAAATTTTCCAAGAGCAATTTCCGAATCAATTATAGCTTTCATTTTCAGGGCGGACCTTTTATCCGACACCCCCAAGCTTTTATGATATCGGACCCCATAAATTTTAAATTCAATCATATAATTTTTACCGCTTTTGTGAATACGACTCATGGTTTCACCCATCTAATTTATCGTATAATATTTCATAATATTAAATTAAAATATAAATTCTTATTTATTAAACTTAAATTACATATAAACAATAATTTATAAAAAATTAGTTTACATAACATTTATTATATTAAAATATCTGAAAAGTATAATTATACAGAAGTTGATGGTGTGAAGATGAAACCTGACCCAAAACAACCTAAATATAAATCTTTATTCATTTCAAATCAATAGATATTCCTATAAATTCACCCTTTTGCTTCACCAATATTTAAAATGTACCTGTCCTTTCATCAATATTTATGCGGTGTCAATAAACAGGTTATTAACCATTAAAATCATACTTCAATTTTGGCTCCACAAAACATCCGCTAATCCGATCCCAATAAAGATATATTATACCAATCTTACCAACATTTTTAAATCTTATTTTTTGTATATGAACCTCTACTTCACCATCATTTTTTTCTAAATTTCTCCAGACAGCGATACAGTTATCGGCCTTATTACGCCAGTGAGCCGAACCGGATATATCATAAGGTGTGGGTACCGGATATTTCCCCCCATTCACCTTTTCCAGTTTTGTAGGATGTGCAATAATCCAAAAATGAACATCATGGATCCTAGCGAAGTTTCTTATTCTGGTCAAAGATTGGGAAATATATTCAGTTTCAGTGAGACCCTGGGGACGGGAATGATCAATCTCATTCCATGGATCCAGGACTATTCCGTTAACACCATATCTATACACTGATACCCTTGCCAATTCTAAAATATTGTCCAGTGAGAGGTCCTCTTGGGGAAGTATGAATTTAATACCCCTTCCTATACACTCCTTGGCGTTTTGAAGATCGATACGGTTCATTCGTTCATTCACGCCCGCAAAGAAAGGTTTACCGGAAACTTTTTCTGCTAGTTTAATAAAATGCTCTTCAAGGGGATAATTCTCTGGCGAAAAGACGGCAAATGACCACCCCGGCTCCCTGAGCAAATTCATCATCAAGGCATCAACAAACTCCGATTTACCATGAGAGGGAATACCGGTAACCACTGTTACTTGTCCCAATTGAATGGTATAATACTCATATAGGCAGCCCCATCCAGTGGAAAAAGTATTTTCACGACCCTCATCATAAAGCTTATCAATGCCAGATTCAAAATCACTAACTTGAAATATGCCTTTAACGGGATACGGTTTTGCATTTTTATATATATCATCCAGATATGACTTTCCATACTTAATGAGAACATCGTTAACATCCTTGCAATCTTCAGGATAGTTAATCACATAACATTTTCCCCTGCCAATACGTCGACTTAATTCTGTTTCTAGCTGACTACCCTCTTGGTCTTTATCCACTGCCAATATTATCTTCCGCGCACTCACAAAGAATTCCTCCACGTCTTTCAAGAAGCCCAGATCTCTGGCGCCGTTCGGAACACTGCATACATTGTTAATTCCTGCTTCAACAAACGAAAGGGTATCAATCTCACCCTCGGTAATAACAATTTCATCTTGACCCCTTACCTGGTCATGCCGATAAATTATTTTTTCTGCACCCGGAACCTGAATCATATGTTTTTCTAAATCCCGATACTTAATATTTACTATTCTATCATTCTTGAAATATGGAAATGCAATGCATGATCTCCAGCTTTCAACCTGCGGGAGCCACATCTTGGCACATTTAATGTGGCTCTTCATGAGGGTTTCAAGGCAGATGCCGCGACCGGCAAACCATTTAATTATTTCATCAG
>Ga0315555_1002710_pt1 | contig 12376 bp, 7 predicted proteins | sample SalMarSW160380MG_FD_202113 | JGI IMG/M metagenome (GOLD analysis project Ga0315555, IMG submission 202113) | Salt marsh sediment microbial communities from the Plum Island Ecosystem LTER, Massachusetts, United States - Salt Marsh Sediment SW1603-80 ...
GGGCTGGCGGCCGGGGCAGTGGGGCTGGCGGCCGGGCTGGCTGCCGGGGCAGTGGGGCTGGCGGCCGGACGCTTGTCCCGCAGCAGGCCCAACGCCTTGCGGCAGGCCTTGGCCTCGGCGACGGCGGTACGCAGCTGGGCCCGGGCTTCAGCCAGCTTGGTTCGGGCGTCAGCCAGGACGGGCCCGGCCGTGCCGGCGTTGAACTGGGCGACCGTGAGCGGCAGGACCGCGTCGGGGATGGGGCCGGCCAGGGCCATGGCCTTGTCCACGGCGGCGTTCATCCTGGCCAGGTGGGCTCTGGCGTCCGTCACATCCTTGCCGGCAGCCTCGGCCTGGGCGATCAGGTCGCTCAGCTTCTGGTCGATGTCCTCGAAGCGCTCGTCGGCTGCCAGCGCGCGGTCGGCTCCCAGCACAAGGTTGACCTTGGGGGCGACGAGGGCGTAGACGCGGAAGTCGGTGGCGATCTGGCGGATCTCGGTCTTGAGAGCGGCGATGTCCGTCTCGGCATCGATCTTGGCCTTGAGGTCGAGCAGGCCGTTCTTGGTCGTTCGGACCTCATTCGTCAGGTGGGCGGCGTGGTTGGCCGGCGCGAACTCCGCCTTGTCGATGCGCGTGGTCAGCATGTCCAGGATGGTGATCCGCCGGGCGATCTCGCAGTCGCCGAAGGCCTTCAGCTCCTCCAGCGTCGGCCGGTCGCTGACGGCGTCGCGCTCCGGGCGGCAGATGGTCCGGCCGGCAGGGCCCCCGGATGGGGTCGGCGACGGGTCGGCCGCCACCACGATAGCGGCCGTCGAGACCACCATCACCGTGGCCAGGGTCAGGCCGCCGAAGAGCGAGCGAGTCATCGATCTCATGTCTTCTCCTATGTGAGCTGCCGGCTATTCGCCGCCGTAGGCCCCGCCGTCCGACTCTACGAGCGAGGTATCGAGCCCGCTCAGGAACTGGTCCAGGGCCGTCAGGTCGGAGTCCACGGCGTCGATGGCGGTGCCGGGATCGAAAGTGGGCGCCGGTGAGGCGGCGTCCGTTGTCTCCGGCGACGGGGATCCCGCCGCCTGGAGGTCGAGCGTCTGGTCCGCCTCCGCCGGGATGGCCGGAGCGACAGGCTCGGTCCCTCCTGCCCCGGAGCTGCCACGACCACAGGCGGCCACGACAAGCGCAGCGGCCAGCAGCGCGCTGGCAATCCCGAGGGCCGGTCTGGTGTGACGGTTCAACGCGCTACCTCCAAGTCGAGCTGACGTGACGCCGAAATGCTCGAACCGGCGCCTTCGGGCAGTTCGGACGGCAGGTAAGCGCCGTGTAAGGCGCATAGGGCCACTGTCGTGTTGTCATTGGAGGCCGCGGCGGGTACGTTGTGCATGGCGCCTGGTGGCAGGAGACAGAGCGCCCTCTTCGATGGTGGGAAGGGGGCGGGCGCCAGGCACGCAGATCGGCCCACGGCAGTCGCACCGTCACGCGATGGACGTCAACGAAGCGCTTGAGGCATGGCAGGCTCAGTACTCGGGCCAACCGCCCGTCGGCTTCATGCTGCGCTTCACCCATGAGGCAGTCTGGACCCGCATCCACTACCTGCACCAGGGTTTCGAGCCCCGCACCGTCGACGACGCGCGGCGCATGGCGGCTCACTTCGACGCGATCTGCACGGCTCTCTTCAGCGGGGCCACTGTGCTGGTCACGGCCATCCAGTTCGAGCCCAGCGTCGAGGAGAGCGCGGCCCTGCGCGCGGCCGGGGCGCGCCCGATAACCCCGCCGTCGGGCTGGCTGGAGAGCCTCGAGGACTACATCTCGGATCCCGGCCGGGCGGAGTGCGCGGCCTCGACCATCGCCTGGCGGCGCGGCTGCCTCAACGATCTGTGGTTTGCCGTGGCGCGTGATCGGATCGAGCGCCTGGCAGTCTTCAGCCCGGCCACGGGCGACGCCTTCTGCCCCTACCCCGGGGGCGCGGACATCTTCGTCTGGGGCTCCGAGCGGCGGCTCCAGCTCGGCTCTCGATTCGAGGCCCGGCAGCGGATGGCGCCCCCGATCCCGCTCTATCCTCGACGGAGCGGTCGTGCCGTTGCGGATCGCGGCTGACGCTTTCAGGGTCTGGCGGGCAGCCACGAGAACATCCAAACTACGGCCATGAGCCCCAAGACGACAGCCAGGCCACCTTCTCGCAAGCCCACTCCCCGGGCCGCCGCCAGGTCGGCCGGGCCCGCTGGTTCGGCGCCCCCCAAGCCGACGTCCTCGACCCCGCCGACGAAGGCCGACATCGCCCGATACCGGGAGAACCTGCAGGGCGAGGTGGACGCCATCGCCCTGTACTCCGTTCTGGCCGAAGAGGAGTCGAGCCAGACGCTGAAGGAGTTCTACACGCGGATGGCCGCGACCGAGACTGTCCACGCCAACGTCTGGCGCAAGCAGCTCGAGGCCGCGGGCATCGACACCGGCAAAGTCGGCCCGGCGTGGCGGGCCCGGGTTCTGATGTTCGTCGCCCGGCGTTTCGGGCCGAGCCTCGTCGTTCCCACCATCGCCGAGCGCGAGGGCGCGGACGAGGCCATGTACGACGACCAGCCGGAAGCCCTGTCCACGATGCCCGGCGACGAGCGCTCCCACGCTCGCCTGTTCCGCGAGCTGGCCGCCGGGCGCGGGATGGAAGGCGGTGCGATCGCCCGCATCGAGGGCCGACACCGCGGCGGCGGTGGCAACCAGCTCCGGGCGGCCGTCCTGGGCGCCAACGACGGCCTGGTCTCCAACCTCTCTCTGGCCATGGGCGTGGCCGGCGCCTCAGGAGGCGGTCGGGCTGTGCTGGTCGCCGGTTTCGCCGGCATGCTGGCCGGGGCGCTGTCGATGGCGATCGGGGAGTGGCTCTCCGTCCAGAGCGCCCGAGAGCTGTTCGCTCACCAGGTCAAGGTGGAGCGCGAGGAGCTGCTCAACGTCCCCGAAGAGGAGGAAGAGGAGCTGGTCCTCATCTACCAGTCGAAAGGCCTCGGCGCCGACCAGGCCCGGCTGATGGCGAAGTCGATACTGGGCAGCGACCTCGACAGGGCGGTGGACACGCTGGCCCGCGAGGAGCTGGGCATCGACCCGGAGGAGCTGGGCGGCTCGGCCTGGGTCGCGGCCATTACCTCGTTCTTCCTGTTCGCCGTCGGCGCGATCGTGCCGGTCCTGCCGTTCGTCTTCGCCGAGGGCGCCGTGGCCGTGGCCACCTCGGTGGTCATCAGCGCCGTGGCGCTGTTCGTCGTGGGCGGCGCGATCACCGTGGTCACCGGCTCGAGCGTTCTGCGGACCGGAGGCCGCCAGGTCCTGCTCGGCATGCTGGCCGCGGCTGTCACCTTCGGCTTGGGCTCTCTCGTGGGCCAGGCGGTCGGGTAGCCGGCCGCGCCCGCAGCCGTGAGCCGCGGGCAGGTGGGGATTGGGGATAACTCGGCCGGCGGCACCGTGTAGGCTGAGACCGACACTCTGTGCCCGAAGAGTGCGGCCCATCTACGTCACGGAAGGCCCACCTGCGGAAGCAGATGCCGTGAAAGCAGCCCACACTCGGTTGCATGTGAACAGGCACCTCCTCGGCGCCCGAGACGTCGGAGCGGCCTACGTTCGCATCGCCCGGCTCGCCCCTGCGGGTGGCAGGGGCCTGGTCGCGACGCTCGTCATCCTCAACCTGGTCATGGGCGTGCTGCCCGTGCTCTTCATCCTGGGCGCGAGCATCATGATCGGGCGCGTCCCGGCCGCGGTTGCCGGGGGCGTGGGCTCCGCCGAGTGGGGTGCCCTGGTCGTCAGCTTCGTGCTGGCCGCCTCCGCCTTCCTCGTCGAGCAGCTGCTGGCGCCGATCAAGGTCTCGCTGGGCGAGCTCCTGGCTCGGCGCATCGACGGCCAGATCTACCGCCGCCTGATCCATGCCTCCCTGCTCAGTGACGGCATCGGCCCGCTGGAGGACCAGGGCCTGCTGGACGAGCTGAGCCAGGCGGTGACCACGCTCGAGCAATCGGTTCGCACCCCCGGGCTGGCCTGCTCCGGCCTGCTGGCCCTCATCGCCCGCTACACGCAGCTCGTCGGCGCCGCGGCCCTGGTGGCGGTCGTGTTCGCCTGGCCGGCCGCTCTGGTCCTGATCGCGGTGACGATGGGCTTCCGGACGGCTCAGCGTGGCGGCCACCGCAAGGCCAGCAGGTTCTTCGCCTCGGACATGGGCCGGCGGCGAGAGGCGCGCTACATCCGCGCCACGGCGATGCACGCCCCGGCGGCGAAGGAGATCCGGGTCTTCGGCCTGGCCGGCTGGCTGACCGGGCGGTATCACGACATCCAGATGGCTACGTACGGGCTGCTGTGGGCCCAGCGCCGTCGCATCTTCCTCTACCCCTACATCGTGGCCACCGTCTTCGGGTTCGTTGCGGCCGGGGCGGTCCTGGGGGCGATCGGCGGGGCGGCTTCGGTGGGGGCGATCGACCTGACCCAGTTCGCCCTGGGCGTTCAGGCTGCCCTGGTGGCGGTCCGCCTGGGCGAATTCTTTCCCGAGTCGGACCTGCAGACCCAGTACGGCATGATCGCCTACGATGGCGTCCAGGCCTTCGAGCGGGGCATCGCCAGGACGAGCGCCCGGGCCGTCCAGCTGGAGCCGCGTCTGGACCCAGCCGGCCACCCCCGCAGCGAGATCCGATTCGAGGACGTGGATTTCGCCTACCCGGGCTCCGAGCGGCCGATCCTGGACAGGCTGAACCTGACGATCCCAGCCGGCCGCTGCACCGCCATCGTCGGCCTGAACGGGGCCGGCAAGACGACGATCATCAAGCTCCTGGCCCGGCTCTACGAGCCGACCGTGGGACGAGTGCTGGTCGACGGCCAGGACATCCGCTCCTTCCCGGTGCCCGACTGGCGCCGCCAGATCGGCATCATCTTCCAGGACTTCAATCGCTACGAGTTGACCGCCGCCGAGAACATCGGCTTCGGGGCGATCGAGATGGCCGGCGACCGCGACAGGGTGCGCGCGGCCGCGCGGCGGGCCGGCATCCTGTCCGCCCTGGAGCGCCTGCCAGACGGCCTCGACACGCCTCTGGCCCGCCAGTACAAGGGCGGCGCGGAACTGTCGGGTGGGCAGTGGCAGCGCGTCGCGATCGCCCGCTCCATCTTCGCCATCGAGAACGGGGCGTCGTTTCTGGTCCTGGACGAGCCGACGGCGGCCCTGGACGTGCGGGCCGAGGCGGCCTTCTTCGACAAGTTCGTCGACGTGACCCGCGGCGCCACGGCGTTGCTCATCAGCCACCGTTTTTCCAGCGTGCGCCACGCGGACAACATCGTCGTGCTGGCGGGGGGGCGGATCATCGAGCAGGGCAGCCACGAGGAGCTGATGAGCGCCGACGGTCGCTACGCCGGCCTGTTCCGCCTCCAGGCGGAGCGCTTCGCCGCCGACGGGGAGTGGTTGGAGGTGGAGGGGGATCTCGACGTCCTGACCCGCGAGGCACCTGCGCCGGGATCGCTGCCCGAGGCGCAGCGATGAGGCAGACGGTGCGCACCGCGCTGTGGTTGCTGCGGATCTCGTGGCGGCAGAGCCGGGTCAAGACGGCCGCGGCGCTGCTGCTGATCCTGGGCAAGGGGATCTCCATGCCGCTGGCGGCCCTGGCCCTGCGCTGGCTGACGGACGCCGCGCTCGCCGGTGACCTGGTCGGCGCCTGGGCCGCCGGCTTCGTCGTCTCGCTCTTCACCATAGCCGCGCTGACCTTCGGCCACTTCGCCCACATCGCCTACTTCGAGCTGTCGGAGATCAACGCTCTCGTGGAGGACGAGCAGCTCATCGCCCTGGCCAACGGTTCGCCCGGCATCGAGCACCAGGAGCGGGCCGACTACGCCGACCGGGTCATCGTCCTGGAGCGGGAGATACAGCAGATACGGAACGGCTTATACGCCGTGCTGTCGCTGATCAGCCTGGCCCTGGGCCTCGCTCTGACGGGCGTCATGCTGACGATGGTCAATCCCATCCTGCTGCTCCTTCCGGTCGTCGCCATCCCGCCCCTGATCACCGGCCAGCGGGCTCAGGCGAAGGAGGATCGCGCCCGCCAGGAAGCGGCGGAGGACCTGCGCCTGGCCACGCACCTCTTCCATCTGGCCACCGAGGCCGGCCCGGCCAAGGAGCTGCGCGTCTCGCGCCTGGCGGGGGAGATAGAGCGGCGCCACGACGACCTGTGGGGGCGGGCCAGCGGACGCCTGTGGCGGGCCCAGATCAGGGCCGCCGCCCTGCGGGCCGTGGGTCAGTTGGTCTTCGCCGTCGGGTACGTGGCCGGGATCCTGCTGGTGGTCAACGACGCCATCTCCGGCCATCGCAGCGTGGGCGACGTGGTCCTGGCGATCACGCTCGCCGCCCAGGTCAACCAGCAGGTATCCCAGGCAGTAGGGTTCCTGCACGACCTGGGACGCATCTCGCGCGCCTACGCCTTGTTCGATTGGCTGGCCCGCCAGGTCGCGGAGACGATGCCCCGGGTAGCGGACCAGCCCGTGCCCGAGCGCCTGGTCAGCGGACTGCACCTGAGGGACATCTCCTTCCGCTATCCCGGAACGGATCGGACCGTCCTGGAGAACGTGAATCTCGACATCCCGGCCGGCTCGACGATCGCTATCGTCGGCGAGAACGGGGCGGGCAAGAGCACGCTGGTCAAGCTGCTGTGCGGCTTCTACGCGCCCACCTCGGGCTCGATCACGGTCGACGACGCCGACCTTGCTCGGATGCCGGTCGAGGCCTGGCGAGAGCGCATCGCGGCCGGCTTCCAGGACTTCGCCCGCTTCGAGTTCGTGGCGCGGCGCACCGTAGGCGTCGGCGACCTGCCGTCGATCGACGTCCAGCCCGCCGTGGAGGCGGCGTTGTTCAGGGCCGATGCCTCAGACGTGGTGCGGCGCCTGGATCGCGGGCTGGCTACCCAGCTCGGCAAGTCGTACGCCGACGGCGAAGAGCTCTCCGGAGGCCAGTGGCAGAAGCTCGCCCTGGGCCGGGCGATGATGCGTGAGGAGCCGTTGTTGCTGGTCCTGGACGAGCCCACCGCGGCCCTCGACGCGCAGGCTGAGCACAACCTCTTCGAGCGGTACGCGGAGGGGGCACGGCGGGTCGGCCAGGCCACCGGAGGCGTCACCGTCCTGGTGTCGCACCGCTTCTCGACCGTGCGCATGGCCGACCAGATCCTGGTCATGGATGAGGGCAAGCTCACCGAGATGGGCACGCACGCGGAGCTGATGAGGAGCCGCGGCCTGTACGCCGAGATGTACGGTATCCAGGCCGGCGCCTACGGCAAGGCTCGTCGTCCAACGGCACCCGACCGAACCGCCTCGGGCAAGGTTGGCGTCTTCGATCTGCCAGACTGGGCCGCCGAGCTCAGCCTGGACAACCTGCCCGGCGGCTTGAGCTGGCTGCGCACGCGAGAGTACGGCGGGACATGGCTCAACGGCCTGGACCCGTGCCTTCGCTCGTGCGTCACGAGGTGGGGGCTCGCCCTGGGCCATCCGATCTGGGGCGGGACGACCTCGCTGGTCGTCGACGTCTGCCTTTCCGATGGAACCCCGGCCGTTCTGAAGATCCAGTACGCCGATCGAGAGTGCGAGCACGAAGCCGCGGCACTCAAAGTCTGGAGCGGGGACGGAGCGGCGCGCCTGTACGCCTACGATCCGGCGCAGCACGCGCTGCTGCTGGAGCGCTGTTGGCCCGGCACGTACCTCGCCGACGCGGAGATCGGCGCCGAGGAACAGCTCGGCGTCATGATCGACATCGCGCGCCGGCTGTGTGCCCCGGCCGGAAGGCCGTTCGGGCGGCTGGAGGACGAAGCCGCTTTCTGGGTCGAGCGGATCAGGAACCTGCGCGACAGCACGGACTTGTGGGAGCGGCGCCTCTCCGACGCGGCCATCGACGCCCTGCGGGCAGTCGGCTCCACCCAGGGCGAGCAGGTGCTGCTCAACATGGATCTGACCGCCAGCAACATCCTGGCGGCCGAGCGTCAGCCCTGGCTGACGGTCGACCCCAAGCCCGTGCTCGGGGAGCGTGAGTTCATGGCCTCGCCCATCGTCCGCACCCACGCCCTTGGCCACTCACGAGCGCAGACGCTCAATCGCCTGGATCGCGTCACCGACGAGCTGGGCCTCGATCGCGAGCGGGCGCGGCTGTGGACGATCGGCCATGTGCTCGCCTGGGCGCGCTGGAGCCCGCACATGGAGCAGCAGGTGGACGTCGTTCGCTGGCTCGTCGACGACTGAGGCAGGTGCGGCCGCCGCTCCGCCGGCCCCACCTTCGCTCCTGGCCGCGATGCGGTACGCTCCGCGCCAATGAGCAGCGAACCGGCGACCACCCCCGAACGAGGCGACTTCATCCGTGACATCGTCGCCGCCGACCTGCGCGAAGGTCGGCACAAGACGATTGTCACGCGCTTCCCGCCGGAGCCCAACGGCTACCTGCACATCGGCCACGCCAAGAGCATCTGCCTCAACTTCGGGATCGCCCGCGAGTTCGGCGGCCGCTGCCACCTGCGCTTCGACGACACCAACCCCACCAAGGAAGAGCAGGAGTACATCGACTCCATCCAGGCCGACGTGCACTGGCTGGGCTTCGACTGGGGCGAGCATCTCTACCACGCCTCGGACTACTTCGAGCAGCTCTACGAGTGGGCCGTCCACCTGATCAAGACCGGCAAGGCCTACGTCGACGAGCTCTCGGCCGACGAGGTTCGCGAACACCGCGGCACGCTCACCGAGCCCGGCCGCAACAGCCCCTGGCGCAATCGCCCGGTCGAGGAGAGCCTGGACCTTTTCGAGCGGATGAAGGCCGGCGAGTTCGCCAACGGGGCCAAGGCCCTTCGGGCGAAGATCGACATGGCCTCGCCCAACATCAACCTGCGCGACCCGGTCCTGTACCGGATCCTCCACGCCGCCCATCCGCGGACCGGCGACGCATGGTGCATCTACCCCACGTACGACTTCGCCCACGGGCAGTCGGACGCGATCGAGGGCATCACCCACTCCATCTGCACCCTGGAGTTCGAGGTCCACCGGCCTCTCTACGAGTGGTTCATCGACAACCTGCCGGTGCCTTCGCACCCCCGCCAGATCGAGTTCGCCCGGCTCAACGTCACCTACACGGTGCTCTCCAAGCGCGTCCTTCTCCGCCTCGTCAACGAGGGGCACGTGCGTGGCTGGGACGACCCGCGCATGCCCACCATCTCCGGCCTGCGCCGGCGCGGCTTCCCGGCCGAGGGCATCCGCGACTTCGCGGCCCTGATCGGCGTCGCCAAGGCGGACAGCACCGTCGAGGTCGAGATGCTCGAGCATTGCGTCCGCGACGTGCTGAACCGCAAGGCGCTCCGCCGCTTCGCCGTCCTGGATCCGCTCAAGGTGGTCGTCGAGAACTACCCCGAGGGCCGGGTCGAGGAGATGGAGGCCCCCAACAACCCCGAGGATCCGGCGGCCGGCACGCGCAAGGTTCCCTTCAGCCGCGAGCTGTGGATCGAGCGCGAGGACTTCATGGAGGAGCCGCCGCCGAAGTTCTTCCGGCTGGCTCCGGGGCGGGAGGTTCGCCTTCGCGGCGCCTACTTCGTGACCTGCACGGACGTGGTCAAGGACGCGGCCGGGCGCATCACCGAGCTGCGCTGCACCTACGACCCGGCGACGCGCGGCGGCGACTCGCCCGACGGCCGCAAGCCGAAGGCCACTCTGCACTGGCTCTCGGCGGCCCACGCCATGCCGGCCGAGGTGCGGCTCTACGACCACCTCTTCACGCGCCCCGATCCCGGCGCCGAGGGCGATCTCTTTGCCGACCTGAATCCCGAATCGGAGAAGGTCCTGACCGGCTGCCAGCTCGAGCCGTCGCTGGCCGAGGTGCCGGTGGGGGAGACCGTCCAGTTCGAGCGCCTGGGCTACTTCTGCCCGGACCCCGATTCGAAGCCCGGCGCCCCGGTCTTCAATCGGACGCTGACCCTGAAGGACACCTGGGCCAAGCTTCGAGCGCAGGGCCGGCATGGGGGCTGAGGTGTCCGCCTCGCTTGCTCTCCCTCCCGGGCACCGGCTGGTCGGCGTCGTGGAAGAGCCGGGGCTGTGGGAGCCGGCGGACTCGCTCTGCAGCGGCGTGTGGCCGGAACTGATGCACCACGACCCGGTAGCGCGCCGCTGCTGGGTCCATCTCAGCCGCGACTGGCCGGCCTTCCAGCTGGTGCTCGTGGACCCCGAAGGTGAGGTCGCCACCGCGGCTCAGGCCGGCCCGCTGTGCTGGGACGGCACGGACGAAGGGCTCCCGGAAGGCTGGGACGACCAGTTCGAGCGGTCCGTCGCGGACCTGGAAGCCGGCCGCGAGCCGGACACGCTGGGTGCCATTCAGATCGTCGTCGCGCCGGGCCGCCGAGGCCAGGGCCTCAGCGGCCTGATGCTCGAGGCGATGAAGCGGTGCGCCTCGGGGGCCGGGTTGAAGGCGCTCATCGCCTGCGTTCGGCCGACCGACAAGGGCCGCTACCCGCTGCTGCCGATCGAGGACTACGCCGCCTGGCTGCGGCCGGACGGGCTGCCCTTCGACGCCTGGCTGCGCATCCACGTCCGGGCCGGCGGGCGAATCGTCCGTCCCTCGCCGCGCTCGATGACCATCGAGGGCTCCATCGCCGAATGGCGCGAATGGACCGGCCTCGACTTCCCGGCATCCGGGCCCTACGTCGTGGAGGGCGCCATCGCCCCGGTCGAGATCGACCTGGCGGCCGATCGCGGGACCTACTTCGACCCGAACGTCTGGGTCGTCCACGACCTGGCGGCCGCTCCGAGCGCCCCCGCGCGCTAGCTCTCGAACACGCCCGAGTCTGTTTCGGGCGGCAGACCCAACGCGGCCACGCCCGTGGGAATCGGGGGATCCTCCGCTGCGTCGCGGAACGGGCAGGCGAAGTGGTGGCGGCCCGAGCCGACCTCCACGTCCTGCCATTCGGGGTCGGGCAGCGAGACGAAGGCCCTGGCCCCCGCGGGAACCAGCAGATCCACCTCAAGCCGCCCGCCGGCCCTCGTCCAGGAGACCTCGGTCCGTCCGTACGGAGTCTCGTGGGCGGCCGAAGCATGGCTCAGCCCGCCGCCCGGCAGCGGGGCGACGAGGAGCCGGCGGTAGCCGGGCGCCGCCGGCGCGAGACCGGCCACGATCCGATGCAGCCAGTCCGCGACTGAGGCCAGGGCGTAGTGGTTGAACGACAGCATGTCGCCGGGGTTGAGCCGGCCGTCCGGCAGCATGCTGTCCCAGCGTTCCCAGACGGTGGTCGCGCCCATCGTGACCGCGTACAGCCAGGACGGGCATTCGGTTTGCGTCAGGAGGTGGTAGGCGGCGTCGATAGCGCCCGCCCCGGCCAGGGCGTCGCAGATCAGCCGCCCGCCCACGAAGCCCGTGCAGGCGTGGTAGCCCTCGGCCCGCACCAGCTCCAGGAGCCGGGCGCGGGCCCGCTCTCGGGCCGCGTCGTCGGGCAGCAGGTCGAACTGCAGGGCCAGGGCGTAGGCGGTGGGGGAATCGCACACGACCCGGCCGGACGGAGATACGTACTCGCGAGCGAAGGCGAACTTGATCTCGTCGGCGAGCGTCCGGTAGCGGCGCGAGTCCTCGCCATGCCCGAGCAGCGCCGCCGCTTCGGCCACGAGCCAGGCCGTATAGGCGTGGTAGGCCGTGGCGACGAGATACGGATCCGTGCGGGCCTTTTCGGGGGCGTCTGCCGGGGCGGCGGGGTCCAGCCAGTCGCCCAGCTGGATGCCGCTCTGCCACAGGTGGCTGGGGCCGCCAATCCGGGCGATCTCGTCCACCCAGGCCACCATGCTCGGGTACTGCTCGCTCAGGATCTCCTGATCGCCGAAGCGCTCGTAGAGGACCCACGGCATCACCACCGCGCCGTCGCCCCAGACGGCCATCGGCGCCAGCGGCCAGCTGAGCCCGAACCAGGGCACGTAAGCCGGCACGGTTCCCAGGGCCTCGTGCTCGGTGGCCACGTCGAGCAGCCAGTCGCGGAGCATGCCCGAGCAGTCGTACAGGAACGTCGCCGCGGGGGCGAAGACGCTGGCATCGCCGATCCAGCCCAGCCGCTCGTCCCGTTGCGGGCAGTCCGTCGGCACTTCCATGAAGTTGCCGCGCATCGTCCACAGGACGTTCTCGTGGAAACGGTTGAGCAGGGGGTTGGAGCACTCGAACCAGCCGGTCCGCTCCATGTCCGTGTGCAGCACCACTGCCCGCAGGCCGTCCTCGCCGGGCTCCCCCGGCCAGCCATCGACCTCGACGTAGCGGAAGCCGTGGTAGGTGAAGTCGGGCTCCCATTCCTCGGTCCCGCCGCCCTTGCAGACGTAGCGATCGGTCGCCGCCACGGCGCGGAGCGGTCGGGTGGCCAGCTCGCCGTCCTCCAGTACCTCGGCGTGGCGCAGAGTGACGGCGGTTCCGGCT
>Ga0315555_1002713_pt1 | contig 12357 bp, 9 predicted proteins | sample SalMarSW160380MG_FD_202113 | JGI IMG/M metagenome (GOLD analysis project Ga0315555, IMG submission 202113) | Salt marsh sediment microbial communities from the Plum Island Ecosystem LTER, Massachusetts, United States - Salt Marsh Sediment SW1603-80 ...
CGGGGTCTATTCGAACACCGGCGGGCAGGCGAGCAAAGCGACGCCGCTCGGTGCGGTAGCCAAGTTCGCCGCGAGCGGAAAGCCAGTCGCCCGCAAGGATCTCGGAATGCTGGCGATGTCTTACGGTTACGTGTATGTGGCTCAAGTGGCGATGGGCGCCAGCGACGCGCAAATGATCAAGGCGATGCTCGAAGCGGAAGCCTATGACGGCCCATCGATCATCATCGCTTACAGCCACTGCATCGCCCACGGCATCGACATGGACAAAGGTCTGGACGCCCAGAAAGCGGCCGTTGATTGTGGTGCGTGGATTCTCTACCGCTACAACCCGGCATTGAAAACGGAAGGCCAGAATCCGCTGAAACTCGACAGCAAACCGCCGAAAATCGCGGTCGGCGAGTGGATGGGCAGCGAGACCCGTTTCCGGATGCTGCACAAGAGCAAGCCGGAACTGGCGAAACAACTGGAGGCGATGGCTGAACAGGATGTGAAGGCGCGCTTCCGCTACTACCAACAACTTGCGTCGCTTGATTTCTCCGGCAATGGGGACGGTCAGGCCTGACGCTTGGCAAAAAAGGGGGGTCGGTTCCACGGGAACCGAGCCTGATGGAGGAGGGGATCGCTGCGGTGGTCCCCTCTTTGCATTGTTCAACTTTAATAGATCGGTGCGGGACTCGGGATTTCGGAATACCACGAAGTCCTCGAAAACGCTATCGAATTAGCAAAGAAATGTTTGAAGCGGCTTGGTTTGACAGTAGAGGAAAACCCCCGGCGTGTGCCGGGGGTTGGACAGGTTGAATGTGAACTCCGAAACTACTTCGTTTGAGGCTGTTCCGCTGGCATGGCTTTGGAAGTGTCCGTAGGAGCGGCTTCCATTGCGGGCGCTTCCTCAGCCGGCGCCTCCTCCATCGCAGGTGCAGCTCCGGTTGTGTCCGTCGGGGCGGCTTCCATTTCGGGTGCTTCCTCGGCGGGCGCCTCCTCCATCGCGGGTGCGGCCTTGGTCGTGTCCGTCGGGGCGGCTTCCATCGTGGGGGTTTCGGCAGCCGGGGCCTGCTCCGGTGCAGGAGCAGGTTGCTCAACGGCTGGAGCCGCCGCTGGCGGCGGCGCCTGCTTTTGCATCGTTTGCTGCTGTGCGCACCCCACGATCAGAACCATCGCGAACAACATCATCACAATTGCAGCTTTGCCCAATACGCGCATTTCTATCTCCTCCCTTTCTGGTCTCACTCGCTAAAGATAGACAGAGATTGTTCAAATGGTATTGGTGGAAGCGAATTTTCGATTTATTCGGCGAGCCAAGGAGATAGCGGGGGAGACAGGTCCGCCCGGAGCGGAATGCGAACGAAAAGCGGGAAATGGACCGGCAAAATCGGAGGTGTGGGCCCTGTCCAGGCAGTTCCGAGGCGCTGATGCCGGGCGGATTTCTCCCGGAGGGGACGGTGTTTCGGGCACGGTCATGTCTTCTGTTCCTGCTTTCGCGCTGCCGGGAAAAGGATGTTGTTGAGGATCAGGCGGTAGCCGGGGCTGTTCTTGTGCAGGTTCAGGTCGGTGGGGGGATCGCCGATCTGGTGGCGGTAATCCTCCGGGTCATGGCCCCCGTAGAAGGTCCACGTACCCTTGCCGAAATTTCCGTGGATGTATTTCGCGATGCCGAGCCCCTCCATGCGCCCCATGACGATCACGGTGGGTTTCAGGAACTGTTCGTGAAAGGCCGTGGTCTGACCCATGAACCCTTTGATTACGCTGGTGTGGCACTGGGTGAGCATCGCGGGCACTGGGTCGTGTTTGGCGGAGAACTCGAAAAGGGTGAAGTAATCCCCGGTGTCCCCACGCGGGCTGATTCCGGAGGATGGGGTCGCGTCGATGTCGCTGAATTCATACTCGGCCGGGTTTGTGATCAGGTGAAAATTCTGGAAGGCCCAGGTGCGGCTGAAGTCAAGTTTCTGTTGTGCCTGAGGGTCGGGAGGGTCGCCGTCAAAGGGTGTGTCCACGATGTCCACACCGAGCGCCGCCTGGGCGATGTCATAGCTGTCCGTGGCGCTGCACATCGCGAAGAGGAAACCGCCGTTTTCCACATACCGCCGTATCGCCTCGACCACGGCGGATTTCAACTGAGATACTTTTTTATAGCCGAGCGATCGGGCAAGCGTCTCTTGGCTGAGCTGCCGCTGACGGTACCAGTCGGCGTTGCGGTAGGTCGCCCAGAATTTCCCATACTGGCCGGTGAAGTCCTCATGGTGCAGGTGAAGCCAGTCGTAGTCAGCGAGCCGTCCCGCGAGTACTTCGGGGTCGTACACTTTGTCGTAGGGAATTTCCGCGTACTCGAGCACGAGGGTGACAGCGTCGTCCCATGGCTCGTTCTCCGGAGGGACGTACACCGCGATTTTCGGCGCCTTCTCGAGCTTGATCCGCTCCATGTTCCCGGCGTCGATCTCCGCATAGATCTGGGCGAGAGCCGCGTCCGACACACGTTCAATGCGCACCCCACGCAAACGTGCGAGCCGCTCGATCTTCTCGTTATCAGGGAGCAGAAAAGATCCGCCATGCCAGTTCAGCAGCCATTCAGCGTCCGCACCGGCGGCGATGGCGTTGTAGGTGATTCCATAAGCGCGCAGGTGGTCGGTTTGCGTCAGGTCCATCGGGATCAGAAGGTGATCCGCGCGGGCGATCCGCGGTAGGGCGATGAGCAGCACCACGGTGAGGAGCAGACGGAGAGCGTTCCGTGTCAACGGTCCGCGTGGCCCGTTTTTCCGGTCAATCGCCAATAGGAACCTCAATCCGTCGCCTGGTTTCATCGCAGGTGGTCTTTCGTGTGCACGGGCTGCTCTGCACACGCTCAGGGCAGTGTGGGGTTCCGTGGCGTACCGTCCTTTTTCATGGCGTATGGGGAGTTGAGTCCGGGTTTGATTTGACGTGGTGTGCGGGTCTCCACGATTTCAACGAGCTCCTGCACCTGTTTTCTGTTGTAGAGGCCACCGGAGATGGTGACTTTCCCCGTTTGGAAAGTCAACCGCAGTCTCGATGTTTTTCCCGTTCCACCCCTCACTCGGCGGGACGAACGGGAGACTTTTGCCTCTCTCAACTCATCAAAGGGATACCAGACCGGCATCGACCCGGAACGAACGATGCCGACGCCGGATGGGCTGTAGTAGATCTTTTTCAGGATCAGCTCGCCGACCAGATAGAGAATCAGCAGGACGATGACGCCTAGCGCGACCAGCGCGGGCCAATCGAGATGCTGGGAGACGATTTTCTTGTAGTCGACGCTTTTAAGCGGGCCCTGCAGAAGGAAAATGAGGACGGCCGAAACCGGCGCCAGCAACCCAGCGATATGCGGCTTGAGACGTTTCGCGTCAGGGTGAAGTGGAAATGGACCGATTCCGTCCATACGTGCCTCTGTTGGCCTTCTTAATGAAACTACATGAGGTTAGCGATCACTGCAACGGATAGCAAGGCGGGAAAACGGCAAAAAGTACCCGTGGCGTTGGGCGGCGCCACGGGTAGACCAGCGAGGGAGGTAAGCCGTGAGTACCTCCGCTGCTTGTTGCGCTGGGCATGTCCGGTATCTCAGGCCGGACAGCTCCCGTCTTTGAACGAGCAAGCTTGATGCCAAAACGCTAAATAATTGAATGTGTGATCGGTAAGGGACTCCTAACAGGGGCACAAATTTCCGCGATGTCCAGAAATGAACGGGAATTGTACCGGAAGAGAACACATCAGCGATTTTCCGCGGCGAAGGAGCGACTTTAGCAGCGTGATTTTGCGATCATTGCCATCCGATAAAGAACGGCGGGATCAGCAGGGCGAAACCGACGCCGATCAGGATGATCTGCAGCGGAAGCTGCCAACGCGCCCAACGGTCCCAGGGAACCTTGGCCACCGAAAGAATCCCCATCAACACCGCACTTGTCGGGATGATCAGGTTGGTGAAGCCGTCGCCGAACTGGTAGGCGAGCACGGCCCACTGACGGCTGACCCCGAGCAGGTCGGAGAGCGGCGCCATTACCGGCATCGTCAACGCCGCCTGCCCGCTTCCGCTGGGGACGAAGAAGTTGATCACCGTCTGTACTAAAAACATCGCCCAGCTCGAAAAAATCGGGTGTAGCCCGCCGATCAGCCCCGAGAGCCCCGCGAGGATGGTGTCGATGATCCGGCCGTCCCGGGCGATAATCAGGATTCCCCGGGCAAGCGCGATGATCAGCGCCGTTCCCACCAGCTCTCGTGCACCGCGGAAGAACGACTGTGAAATCTCGTTTGCTTTCAAACCGCCAACAAAGCCTACCGCGAGCCCGGTGCCGAAAAACAGCGCCGCGATCTCCTCGATGTACCATTTGAACTTGAGCACGCCGACCACCAGCAGCACCATCGCCAGCCCGAAGACCGCGAGGGTGAAACGGTGACGGAGATCGAGCCGCTGGCCGAGGTGCGCCTCTTCCTGCTCATGCTCGGCGCGGATCGTCTGATCCAACTCGAAGGTCGGTGACAGTTCCGGGTGGGCTTTCACACGAGCCGCGTGACGGAGCACATAGGCCGTGGCAACGGTGGTCACGATCAGCCAGACGACCATCCGGTATTGCAGGCCGGAGAAGAGAGGCAAGTCGGCGATGCCCTGCGCGATGCCGACGGTGAACGGGTTGAAGAACGCCCCGGCGAATCCAGCGCCCGATCCAACGAAGGGAATCGCGACGCCGGTGATCGTGTCGTACCCAAGACGGATCGCGAGCGGAATGAAGAGCAGCACGAAGGGGATCGTCTCCTCAGCCATTCCGAAAACGGCTCCGCCGAGCGAAAACAGCAGCATGAACAGCGGGATCAGGGTGAGGCGGACAAAACGGTTGCGGTCGTGTGCGTGCACCAGCGAACGGATCGCGGCGTCGATCGCGCCGGTCCGCTGCAGCACGAAGAACGCACCGCCGACGATCAGCACGAAACCGATGATCGACGCGGCGTCAACGAAACCTTTGATCGGTGCGAGCAGGATCCCGCCGATTCCCTGGGGATTGTTGGCGACTCGGTGGAATGAGTCGGCGACGACCATCTCGCGCCCATTCACAACAGTTCGGTTGAACTCGCCGCCGGGAATGATCCAGGTGAGGATGGCGGTAACGACGAGCAGGCCGATCATCAACACTGCGGTGTCGATCGCCTTGATTTTCGGTCTCATATGAGCGCCGCTCCCTCGTGTTCCCCGATCGATTTGCCAAGGTAGGGCGGTAATTGGCCCGGGCGCACAAATTTTGTGGAAACAGACAGCGGACAGGATCGGGACGTCAGATAGGGCTGTTCCGGTCTCCAGGAGACGAATGGGTCCAAGTCGTTTACTTACTGATCGATCAGTCAGTATATTCCATCACCAGGTAAAAGAACGGAAGCGGAAGAATACAAGTGTTTCTTGAAGGAGGATAGCATGTTTGGACGAGGCGGCGGTGGCATGGGTAGCGGGCGTGGCGGTGCCGGTGATGGAGCCGGGGGCCGCGGGTCTGGTGGAGGCGGTAAAGGTTCCGGGGGTGGAGCGGGCGGTGGTTTTGGGGGCGGCAGGTGGCGTGAGATGGCAGAAGAACACTGGAGACGAGTGCACGGTTCATCCCATAGAGGGCGTCGTCATCACTTCCGTGAACTTGGTCTATCGCGCGAAGAGCAGGGGGAGCGGTCGCGGGAAGATATTCTCGACACGGCTGCCTCTGTTTTCGCCGAGTTGGGTTTCGGCAGAACGTCGATGCGGTTTCTTGCCGATGCCTGCGGGACCTCCCAGGCGCTGCTCCATTTTCATTTCGGCAGCAAACGGGATCTGTATAGCGCGGTTCTTGATCGGATGCAGGGCCGGTACAGCGAAGCGCTGCAGAAGCCGTTGGGCGCTGACGCGAGCGATGAGGAATTCCTCGTGGACGGTCTGATCGAGCGTTTGCGTTTCTACCAGCAGCACCCGGAACGGGCGAGGATGGCGCTGTGGTCGGCGCTCGAGGAGCTTGGAGATGAATCTCCGGAGATGACCCGGATGCGAGGGGAAGTGGCCGAGCGTCTGGAGCACGCGAAGGAGGAAGACTTGATTCGCTCCGGCATCCCCGTTCCTTTTCTGGCTGCGATGCTGGCGGGCGTGGTCAACCTGTGGCCGTTGATCAGGGAACCGTATATCGGCATGCTGCCGCGCTCCGATCGCAGGGACGCGGACGAGCAGTATAACGGGATGATCCTCGATGTGCTCGCACGGGGTGTGGGAACGGAAAAATTCCAGCGGTTGGTGAAACGCAGGCTGTCCGAGCGGCCGTAGCGCGAGCCGATGAGCCGGGAGAGGAGTGCAGGATGAAGAGCTTTTTATTCTCTCAATTCGGGCTGCCGCATGGAGTGCTGGCGCACCCGATCGGCTGGGTGATGGCGATCGACAACCGGCAACGGAACGAGTGGGTTGTCGATCAGTTGCCGCTGCGGAAGGACAGCCGTGTGCTGGAAATCGGTTTTGGACCCGGTGTGGCTCTGGCGAAGCTTGCAAAGATGGTCGAGCGGGGCGAGATCGTTGGCGTCGATCCGTCGAGGGCGATGCTTGTACAGGCGACGCGGCGGAATTTCCGGAGCATTCAGGAGAAGCGAATCCGGCTTGTGCAGGGAAGCGTTGACGATCTGCCCGGGGACGAAAAACGCTTTGACGTGATCTTCTCGGTGAACACGGTGGGCCGGCACACGGAACTGCTGGAAGTAATCCGTCGCCTGCATGAGCTGCTGAATCCGGGCGGGACCGTGGCGATCGCGGAGCAGCCGCCCTACCGGTTGGAAGACGGTGCGCTGATGGAGATGCGGCGCGGTTATCTCGCGGCGATGACAACGGCAGGGTACGGCGATATCCAGCTGTTTCAAAAGGAGATGAAACCGAGCCCCGTGGTTCTGGTGATGGGCAGGTCAACCGGGCAATCGCCACAAGAGGCTGTTTACGATGGGCTGCGCATCGCTGGGATGACCGTGGAGTAACCCGGCGCCAACAGGAGATCCGGTGAACGGCGCCCGGTTCAGAGGAACGGATCGTTCATGACCGCCCGTCCGCACGCCGCATCGGAGAGTCCGCAATAAAACTCGAACTGACCGTTTGGCAGCGGCAGCAGACCTCCGCTGATCACCACGTCGCGCAATTCGGGGTCGCGTTTTACATCGGCTTTTGGGAAATCTTCACGTGTCGCGATGATTTGAATCGGCGAGGCCTCCCGCGCAGCCACATTCCAGACAAACACCATCGCACGGTAATGCTTCAGTTGATTTCCCTGTTCGTCCGTCGAAAATTCGGCTGTATGCCCGAGCACCCCGATATGTCCTGGTGCAAGCAGTCGGACTTCGTTCGCCCCACCCCAGGTATCCTCGGAGAACTGTCCCGGAATCAGAGGCGCATGCACCAAGTCAGCCGCCGCCAGATCTTCAAGCTGTTCGAGGATCGTGAATCCGATCTTGCCCCTGCCACCGATTTCACCCATCGGGCGCGTGAAGACGCCGATCCTGCCGTCAGCGAGTTCGAGCAGGCGGATATCCTTCATCGTTAATGGGCCCTCGGCGAAAAGCTTCAGCTCGCGGACTGTCTTGCCACGGTATAAGAATGTCTTCCAGGAATTGTGCTCGACAGGATAGCGCACGCCGCCAAAGACAAACTCACCATGAATTTGTGTGATGAACGGATCCTGGAGAGGAAAACTGGGTGAGCCGGGAATACGCTCCCAGACTCCGCCGCTTTCTGTGAAGAAGAGTACATGCGAATCGGTCTCGGAGGTGCGTGACTCTACTCGAGCGGCAAGGGTTCGCACGCCATGGTCGTCAAAGGGTGCGGTCGGATTATAGACGTCCACACCTTCGACGTCAGGTCCATGAAAGTGAATCAGCTCGGACGACAGGATCATCACTCCCCCCTGGAATGAACGAGACTCCCCCCAATCAGGGGAGGTAGTTTGATACCAGTTTCTCGTAAAGCGAGACCTGGTTTTTCGCCCACTTTCGCCCCAATTTCAATTCCCTGGACATCAGCTCAGCGACCCGGGGTGCCACTTCAAGGCTTGCCTTCGCGTCGAGCAGCAGGCTTCGCGTCCGCCGTGCGAGGACATCTTCGACCGATCGTGCCATCTCCTCCCGCACCGCCCAGATTACCTGCGCCCCGATGACCGACAGCTTCGGATGCAGCCGCTCACCGAGTTTGCCGTTCTTTTTCACGAGGGCGATGATTTTCGGCGCGTCGGAACCGTACTCCGCGAGATCGCCATACTCCCTGGAATGGGTGTGGAAGCCATGAATGTTGAGGTGCTGGGTGAGACACGGCTTTTCGTCAAGGTGGGCGATCACCGCGGCGTGATCTACGGTTTCTTCGGCCATGCGACGAAAGGTTGTCCACTTTCCTCCGGCGATGGTGACCAACCCGCTGTTCGAGATGTTGATCGTGTGGTCGCGGGAGATGGCGGCTGTGTTGCCGTCTCCTTCCGCGCTCCCGACGAGTGGACGGATTCCCGCAAAAACGCTGAGCACGTCGGCGTGAGTAGGATCTCGCGAGAGATAGCGGGCGGCGTGACCGACAAGAAAGTCGATTTCCTCTTTTAACGGTTTGGGTTCAAGAGGTATTTCGTGAACAGGCGTGTCCGTGGTCCCGACGATCACTCGGTCCATCCAGGGAATGGCGAACATCACCCGCCCGTCATCGGTGTGGGGAACCATAATGGCGTTGTCGCCGGGCAAGAACTTGCGTCCGAGGACGATATGAACACCCTGACTTGGCCGGATCAGTGCGCCAGCGTTCGGGTCGTCGAGGGTACGGAGCGAGTCGGTAAAAGGTCCGGTGGCGTTGATCACCGAACGAGCGCGTAACTCGTGTGAATCACCGCTTTCCGTGTCTTGAGCGATCACCCCGTCGACGAACCCGTCCGTTTTTGTCAGGCCCGTGATTTTCATCCTGTTAAGCACGGTCGCCCCTTGTTCCACCGCAGTCTGCAGCAGAGCAAGGACAAAGCGTGCATCGTCAAACTGGCCGTCGTGATAGATGACGCCGCCGCGCAAACCTTTCTTTTCGATCGTCGGGATACGTTCGAGGGTTTCCTCGCGCGTGAGAAGATGGCTTCCGCCGAGGTCGTGCCTCCCGGCGAGCACGTCGTACAGCTTCAGGCCGATGCCGTAGAAAGGCGCCTCCCACCAATCGTAGTTGGGGACGACAAAGGGCAAGTTGCGAACCAGGTGTGGCGCGTTCTGGATCATCAGGCCGCGTTCGTGCAGTGCTTCGAGGACCAGGGAAAGATTGCCCCGTTGCAGGTAGCGTACTCCCCCGTGCGCGAGCTTTGTGGAACGACTGGAGGTGCCTTTGGCGAAATCGTCCTGCTCCAGCAGGAGGGTGCGATAACTGCGGGCGGAGGCGTCGAGCGCTGTTCCAGCTCCCGTTGCGCCCCCGCCGATGACGATCATATCCCATGGCTGGTCGGATTCGATCATGCGGCGGCGCATCGATTCGCGATCCATGCTATCTCCAGAGTGCCTGGCGGACGTGTGCCGTCAGGAGAATGTGGATCGGGATAAACGGAACGATTCAAGGTAGGAATGAAGACGGATAGAATTCACGAGAACAGGAGGCCAGGACTCGACGCCGTTTCGCGTCCCGTCCGTCCTGGGGGGGATGGACGGACAGGGACGCGGTTGGCGCAGTACAGTTGTTCTGCCAACGTGTCTGGCATTATCTCCTGCATCACCAGTGACCGCTCTGGACGCTGGCTTCTTCGTCTAAACAATCCGCGGTCTTTGGATGAATCTCCGGTTATTCCTGCTTTGGCAGTGAATGTCTGATACACGAAGCCTTTCGGTGGCCACGTTTTTTAGAAAGCAAGGGACATGCCAAACGAAACCGCAGAGCGAAGAACCTGAATAACAATAGCTTAAAGTTAAGGCTTGGCGAGAAAGGGAGAGAACAGGTCGTTCAAGGGTGAAAAAAATGTTCAATCGTCACGGAGGCCGTATTGCCGCATTTTTCGGCGCAATGTCGGACGGCTTATTCCAAGAATATCACAGGCTTCGCCAAAATTATTCTTCGTCATTCGCAACACTTGCTCAATGTGTTCCTTCTCCACGGATTCCAGCGTTCGATTCCAGGAAGGCTGGGACGCGGGTGCATCCGGTTCGGCTGCCGCTTCTAGTGTGGGAAGGTCAATGCGGAGCGTCTCGTCGGGACTACTGATGACTCCGGCGGTGAGACGATTTTCCAACTCGCGGACGTTTCCCGGCCAGGAATACCGCGTCATCTGTGAGAGTACGTCGGACGGAACACGGCTCACGTTGCGGCGCAATTGTTGATTGATGCGTGCGAGCAGATGTTCGATGAGCGGTTCGATGTCCTCGGGGCGTTCACGCAGCGGGGGAAGATGAATTTCGACAACCTTGAGGCGATACAGCAGATCCTCTCGGAAGCCGCCCTCTTCGACGAGCGCCGCCAGATCGCGGTGGGTGGCGGCGATGACCCGTGCATTGAACTGTCTCGAAGCATTCGAACCGACACGTTCGTACGTTCGTTCCTGGAGCACGCGGAGCAGTTTAATCTGCAGTGCGGTGTCGAGGTCGCCGATTTCATCAAGGAACAGCGTTCCCTCACCGGCGAGTTCGAGGCGGCCCGGCCGGCTGTCGTTGGCGCCGGTGAAGGCTCCTTTCACATGCCCGAAGAGCTCCGATTCGAGCAGCGTGGGCACAAGGGCGGAACAGTTGACCGGGATGAAGGGCGCGTTCGGGCTGGTGTGCCGGTGGATGGCGCGGGCAACCAGCTCCTTGCCAGTACCGGATTCTCCGGTAATCAGAACATTGGCGGCGCCCCGGCTCGCAAGCCCGATCTGCTTGTGAACTTCTACGATGCTTCGACTCTGGCCGGCGATCTTATCCCCGCTGCGCTCGCTGGCGAGGTCAGCGACGAGAGCGAGATGCCGCTGGCTTTCGCGAAGGCTGAGAGCCTTGTCCACGGCAAGTTCGAGTTCGTCGATGTTGAGGGGCTTGTGAATGTAGTCGAACGCTCCGGCGCGCATCGCAGAGATGGCTTTGTCGAGATCCTCGTTGGCTGTAATCATGATGACCACTCCTGCGAGCCCTTCTTTGCGGGCCGCGGAGAGCGCTTCGAGACCATCGCCGTCCGGCAGCATCAGGTCGAGCAGCACGAGATCGGGCTTCTGTTTTCTCCAAGCCTCCAAGCCGCTCGCGACCGAGCCAGCGGACTGGACGTCATGCCCGGAGCCTCCAAAGGCGAGCTCCAACGTCCGGCAGGCCGCGCGGTCATCGTCAATAATCAGCAGCTTCGCCATGACTGCTCTCCATTGGCAAGGTGATCGTAAAGGTGCTCCCTTTTCCTTCTTCGCTATGAACGGAAACGGTTCCCCCCTGAAGGTCCGTGAATTTGCGGACGTTTGCCAGCCCCAGGCCGGTCCCGTCCTCTTTTGTCGTGAAGAAAGGATCGAAGAGGCGCTCGACCATCGTGCGGGGGATACCCCGGCCGGTGTCCGAAACCTGGATCACCAAGCGGCTGGCACTCTCCTGGCTGAAGGCGAGGTGCGCCGTTCCGCCCGAATCGCACGCTTCGATCGCGTTCAGTATCAGATTGATCAGCGCGCGGAGGAGCTGTTCGGGGTCGGTGAATATCGGACTCATCTCCTCCGGAGTCATGCTGACCTCGATCGCGACATTCGATTTTTCGGCAATGTCGTCTACGGCTTCCAGGGCGCTGCGCGCGAGTTCATGAAGGTCGCACTCTTCCCGGACATAGACGGTCGGTTTGCTGTAGGTTAGCAGTTCGCTCAACATGGTTTCCAACCGAACCGCTTGGCTGACTGCGAGTTCAAGGTGTTCACTATCCGGCGATTTATGATCGAGACGCCGCTGCAGGAGGCGCAGGTTCATCTTCACGGAGGAGAGGGGGTTTCGCATTTCGTGGACGATGCTTGCCACAAGCTGGCCGACCGCGGCCATTTTCTCCGATTGAACAACCCGCTGTTGGCTTTCGCGCACTTCCTCCCGGGACACCTGAAGCGCACTGACCATCTGGTTGAATGACCGCAGTAGGGTTCCGATCTCGTCGTTAGGGCGGCGTTCACGGACGCGCACTGTTACATCGCCCTGCGAAACCCGCCTGCTCGCTTCAGCGAGTTCCACCATCGGACGGCTCCAGCGGCGCGCCATCGCTACCGCTGCCAGGAGGAAGACGAGCAGCGCCCCACCAGTTGCCATCAGGCTGTTGATGACGATCATGCGCAGCGGCGCCAAGGCTTCGCGGACATTCATCTCGCCGATCAACGCCCACCGCGGTCCGGGGATGTAGGTGTACGCCCCCACCACCTGGGCTCCGAGAAAGCCCTTGTACACTTCGGTCCCATGCCCTCCGTGCAA
>Ga0315555_1002714_pt1 | contig 12356 bp, 14 predicted proteins | sample SalMarSW160380MG_FD_202113 | JGI IMG/M metagenome (GOLD analysis project Ga0315555, IMG submission 202113) | Salt marsh sediment microbial communities from the Plum Island Ecosystem LTER, Massachusetts, United States - Salt Marsh Sediment SW1603-80 ...
GACCCATAACCAACAGAAGGAGCTTTAATAGCTTCGTTCTCTCTTTTTCTATTTCATTTTTTGTTACGACTATGCAGACTATTGTGGCATTAACTGATTTGAGATACATAATTGGGAATAGAATAATATTCTACATGGTTTTAAAAGCGACTTTTGTATTTTGTTATTATCAGAGCATCGTTAGGAGAGTGAAAAATGAGTGAAAAACAAAAACCTAACGATTTGTTCGATGCTCCAAATATGCTGTTGTGGCTTTCGCGCCTCTGAGGTATATGTTGAAACGTAGATGGACTTTGACGCGAGGCTGACGTTTTAAATCCAATAGCAGATTTTTCCATAAAATTTTAGAGAAAGCTCAATGTACTATTAGTTAGGGCTGGCTGTGAATAAAAAAAGCCTCTTAGCGGCAGCTTTCGTTTTAATGCTTCTTTTTCCAGTGTTAGCTGGAATGCAGTTCGTTAATTTGGCAGCAGCAAACCCTGACCTGTCAAACCCGATTTTGGCTATGCCTGAAGAGTACATTAATTACACTATTACTCGTGTCAATGGGACTTTGTGGGCGAAAATTGACGGAACATACCCGATATACCTGCTGCATGAAACGGATGACGCGGCGCATTGTGTGCCTCTGGACGAATTACCAATGGTTTATCCTACTCCTCCTAACACAACCAACATTCATTTGAAATTGAACGAAACAGAGCTTGACTGGAGCAGCTACCCCTACGGCACCCACCATACAGCCATCGGCGACTGGTCCATGATTTACTGCGTGATAAACCCTGTTTCAGACTATTTTGTGCTCAAAATTCACTATGAACATCCAGTTCAGGTAATAAACGGGAGCTACGTGTTCCTGTACGACCTCAACATACGCGAATACCTCTCAGATTGGAGTCCTAACTCAACAGCTTACTTTACTATACGCATGGAAACAACCGCTTCAAACCTGCAAGCGTTCACCACAGAAACAGACAGCGTATGGAACCCAATAAACTACACAATCAGCCAAGAGGGCGCAACTGAAGTAATAGCCATCCAAATCTACTCTGAACGGTCTAAACCGCTGCTAGGTGATTTGGCAATTACGTTTTCTGGCGCTGAAACCGAAACTACGTCGGTTCCGTCATGGATTATCCTACCCATACTCCTAGTTGCGGTTTTGCTGGCAATCATAATCTATAGAAGGAGGCAGCGGCAAAAAGCCAGCCCTCATTTGTAGAACTGAAATAGAAAAGTGCAGTTATGCTATAATTGAATGATGAGCGAAAAGGCTCCTTTTTTGCCCTTTGTGCTTTCGAGTTAAGTAGAAGCTAATTTTATCGTGTTTGTTTTTTCACTGGCCATCCTGTTGAGGGTTTTCTGTAGTGGGCAATTTCATGTTCAAACAGTGGCACTTTCTTCATCTGTGCTTTCTCCCCACGCATGGGTAGAACTGCTACAATTTAAAACATTTTCGCCACAGAAACTGTAAACTATATAGTCAAATGCGCGTTTAATAGCTTGCAGCGTCAAGGATGGAAACGCGTGGTTCGCGAGGAAAAACCGAGAATTGCCTATTGGCTGGACAACAACCTTTACTTGAACATCACCAATCAATGTTCGAACGACTGCTGGTTCTGCTTCCGCAACTTCAAGCAGGGCGTTGGCGGTTTCAACCTGAAACTGGAAAGGGAGCCGACAACAGCCGAAGTGAAAGCTGAGTTGGAAGCCGCTTTGGCGTTGAGGCGTTGGGGTGAGGTGGTTTTCTGCGGTTTTGGTGAGCCGACTGCGCGGTTGGATGTTTTGGTGGAGGTTGCGCGGTGGATACGGAAGCGCTGTGGCGGTTCAGTTCCGATTCGGGTTGACACGAACGGTCACGGTTACGTGCTGAACAAGGGCAGGGACGTTGCGCAGGAGTTGCGGACTGCTGGCGTCAGCAAAGTCAGCGTGAGCTTGAACGGTCATGATGAGGCGAGTTACGCGGAGAATTGCAGACCCATGCTTGGTGGGGGTTTCGCGGCGGTGCTGGAATTCGTCAAGAAGGCGGTGGATGCGGGGTTGGATGTGGAGGTTTCGGCGGTGAGAATGCCTGAAATTGACGTGGAAAAAGTTGGGGCGGTTGCCGAGTCGCTGGGTGTGCCGTTAAGGATTAGAGATTACATCCCTTGCTTCTGGTGAACTGACGCGCGATTTTTGACTATAGCCCCCCTTTATATAGTTCTGAAGGCGGCTATCTGCTCGAAGCAAAAGCATAAAAGGGCACTAACGAAATTTACCAGTGGCAATACATAGAGTATTAGAATTTTCATTAACAATAATTATTGATAGATCACTGGCACTCATCATAACAACTGCAAAAGGTTTCAAACACTTTACGTGTAAAAGAAGATAGTTCATTGAATCTTAAACCAACATCAACCACTTTATTATTAATGAAGACTTTTCCAGAGTTGTCAATTATGAAATCGTGATGGGCAATTTTGTTTCTTAATATCTGGTCTTCTTCTCGACTGAGAATCCCAAAATTATGCTCTTTTAGGAATTTTAATTTTGTATAAACATCAACAATTCCGATGTCTTTAAGCCCATGCACATACTTTTGACGGAGTACATTAAAGAGGTCATGTCCATTCTCAATTAACAAATAACAAAATGCGTCTAAGCATAACACATAATTAACTTCGTATTCCCAGAGAAAAGCCAACATTCCAGCAACAGCAATTTCCCTTGCATTATTACTTTCACGAATTATGCGGAGTGTTGCCAAAATATCAAACGTATGTTCTGGTTCTGTGTCAAATGCATCCAGTATCACATGCTTCGCAGAATCTCCAAACTCGGAGCACTTAAGAAAAATCGAAAGTTGTGTCTTAGTTTCGGATTTGAATTGTTCCCAATCTTGTTCCAACATTAACCCTTCACTATTCTGGTTAGCTCTTTCATTTCAACTATAATAGTTTAGGTAACTTATACGGTATGCAAATTTACTTTTTCTTAGCTTCATTCAAAAGTCTGCTGTAAATGTTGCTACTCCTTCTGGAACATACAGTGTGTAGTCAGGGTCTTCATCCGAATAATCTGGGTATCTATTAACAAAGATGTCGTAAGATTGTCCGCCAACAAGCATGACACTATATCCACCATTCACAATTGGAGAACTAGCCTTTATTGCATCATCATCATAGAACTTAGCAAGTTGTAAGAAATAAATTGTACCACTTTGTGGATTCTGCAAAGTGCCTGTCACTCTAACTTGATTGCCTATTCCAGCACCAGTAGGATTGATTATGCTTGGCAAATTGAAAACTACACTGATTAATATCCCCAATACTAAACCAATAACTAAACCAATTGATGCACCTGCAATAACTTTTCCATTCATCTAAACCATTCTCACCTCTTGTTTAGCCTATTTCTACGCTATGCAGATTTAAGACTTATTCTGATTAGTTCTTTTCAGTTCAGTACAATGCTTTCGCATCACAGGCAAGCATCCCAATTTTTGTTTGTGAGCAAAATTTAAAGTGTACACCCGCGTTATCCCTTAGGCATGAAACGGCAACCATCGCCTGAAGTATTTCTCTCTAAGAAACTTGCCGACTTTTTGAAAGCGCTCAAACCTGACCATAAGTTCATCAAATGGATTAACAATATGGCAGATGTTCTCAAAGAAAACAAGCTTGCAGGTGAACTCATACCTAAAAAGCAAATCCCTAAAGAGTATGTTGATCAGTATAATGCGACTCATCTATACCGTTATCAACATCCAGAAGGTTATTGTTCTTGTTGCATAATTTTTGACAAATGCCCACATATATTGGATATAATGTCGCATCCTGAATATGATAAGAAATTTGGGTATAAAACAACTTAACGAATTTTTTCGCTTGTTTTTATTAATGCTTCTAATTTTGGACCACTCACGCCAGTATAGATAATTTTCTTTGCGTTGAACGCTATTTTTCCAGAAGCTTCCAGATAATCTAACACCCGCTTAAACGTTTGATATTGCACCTTTCGTGGCAGACTTTTCCAGAGTTCCATTCGGGTAGGATAATCTTCAGCATCCAGAATGGTCTTCTCGATCATTAGAATGGTGTCTAGTTGTGGTTCATGAAGAACTCTGTTCGCCATTATTTTGCCTCCGTTTACTAACTAATAGAGCATCCATTATATAAACTTATACATTTTCCACATTCAGCATATTGCGAAAACTTACGGTGGGATTAGGACCAGTAGTGGCGAATGGTTTTTGTCTGTCCTTCACTCTATAGTAGCTATTAGTGAACCACAGTGCCGTTAATTTCACGGTTTGACCCTTGGCGTTCCAGCATGTGCACTTGTCCGCCTAAATTGACTTTTAACCCTTACACTGGATGCGATTACGCGTGCGTTTACTGTTACGCCTCTAGCTATATTCCCCGCTTCTCAAGTTGCAGACCGAAGAGCGATTTGCTCCAGCGTTTGCAGCGGGAAGCCGCCAAGCTGAAAGGTGAAATCGTGTCCATAGCTAACTCTTCGGACCCGTACCCGCGCATGGAGGCGGAAGCGGGCTTAACGCGGAAATGCCTCGCAATCCTATCGCAGCACAACTGCAGAATTCAGATAATCACGAAATCCGCACTCGTCACACGCGACACTGACCTCTTGGGAAAAGCGCCCTGTACCGTCGCCTTAACCATCACCACAGACGACGAGGACAAAGCGAAACTGCTTGAGCCGCACGCTCCTTCACCCGCCGAACGCCTGAAAACCGTTGAAACGCTGACAGGAAAAGGCATTCCAGTGTCCGTGCGCGTAGACCCCATAATCCCCTTCGTAAACGACAACCCTGAACGGCTGATTGCCACTCTCGCAAGCATAGGCGTCAAGCACGTGACAACCTCCACGTACAAGGCAAAACCTGACAACTGGCGCCGCCTCGCAACAGCCATACCACAAGTCGCAGAAAAATTAAAACCATTATATTTTGAACAAGGCGAAAAAACAGGCGGCTACACGCTCCTGCCAACTGATTTAAGGCTCAAGCTCATGAAAAGCATCCGCCGCTTAGCCATGGAAAACGGGATGAAATTCGGCGTCTGCAGAGAAGGCTTGGCTGAGTTGAACACGGCAGCGTGTGACGGCTCATGGTTGCTCTTCGCTAAATCGAGGTGACCGCTTGCCTATGCAAACTCGAGTCATAATGCTGGTGGACTTTGACTATTTCTTTGCCCAATGCGAAGAACTGCGAAACCCAGCGCTCAAGGACAAACCCGTTGTCGTAGGCGTTTATTCGGGGCGCACCGAAGACAGCGGAGCCGTAAGCACCGCCAACTACGTCGCCAGAAAATTCGGCGTCAAATCTGGAATCCCCCTGTACTTGGCGAAGAAGCGGCTGGAAGGCACTGAAGCAGTCTTTCTGCCTGTTGACGACGAGTTTTATGAGCAAATCTCCGACAAAATAATGCACGCGCTCAGGGGTTATGCTGACCGTTTCGAGCAGGTAGGAATAGACGAGGCTTACTTAGACGTCACGCAAAAGACCCAAGGAAGTTTTGAGGTGGCAAAAGCTTTAGCCCAGAAAATAAAAAACGATGTAAAAAACCAACTGAATATCACTTTCTCCGTGGGCGTCGGCCCAAACAAGCTTGTCGCCAAAATCGCCGCTGACAGCCAGAAACCAGACGGCTTAACAATAGTCAAGCCAGAAGAAGTTGAGCGCTTCCTGTCTCCGTTGCCCGTTGACCGACTTATAGGCGTGGGGCGAAAGATATCCGCGAAAATGAGCGAGTTGGGCATAAAGACGATTGGTGACTTGGCAAGGTATGACGTGCAAAGGCTTGTGGAAATTTTCGGGAAAAACCTCGGCGTCTACTTTCACAACGCGGCAAACGGCGTAGACAACGAGCCTGTTCAGGAAGCAGGCGAGGCAGAATCCATCAGCAGAATCTCCACTTTGAAAGAAAACACGCGCGACTTGGCGCTGATACTGGAAAAAGTCGGTCAATTAATCGAAGACATTCACAAGGAGGTTGTGCAGAGACGCATTAGCTTCAAGCAGGTTGGAATAATCGCCATCATAACTGACCTCAGCGTTCGAAGCCGATCGCAAACGTTGGAAACAGCCACAAACGACATAGATGCCCTTAGAAAAACTGTTCGAGAGCTTTTCGAAAAATTCCTCGACGAATCAGAACTGGAAATCCGCAGGGTCGGCGTGAAAATCTCCCACTTCGTCAAAGAAGAAACAAAACAAAAGCAATTGACAAGCTTTTTCCAGAACATTTAGGCAAGCTGCGAAAGCGCACAGTCTATATAGCAAATACCTCTTAATTTTCCTTATTTTTTGTTTTAAATCTACTTTTCAAGCCTTTTTTGTTCTTGCGTTCTACAAGTCGCTCAAAATGTTTATTAAGTCTCAATACGCGTATATAGGTGGAAAAGAGAGGATGAAAGTGAGCCGCAACCCGAAAACAAAACTTAATGCACAAACTGCTGTTCCTCTTCAAGTAATATCTGGAAACTCCACGGAAGAATGCATCGTCACGGCGGCAGACGGCCACAATTCAGGCAATTCTCTGGAAAAAAGAAAAAAAGAAGCTAAAAAAACCCTCTATCTAAAAAGAGTATAACAAAGCGCAAATTCCCAAACACGCCTTCAAGCTTGAAATCATTTTTATACTAGATTCCCCTCACCACATTTAATTTCAGATTGCGAGGTTAAGTAATGCAGTTTACTGAAGCCAAACTCGGAAGGGTTTTCGTACTAAGATTGCACGATGGCGACCGCCTTCCCGAAGTTCTCGAAGCTTTCGCAACTGAAAAGAACGTTTCCACGGCGCTTTGTTTCTTTTTAGGCGGCGCAAAGGAAAAGAGCCGCGTCGTTGTCGGTCCCAAAGACGGCTACGCCTCTCCGCCAGAGCCCATGGTTACGCTCCTCGATGGGGTACATGAAGCCTGTGGTGTGGGAACAATTTTTGCAGATGAAGAGGGAAAACCGAAGTTGCACATGCACGCAAGTTTTGGAAGGAAGCAAAATACTGTTACTGGGTGCGTGCGCATGGGCGTGGATGTCTGGCAAATAGGCGAAGTAGTAGTTATAGAACTGGCTGAGGCGCAGGCGCGAAGGGTAATTGACAAGAAAACAAATTTTGAGTTTCTAGAAGTCCAAAGCTAACCTACGAAAGTCAGGATTATGATTCTGCGCGGGTTAGTGCCAAAAGCGGGAAGCGAACCCTCCGCGATTAGGTCTTCTACAGTAGCGTTGGCGGATAGCGGGGCGAACTTGCCAGAATCATAAAACATCTGGTACACTTCCATCAAGCTTAGCGTCGTATTGAAGTAGGGCACGTCGCCGCCGAACTCGTAGGTGAAAACGTACTTCACGTTACGCTCCTCGCATAAAGCAGTAAACTCGTCTATGTTAAAGTTAGGCGTGTACGTGTCAACAGGCAACTCTGGATACTGCCAAACCTGATTATGCTTGGTGCCGTCAGCGTACAAGTAAAACTTCACCATATCTTGGCTGAAAAGGTTGAAGGGGCATACAACCATTATCGATTCATTCTCACTCAGACGACTAGCCGCGTAGTTAGTTGCCGCTTCGATGGGAACCTGAATTTGATCTTTTGAAACCCAGTAGTAAGCGTCACTAACGCTGTAGAAAGCCGCAACCGTTATGAAAATTGTGAAAAGTCCCGCAGCGATTTTGACAGCGCGTTTCCTGTTTAGGCTTATCTGCCCCGACCGCAAAGTTTTTTCTGCTTTGGCGTAAGCGAACACGATGAGGCTCGCGGCGGAAATCGCCAAGATAGGAAATAGCGGCATTACGTATCGCCAGTGTTTATTCGCGATTAACGTAAAGAAAACGAAAACTGTGAAGAACCATGTTAAGAGAAACTTGTCTTCCGTTTTTCTCCTCCATGCGAATAGACCCAAGCCGAGCAAGCTCACGATGTATAGGAGAAGCGAAATTGGGTGGACGTTGCTGTATGGCCAAGTCATCTCTATAAAATAAAATATGGGAAGTGGGAATCGAGTGCTGTACAGTGACTTCTCCGGGTTGCCTATACTTAGCGCGTATATCCACTGATCCAACATTCCTGAAGCGTAGATTTGATAGGAGATAAAAATCCACGGGATTACTACCAACGCGACAGCCACTATCAAAAGGGGCATCTTTGAAAGTTTTGCCTTAAGATAATCTCGACTTAAGATGAATATACTTGCTATCATGATTATGCCTGCAACCAGCATTTGATATTTAACCAGAACACCTATTCCCAAAGTTAAGCCGCTCAAGATTAAGTCTCTATTTCGATGCGTGCGTATCCAGTTGAAAAAAAAGAACATTGTAACTGTAAAGAAGAACATAAGCATGGTTTCTATCATTGCCACTCGCGAAAGCCAAAAAAATCCAGGCATCACCCCGAGTAGGACGCTTGAAATCAGTGCGATTTTTGGCCCATACATACTATTAGCCGTTTCAAACACTACCCAGAGTGAAAGAAGCGCAAATATTACTGACACTAATCTACTAGTGAATACACTGATGCCGCCGATGCTGAAGAAGCCAGCGGTTATTATGTCGAACATTGGCGGATAAAACGCGTTAAACGCAAAGTATTCTTGGTAGCGTCCGCGTAAAAGAAGCAATCCGCCGTTCAGATGTGTGATTTCGTCCCATTGAATTGCCATGAACGATAAATCCAGCAACATGAAAAACGCGAAGACTACTGCAAAAACCAAAAAAGCTAACCGCCACTTGTTAACTCCGCTTTTCAACCATGCTGAAAGAGAGGTCAGGTTTATTTTACTCATCTTAGTCCTCGGCTGGCTTGTTGTGGGCTATTTTCAGAGTCCAGTAATATTAAAAACCCTATAAAGCCATCTAAAAAACTTGTGGTCCATCAGCCTGAATATAAATGGTTACAGATGCTTCAACTGGTTGAATGTAAAATATCACCGTTACTGTGGTTATGAGAAGTAGTGTTAACACTGCTACACATAGCGTCTTTGACATCTCGCTTTCCCATTTTTTTAGTATATATGTAAAGTAAATTTAAAATTTTTAAAACATTTCTCTATTGAAAATATTGCCCCTTAACATTAGCGGCAATGCTGGCTTATTCAAGTTTGTGTGTGTATTAAATCTTAATTCCAAACCAACACCATCGCTTAATTGAGTAGGGCATTAAAAATTAATTAGCAAGTTAAGCGCTAGCAAAGTTCGGTGTGAAATCGTGAACGGAAAAGCCGTAGTACTAATGGGTTCAGAAAAGGATTTGGAGTTTTGCCGTGAAATAGCAAAGTATCTGAAAGCTTTAGGAGTAGAATACGAGTTCCGCGTTGCTTCCGCACATAAAACTCCCGAACAAGTACTCAAAATCCTAAAAGAATTCGAAAAAGAGAAAATCGTTTACGTAACAGTGGCGGGGCGATCTAACGCCCTAAGCGCTTTCGTCGACGCCAACACGTCGAAGCCTGTTATCGCTTGTCCGCCTTACTCGGAAAAGTTCGGTGGAGCAGACATTTACTCATCGCTTAGAGTGCCAAGCGGCATAGGCTCTCTCGTGACGGTTGAGCCTGAAGGCGCCGCCATTGCTGCAGCGAAAATTATAGCGTTAGAAGACCAGGAACTGGAGAAACGCGTGAAAGACTACCAATCCGCAAAGAAAAAAGAACTTGAAAAAGCTAATTACGCAGTGAAAAAACTGAAATAACAAGCGCCAAAATGAGAGAAGGTCTTGGCTGAAAAAGCGATATAAGCTTATGTGGAATATTCTGTTAAGAATTGAAGTGTAAAGCATGGGCAGCGTAAAAGACTTAGAAGTAATCCAGAAGCCAACACGAGACGTTATGGGAATTGGCAGATTCCACTTCTCAGACCGCTACTCAGTTTTTGACTGGGGCGAAATGCCCGACCACATAGACGGCAAAGGCGAAGCCCTGTGCCTCATGGGCGCCTACTGTTTCGAGTGGTTAGAGGATAAAGGCGTCGAAACACACTATAGAGGCTTAGTTGACAAAAACGGCAAAGTCGTCACTTTCGAAGAAATCGACGCGCCAACCAGCATTATGGAAGTTAACCTAGTTAACGTCTACAAGCCAGAAACGCGCGTATCTCACGGCAAAGTCGCGTATGACTACAGCCTTTTCACTCCGAACCTGGAAAACTTCTTAATCCCTCTCGAAATAATATACAGAAATGGGTTGCCTGAAGGCTCCTCCGTGTTTAAGCGTCTTGAGCAGGGAAAAGTGACCATAAAAGATTTGGGACTAGATCACCACCCGCGACCAGGAGAGCGCTTCGCGAAGCCCATCTTTGATGTCAGCACCAAACTCGAGGAGACTGACCGTTACGTAACATGGGAAGAAGCCAAAAAAATCGCAGGACTCACCCAGCCAGAAGTAGTCGCGGTAAAGGCGGTTCTCTCAAAAGTGAACGACGCAATAAGCCGCATCGCTTCCCATGCTGGACTGGAAAATGAAGACGGAAAAATCGAATTGGCTTTTAACAATGAAAGGCGTCTCATGGTCGTTGACGTTGTCGGGACGCTGGACGAGTGCAGGTTCACCTACGACGGCGTGCACGTAAGCAAAGAAATCGCTAGGCAATTCTACAAGAAAACAGACTGGTACAAGGATGTGGAAGAAGCAAAAAGAACCGCTGAAACCCAAGGCGTGAAAGACTGGAAAGCACTGTGCAAGTCACAGCCTCCGAAACTTGACGCGCAATTGAAGACTATTATTAGTGAAATGTACATGGCAGCAGCCAACGAAATTATTGAAAGAAAAATGTTTGACGTTTCAAGTCTCGCAGACATAGTCAAGAAATATAAAACCTATTCTAAACTTAACTAGAGGGTATCCTACAACTCTTCTCAATAATCCAAATTTCAGATGACGCAAACTGCTTGTAATAAAATAGGGGATGAATGGCTACTGCTATGTTACTAGTTCTTGCAGTTGCTTTGTTTTAAATGCTCGTTTAATCTCTAGGGCTATGCGGTCGCCTGTGCTCAGCCGCTTCTTGTATTTTGCGTTTGCGTATTGTGAGCCTAATCCCATGTGCACGTTCGTTCCGCCACCATGCCTTAATGCAACATCCTGCGTGACTGGAATGTGCATGTACGGGTCTTTCTCTCCGTGAATATCATACAAGCCATAGTCTACTGCCTTCTTCGCTTCTGCACCAGCAGTAAAGTCCAGCTTAACTGCAGGCTTCAGCTCATACTTGGAAACGCGGTCCCATGTTATCAGCGTTTGCAAGCACCATGCGCCGATTATTCCTGGACTTGCATATTCTTTGCATGCAAGCAAGAAGCGGTCTGCGTAACGATGCAAATCTTTCAGCAACGATTCTCTGAGGCTTAGTATGGCGTGCGCCGTAACCTCGAACGAAGGAACCCGCTTTATCTTCTCTTGAACATCTGTAGGCAAGCGTTTAACGCCGTCAAGAATGGTTTCTCTACGTTCGTCAATAGACAAGAACTGGTTAGCCAAGCAAATCCTCGCTTCTTCTAAGCTAACATTGTATAGTTTTGTAAACCACTTTTCAGTATCACCCCAATCGCTCTTCGCATCCAAAGGCGAGAAGAAGAAGTTAAAGTTCGCATGCGGACCGAGCACAATCTGCTCCACACGACCGTTCTCTAGCGCTTCCTTGCTCAGGTTTCCAGCCTTAACTTCACGCGCAACTTTCTCTTCCAAATCATGCGAATCTGCCGCGAAGATAAACTCTCTTTCAAAAGCTCTATGTGCGTGTTCCGCCTTCAAAATCATCGGCTCGTCAATCGGCTCTTTAAAGCGTATCCCATCCTTGTGAACCTCGTAATTGTAAGAGTTAGGCGTCGGAATACCAGCCTTCTCAGCAAACCAGTAATAGTCCTTCTCAATTTCGCCTCGGTTCTCTATTTTCAGCAAATTCCTAGAGCCAAGTATCGGAACCGCATAATCATTCTCGATAACGCTGCAGTACTCGTCTCCGCCGACATAAACCGCAAAAGCTCTATTCGTAATCTGCAAGCACTCCAAATCAACAAGTTCATCAACATACTTCACAATATCTGAGTATTTGTCAAGAATAAGTATGACGCTTTTCCAGTCGCCGCTCTTCTTGATGTCTTTAGGGTCATTTACGACGCGGACATCTCTCTTCACCAAGCTCGGCAAATCCTCTACAACTTCGTCGGGTTTGCCAACCATTGGATTTTGAAGGTAAATTCGCGCTCTGCTAGGCGTGGTGTAGATTATGCTTCTCACGCCGTAGTTGCGTTGTCCCTGCCACGCATCCAAAGCTGAATGCGAACCCAAATTTAATCCAATAGGTTCCTTGTATTTTCTGACTATTTCTTGCATCTCTTCTCTGTTGATAACCATATCATTCACCA
>Ga0315555_1002715_pt1 | contig 12350 bp, 9 predicted proteins | sample SalMarSW160380MG_FD_202113 | JGI IMG/M metagenome (GOLD analysis project Ga0315555, IMG submission 202113) | Salt marsh sediment microbial communities from the Plum Island Ecosystem LTER, Massachusetts, United States - Salt Marsh Sediment SW1603-80 ...
CGGGGGGAGTTTCGGTTGTTTCGGTTGCCTCCACCGCGGCATCTACCTGGGCTTCGTTCTCGTGTCCGCCGTTCCCGTTGTCGTCCGCGCCGTGTCTTCCGTTTCCGTTCCCATTCCCGGAGTCCCAGCCACCGAGCAGCCGGTGGATCCGGGTGAGGGTCTCCTGCCATTGTTCTCCAGCGAGCGAGACCCTTCCGAGGTCCTCGCCGCGGTCGGCGCTGACGATCACGAGATCCGAACGCTTGAGGGACAGTTCCTGGGGATTCAGGTAGACGCCTTTCCGGCGTCCCTTGAACTCTATTTCCACGAGGGACATCGAAGTCTCCAAAATCGGTCCGGCGGTCGCCCGCCGGTTATCTTAAACCGTGGCGGAAGACGCTTTTTCAAACAGCGTCCGCCACAGACGAAGGAAGAGGTGGTGCGCAATCAGCGCCGGCTGCACATTCCTCATCAGGTCAAGCCGTGCGTTGTCCACCTCCTCGATGGCAGCGGCCAAATCACGTCCCTGGGTGAACGAGGCGAATTTGACCAGCGCCGGGTCCTTGCCGAGCTCCGCGTACCGATCCGGAGCGGCACCGTACCTTTGCACATCCCGCAGCCATTTCGAGAGCAGAATGAGCATCTGCGCAAACTCCCCGGCGGGGGCCTGCGCCCAGTTTTCCGTGAGCACATCCAAGGCGCCGGGATCCCCGCGAACCAACTCCCGCAGCAGACCGACCGCCTTGGCCATCTCTCCCGCCGGATCTTCGCGCGCCCAGCGGACCGCTTCGCGCCAGGAACCGTCCGCCAAACGTGCGCAGGCGAGAGCCTTTTCCGCGTCCACCTCCAGACGTTCGTGGAGCTCCTGGATCAGGATATTCTCGGAGAGCGGGGGAAAACGCACAATCTGGCAGCGCGAAACGATCGTTGCCAGCAGGCGGGACTCCCGGGAGGACGTGAGGATGAACATCACGTTGTCCGGGGGCTCCTCCAGCAGCTTAAGAAAAGCATTCGCCGCCTCGGTGCGCAAACGGTCCGCCTGGCTGATAACGACAACCCGCCAGCCGCCGGAGAAGGAAGTTAAGCGAAATTCCTGGCGAAGCGCACGGATATGTTCGATCAGGATCTCCTGACTGCCCGGCAGTTCCAGCGGAACGTAGGGATCGCCCGCTTTTGCCGCGAGCAGGCTGTCGATCTGGCGCTGCTGGACATCCGAATAGCTTTCGGACGGTCCTTCCTCCTCTCCGGATTCTCTGGGACGCGGGAGAGGGAAGATGATGCGGAGTGCGGGACTGGCGAGTTTCACGGTCTGGGTGCACGCATCGCAGCTTCCACAGGGCACCGTGGAGGGTTCCACCCCTCGCCTGCGATGATCCGAGATGCAGAGCAGTGCACGGGCCAGTCCCAGGGCAGCGGTTTCTTTTCCGGAGCCTTCCGGCCCGAGAAAAAGATAGGCGTGGGGAAGACGTTCCTGACGGACGGCGCGCCTCAGCACGTCGCGGATCCGATCCTGCCCGACGAGTTCCGGAAACGTTACATCGATCTTTTCGTTCGTCGCTTTCATCCGCTTAACCATTCGAGAGGATTTTGCTTTACCCGCTTGTGCCATACCTGGAAATGAAGGCTGGTGTCGCCGGTGCTGTTGGTCGCCGCCACGGTTCCGAGCACCCGCCCCGCTTCCACAGTTTCACCTTCTCCGATCCAGACCTCTCCCATGTGCGCGTACACGGTGTAATAGCCGTCACCGTGCTCGATCAGGATCGTGGTGCCGAAACCCCTGAGGAAAGTGATCCGCTTGCAGGTGCCGCCTTGTACGGCGATCACCTCCTCGCCGGCCGTGGCGCGGATGTCGACCCCCGGATTTTCCGTGAGCGTACCCGTCACCTTGTTTTTGTGCAACCCGAACAGGCTGATGATCCTGCCATGGACAGGCCAGGGGAGTTTGCCCTTTGCCTTCGAAAAGGTCGCGAACGATCGCACATTCTTGATCACCGCTTCCCCTTGCCGGGGACCGACGCTGATCTCCTGCACATCATCCGAGAGACGCCGGGATTCCAGGGAGGAAATCCAATCCTCGACTTGTTTTAGCGCGGTCTCACGGTCATGAATCAACTCTTCGACCGCTTTCCGGCTGCGCTGTGCGCTCGCCAACAGCCCCTGAAGATCGCGACGGTTCTGCTGGATCCGGGTTCGCTCCTGCCTGGTTTCGCGGACCAGTCTGTCCACCCTGTCGAGCGATTCCTGCTTTCGTCTGCGAGAAACCTGGAGGTCGTTCAGTGTCTGCTTAAGTTCATCCTCTACAGCTATTTGGCGATTGCGCGCGTCGCGCAGTTCGCCCAGGTTCTTCGCATCACGCTCGGCCAGTTTCTCGACGTAAATCTTCCTCCGAATCAGGTCGCCGGGGTTTTCCGCGGCTGAGAGAAAGCGCAGCGTGCGGCGGCTTCCCTGGACGTAAAGGTAGACCGCACGCGCAGCGACGAGATCCTCGAGCTCCTTGACCTCGGCACGGCTCGTCACCAACCGTTCCCGCACGCCCTGCAGCTTATCATTCGCTTCCCCGATGCGGGTGTCGAAATGAACGACCGCCCGCTGCTCCTTGCGCCGCTGCTGCCCCAGTTCGCGAATCAACTGCTGGCGCGTGGAAATTTGCTGATCCGTGGCGGAAATCCGGGCTCCCAGGTCCTGCTCGCTGCGGGTGTAGTGGCGAAGGACTGTTGCCAGACTGTCTAGCTCACCGCGCAACCGGTCCAGCCGGTCCCGCGGATTGTCGAGTGCGCGCGCCATTCCCGCCGATGCGAGCAGCGCAAAAATGACCAGGTAACAGCGAGTGGACAAGGCCAAACCCTTGCAAAACCAAACTTTTCCAAGGTAGTTCCGGACAGCGAGCGCGTCAAGCCTGTCCACCCTTATCTTAATGAATCCGGGGCTCAGATTCGCCGAAAGCGGGATGTCATGAAAGCTTGGGGATTCGATAAACGGTTCATACCCCGGATGTTCATCCTTCCGGCCTTGACACTTGCTCTGTGCGCATTTCCAGCGAACGCGCAGCCGAAGAATCCCAACAACGATGCCATTCACGCCTTGGAGCGGCTGTCAAAATCGAGCGCCGCCGCAACTTTCCTTCAAGCCCCTGTGGACACCGCTGATACCTGGGACTCTCTCCATCTTTCCATCCGGCTTACGATCCCGGCCCTGCCGGCGGACAGCGCTGCTATGGACGTCTTCCAGACCGTCCGTTCGCTGGCCACCCAACAGCAGTACGCTTTCAATCTGGGACCGGCCTCCGTGCAGTCGCTGGAGATCGACGGCAGCGAAGCCTCATGGTCCCGGCAGGAGGACGAGATCGTCGCGGTGCTGCCTGCGCAGGCGAACGTGGGAGACACGGTCCATGTCCGCACGGTTTATCGCGTTCCGGTCCGGTCCAATAACTACGCGGGCGGCCTGGTGTACGATCTCCCTTCGGATGTGCTGTACACGCACGGGGAGCCCTACACGACCCGCTGGTGGGTTTCCTGCCGGGATTTCCCTGGTGACAAGGTGACGAGCGACGTTACGACGGAGTTGCCGCAGGCGTACCGCGTGCTTTCGAACGGGTCACTGGAACTGGATTCACTGGAAACGGACGGCTTGCGGATTACCCGTTGGGAAAGCCGCGATCCGATCTCCACCTACCTGATCAGCTTCGCGGCCCATCCCTACACGGTGATCGACGGGGGCACCGCCGGGCAGAACGGCGCTGAGATCCACTACTGGGTCTATCCGGATAAGCAGCAGAAACAGGAGTTCGATTTCTCACGGACGCCTGAAATGATTGGGGTGTTTGAGACCCTCTTCGGTCCGTATCCCTTCAACAAGTACGATCAGGCGGTGGCGCCGATCTTCAACGGGGGCGGCGCGATGGAAAACCAGACCGCGACCACGTTCGGGGACGGGCTGGTGGGGGATGGCACCCGGCGGTACGAAACCGTGGTCGCACACGAGCTGGCGCATCAGTGGTGGGGAGATCACGTCAGCCCGAAGACGTTCGCAAGCATCTGGCTTAACGAAGGTTTTGCGTCCTACGGGGAAGTGCTCTGGGCGGAACATCTCGGTCCCGATACGATGGCGTCGGTGCTCGCCGCGCAGCAACATAGTTATTTCCGGGAAGACGGAAGCGGGATCCGCGTCCCCTTGCATGACCCTCCGGTGAAGGATCTGTTCAGCTCGACCGTTTACGACAAGGGATCCCACGTGCTGCATATGCTGCGCTATCTGGTAGGGGATTCCCTCTTTTTCGAAGGATTCCGCACCTACGGCGAAACCTACGCGTACGGCAACGCTGAAACAGCGGATTTCCAGAGTGTGATGGAAACCGTTTCCGGAAGGGATTTGTCGGACTTTTTCAACCAATGGGTGTACGGCGTCGGCTATCCGATTTACGCGTTCAGCAGGTTTGAAGTGACGGAGAGTGGTCCGGGGTGGACCGCCAGCGTGCAGCTCAACCAGACGCAGAGCCAGGCACCGCTGTTCACGATTCCCCTGCCGTTGGAATTTTCTGGTGTCGCCGGGGATACGCTGGTTCGCGTTCCGGTCGCGGCGACCGCCGAACAGGTACTCAGTGTCTCTGGGCTGCGGTTCCCGCCAAACCACGTAGAATTCGACCCGGAGGGATGGATTCTTGCGAGGTACAACCTTTCCTCGATCGGTGGTCCCGCCACGGTATCGACCTTTCAACTCAGTCCGGCGTGGCCGAACCCCTTCAACCGCGATCTCCATTTCGACCTTGTGCTGCACCGTCCTTCGCACCTGACTATAGACGTGTGCAATATCCTGGGACAAAACGTTGCAGTGATTGCGGATGGAGGATATCAACCGGGATTGCACGGATGGATCTGGAGAGCCTCTCCGGAGCAATCATCGGGAGTATATCTTCTTCGAATTCAAGCGGAAGACCAGCGGGCTTTCCGCAAGGTTACCCTTCTCCGATGAGGAACGGGTTACTTCGCAACGCGCTCCATGTAAACCGCGAAGTCCGCCTAGAACATGAAAGACGGGAGATGAGATGAACCGACGTTTGCTCTCAATTTCGATGAGTCTCTGGATGCTTGGCGGACTTCTTGCGTCGCCCAGCGTAGCGCAGCCACCAGACGAACCCTATCCGCACCTGGCGCGCAGACTTGAAGCTGCCAAGGGCGGGCGACTGGAAGCCTCCGGGATTCGCTTTCGCTCCCAGCAGGCTGTGTTTGTACACAGTTGGGATCAGGGTTATCTCGAGCTGGAACTCCGTCCGCACCTGTCCACGGAGGATTTCGACGCAAAGGTCACCATTCACGGACTCGCCGGGTCGTCGGGAACGTTAGACACTCTCGATTTCAACCTTGACGCCAGCGCCACGATTGATAGCGTCGTCGTCAACGGGGTCGTACGCAATTGGACGCGGGCAACCGATCCCGTTCTCGGAGACCAAAGCCTGGTCAATGTGGATGTTGCAGACATGGGTATCGCGTCCTTCGAATCCTTTGTGCTTACCGTTGCGTATACCGGCGTCATGAATAGCGGAAGCGGGGGACTGCTGCTGGCCGAGCCGCCGTTTTCCAGTTCAAAGCAGGATGCAGTACTGTATTCGATGGCCGAACCCTACGATGGACGGAGGTGGCTGGCCTGCTACGACTTGCCCGGCGACAAGTTCGACAGCACGCAGGTGACCGTGATCCTTCCTTCAAACCGCGAGGTGCTCTCCAACGGCTACCTCGAGGCGGATTCCGTCTGGTTCGATGGCCAGGATTCACTGCGGGCGACCACCTGGTTCAATCCCGATCCGATCGCCTCCTACTTGATCAATATCGCTGCGGCGGACTATGAGGCCTTCGACGCGGGAACGGCGGGGGCGAACAACACGCCTGTCTCCTTCTGGGTGTATCCCGGGACACACTACGATTTTCTGATGCATGAAATCTATTCGTCGGACAAGGTGATTTATGATTTCGGCCGGACGGGGATGATGATCGAGATGATGGAGCACTTCTTCGTCCCTTATCCCTTCAACAAGTACGCTCAGGTGATGGTGCCGATGGGCGGCGCGATGGAACACCAGACATCCACGTCGATGAGTGATGGTTGGGTGGGGGACGGCAACCGCGAGAACGAATCTGTGATCGCGCACGAACTCGGGCATCAATGGTGGGGCGATTACGTCGGTCCGCAGACCTTCAAGGACATCTGGCTCAATGAGGGTTTTGCGTCGTACATGGAAGCCCTTTGGAAGGAATATCAGCAGGGATCGCTGGGCCTCGCGATGGTTGCGTTTCAGGGCAACGCAATGCACCAGGATGATGCATGGGCGTTTCCCATCTATGATCCGCCGCCCGGAGAGATGTTCAGCACGACGGTGTACGACAAGGGGGCCTGCATTCTCCACATGCTGCGCTGGACCATCGGCGACAGCGCCTTTTTCGCCGGGATGCGCTACTATGCGCAGAACCACGCGTACGGCATCGCGACCACGGCGGAATTCGAGGAGGATATGGAATCCGTCAGCGGCATGAATCTGCAACCGTTCTTCGACCAATGGGTATACGGCAGCGGCTATCCGAAATATCGTCTCAACGATTGGTGGAAACAGCAGCAGCCGGACGGCACCTGGGATGTATTCGTCGATGTCAGCCAGGAACAGAATCCCTCCTGGGGTCCGTTCAACACGCCCTTGCCGATCACCGCGCGCCATGAGTACTCGCTGACGTTGGATACCACTCTGGCGGCGCAGATTGATCCCGTGCGCCGGGACACCGTTTTTATCACCGGAATCGCCTTCGAACCGACACGTCTGCAATTCAACAGGGATCACTGGTTGATGTGCAGGTACACCTCGGAGCTGGCCGGGGTAGAGGAAGATCAGCAGGCCGTTCTGCCCGACCGTTTTGACGTTTCCCATGCATGGCCGAACCCGTTCAACGGGAGCACTGAATTCACCGTCAGCCTTGTGCGCACCGGTGACCTGCATGTCCGCGTGGTGAACCTGCTCGGCCAACAGGTTGCGGAACTCGCATCCAGCGTGTATTCGCCCGGCACGCATCGCTTTGTCTGGCGTCCCGATCCGGGTCTTTCGAGCGGATTTTACGTGCTCCAGGTACGAACCGCCGAGGGAACTGTCGTACGGCGCGTGACCTTGTTGCGCTGACGAATATCGATAGTGGAGGTCAGTGGGCGGTGGCATGATGCCGCCGCCCCTTTTGTATCTTGCGCCATGATCGAGACGGACGAGCGCCAGGCACAGGAGACTGCGAAGACCACCCGCCTTATCGCGGAGATGTTCGATCGCATCGCCCCGACCTACGACCTGCTGAACGCCCTGCTCAGCGCGGGACAGCATCTTCGCTGGGCGCGGAGGATGATGCGCATCGCGTCGCCGGCAACGGGGGAACGATGGCTCGACATCGCCACCGGCAGCGGACCGCTGATCGCTGAAGCGCTCAAACGAGAGCCGGACACATTCTGGATCGGGATCGATCCCTCCTGCGAGCTGCTCTGGCTTGCGCGAAAGAGAAAGAGGTTGGGGCACATTCCGCTGATCCTCGGTGCCGGCGAGAACCTGCCGCTGCAACCGGGCTCGATCCACGGAGCAACAATTGCGTACGGTCTCCGCAATTTCGCGGACCCTGCCGGCGGACTTCGGGAAATGGCGCGCGTTCTTGTCCCCGGTGGAAAACTCCACATCCTTGAATTTCACCCTTTGGAAAAACCTGGCAGATGGGGCCGCGGCCGGTTCGTGCAATGGTACCTTGACAAGGCGCTTCCCTCGATCGGACGCGTCGTCTCGGGAGATGCCTCGGCGTATCGGTACCTAGCGGAAAGCGCCGGAAATTTCTGGACACTGGAGCAGTTGAACTGCAAACTGGAGGAAACCGGTTTCGATCTCGTCCGGCAGGAGAGTTGGATGGGCCGCTCGGTGACCCTCAGCGTGGCACGGAGGCGCTCCTGATGCGTTCCTGGATCAAACCCGCCGACATCGCGCTCACCGTGATCCTGCTGCTCGCGGCCGTGGCTTTGACCGTGTTCACGGCGGGAAAGAAACCCGGTGCGAAGGCTGTGGTCTCGGTTGAGGGCAGGACCGTGCAGGTGCTCGATCTTGAGACTCCAGGGCGGTACAGTGTCCACGGTCCACTCGGGGATACCAGCATCGAAGTTGGAGACGGAGGAGTCCGGATCGTTTCCTCGCCCTGTCCTCACAAGCTTTGCGTCCGCATGGGGGTCGCACGGATGCGCGGCCAGGTGCTGCTCTGTGTGCCGAACAGGGTGGCCGTTCGCATCGAAGGCGGCACCGGGAAGGGGGTGGACGGTGTCGCCGGTTAGGGTTGAGAGGACTCCCGCGCAAGCCGTCGGTGCGATGAAGCGGATCAGCCGGATCGCACTGTACACGGCTCTGGGCGCAACCGTGGCCGGAGTGGAGCGCTTCGTTCCGACGCCGCTCCCCTGGATTCGGCTCGGGCTCGCCAACGGGATTGCGCTGATCGTCCTCTACAGCATTGGGTGGCGTGAGGCGATGCTGGTCAACATTCTCCGCGCCTTTGTCGTCGGTCTGCTGCTCGGAACCTGGGCGAGCCCCGCGCTCGCGCTCTCGCTCGGGGGAGCGGTTGTAGCGGTGGCAGTGATGGCGGGGACGATGAAACTTGGAAAATCTCTGGTGACCCCCATCGGGGTGTCGGCGGTCGGCGCGTTTGTCCATATGCTCACTCAGTTTGCCCTTGCCGCACTCCTGATCGTCCACCATCCAGGCGTTTTTGCCTTCGCGGGTCCGAGCTTGATTACCGCCGTCGCGAGCGGTGTTCTGGTCGGCTCTCTCGCGGAAGTGGCGATCCGCCGCCTGCCCCCGGCGCTGCGCAACGGTGTCGAAACCGCGGGGGCTACATGATCCGATCCCAACTTCGCTATTTAGCGACGTTTTCAATCGCTGTCCTGCTTCTTTCCTGCGCGCACACCCATGAGAAATTCCAGGATCTGAACGCGGGCAGGGACGATGAAGCGATCGTCCGCGAGGGACTGGCGTGGCTCGAGCAGCATCCACACGATGTGGAAACGAGGATTTCAGTCGGCAACGCGGCATGGCGCCTGGGCCGCAAGGATCAAGCTCTGAAAATCTGGGCCGCGGACGATGAACGGATTGTCGCTAGGGATGTCTACCTGGGGAATTTGCTGATCAAGCTGGCGATGGAGCGGGGGGATCTGCGGGACGCGGAGCGGTTGCTGAGTGTAAAACCGCCCGAGACCATTCCGCCCGACATGGGGTACGCCCGTCGGCAGCTACTCGCCAAAATCCGCAGCGACCGGATTGACGCCGCCGATGCCGGTCAGCGCGGCGACGGGGCGTTGCTCGCGGGGGAATATTCGCGGGCCCTCGATTTTTACAAGCGAGCCGCCGCGCTGGACCCGACGCCGGAGTGGAACGCCCGTCTGCAGGCGATCCAGGCCTGGGTGCTGTTTCATGCGCAGGGACAAATTGCCGCCGAACAGGTTACGCAGATGCTTGCCACCGCGTTACATTTGGAGTCGTCGCCACCAATCCTGTTCCTGGCGGCTGCAATACAGCTGCAGCTTGGAAACCGGGAGCAGTTTCAGGCCGCGCGCGAAGTGCTTCGAGACCGTTTTCCGCACTCCCCTTTCACCGCGCAGGTGGAGCGGATGGAATAGCGGCTTCGATCTGCGAACGCCGGACGCTGTAATTGGGGTGGGCGGAGCAAGCAGTGGATGGGAGATGGACTCGATCCTATTCAGCCGAGCACCGAAACAACAGTTCCTGGTCAGGGTACTCGTCTACCTCGTCCTGGCGCTTGGCAGCGTTGTGATCTATCATGTTTTCCTCTCGGCGCTTGAGTCACTCCTGCTTCCACGGGTTTCTCTGCTGGTGCTCAGTGTTCTGTCGGTTCTTCTGCTCGCAGCCGTCTATCTTGCCGCATCGCTGCTCATCGAGTACATCCTGCACTCCCGGCCGGTCCGCCGCCACACCTCGCCGCGCAAGTTGATGACCCGGTTGTCCGATGAGATCGCGCAATGCCGGGACATTGGCGAGCTCGCCCAGCGGATTCTGGCGATCGTGCAGCAGGAGTTTCTCGTCGAGGATGTGCAGCTGACGTTTTATTACGATCAGCCGTTCGCGCTCGAAGTCACGCATCTGCGGAGAACGAAGGACAAGATGCAGCGTGTGGTTGCGAGGGTGCGTGAGGATGAACCCACCTCACAGTCCGAAGAGGAAGAGGTGCTGACGCCGATGACCGCGGCGCACACCGAGGTGTTGACCCACCGTGACCGTCTCGTCGGGCTGCTTTTGCTCGGCTCCACAAACCGCAACAAAGGGTACACCGCGGCCGACCTCGATCTGCTCGGTGAACTGGCTCCGATCATTTCGACAGGCGCAGACCAGGTGATGATGATCCGCCATATCAGCGAAACGAATCAGCGGATGTTCGAGAGCGACAAGCTGATCAGCATCGGCCAGCTCGCCAGCGGCATCGCGCATGAAATCCGCAATCCACTGACCAGCATGCGGATGAACCTGCAAGGGCTGAAACGACGGGGCAAACTGGAGGAGAAGGACAGGAAGCGGGTGCAGATCTGCCTCGATGAGATCCTCCGCCTCGACGACATCATCAGCGAGATCATGCAATTCGCGCGGCGGACAAAACTGGAAATCGCCCCGGTGCAGGCGAAGAAGATCGTTTCCGCCGCCCTCGAGATGACCCGCCAGGAAATCGACTCACGGGGGATCGAGGTGGTTACCCAGATGCAGCCTTCGCTCCCGGTGATCCGCGGGGATGCGAACCGCCTCATCCACGTGTTGATTAATCTGCTGATCAACGCTGCGCAGGCGATGGGGCACGGGGGCATGATTACGGTTTCCGTTGAAACCTACGGCACCGGGATTGAATTCACTGTCGCCGATCAAGGTCCGGGGATCGCGAGCGAGTTGCGCCGCGACATTTTCAACCCTTTCTTCACCACAAAAGCCAACGGCACGGGCCTCGGGCTCGCCAACGCTCTGAAATTCGTTCAGGAGCACGGCGGGGAACTCGATTTCACGACGGAGATGGGGATCGGGACCGCGTTTTCCGTTCGCCTCCCTCCGCAGCCGCCATCGCACCTTGACGATCCGTCAGCGCTGAGAGTCGTACCTACCTGAGGGGAGTGACCGCAGATGCCGATCATTTTGTTGATTGACGATGACGCAAAACTTACCGAATCGATTGTCCTCAACGTCGGCGAGGACCGGTACGACTGGCGGGTCGCGCATGACGGGAAGGAAGGATTGAAGGCGCTCGAGGAGCAGGAGCCCGACCTGGTGGTATCTGACATCCGGATGCCGAACCTCGACGGCATCTCGCTGCTGGAAGAGGTGAAAAAGAAGCGCTCCGATCTGCCGGTGATCATGATCACCGCATATGAGGACATGGAAACCACGATTCGGGCGATGCAACTCGGCGCTTTCGAGTACGTCCGCAAACCCATCGACCCGGACGAGCTGGAACTGGTGATCGACAGAGCGCTGGAGACGGTGCATAAGGAGCGCCACCTCTCCGGGATGATCCAGGAAATCAGCGCGCAGTACAGGATGAACAACCTTGTCGGCAGCACCCCGGCGATGCAGGAGATTTTCAAAACCATCGGCCAGGTGACCACCAGCCGGGTGAGCGTGCTGATCACCGGCGAGTCGGGCACAGGCAAGGAGCTGATCGCCAAGGCGATCCATTACAACAGTGAGCAGAGGGAAAAACCCTTTATTGCGATTAACTGTTCGGCGATCCCCGAGGGGCTGATCGAATCGGAGCTTTTCGGGCATGAAAAAGGGGCGTTCACCGGAGCTGTTGCCTCCACGGTGGGAAAACTGGAACTCGCCGCGGACGGCACCATTTTCCTCGATGAGATCGGCGACATGCCACTGCAGATGCAGGCGAAACTGCTCCGCGTGCTCCAGGAACGGGAATTTTCTCGGGTGGGGGGCAACCGGCGCATCACCTTCGACGCCCGCGTGATCGCCGCCACACACCAGCAACTCGACCAGCTGGTGCAGAAGGGCGAATTCCGGGAGGACCTTTACTACCGCCTCGCCGTGGTGATGATCGAAGTGCCGCCGCTCCGCGAACGGCTCGACGACGTCCCGCGCCTCGCCGAATTCCTCATCGACAAGATCAACAGCGAGCAGGGGAGCACGATTCGACGCATCGATCCCGACGCGCTGAAAAAACTGAAGAGTTTCGATTTTCCCGGGAATGTCCGCGAGCTGGAGAATGTGCTCCGGCACGCTGTGGTCATGGCCAAGGGCGATATCCTGCTCCCGCAGTACCTGCCCGACATGAGCAGGGAGGGGATGCAGCGTGCCGCCGCAACCGTCGAGGGTGGATTCC
>Ga0315555_1002716_pt1 | contig 12350 bp, 14 predicted proteins | sample SalMarSW160380MG_FD_202113 | JGI IMG/M metagenome (GOLD analysis project Ga0315555, IMG submission 202113) | Salt marsh sediment microbial communities from the Plum Island Ecosystem LTER, Massachusetts, United States - Salt Marsh Sediment SW1603-80 ...
TTCGGCGGCGTATTTGCAATACTTCAAGTGCATGGTCTTTTTTCTGGCCCCAGGATCGAGCAAAACCCTCTGTTTCTCAGGAAAACTTGAAGCGCCTGCTTCAGGTTATAGAAGAGTCTAACTCTTTAATTATCAATCCCTATCGTTGTACTCCCAGCTGAGTATGCCCGGATTTCTCGCGTTGAAGAGGCAGGATAGTTAAAGTCATCCCTTCAAGAATCCGATAAGAAGTAAGGAAGGATTCCACAAGAACGTCGCCGTTGTACCTCCCCAGGCCTCGGCGACGCCCAGGGTTTGAATCCCTGAAACCGACCGTAGGAGGAGCACATGAGTACACGCATCAACCACAATGTTCTCGCTCTGACAGCACAGCGGAACATTTGGAAGACGCAAAACGACCTGGACAACGCCCTTGTCAGGCTCAGTTCAGGTCTCCGGATCAACTATTCATGGGATGATCCGGCGGGATTGGCGATCAGCGAGCGATTCCGAGCTTTGATTGATTCAATGTCGGAAGCGGAGCGGAACGCCAACTATGACATCAACCTGATGGCGACGGCGGAAGGCGCATTGCAGACCATCGACGAAAAGATGGTCCGTCTGCGCTCACTTGCGATTCAGGCGTCGAACGGCGCTTTGACCTCCACGGATCGCCGGGCACTGGACCAGGAATTCCAGTTGCTGCTTTCCGAGATCACGCGAATCGCGACGTCCGTCAACTACAACAACCTGAACCTGCTGGACGGCAGCCTTTCCGGCGCAGGCGACGAACACTCAGGCCTGAAGTTCCACGTTGGTGTGAACAACGTGTATGGGCAGGATTACTACTACGTAACCCTGCACGACATGCGCGCGAGCGCATTGGGGCTGACCGGAGTGAACGTCCTGGACACGCTGCACGCCCAGAACGCAATTCTTTCGATCGACAACGCGATTGAAATCAAGGACGGTGAGCGGACCCGAATCGGCGCCTATGTCAGCCGACTCCAGGGCACGATCCAGAATCTCCAGATCGCCCGGGAAAACGCCGTTTCGTCCGAGTCGCAGATTCGTGACGCTGATGTGGCCGCTGAGATGAGCAACTTCGTCCGTGCACAGATTCTGATGCAGACGGGCGTCTCGATGCTGGCGCAAGCCAACATGGTCCCGCAGATCGTCGCGCAGCTGGTCGGCTAAGAGTAAGCCATGGATTGCAACCGCCTGATGAAGGATCCGAAACATGGAGGCGCGACGCATGAGTACGCCGACAGGACCTGGTAAGCTGTATAGCATCGGGCAGGTGCACGCGATCACGGGAATACCCAAGCCGACTCTGCGCTTCTGGGAGAAGGAATTTGCGGAATATCTGCAACCCCTTCGAACACGGGGCAACCAGAGGCGGTACGACGAGAATGCGATCGACAAGATCAGTAAGATCAACAAACTCGTCCACAAAGAAGGGTATACGCTCGACGGTGCCAGACGCAAGCTTTCCGCCGAAGAGGCGGCCAAGGAAGCAGCGGAGGCCGCGCTTCCCGGCATCGACGAGCAGCATTTGCATCAACTCGCGGAAACTATGTCCGACTATCTGCTTCGAAAACTGTTTGCCAGAACTCAATCGGGGGCTCCCTCGAATTGAGTTCCAGGCGACGAAACCCGCTGCGACCCCGTCATCGCAGTAGGGGAGTGCCCGCATTCGGTGGGTGAGAGTAGGCCCTTGTTCTTTGACAAGCGTCTGTTGTCTGCTAGCTGACCGTTGGAGTACCTGGCTCATGGCGGTGAGGCTTCGGCGTCACCGCGACCACGCGGACCGCATGTCATCGCGTAGTACCAAACCAGCGGTATGTACGCAGACAACCTGCAAGAGCAACCTTCAGGGCTTCGGTGTCGGCTTGCCGGCACCACCCCACAAACGACGGAGGTACTTCTATGAGTACCAGAATCAACCATAACATCCTCGCGTTGACAGCGCAGAGGAACATCTGGAAGACTCAGAGTGACCTGGACACTGCTGTAACCAGGCTCTCTTCGGGTCTCCGGGTCAACTACGCCTGGGATGACCCCGCCGGCCTTGCGGTCAGTGAGCGTTTTCGAGCTCAGATCGCGTCTATGAACGAGGCTGAACGAAACGCTAACTACGATGTGAACCTGCTGGCTACGGCGGAAGGCGCACTCCAGACAATCGACAACACTCTCACTCGTATGCGTGCCCTGGCGATCCAGGCGTCCAACGGCGCTCTGGCGTCGCAGGACCGTGCGTCGCTGGATCTCGAATTCCAGCAACTCGCGTCCGAGATTACGCGTATCGCGCAGACCACGAACTACAACGGTCTGCATCTGATCGATGGAACGTACTCGACGAACGGCATCAAGTTCCACATCGGAACTTACAACGTCAGCGGTCAGGACTACTACTACGTCACGATGAGTGACATGAGTGCTTCGGCACTCGGACTCAGTGGCCTGAACCTGTTGACAACGCTGGCCGCCCAGAACACCATCGCCAGCATCGATGCAGCGATCAACCTCAAGGACACCGAGCGCACGAGGATCGGTTCGCAGGTCAGTCGACTGCAGAACACGATCGAAAACCTGCAAATTGCACGGGAAAACGCAACGTCATCCGAATCGCAGATTCGTGATGCCGACATCGCGTCCGAGATGAGTAGCTTTGTTCGGTCGCAGCTCCTGATGCAGACTGGTATCTCCATGCTGTCGCAGGCCAACATGATTCCGCAGATCGTTGCGGGTCTTGTTGGGTAAGTAGCAGGGAGAACCGCCTTGCAAAGGAACCGAATGCGTGTGCGAAAAGCCGCCCATGTCTTTTTGAGACATGGGCGGTTTTCTTTTAGGTGGAATGGAAGCCATTATCGCTGAAGGCTGTACGACCTGCCGGGAGGAATGCAGAATACGCCTCTTTGGAAGCGTGAAACGCACGCCCTCTTGAAATCATTCTGAACAGCCGGCGGGAGGCTGGCACCCGAATCCTGTCCTGTCCTGAATCGCTTCATTGCATCCAGCGCAATAGGGGAGAAAACATCTATCCTTCCCATAGAGTAACTCAACTTATTGCGATTTCAGGATTTAAGCGAGTTCTTCCCAGGGCCGGGTCACATTTCGGGGATATCGAGAGGGGCGGGCACAAGCTTTTTGATCAGTTTGAACAGGTCGGCCAGATTAAACGGTTTTTCCAGATAGGCGTCCGGTTTCGCGCTGGATTCTTCGACCAGGGTGTGCAAGTGAGCGTATCCGGTGATGAGGAAAACCGGGACATCGGGGGAGTGGCTTTTAATCTTGCCCATCAATTGCACCCCGTTTATGCCGGGCATGAAAATGTCTGAGATAACGAGGTCGATTTTCCCGTCGCGGTCGAGGAACAGCGCCCACGCTTTTTCGCCGTCCTCGGCGCTCAGAACGTCTGCACCGATCATCTCCAATCCCTGCTGAAAGAGGAAAAGGAGATCGGGCTCATCCTCGGCGACCAGCACGACGGGTTTGTACTTCACCGACATTCTCTCTCCTCGTTCGTCCAGTGTACCTCGGGGGGTGTTTCATATGGATTCCGGAAGAGCACGCAAGCAATTCACTTGCGTGGAGGAGGTGATTCGGGATCCAGATCCAGCATACTCCAATTAATATAACTCTTTGGCAGCAGATTCTCATATTGCTTGATTTTCATGATCACATCATGGATTCGATCGGCGGCGCGGATGATACGCTCCATCTGTTCGTCGATCTCCTTGCGCGTCGTTTTCTTTTTCATCCGGATCATGTCCAGGGCGCCGAAGATGATCGCGAGCGGGTTGTTGATTTCGTGGTTGTAGGTGACGACGATGTTGCCGATCGCAGCGGTGCGGGCGGCCCGGATGCGCGCGGCTTCACTCGTCTTCAGGTCAGCGAGCGCCTTGGAAAGTTCGTTGTTTTTCTGCTCAAGCTGCTGCTGATGACGGCGAAGATCCGCATTCTTGTTGTCGATTTCGTTGTAGAGAGCCAGTGTTCCGCGAGTCGTCTCTTCCAGCTCCTCGCGCATCTCGCGAAGCTCCCTTTGAAGACGCTTCAGCTCGCTGCGAAGGTGTGTTACGTCTTTCGGATCAGCGCTTTTCGATGGACTCATACCAACGATTTTCCCACAAGTACCGAACAGTCATCCTTGGGACGAGCGGCATAATCGACCAGCCGTCTCCCCAGCCTGTGGGGAGTGCACGATGAGATATCCTTCAGCGCATCCGTCCAGTTCCGGACGAGGCCGTCCGTGGACAGCATCAGCCAATCGCCCGGATACCAGGGATACCGCAGCGTCTTGAAATTGCCGAGGTGGACCCCCAACGTGCCGTTGAAATTGGCGAACACCTGCTGATCGACCTGGTCCATTTTTGAGGTGCGGAAACGACGCCCCATGACATTTCCGACACCCAGCCATTCGACCGTTTCACTGTTGGGAACCAGCCTCGCCAAAGATACGGCGGCTCCGCGAGTTTTCTTCAGCCGTTCGTGAATGATTCCAATCAATTCGTCCAGCATCAGCCTGTGGTTTGCGTGCACGACCTCGAGCACCGTCCGCGACGCCAGAGCAGCGCTGGACCCATGTCCAAGCCCATCCGCGAGCACCAGCAGCGTACCCTCACGGTTGCGAACGACCGTCCCCTGGTCGCCGCTCTCGGATTCCCCCGGATGTGGTTTGCTGTATAGCGAAAACGTCCAACGGTCGGGCTTGAGCGGAGTCGAAGAGAACCGTTTTGATACCCGCAAATGGCTTCCCTGCGGACCCGACGAGATCAGCTTCACGCGCTCCGCCAACCTGCGCACCGAAGGCAAACCGCCGCCGAGACTGCCAGTCGTCGAAAATCCATCCCCGAGCGCTCGTTGAAAATCGTCGAATCCCGGACCCTGATCGACGACATCAAGGTTGATAATTAGTTGATTATCATCGAGATCGTGGCTGATTTCCACATAGCCTCTGGCGCCGCCGTGAGCGAGCACGTTGGTCACCAGCTCCCGAACGATGATATCGAGTTCATCGCGGTCGCGCAGGGAGATGCCGAGCAGCTCCGCCCGGCCGAGTACCGTGTTGCGAACGGCGTAGAGACTGTACTCGTCCTCGATCCGAACCCGGGTTCGTTGAAGGTGGTCCTCCTGGGAGGATCGGGGTGTCTCGTTCCGTTCGCCTTCCAACGCCATGCACAGGCTCCCTCACCGGAGGGCGGGCTCCCAACCATCGATGGAAGCGGGAGGGAAAGCGGCCGGCCTATTTGACCGGTACTATCGCCTTTCCAGTGAATTCAAGCGCGGATGCGATTCCACGCGCAAGGTTGCTTTTCGTCCCAATGTCGGAGAGATTCACGCCCAGATGAACGAGCGTCTGGGCTATTTCCGGATTGATACCGGTGAGGATCGTCCTCGCCCCCAGCAGGCGTGCCGCGCTCACCGTTTTGATCAGGTGGCTGGCAACAAGGGTGTCGATTACCGGGACCCCTGTAATATCGATAATAATCACACGCGATCCCGTTTCGCCGATTTTGACCAGGATATTCTCCATGATCTGCTGGGCACGGGCCGAATCCACACTGCCGATCAGCGGAAGCACCAGAACCTGGTCCCAGATCTGGATCACAGGCGTTGAGAGCTCCAGCACCACCTGCTGCTGATCGCGCAGCCGCTGAATCATCTCCTGCTGTTTCTCCACGTTCCTCAGGTTCTCGAGGCCGGCGGCGATCTGCGTCGCAAACAGCTCCAGCGGCAGCAGGGTTTCCGCCGTGGGGCGCCTCTGGTCCTCCGGATCGTCGACGCTGATCAGGCCGATGATCTTGCCGTCAGGGTCGTAGAGCGGGATGAAGAGGAAATCATCGGGGTGCCAGGCCTGTTTCGCCTTGGCCGCCGCGGTCGGTTTCCGCTTGCTCTGCAGGCCTTCGATGTCCGCCTGATCGTGGGGGATGTAATAGGAGCGCCCGATGCGGAATTTGGAGCTCAGGCTTTTCTCCATGCTTGACAGCGAGCTCCGCGGCATCTTATGCAGCTTTTCGATTTCCTTGTCGCTGAGCCCCCCGAAACCCATCCGGTTGAACGTATCGTCCGCCTCGAGGATCGACACGACGGAGCGCTGAAAGACACTGTGCTTGACGACGGACTCCGCCGTCAGTTGGCAGACATCATGTACATTCTTCAGCCGCAGCATCCCCGCAGTGGTGGTGATCAACTCGGCGAGTTGCTTCTTGTCAAAAGTCTGTTCCGCCATTTCCTGTGTCTCCCGGTCTACTTCTGCCACTTCACGACTGTCACTGTGGTCCCTTTGCCGACAATCGACTCGATGTTGAATTCATCCATCAGTTTTTTTGAGCCGGGAAGGCCCAATCCCATCCCGCGGTGGGAGGTCCAGCCTTCTCCGAGGGCCGCGTCGAGGTTGTCGATTCCCGGGCCTTTATCGATGAAGGTCATCTTCAGTCCAAGATGCCCTTCGTGGTTCTCGATTACACCAATGATCACTTCACCCTTTTTCGCATACTCAAAAATGTTGCGCGCGAGTTCGCTGGCGGTTGTTGTGATCCTCGTCTGGTCAACCAGGTTGAACCCCAGCTCGCGCGCCAGTTCACGGCTGGAGCGCCGGCAGAGCACAATGTCGTGTTCGTTCGAAATCGATATGTGTCGGGTTCGCTCCATTCTTCGACTCTTCAGCAGGCTTGCATTCTTGCGTTCACAGGAGCGATTCGAGCAACTCAATACCGCTTTCCATGTCGAGCGCGGTATAGATATTGTCCAATCGGAGGCCCAGTTCGACAAGTGTAAGTGCCACCGGAGGTTGCATGCCGGTGAGAACGACACGGGCGTCCATCAGCTCCGCCATTTGTGCCGTATCGCCGAGCAGCCTGCCCAGGTAGCTGTCGACCAGGTCGAGCACCGAAATGTCAATGATGACGCCGCGGGCACCCGTCTGCTCGATGCGGATCAGGATGTCGCGTTGGAGGCGGGCAGCAGCGTTGTCGTCCAGGTCGACCTGGATCGGAACGATCAAGTAATTCTTGATCTTAAGAATAGGGACTCGGATCTCCATGATCTCCTCGTGTTGCGTTCACCGAGTTCAGGGAAGGTAGTCACGGAAAGGGAATCGGGGCAATTAACGAGGGACAGCCTGTCAAACCTTTGACTGCCGGGCGGGCGGGGCCTCCAGAATCGCAAGGTTCTCGTCTCCACGTCCAAATGTTTCCAGAATCGCCGCGGTCTCGCGGACCGATTCCGTTTCGATCATCCGCATCCAGGTCTGTTTGCTGTCCAGGTAGCCTTTGATGTAATGGCGTACAACCTTGCGCATCTCCAGCACTCCCCGGCGCTCACCTTTCATTTGCACATTCGCCTGCAGGTGCTCCAGCGCCACCCTCGCGCGTTGCTCGCGGGTGGGGGGAGGGTCGATCGGATCTCCGCGGAGTGCCTGGACGCAGCGCTGCAGCATCCACGGGTTCCCGATCGCGCCGCGGGCGACCATCACTCCGGCGACGCCGGCGTGGGCGACCATCCGCAGCGCATCCCGTTCCGTCCAGATATCGCCGTTGCCCATAACGGGAACGGGCAACCTGCTCGCTGCGGCCGACAACGCGTCCCAATCGGCGGGAACCCGCGGGCGGTCGGCCTTGAGACGGGCATGGATCGAAACCTGCTCGGCGCCCGCTTCGATGCATCTTCCGGCGACTTCGATGACCTCGGATTTGTCCGCAATGCCGAGACGGGTTTTGATCGTCACCGGAAGCCCGTCCGCGTTGTCCACCATCCGTTTGACCGCATCCGCGGCGATATCCGGAACCGCCATCATCCCGCAGCCCGCTCCCCGGCTGGCGACCTTGCGCACCGGACAGCCCATATTCAAATCGATTCCGTCCGGGCGATGGCGCTGCACCACGGCGCGTGTCGCTTCCCCGAGCGCCTCCGAATCGCTGTCGTACAGCTGCACGACAAGGGGGCGTTCCATCTCCTGGAATTCCACCATGGACCAGACGCTCTTCGCCCCGTGCAGCAGCCCCCGCGCGTTCGCAAATTCCGTGAAGAGAACAACATCGGGTGAGATGCGCCGCACAACAGGCCGCCACGCGCGGTCGGTAATCGCCTCCATCGGGGCGAGCGCAACCAGGCCGTCACGCTCGAACCAGCGTTTGAGACTGTCTGTCATGTTCAGGTTCTCAGCCCTTCCGAAGTTCTTGAACCGGCGATCGTTGGATTCAAAATTCGCCGTCTCCGGGATGAAGGTAGGGGGTGGAATCGGTTCTCTTGCGCCGCTCGAGGTGCTCCGGGAGAAAAGCGGGAGAATGAATCGCAAAGCGGCGTGAACCCGCTTGTCCTGCTTTGCCGGACTCTTCAATAGCGTCATCCGCATGTGAGCCTTATATTTGACGCGATAGCTACAGCGTTCCGTTCACAGAGGGATATTTGTGATACGCATCTACCGGTTTTTCCGAGTATTCCTGGCGTTGGGTCTGATTGCCCTATGGAGTTCGTGTTCGTCCCGGACCGAAACCCTGCGCCAACCGAGGCTGATCCCTCAGCAATCGCTCGCCGCGAGCACCCTCGCGATCAACCGCGAAGAACGCTCCAGTACGAAACAGCAATACATCCCGGTCTACCGGTTTGCCGGAGACGACTGGATGCCTAGTTGGAAACCCCGTCTGCCGGAACCGGCGCCGGCCGTGCAAGCGGACAACGGCGGCGCGGGCTCCGCTCGGCCGGACACCTCCCGGTATGGGACGTTGAAACGCACTCGCGGGTATCGCGTCCAATTGGCGAATATCACGGATGAAGCGAGGGCCAAGGCGATCGAAAAGCGGGCACACTCGCTGTTCAAGACCGTGTACATCTTCTTCCAGAGTCCAAGCTACAAGGTTCGAGCCGGGGACTACACGCACCGTGCCGACGCCGACGCCGCCGCGAATGAAGCGCGCCGCATGGGATTCCGCGGCGCCTGGGTGGTGCCGGATCAGGTCAACATCTATGTCGGCGGCCCGCCGCCACCTCAGACTTCCGCCGTGCCCAACGTAGCGGGCAGCGAGGACGAATCACCCCGGAGTGGCGAGGATTCGAACCGATGATGTCGGACGATCAACCGGCATCTACCGAAGAACAGGTGGGCGCGGAGGAAGAGGCGCGTAACGCCGTTCGTCTTCGCCGGGTCAATCTATTGCTCGGGGTGTTGCTGGCAACGATTGCCGTATCGGTGGGCATGCTCTGGGGGCGGGTGCGGATGGAGTCGTCCGCGCTGCACCACAATCCGGATCGTACCGCGGGCCCAGTGGCAGCCCACAGCCCGGACACCCTCTCGACCACTACCTTCAAGGACCGTTTGCGCTGGGGAGACAACCTGGCGTCAGCCCTGTCCAGGAATGCCACCGATCCGGCGGAGCTTGAAACCATCCTTCCGATTCTCAGCCACTTGACGGATTTGCGCCGCGTCCCCGTCGGCACCCGGATGACCATCGAGCGCGATGAGCTGGGACTGCGCTCCCTGGTGCTCCGCGTACCCAAGCAGCTCCAGCGCGTACGGCTCGATCGGACCGGACGGTTGTTGTATGTCGCGCGGGTGGATACCATTCCGGTGGACACTCTGCTCGTCCGCTTTGAAGGTGTGGTCAACGACAACTTCTACAATTCTTTCCTGAGGTCCGGGGGTACTCCCGAACTCGCAGTGAAATTCATCGAGGTCTTCCAGTTCGTCTACTATTTCTCCTCGGAAACCCGGCCCGGTGACCGCTTCAGCATGATCGCCGAAGAGTTGTGGCAGGAGGGGAAGAGGATCGGCTACGATGAGGTGCTCGCCGCGAGCTACGTCAACAGGGGAGACACGCTGACGGCGGTGTGGTTGCCGATGGAAGGCAGCGAATTCGGGGGCGAACACTTCGATGGGAAAGGGCGGTCGCTCCGCAGGGCGCTGCTGAGAGTCCCCTTCAGCGCGGCGCGAGTCACTAGCACCTACGGTGTCCGCCGCGATCCGATTACAAGCAAACTGCGCTTCCACCACGGGGTGGACCTGGCAGCAAAAATGGGAATGCCGGTGATCGCCTCGGGTAGCGGGACGGTGACCCATGTCGGCCGCAACGATCCCGGATACGGGAATTGGATTCACATCCGTCACGATCACACCGGCTTCGAGACGCGGTACGGTCATTTGAGCAGATTCGCGAGGGGAATCCGGAAAGGAGTCCATGTCCGGCAGGGGCAGGTGATCGGGTACGTGGGAATGACCGGCCATGCCACCGGACCCCACCTGCATTACGAGGTGTTTCGGGATGGACGGCGGCTCAATCCCCTGAAAATGAGGGCGTCACCGATTCGACAGCTCAAGGGCGAACAGTTCGCGAGTTTCCTGAGGGAGTATTACAGGCCGTGGAAACTGCGCCTCGCCAACCGGGGGGTGCTACCGGGTCCGCAATGGTATGGACCGCAGCCCGCAAAAGTAGTGCAGGCGCTGGAGCAGGGCGCGGGCACGCAGGAGCATGAGCTCCATGCCGCTCCCCCCGGACCAAACACAAAATAGTAACTTCTTTATATTCATATAACTACATCTGGGACAGTATACTAATATTTGAAATATTAGTATACTGTCCCAAGTTATCCCGCCGAGTATCATGCCTTCTGATCGGACTTCCGCGCGATTCCGATCAGGTCCTGCGAGCTGTCCTCATCGAAAGGCGCGCCGCTGAAATCCCCATACCAGGTGATCGAGCTGAATCTCGCGCCACGCAAGCTTTCTTCAACTTGGCTGCGCCGCCAGGGGGAGAGTAGCGTGGAGTGGATGTTCTGCACCCAGCTCTGCCCGACGCGCGTGAAATGGACCACGTTGAAACGGACCTTCTCCTCTTCAAAATCGTTGAATCTAAAGAAGATCTGTTCGTTCTCCGCTTCACGGAAGGTGGTCGGCAGCAGGAAGCGCTCGCGGGTTTTCAGCAGCCGGTCGTAATTGCGGTTCTGGAAGAGAAAGACGCCTCCGGGGCGGAGCAGGGAGTGTACGTCTTCGGTCAACCGCTTCAGCTGTTCGACGTTTTCGAGGTGGGGGAGTGTGTTACCCAGGGCGATGATCGCGTCGAAGGGTCCGTTCACCCTTGATGCGAACTGAGCAAAATCGGCTTCCACGAAGGCAAGCTTGTCATCCTCCACGTCGAGCTTCAACTTGGATTCGCCTTTGCCCCTGGCGAGCTCGAGCAGAACGGGCGAGGGATCGACCCCCGTCACCTCCAACCCCCAGTTTCGGAAGAGGCGGGCGTGATGACCGGTCCCGCAGCCGAGATCGAGCACCTTTGAGGCTCGGATCTCGCTGAAGAGCCGCTGGAAAAACGGCGCCTCACGTTCGAGACGGGGCTTCCAGCGAATCATCAAGTCGTATTTTTCGCCAAGCTCGTCGTAAAGGGACATGACACTCACTGTCCTTGCGATTTCTGCTCGCCACCTTCCGACGCACTGTCCGGAGTGACCTGGTAGTGAAGGCGGTACACTTCATCGCCTTCTCTGCTCATTCCCTTGCGCCGCGCCTCTTCCTCGATGACGAACGGATCCGACTTTTTCAAGCTCTCGATCTGGTGTTGCAGCTCTTCCTTCTCGGATTGCAGGCGTTGAACCTCGTTCTGCAGACGATCTCGCTCTTCCCGGAGCTGGCGGACCTGCAGCAGTCCGCTGTCCTGACTGAAAATCAGGTAGACGCCGAGCAGCAACGCGAGGGCCACCGCAGCCCACCGCAACAGCGTGCCCGCCGTCGGTCGAAACGGCCGCTTCTCAGGGATTTGGATCTTTTTCAATCGCTACAACCGTGTTCCGGCGTACATCGCCGCTGTCCCAAGCTCCTCCTCGATGCGAAGCAGCTGGTTGTACTTGGCGATGCGATCGGTCCGGGAAAGGCTTCCGGTTTTAATCTGGCCGGTGTTCGCGCCGACTACCAGGTCGGCGATCGTCACGTCCTCCGTCTCACCGCTGCGATGGGAAACGACCGACGTGTACTTGGCCTGAGTGGCCATCGCGATCGCGTCGAGCGTCTCGGTCAAGGTGCCGATCTGGTTCACCTTGATCAGGATGCTGTTCGCTACGCCCATCTCGATGCCCTTCTTCAGAATCTCGGTGTTGGTCACGAAGATGTCGTCGCCGACGAGTTGGACTTTCGATCCGAGTTTGTCCGTGAGAGCCTTCCAGCCGTCCCAGTCGTTCTCGTCGAGACCGTCTTCGATTGAGAAGATCGGGTACTTGTCCACCCAGGAGGCGTACAGGTCGATCAGTTTCGCGCTGTCGAGGGTCTTGCCCTCCCCGGCGAGCTCGTACTCTTTTTTGCCCTTGTCGTAGAATGCGCTGGCTGCCGAGTCGAATGCGAGTTTTACATGCTCACCCGGAGTGTACCCGGCGTTTTCGATCGCTTT
>Ga0315555_1002719_pt1 | contig 12340 bp, 13 predicted proteins | sample SalMarSW160380MG_FD_202113 | JGI IMG/M metagenome (GOLD analysis project Ga0315555, IMG submission 202113) | Salt marsh sediment microbial communities from the Plum Island Ecosystem LTER, Massachusetts, United States - Salt Marsh Sediment SW1603-80 ...
CCTTGAGGAGTCAAAACGCTCTTTTTTAGTCTCAAGCACTCAGCCTTGATGGCTCCGAACTTGTAGTCTTCTAGTTCTTGTATAAGCTTGATGAGTTGGGCTTTGTTTCTTCCAGTTCTCACGCGGGCTATTGTCAGGTGGGGACTGAAGCCTTTGTTGTCAGGTTTGAAGCCTAGTCCTCTGAGGCGTGGTTCCAGCTGCTCAAAAACATCCGTTAGTTCGTCTGCGCCTTTTCTGATTCCAGCCCAGACAACTCGGGGATAACTTAGCTTGGGGAAAGCGCCTAAGCCTCTGAGTTCAATTTCAAAGGGAGTGAAGGATACCTGTTTCATCTCCTCATAGATGGCGTCAACCATGGCTGGGGATGTGTTTCCCAAGAACCGAAGTGTCAGGTGGATGTTCTGGGGCTTAACCTGCTTCAAGTCGGCGCCAGTGTTAGCGAGCATGCCCTGAGCCTCCGCCAGCCGTCTAACTATCGTTTGGTCTTCAATGTCGAAGGAGAAGAAACTTCGAATGGTTCCTGACATAGCAAATCTCTCGTAAACTCGCTCAACCAGTCAACTATACTCTTTCATGCGCACCATTTTAATAACTTAATCCATTGCTAGCCTCGAATTAATGTTTCATTGTTTGAGCCTCAACAATTGAATGGAAAATTATCAGCACCGAAACTGTGGAATGTTGCTTGCCAAAAGGGGAAAGTTGCTCCTTGGAACGCCTCAGCGCCAGAACCGAGTTGACGCTCAACATCCAAGTTTTGCGCATATGCGCACGGCAACTCAAGGTTCTGTGAGCTTCTTCCCCTTTTGGTGGTTTAAGGAAAAACGTGAGTTGCGTTACTATATATTATGTATTAATAGATAAAGTTTGTTGCACGAGTTTAGTTTTAAATCGGATTCTGAATTAAAATATTGTTTCTAATACGTATTGTGTCTTCATACAAGTTAAATCAAGTAACCCTCCAAACGTTTCACTATCTACATATTAAGGAGGTTATGGTGCAATAACTTCGATAAAGCGTGTAACCGTACACGAGTTAAAGGAACTGGTAGAAAACATCGCACGTGTAAACTCCAAACAGCCAGACTCCTGAAGAGTGCCTTTTCTGCCTATGGTTTCGCCCTTTTTCACTTTCAGTTAGTTAGTGACAGACAAATTTTGTAAGCTAGTTCTCCTAGCTTTTTCGTTACTGTTAACAAAACAAGAAACATAGGTCTAAAGCAAGCGCATATTTGCTGCCTAAAAGTTATTTTCTCACTATAACATTACGTATTATAGCTTAAATTTACGGTTGTCAACAACTATTTTATAACTTTTAAAGCAAGAAAAACGTAGGGATTAAATAACCCTAATTATGTTGGGGATTTGTAGAGTAAAGTATCCCGAAGAATAACAGTTTAAATCTTAGTTAAAATTGTTGGTATTGAGGGCTACATTTGGGACAATATTTGATGTCGAGTTTTATTAGGAGAGAAATTTATCATTTTTTATTTTGTTATTCCATATGAATATTAGTAATTGTCCAGAAATTTGCTAATAAATGAAATAAAAAATAATCATTTTAACATATAAAGTTAAAAGAGCCGTTAGCTTTTAATCTGGATACATATTCCTTGTATAGCTTTAGATGTTAATATCTTATTAACATAAAATATGTAAATTTCTTATGAATAATTAACTTCAGTTGATGTAATGGAATGAAGTGTAGCTTCTGCAAGTACCCATAGTTCACTTCATCCTTAGTTCCCAAATTATCCATGGTTAGAGGGAATCGATGAAAAAATCATCCACTAGATCTAGAAGACATCCCGTAATTCTCGTAGTTATGCTACCCTTAGTTATTCTATTGTGGATAACAGGCTGGGTCTTGTACTCGTTTGGCTCTCAAAAAAACATTATCCATAATAAAACAAAAAAACAGGTAGTTCAAATAATAAAAGCAAAAGTTCAATTTGAACAGGACATTAATGAGCCACAAATATTGGCTTAACTTATCGCACATTCGTAATAAGTAGTAGCAGTTTGTAACTTTTAACTGAACTTTAATCCGATAAAGTGTTGTGTAAGAGAGTGGGATTCAGGATGAAGGATAAAGTTGTTGTGGGGGTAGCTGGGATGCCCGGGTCCGGTAAGGGTGCCTTCCGGAGAACCGTTCAGAAAATGGGCTATCCTGTAGTGATAATGGGAGACGAGGTCAGAGAAGAGGTTAAACGAAGAAACCTTAAGCCAACGCCTGAAAACCTAGGCAAAACAATGCTCAATCTTAGAGAGTCAGAGGGACCAGCAGCCGTAGCCAAACGATGCATCCCAAAACTGAAGAAAGCAACCGAGAGGATAGTTGGCGTCGACGGCATCCGAAGCCTCCATGAGGTAGAGGAGTTCAAGAAACACTTTCCAAATTTCATTCTAATTGCCATCCACGCATCTCCAAGAACGAGGTATCAGCGTCTGTTTCGAAGGAGACGAAGCGACGACCCCAAAAGTTGGGAAACGTTTATGGAAAGGGACCTGAGAGAACTTGGAATCGGCATGGGAGCCGTAATCGCCGCCGCGGACCACATGATCGTGAACGAAGGAACCGTAGCTCAGTTGAAAAATAAAATCAGGCAGGTCTTGAAGGAAATGTTAGAGGATGAATGAAATAGTGGTTCACGTGGAGGTTAATCCCACCGAAGATTTGGAGAAAGTCAAACGGGCAGTGGAGAACATCTTTGGAGCAGTAAAGTTCAAAGTTAAATCCAGAACGTGGGGACGCTTACTCATAGCCGAGACCACCGGAACTGAAGGTCTCACCAAACTATATAACATGCTTAGTAGAGAACGGATTCGTGCGGCTGCCCGAAAAGTATTCTTCAGCGGAATGGACGACAAATCAGTGACATTTTATCTGAACAAGCAAGTTGCCTACGCAGGACACATTTCTTTCTCTCAACAAACAGCGGAATCCCCTCTAGGACCAATAAACGTTCAAATCCGCTGCGACAACCCACGAAAACTAATCGAATGGCTCACGCCAAAACCACCAAAAAGAAACCCGCCTTCACGATCAAAATAAAACCTTTACTGTGGTCATCATGGCTAAACCAGAAATCGGCTTATCAATGCTCTATTGCCTAAACGAACCCTTCAAGTCTCTTCTGAAACGCCTATGCAAAGTTGACGTGAAACACATAGAACTACCTGACGAAGGATTACACACACTAAACAAAAGAAGAGTAAAAAACCTAAAAGAAGTAGCAGAAGCACAGAAACTAGACTTTGTAGTCCATGCACCCTGGGCAGGAATAAACATAGCCACTCCCAGCCCATTCTTGCGCCGCACAATCTTGAAACGACTAGAAAAATCGCTTGTCTATGCGGGGCAGTTAGATTGCCGCTTGTGGCTGTTTCACCCAGGCTCCAGAACCGGTCTCAGCCACATTTACCCTGAAAAAGATTGGCAACTGAATCTGGAGTCTGTCCGCGCCTTACTGAATGTCGCCAGAAGAGAAGGCGTTGAGATCGCCATCGAGAACACTCCTGAACCTTTTCCTTCATTAATGAAAAGTGTTGGAGATTTTCGCAGGTTCTATGAAGACCTTGGTGATGACATAAGCATGGTGCTTGACGTAGCGCATGCTAACCTGAATAATCAAATTCAAGATTTCTTTACGCAGTTCTCCAAAAAAATTGTTCACATGCATGTGAGCGACAACGATGGAGCCAATGATCTGCATCTGGGAATAGGATACGGAAGCATCGATTGGGAAAGCGTTGCTGAAATGGTTAAAGAGGCGGAGTACGGCAACCTGATTATGATAGAGTCTACAGAACATGTGGAAGAGAGCGTTCAGGTTCTGCGTAGACTGTTCGTTTAAGCTTCTGAGAGAGGAAGCTCTAACCTGAGAAAGTCTTGTGCAACGTCCGTGTTAACGAAAACCTTCCTTGCTTGTTCCAGCAACAGACCTGCATCTTTGTATCTGGCGCTGATATGAGTCAAAACCAGCCGCTTCACCCCCGCTTTTTTCGCGGTTTCCGCCGCCATACTTGGAGTTGAATGCCCATCCTCAATTGCTCTTTCAGTCAGTTCATCATCAAAAGTGGCTTCGTGAATCAGCAGATCAGCATTCTCAGCTAACTTCACAAGATTTTCTGACTGCCTAGTGTCTCCAGTGTACACGATCTTCCTTCCGGGACGGGGATGACCCAAAACCATTTCAGGTTTCACATTTCTTCCGCTTGGAAGCTTAACCGATGAGCCGCCTTGAAGCTTTGACCATAACGGTCCCTCAGGAACTCCTAACTTCTTGGCTTTTTCTATGTTGAACCTTCCGGGTCGCGGCTTCTCTATCAAAGCATAGGCTAAGCTATGATCCATATGGTCTGATTGGGCGGCGTAAACTTCGTATTCCTTTTCTTCGCAAACCAGACCCGCCTCTACTTCAGAAACTTGAACAGGAAAAGTGAGAGAGAAACGAACAGTTTGACTTATCGCCTCTACAAAGGCTTTGATTCCCTGCGATCCGTAAATCTCCAGCTTTTTTGTCCTATCCAGCAGGGACATGGTCTGAAGAAGCCCGGGTAAACCTAGAACATGGTCGCCGTGCATGTGGGTGACGAAAAGTTTCGTTTTTCGATGAAAGCCTACTCCCGCCTGAATCATCTGCCTCTGGGTGCCCTCGCCGCAGTCAAACAGTAACAGTTCATTTTTTCTTCGAATTGCAATGGCTGACAATCCTCTTTTGGGAGTTGGGATGCTTCCACCGGTTCCCAGAAAGATTACGTTTAAGTCTGTCAGCTCGCCGCGCCCTCCAACAAAGATATACTCTACTCAAGTTTATTTGATTAAGCCTTCCGGGTCTACAGTCAAGTTCTTTCGAAGACCACTATTTCTCTTGTTAAACTTCTGTGCACATAAACAAAATGGGACTCTATGTGCTTGAAACCCGCCTTTTTACCAATCTCGGCTATTCTTATTGTTTTGGGGGATGCCATACAGATTCTTCTGCCTCTGGGAATTTTGTCTCCGACTGCAGAAAGAAAGTCCTCAACTATCAGTCTGGTGCTTGTCCCTAACGTGCTTGCTGATCTGCCATAAGGCGGGTCCGTGACAATACAATCTACTTTGGATACTGGAGGATAGCGCGCATCAGCTATTACCACTCCTTCCGGCTTTATTCCGTAATGGAGAAGGTTTTTTCGTCCTCCTCTCAGCATGTGCGGTTTCGCATCGAAACCTAAAACTCTGCATCCTATTAGTCCAGCTTCCACAAGTATTCCTGCGGCTCCACAGAATGGATCCAAAACCAGATCACCCTTATTTGGTTGAGCTAAATTCACCATAGTTCTCGCCAATTGAGCGTACATGGCTGTGGGATGAAAAAATGGTCGTCTTCTGGGTCTCCTCTCAGAAAAGGGCTTCGGGATTATCTCCGCTGTCTTTAATCCAAAAATGAACCGTTTGTCTGTCAAGACGCCGAAAAAAGTTTTCTGGGGATTCGACAAGTTAACCTTAGTTTTCTTTGCCTTTCCTAGAATCTGTTCTCCAAGTTTGCGTTCAAGCTCCACACCCGTAAGTTCAGGAACTACACCTCTAATCTTTCTAACCCGAACAGCGAAACTCTCATCTTCGATAAATTCATCCAAAGAAGCGGAATGTATGTTGGCTAAGATTTCGGAGAGACTGGCGTCGCAGTTGAATATTTCTTGGCAGCATATTCGAGTCAGTGCAGACCTAAACTTGATTGATTCTACGCTGTTGGGGTCAGCTTCAAGCCGCAGAACTTGAGTCAACTTCTCCAAGATTCGGTAGTTATAGCCTTCCGCCTCTAGGATAGCTTGCACTTCTGAAACAGGGAGGGTCTGGTATTCGCCTGAAAGCAAAAAGAAAAGCTTTGCCACGTGTTAGGCACCTATCTGGCTAATGCCGCCGCGATCAATGGGGCAAGGGAGACTGTTCTCACGGAACTGGGAAGGCTGTCGGTTCCAACGATCTCTTCAGCCCCGCTTTGCATAATCTTCTGTTTTGCTTCGCCTATCAGCAGCGGATGGACACAGGCAGCGTAGACTCTTCGTGCTCCCTGAGTCTTCAGCATCTTCACTGCCCTAGCTATGGTTCCTCCAGTGCTGATTATGTCATCGAAGACAATCACGTCCCTTCCCTTCACTTTGAGGCTTTTTTCTTCCACCTGAATCTCGCCTGTATAACGGTCACGTTCCTTCCGTAGCCAACCGCATCCTCCGCCAAGAACCCGATCCGCCTCCTCAGCCAACTCGACTGCACCCTTATCTGGAGACAACGAAAAAGCCCCATCCAACCCTCGATTCTTGAAATGCTCCGCCAACGAAGCTATGGCTGAAAGATTTTCTGTTGGAACCGAGAATCGCTTTAAGGTGTTTTCGGCGTGGATGTTCACTGTTAAGAATCGATCAGTTCCACAAGCCTCAATGAGTTTAACGAAGGTTTCGGCGCTGACCGCTTCACCCGGCAAAAACCGTTTGTCCTGCCTAGCAAAAGCCAAGTATGGCACTACAGCTGTTACTTTTTCTGCTCCCAAATCCTTAGCTGTGTCCAGCATCAACAAAAGCTGCATGATATTCGTGTCCTGTGGAGGTCCCGTGGACTGAACCACAACCACTTCTTCACCCGTTACGTCGCCCCCAAAGCGAAGACAATACTCTCCGTCAGGAAAGGTTTTGAGATTAACTGGAACAATTCGGGCATTCAAGATTTCAGCGACTTTTTGCCCCAAGCTCTGAGAGGCTGGACCCGGAACCAGTATCACAGTTTTCCCTTCTTCTTGTATTCTTCCAACAGTTCTTTCGCCCTGTCCATCCGTACCTTACGCTCCTCAACCATCCTCTCAACAATCATGTCGATTAGCGGTCCTGAGGCTCCGGTTGTAATCGCCACGTTTCGGGCATGCAGAGACATGTGCCCCCTCTGTATTCCTTCATGAGCCAAAGCACGTAGGGCACCGAGGTTCTGAGCCAAACCAACGGCAGCCATAACTTCCCCCAGCTCGTTAGCTGATTTTACACCCAAAATTTTCAACGCAACCTTTGCGGTTGGATGCACCTTTGTTGCTCCGCCTATTGTTCCAACTGCCATGGGTAGTTCAAGGGAACCCACTAGGTCGCCGTCCCTGTTTTTCTCCCAATGTGACAGGGTGCCATAGTGCCCATTTCTTGCTGCATAGGCGTGAGCTCCAGCCTCTATGGCACGGTGATCGTTGCCTGTGGCTATAACAACGCCGATTATGCCGTTTAGGATGCCCTTGTTGTGGGTTGCCGCTCGGTAGGGGTCTGCAACCGCAAAATTGTAAGCCTCAACTATGCCGTCGACAACCTCTTCGCCGCCCAAAGCCTCCTTCGCTATAACCGCCCATGCTCTTGCCAACCGCTTCACAGCAAGGTTCGAGATTATTCGCAGATAGACTCTGCCTCCGGTTACTCTTTCGATCATGGGGGCAACTGCCTCCGCCATGGTGTTCACCGCGTTGGCGCCCATAGCGTCCCTGCAGTCAACATGAAGTTCTGTTATGACCATGGGACCAGACTTTGCATCTATTACTTTAACTTCTAAGTCTTTGGCGCCTCCTCCAACAGAAACCAGCATGGGATCCTGATCGTTGGCTTTCTGCAGAATCTCCTTTTTCGCTGAGAGAATCTTCATTTTTGCTGCGAATGGATCTTTTATGTCCACGGCTTGTATCTGTCCGATCATAACTGGGTCGGTGCTGCTGGTGAAGAATCCTCCCTTCTGTCTAGTCATCTTCGCGGCGTAGGTGGCTGCTGCAACCACTGAAGGTTCTTCGATTGCCATGGGTATCAAGTAGTCTTTTCCGTTGATGAGAAAGTTCATGGCGATTCCAAGGGGCAACGGAAATGTTCCCACAACATTTTCTATCATGCGGTCTGCCAGTTCAAGCTCTAAGGCGCCGGTTGACTGGAGAACCTCAACTTCTTGGTCGGTTAAATCTGCAAAACCTTTTACGTACTTCATCCTCTCTTTGGGAGTTAACTTGTAGAAACCTGAAATTTGAGAAGTTTTTTTCATCGTGATACCTCTTTGACAACGCAGTTTACTTGAGCGGAATCGCATATGAATTTAACTGAGCCAAGAAAATCCCCACATTTCTAGGCTCTTTCGGTGCAGGATATGTAATAGACTATGTCTTTCGTGAATTCTCGCCATTCTTCAGCTATATTTCTGACTTCAGTCTCTGAGAGTATTCTTTCATCAGAGTAGAATCTTGAAAATGTTCGTCTGACGCCCAAATCGCCAGCGGGAATACAAGCATTTCTCTTCAAACCAGCGGACAACACCATCTCGGCAGTCCAAGTTCCTACTCCACGAAACTTTTTCAGCGTCTCCGCCACCTGCTCGTTTGAGAGTGCCCTTAAACCCTCAGGATCGAATTCTGCATCCGCGGTTTTAGTAGCTATTCCTTTGATGTACTCTGCTTTTCGCCAGCTTAATCCACAATGCCTTATCTCCTCAAGAGTTGCCTCAGCAAGCCTTTTGGGTGTCGGGAAATCGTAGTAGATGATATCCTCTGCTTCTGTTTGTTCACCGAATCTGGTTACCATCTTGTTTGTGATCGAGAAAGCTACGCGTATCGAGATTTGCTGCTGAATTATCGATTTGATGATGCTCTCAAACACCGTGGCTCCAATGCTTCCAGCCTTCAATCCATAAAACTTTACTTTCAAATCTCTTAGGACGGGGTCTTTGTCCATGAAAGCATAGAGTGCAATCAAGTCCTGGCTAAAAGAAAACAGCTCGTCCAGTTTCTTTTTCAGTTCCTCTTCTTCCTGTTCTGTAACTGTTTGGAAAACTTTTACTTCGATTTTTGGTTCTTCGATTGTGCCTATGGACTGTAATGCAACGGGAATCAGCTTGCCGGACACTAGCCGCACGGCACGTCTCCACACACCCTCCTCATAAACTTCTGGCATCGGCTTGTCATACCCAAAAACACGGCAGTTCAGCTCAAAATCGAATGGAGGCTTGGGGTAGATGTGAAAGTATTTGGGTGACAACTAGTTTCCCTCTTTTGTGGTAATCAGCAAACTTTTGTTTTTCCTAATAAAACATAACAAAAAAAGAGGGTTCAGGTAGAGTCACTCGCTCCAAGCTTGGTTCGAAAATTCGATTGCATGCAGAACTTTTTGTTTGAAGTCGCTGTCTTCGCACTCGAAGGTATACATTACGAAGCCGTCAAAGGCGAAAAAGTGCATTCTGCCTTTCTGATAGATTATCTCGGGTTTGGCTATTTCCACCAATTCCAGAAACTCTTTTCTCTTGAATTTAACTCGATACGAACTGGTGTGCTGGGCTGCTACTATAGCGGCTGTTCTAGCTGCTGTTGCCATCTTTCATCAACTCAACATATTATCATCTTTTTGTGCTATAGTTTTTTCCATCTTTCTCCTTTTTGAGTGTGCCGAGGCGCCAGAAACCTTGAATCCAACCTCTATAAATTGATGTTTACCCACAGTTTTCAGGGACGAAAAATCATGTGGACAAGCTGGAGACCCGACGCAAAAGCCGTTCTCAGGGACAAGAAGGCTCGAACTAGCTTAGCAAGATACTTCGCAGTCATGGAAGACGACAAACCAGCCAAGTTCCTGATCGCCAAAAAGCTACCTGCCACATTCAACAAAAACGATTCACTAACAAAACTGTGGAAAATCCATGAACAGCTCACCGAAGAGTTCCATCGCCTCGAAAAGATGATTGACACCCGACAAAAACACCTAGAAGAATTAGATACTCCAGAAAAATCATTTCTTGACCTGAAAACAGAAATAGCGAACCGAATCCTCGAAAATTGCCACTTCTGCACACGCAGATGCGGCTCCAACAGGCTCAAGGGAGAATTAGGTTACTGCAGATGCGGAACCCAAATTACAGTTTCAACCATATTCCCGCACACTGGCGAAGAGCCTGAACTGGTTCCCTCCGGAACCGTATTCACTTTAGGCTGCACCCTCCGATGTCTTCACTGCCAAAACTGGAGTATATCCCAATGGTTCGAGTCAGGAGAAATCTGCTCGCCTCAGCAGTTGGCTAGGGCGGTGGAGCAGCTTCGTAAAGGCGGCTGCAGAAACGTCAATCTTGTGGGTGGAGACCCTACCTCATGGCTGCCTCAGTGGCTTGAAACCTTCAGACACGTTGATGTGAATGTGCCCGTGGTTTGGAACTCCAACTCTTACTACAGTGAAGAGACCGCTAAACTCCTTGCTGGATTCGTGGATGTATATCTTCTTGACTTCAAGTATGGACCCAAAGAGTGCGCAGAAAAGATTTCGGATGCTCCAGAATATTGGATGGCTTGCACCCGAAACCACCTGTACGCCAAAAAATATGGAGAACTTATCATCCGCGTCTTGGTGCTGCCTGACCACCTAGAGTGCTGCACAAAGAATATCTTGAACTGGATTGCCGAAAACCTCGGAGACTGGATTCGCATAAACATCATGTTCCAATATCACCCAGAATGGAGAAGCCACGAAATACCGGAACTGCAAAGGAAACTAACAGGAAAGGAGAGGGAACAAGCCATAGAGCTGGCGAAAGAGGCAAGATTAACCAATTTCATAACATAAAAGTTTGAGGCTCAAAGCTCTTTCTTTTGTCGTAGACGCAATATCGGAGTCTGGAGTTAATTCTTCTAGGTAATCTTCGTTAAACGTAAAAGACTAGGTAAGTTGCTATTCCGAACGTCAAAGATACAAGCCAAAGCAGAGTCGTTATGTCCATGAGTCTCTTTCTTCTGCTGCACGCCGCAATGTTAGACGGACGGAGAGCCCACGCTACCACCAAAAATGTTCCCATAATCATTGCGATAGCTCCTGGGATAGCATGAATCCAAGTTGTTTGGACTCCCAGATCAGAAGTTGCAGTCGTAAAATGCTCATAGCCTTCAGAGAATGAAGGGCCCATTACTACTAAAAGCGAAAGTACGTGCAAGATAACCGCTATTCCCATTAATCCACCATGTATCTTGAATTTCATTTTATTTTTGTAAACCAAGCCGATGATAATGATTAGGAACATTACTATCTGTAGTATGAGGTTGATGTCTGTCTGAAGGAGTGCCCCGGTTCCAAAGATTCCTGTCAACCTAATTTCCCCCAAAAATTATTGCATAAATGTACTGCCCCAAAATGTTAAAAGATTTTTCATACCCCGATGGACACGCCTTGGATTCTACATGAATCCGGAATCTATTTTTCAAGCATCTACCTTTATATATTAACAGATGAACAAAGAGGGAAAAGGCGAAGAATATGCGATATTGCCCTGAATGCGGCGGCGAACTACAATATGAATCTCGTACGAAACGTTATGTTTGCAAGAGCTGCGGTCTTTCTCTTACCCCTCAAGAACTCTTCGAGCTGCGTGAAAAACTAAGGCCACGATTCGAAACCGAAGAGGAGCAGCACCAACAACAGAGAAAGGATTACCTGAAGTGGTGGCTCGGCAAGAAAAAATAGCGTCTGCCAAAACGTAACGTTTTGACAACAACGTAGGTAACATGCTTTTTAACTGAAACTTCACCCGCAAACAAAGCAGTTATTACCCTTCAAACTTCATTAGTAACCAGATTCGCTTCAGGTTAGATGTTCCTATGGATCAGTTTGTAGAAATAATCTGCGTCGGAAACGAACTTCTAATAGGCAAAACCCTGAACACAAACGCCCAATGGCTAACCAAAAGAATCACCACCCTCGGACTAACCACCCGCCGCATCACCGTTGTGGGCGACAACATCGACGAAATTTCATGCGCCATAAACGAAGCGATTCAACGCAGCCCCAGTTTCCTCTTAACCACTGGAGGATTAGGCCCCACCTTTGACGACAAAACCTTGGAGGGACTAGCTAAGGCGTTGGGACGCAGGATCGAAGTCAACGAAGAGGCTTTGAAGATGGTTAAGGAGAAGTACCTCAGTTATGCGCGGGAGGGTAGGATGGAGGTGGCTGAGTTGACTCCTCATCGGGTAAAGATGGCTAAGCTTCCAGAAGGAGCTACTCCTCTGTATAACCCGGTTGGAACCGCCCCCGCAGTAGTTGCGGAGCATGAAAACGTGACCATAATAGCTCTTCCCGGAGTCCCCTCTGAGATGAAAAGCATATTTGACGCGTCAGTGGCTTCTGTCCTGAAGAAAGCTGCGCATGGCGTAACTTTCTTTGAAACAAGCATAGAATCTACAAAGGTCATGGAGTCAGAGATGGCTCCTCTCATCGAGAAGGTGATGCACAGCAACCCTCACGTTTACATCAAGTCCCACCCGAAAGGGGCTGAAAGGGTTCCGCGCATAGAATTTCATCTCTCCACAACAGCCAAAGA
>Ga0315555_1002720_pt1 | contig 12337 bp, 9 predicted proteins | sample SalMarSW160380MG_FD_202113 | JGI IMG/M metagenome (GOLD analysis project Ga0315555, IMG submission 202113) | Salt marsh sediment microbial communities from the Plum Island Ecosystem LTER, Massachusetts, United States - Salt Marsh Sediment SW1603-80 ...
GGTTCGATATAGTTGACATCGCTTTTATTTTTGCTCGAGAAATTTCTTTTAAAAAGCATTGGGATTTTTCTTAAGGGACTGCCGAAGAATGAACCGAATCTACGCCAATCAAATCGAATCGAGCCGCCTATTCGGCTTCTTAAAGCCGGGTAGCGATATCCCAGCAAAATCATTGACACAATCACGCCAACGCCCAATAAGACAACCGAACCTGTTTCCCCGATTATTTTTACGAGCAATCTTGTCAGATTATAGAGAAGATAGCCGCCATACGCGCCAGCATATCCGATACCGGCTTCCAGTTCCTGAAGAATGAAGATATCCGCAATCATAGTAATCAGCACCCCGGCCGTTATGCAAAACCACACTGCCGGACTGATTTTTGACCGCCAGCCCACATTAATGTAATAAAGCCCCGGCATTAATACCGCAAAAGGCAAAAATATAGCCAGCCAACCAAAGAAAAAATATAGTACATAGGAGGTCAGCGCCCCGATGATTCCGACCTGATTTCTAAAATCTACGGAAAAGGGATTATCGTCCAGCCTGATTCGTCGATCGTCCCATCCAGCATGCGTTACCAGTGATATTAAAAGCAGGATCGAAAAAAGTATCAGGAGTATGCCAAGGAGTTTTCTTTTCCGGCCGCCGGAATCCTTATTTGCATGTCGTTTCGCCATATATTCAAACCGTAGTTATAAATAGTAAATTACCTTGCAAGCCGCAGGCGGTCAACCAAAAATAAAAAAAGGCAGAGATTAAATTCCCTGCCTTCTTCGAAAAAATTATTTTACCTTACTTTTTCACGGCTTCTTTCAGGGCCTTACCGGCACGGAAATGCGGAACTTTGGTTGCCGGGATGTTAATTTTCTCGCCGGTCTGCGGATTGTGTCCGATACGGGCTTTTCTCCTAGAAATCGAAAAAGTCCCGAAGCCGACGAAACTGACTCTCTTGCCTTTTTTCAAATTGGTGGTCACTCCGTCGAAGAAACTTCTCAAAGCGTCGGTCGCCTGACGCTTGTTGATTTTGGCATCCTTGGCAATCAGAGCAATCATTTCTTCTTTGGTCATAGCATCATTCCCTTATGCTAGAAGTTAATGGTTTAAAACTTATTTAGGAAAAAAAACAGCCTTTTTTTAAGCCTTGTCAACTAAAAAAGAGCCGATTTTTCAAAAAAAGCCCGATTTTTGGGGCTTCGCGGGCTTTTTTGGCGAAAAAACTTAGAAAAATACATCCCTGACGCTCGACATCGACTTCTCGAATTTAATATCGGGAATTGAAATGATGTTAATTCGAAAATAATAGCCCTTGTTGGAACCGTCCGGAACCCAGTAAAATTGCCCCTCCCAGCAATGTAAATTCTTTCTCACCTCAATGCGTCGTGACACGGTTACGTCCCTGACAATATCATAAGTCTGTGAATAATTGAGTTCGATACTGGTTGACAAATTTACTGTTGCACTGAAGCTTATTGAATGCGTTTTCGTAAATGATGATGCGCGTCCCGATTCGGAATATTGATGCGAGACCGATAAACGCCAGTTCTGTTTGGAACCGACCGCACCGCTCGGTTGATCCGGCAAGGGTGGCGCTAATCCCCCCGACTCTTCGGGACTTTCTCCTTTCGCCAGCAAGCCTCCCGTTTGAAAACGGGTCGAAATCGTAAAATTCATTAAATATGGTGACCACCACCTCAGTTTTTCCGTACCGGGTTCATAAAGATCGTGCACCATACTGGCCGAAAGACTGATATTTCGCAGAAGAGAAGTATGAGCGCTGGTCGAAAGGTACGAAAACTTCCGCCCCGTCGCCTCGAAATTATAACTGACAGAACTGTTGACCGACAGCAGATCGATTTTCCTCGGGGTCTCGCCTGATTTCACCTTGGCCTGAAATAATTGCCCGAGGGATAATGACATTGATCTCGATTTGCTGCCGCCGCCGCCGGTTCCCGTGTAACTTCTGATGTTTTCGTACCGGTTGATTTCCGGCGTCCAGGAATATCCTACCCGCGGGGTAAGGACATGTCTCAGACCCAACAGGCCCAGTATATTCATATTAACGGTACCGTAAAGATCGGTCGAGGCCGAAATTCCTCCGCTGTATGAATAGCGGCGATATATGCGCGAGGCATCGATATCGACAGCCAGACTTTGATCGGTTTCGAAAATCTTGTACCATGTCTCCCGATACTGAAAAGACGGATTAAATTTCAAATATTTAAAAATCGCAAACGATGATGACAGCGATGTACTATGGTCGATCGTCAAGAACTTTTTACGGCTTCGGAATCCGGTCGAATCGGTGGCACGATAGCTGTAGTTGTTTAAATTGACTCCGTATCTGAAATAAATATTATGGTACCACTTCCTTTCCATCTGGCCGGTCTCATCCCTGGAGGGCGAACCGAAAATCGGTTTCGAGGGGAACGAAAGTGAGGCGGTCGGAAGATTATCGGTGCGCGTTTCCTGGTCAAGGTTCACCGTATGAATGACCTGAGCACTCAACGAGGCGCTGTTCCATCGTTTGGATAACGATACCTGGCTCCGGATGCTCCGATTGAGACGGTCTTCCAGATTGGTCGAAAAATCTGTATAATATGATTTGTCGGATAAAAAATTACCATTGGCCCGAATACTGAAGGTGGGTGATACCGTTTGCGAATGATTAAAACTCAACTGCCACCGCTTTGATTTCAGTTGGTTGTAGCCGACGAAACGCGATTCATTGGCGTAAGATCCCGAAATCGATCCGTTCAGAACATAACGTTTGCTGTACCGAAGCTGACTTTGATAAGTAAAACCGTATTCTTCGTAATAATCGACCGCCGCCAGGATATCCCAGTACTGCGAGGCCGCCCAGTAGTAACCGACGTTGGAAATATATCGATTGCCTCTTTCAAAATTGCCGAACTTGAATGACAGAAATCCCGAATGCCGGTCTTTTTCGACCGGAAAAACATAATACGGGATTATAAATAAGGGGAGTTTCTCGATATAAAAAACGACCGGGCGGGCGATAAATTTATCATTCCGAATCATCTTCATTTTTTTCGACTGGAAATGATAATGCGGTTCCTCTTTGTCACAACTGGTGTAACTGCCGTCCTCGACAAAATAGATATCCTCTTCCTTGCGGAACAGTTCGCCGCCGCGATAAAAGGCGTCACTATATTCCGACTTCGATTTTCGAATCAATCCCTTTTCGGTTTTCATCGAATATTCCAGATACGATCCGATTATTTGTTCGGATCCATCCTGCAAAATAACCGGTACGTATTGATAACTGGAATCGACGAGGAGCGAATCATCGTAAGCGGTGACGATCTCGTCGGAAGTCAAATAATTTATGTTGTACGCCGAAAGGGACACCGATTTATTCTCGACATGAGCATCAGCCTTCAGTCTGATCGTGGAATCCGCCAGCGAATAACTTATATAATCACCGGAATAACTGACCGTATCCTCCAGATAGGTCGTGACAGTATCCTCATGGTGATAACTGCCGCTTAGATACTCGCCTTCGGCGCCGCCGATTACCTCGACATGTTGCAGATTCTCATCTTCCATAAAAAGCTTGATGGTGTCGCCGGAAACGTTATTCTTGTATATCTGGCTGCTGTCTTTCGAGGCGGGATTGTAAAATGAGTACGCCTGATCGATAGCCACAATATTATCGAGCTGACCCTCGATCAAATTAAATTCGATTTCGGCCGCCCGCAGTTTCGAAATATCAAAGATGGTCGAATCATCTTTCGACGGCTCTTTAAAATCGCCTTCGGAATTTCCGAAAACATGAATCCGCTTCAGTTGAGATTTTTCACTGGATATAATCAGGGTATCTCCTTTGATTTCCGAATCCCGACGGCGCGCTGAAGGATTATCGAGAAGCATCAGGTTATCATCGTCGATGTACATGATCGCCCGGTCGGAGTGGGTTTCGATTTCGGCGCGATGAATAACCACTTGACCGTCGGCATAGCCGATTTTATCATCGGCATTGACCGCAATCCGATCGGCATCGACTTGTATCTGATTACTGCTGTCAGGGTAGTTCAGATAAACAGTCGGCCGGTCGTGCATCCTGAAAATGGACGAATCGCGGCTATAATAGGCATTGGTTCCCACCGCCAGAATCGAGTCTTTTTCCGAGGAAACCGTCACCGAATCGCCGGACGCATCGGCGATTTTATTTTTTAAATCATAAACGACCCGGCTTCCGTATATGGCATACGACGTATCCCAGACGTTTACATTGCCGATCAGGATAATGCTCTTGCCCTTCAGCCAGAAAGTACTATCGGCCAGAAGACTGGTCGCACCCAATCTGAAAATACCGCCGGTAACAAGAATCGTATCGGTCTCGGCACCCTTCATGAATTCATAGGTTCGATAGCTTTCCAGATACAGAGTATTTTCATCGGCATCGGATCGTGAACTCAGGAAAAGCAGATATAAAATCGCTGTAATAAACAAAAACCGGTAGTTTTTTATTTTACCGTTTGATTTCATTTTTCACGATCCCGGCCAAACTTTCCAGAGAATATGTCATTTTTTCAGTCGAAATGCCACCGATTTGAGCAAATGTTGTTCCGCCTCCTCCGCTGCCTTCGTACCTATCGGTAAAAAGCCGGACAATCCGCGAGGCATCAATGCCGATGTCATCAGATACAAAAACAAAAATCCGGTTCTCGGCCGCCAGCAGCGCGACCGCTTCGAAAGACCTGCAAAGATTATTGCCCAGCTCAATTATGTCTTTCGATTCGCGATTGCTAAAGGTTTCGATCACCAGGTTTATACCGTTCAGATCAACAGCTTTTATTTTCAGATTTTCCGTCTCATACGGCAACAGTTTTCTGTTCAGAGATGAAATTTCTTTTTTCAGTTCCGAATTATATTCCTGCAGTTTATCGACCGCCTCATTAAAATCCATAAAATGGCAGGTCAGTTTCGATGACAATTGATCGATGACTTTATTTTTTTGATAATAATCTTCGATTGCCCCGCTTCCACAGAGAAATATGATTCGAACATGATTTCGGATTTTCTCGTGGCTGATAATTTTGACCAATCCTATCTCACCGGTATTTCGAACATGTGTTCCGGCGCAGGCGGTGCATTCAAATTCACCCATACGGACAATTCGATATTTATCCTTGCCCTCAGGGATCTTCCGCACGGGGAGATTCTTTAACTCATCGCGTGAATAAAATTGTGTCGTTACCGGTAAATTTTCACGGATAATTTCGTTAGTCAGGCCTTCGACCTGCCTTAAAGTATCATCATCGATTGCCCCGGCGTCCAGTTCAATCGTCGATTCCCTTTCTCCCAGATGGGCGCTTATAGTAAATATCCCCGCGACTCTGACAAAAGCCTGCGATAATATATGCTGGCCGCTATGTTTCCTCATATTATCAAGCCGTCGCTGTTTATCGATAACGCCCCTTACAGGGCTGCCCTCCGGGGCGGTCCAGTTTTCCAGTTTATGTACTACCTGAGAATTATCGTTTTCATACACAGCGACGACCTTTTGATTATCCAGCAATCCAAGATCGTACGCCTGCCCGCCCGATTCGGGATAAAAGGCACTTGATTCCAGGATTACTTCATACGAATCGTCTACTTTGCGGACTTCGCGGACCGTCGATTCGAACTCAAAAAGATAGCTATCCTCAAAATAGAGTTTTTCGGTCATCAGGATGGTTTCCTTTCGGTTCGCAACAGATGTCCCCCGCACCGGCAGTCGGATGAGCCGAAATTTTTCACTACCTGAGAATCCTCTATTGAATCCAAACTCTTCCTGTGAATTTTACACTCATCCAGTTGCCCGGGGTAATAAAAAACTTCGATTATTTTGCTTTTCTCGAGGAGATAATCGATGTGCCAGCGGCGTTTCTTGTTCGTCCGTCGATGTCTTTCGACTCGGCTGCGTAAACCCCTTTTGCCGCGCCCGGTATAGATGTAGTATCCCTTCGGAAATAAAATCTCGCCCATCGCGCCGATTTTTATTTTACTCTTTTGAGTAATTTCAATCAGCAGTTGATAGCACCCGGTGTCAGAATTATTTGCTTCCAAGATCTAATTCAACCTGTTCGGGTAAAAAACGCCCGGGATTTGTCTTCCGAAATTCGCTTCCGATTGTTATCAAATACCATAATTTCTGACCGGTACGCGCCGCCGCCGATACCTGGAAAAGAAAGAACTCCAAGGCGATACTGAAAATACCCAGCGACAGCCCGATTGCGGCCAAGGTCAATGATTCCACGGCCAGCCATATGAGGAAAAACGGCAACCAGGTAATAATAAAGAGTCTAACCAGTCTGAACAAACGCGGACGGAAATAATCGGCGGCGATTTTTAATATATCTCCAAATGACTTCTCAGGAAAGGAAGCCGACGTGGCGCGGGTAATATCGGAGAAGGTCGAAGCGGCCAGAAGTATCAGTACCAGAACCAGGAGCTTAAACAATGTCAGATATACCGCCCCATTTCCGATTAACGTCCCGCCCGCCATACCGATGATATTTACAAAAAACATGCCGGCCGGAATCAAGACCAAATAGATGGGAACCATCAGGAGCGTTATCTTTATGTGCGTGGTGAAGTTCAATCCGCACTCCGCAAAAAATTCACGCCTCTTTATGCTCGCCGATTTACCGGAGACAACCGCATAATACAGACCGCCATTTAAAAATTGTATTAGGATAACAAAAATCAAAGCCCCGATAAAGAGCATTACGATGTATGCGGGGATGAAATCTTCACTATGCGAAAAAAGCTCCAAAATAACCGATAAATCCCAGCTCCCAATGATTGATTTAGAAAATAACGACCGAGCCATATAGCCGTTGAACGTCATATAAAACGGCAAAACAAACAAAAATGACAAAATCGCCTTCATCAGATATAGGTACAGCCATAGTAATCTCATCTTAAATAAATTTCGCAGCTGCCAGAACGCACTCATGGGCTACATCCCGCCTATAAAACTTAAAAAGGATTCCAGCATGAACATTAATCCGGACGATAACCTGACGCCCGGTCGGTTGTCGGTCTGAAAGGAGATCGAATTGTTAAATAAATCACCGTCAATCGCGAAAATATTTTTCGGATCGACAATCACCGATTTCGCGGGCGCCGATGCCGATAATTCAATCTCGGCATAATTGTAGACCGGAGCCCACTGGCCGTCAAGCGAATCGCCGTTATCAAATAAGACTCGATAATCGACCCGAAGAGGCAACTCTCCCTTTTTTTCAATCTGAAAACTTATTTTGTATGCGACCGAGTCTAATAGCTTATTTTCAAGGTTACTTGCACTATAATCGATTGCATCTGTACTGCCGAGAAGTATCTCAAGGCTTTTGCGGACGTTATCACCGGCGATTTCGCCGGTCAAATTTATAAAATCTTCGCGCGAGGGGTGCTTGAAACGGTACAATTCGAAATACAACTGCCAGAAAATAACAGACAGAGAATCGCCCAAAATATTATCGAAAGTTTCCAGCGCCAATGAACCTTTGAAATAAATAATACCATAATAATCAGATTCATTGACGAAAGCATAGGTGGGATCATCGACCGCACCGGGGGCCGCTATAGCCTGCGTCAGGGCCCGGAGATTATCCCTTTCGCTAAATTTCAGGCCGGCAAATTCAAGCAGATTGGCGTCACGTCCCCAATAACGAAGGAATATTTTATGCATAAAATAATTGGTGATTGATTCATCCATCCACGGCGCCTCCACCTGGTCAGAACCGATCATTCCATAAAACCACTGATGTACCGTCTCATGTACGACCAGAGTCTCATAGAAACGTGTAGCCATCAAAGCGCCCCTTGGCGAGGCAAGAACCACGAATCCCGGATATTCGACGCCGCCTGCATCGGTAGCGTTAACTAAAGCGTATGTCAAATCATCATAGGCATATTTGCCGACATTTTTGTTCATGAATTCCAGAGTATATCGAACGGCCGTTTTTATGCGTTCGACAATCGGCTTTTCATAATCCCGGTAATATATTCGCACATTGGTGCCGTTTATATCCGACGAATCGATAACGTAGCGCGGCGATAAAGCCAGTACGAAATCATGAGCCGGACCGAACGAATAATGTCGACTTGACAGAGTGTCATTGATCGTTGTCTGCTCCGATTTCACAGGGGCCGCCACGCGAAAAATATTCGGAAGGATGAAATCAACTTCGTATTGAAAATATGCCCCGACCGGTTCCGCAAATGCCCCGTACGCCGGATTGTACCAGGTGCCGTCTTTATTCAATAGAGCCGGCGACGGGAACCAATCGCCCAGCATATACTCATCGCCACTTTGAAACAATCGATCACCGGACGCGGGAATATAAGTGGTGAAATATATCCTGACGGTTTTCCGATTAAGTTCCATTTTTTCATCGGGAATCAGACTGGCTCTGGTTAGATTGACATTTATCGACTGAGTAAAATTTTCCCCGCCAAGCAGCACCGAATCGATATCCATCCCGCCCCACTTTCTGGATTCCAGAAATTGATGCAGGAGGTGCGGCTTTTTTTTAAGGTAAGGTGAATTTTCCGAAGAATAGAGATTTGGATACAGCTGGAATTCAAAAGATGTCAATTTCGGTTCGGCCGGCAGCCGATATTCCATCACACCAACAATTTGCTTTTTCAATGTATCCAGTCTCGCGGAGATCCTGAGTGTATCGACTTCCGAGAAAACGCAATATGGCAGCAAAAGAATGGATAAAAACAGGCCGGTTATCTTAAAGTATATCGTTGACAAGCGAACCGATTCCCTCAATTCTTATTTCAATCCTGTCGCCCGATTTCATCGGGCCGATTCCCGATGGCGTTCCGGTGGAGATTAAATCGCCCGGATATAAGGTCATTACGCTGGAAATAAAACCGATAAGTTTCGGGATCGGGAAAATCAATTCCGAAGTCCGCGCCGACTGGCGCAGGTCGCCGTTCAAGTACGATTCAATCTGCAAATCTTCATATTTCAGTTTATCGACAACCCAGGGGCCGACCGGACAGAAAGTATCAAAGCCTTTTCCTCTTGTCCACTGACCGTCTTTTTTTTGAAGGTCGCGCGCCGTAACATCATTTACGCACGTAAAGCCGAAAATATAATCTTCCGCTTCAATGGCGGCCACAGTTTTACATTCCCGACCTATTACCACGCCCAACTCCGCTTCGTAATCGACGCGCCGCGACATCTCAGGGTAAATTATCCTGCCACCCGGCCCGATTAAGGCCGACGGCGGTTTTAAAAATAGTACCGGCTCTTCGGGAATTTCATCAGCCGACTGCGATTCCTTAACGTGTTCTTTATAATTCAAACCGACGCATACAATCTTGCTCGGCTCGACCGGGGCAAGAAGTTTGACCTCTGACGGTTCATAATATCGACCGGTCGACTCGAAGCCGGCGGCCGGATTATTCGTGATTTTATGAATGCGACCTTCTTCGAATTTACCCCACTCAACTCCCTCGGCAACTTCAAATCTGACAAATCGTTCCATCAATTCCTCTGTAATTCCCTAAGATGATAGTACAATGAAGCCGCGTTTGCCGCCGGTGTGTACCCGCCTTCAAACAATGAAAGAATTCGCCCCCCCGAATATTGATCGGCAACATTGACAAGAAGCGAAGTCATAGCACCAAAGGCCTGTTCGGTCAGGTTCATTCCGCCGAGAAGATCATGCCTGTGAGCATCAAAACCGCACGATATCAAAATAAATTCCGGTTTGTACTGCTCCAATTTGGGAATAATAATATCCTCAAATTTCTGAATATAAATCTTATCGTCGGTACCCGCCGGAAGCGGAACGTTCAGCGTATGGCCGTCCCCTTCGCCAGTACCTCTTTCGCGGGCCGCACCCGAACCGGGATAAAACGGATAACGATGAAGTGAAATATACAAAATATCAGAACGCGAGTAAAAAATATTCTGTGTTCCGTTGCCGTGATGGACATCCCAGTCAATAATAGCCACGCGATCGAGTTTATGATTGGTGATTAAAGCCTCGGCGGCAACGGCGATATTATTTATTATACAGAAACCCATACCATGATCATTCTCGGCATGATGTCCCGGAGGCCGCCCGGCCAGAAAAATTCTTTTGTATTTTTTATTGATTATAGTCCCGACCGCGGCAATCGCCGCCGACGCGGTTTCCCACGCAGCATCAAAGCCCTGAATTCCGGCATAAGTATCACCGTCAAGATATCCGCCACCCATCCGCGAAATAGCTTTGACGCTATCCAAATATTCTTTTTGATGAATCTTATATATACATCCGGTGTCGGTGGTCACTGGATTTATCATTTCTATTTCCGAAGCGATATCCGAATCAAGAACATACCTTACGGCATATTCCATTCGTTCCGAATTTTCAGGATGCCCCGACGGTGCCGGGTGCTTAACCTCCTGAATAAGCTTAATTAACGCGACTTTCATACTATATTGAAGTAAAGCCTGCCGAGCGGCAAAGTCAAGGTATTAATAAATCAAAGCTTTTTCTTTTTCCAATTTCCTCTTCCGAACCATATCGCCAGGATAATGGCTTTGACAAATGACGTTATCGTCAATGTCCACCAGACACCGTTAATCCCGATATCCAGCGTAAAACACAAAAAGTATGCCAGCGGCAGACGGGCGATGGAGCCGGGAATCGATATCAGCATCGGCGGAATCGTATTACCCGAACCGGTGAAAGCCCCCTCGAGAACGATTTCGATTCCCATAAAAATTTGCGATAGACCCAGAATGATTAAATAATCGATGGCGATATTTATGACTTCCGGATCGGACGAAAAAATCCCAGCAATAAACCGTGGGATAGTAATGAAGAAAATCGATATAACGAACGTCTCGGCGACAACGATGCTGACCGTCCCCCAGGCACACCTGGCCGCCCTATCCGGCTTTTTTGCGCCGAGATTTTGTCCTACCAGAGTAGAAGCGGCGATCGAAAAGCCAAACGTCGTCAAATATGACAGCGACTCCATACGATTCCCGATCCCCATAGCCGCCCCGGCCGTATCGCCAAAATGATGGACAATCTGTATGATAAACCAGTAAACCAGAATAAAGACAATATTCTGCGTCGAAATGGGTATGCCGATTTTTAAGATTTTCCGCATCGCGCCAAAATTTGGTTTATTGCGATACCATCCGGAAAGCGGAAATTCCAATCCGCCCCTGAAAATCAGTATCAGAAATATAATAAAACTGATTGACACGGAAACCATGGTTGCGATGGCCGCGCCGGTTACACCCATCTCAGGAAACGGTCCCCAACCGAAAATCAACGCCGGATCAAGGAAAATATTCATCACGGTTCCGATCGAAAAGGCGATCATCGGTGTTCGAGTATCACCGGAGGCTCTAAAAATCGAACCGAAGGCATCATTCAGGAAGAAAATTGTAATGCTGATAAAAAATATCCTCAGGTACGGTATACCATAGCCGATAACTTGCGGACTGGCCTTCATGAACTTAAGTATTGCAGGAGCTACGATAAGACCAACAATCGAAATGACAAGGCCGATGCCGATCGCCATGGCTATCCCCTGCCCTGAAAAATACGCTGCCTTTGGTTGTTCCTGTGCCCCGATAGACCGTGAAACGATGGCCGTCAAACCGGTAATGATAATGGCGCTGGTGGCGAACATTGTCCAGCTGACCACCATCGACGACATGATGGCATCCTGCTGCGGCGTCCCCAGATAACCGACCCAAAAATAATCGGTGATCGTCAGGGCGAATTCCAGAAACATCGATGCGAGTACCGGCCAGGCCAGCTTAATGATGGTGGAATAAATCGGACCTTCGGTAATATTATTGACTTTGGCCATGATAAAGAATCGCGGTCGCGGTTAGTCGTCGGATTCCATTGTCGAATCCGGATTCATAAGATAATAGTCCACGTTTATATCTTCGCCGGTTATCTGCAGTAACATATCATACCAGCTATATCGGTGTCCCGGAGCAAAACAATCTTGAACGAGGGTGTACTTAAAAAGTGAACTTCCGAATCCGGATTCATCTTCCATCGTCGACCCCAATATCTGGGCCGCGGCCAGACCGGCAATAAGCTTCCGCTGAATATGGAAAGGTCGATTAATGTACTCGTCCAGAACCGCCCACCAGACAACAGAATTATAGGTAGGGCGCTCCATTATCCTTTCGAATAATTCACGAAAAATATCCCTGATCTCCAGGGCATTATGTAAATATAGCTGTTTTTCAAAGCGGGCCATCAGCAGTCTTGACCTTAAATCTATAACCTTGAATTTGTAGGCATCCTGACGCCAGCGAAAAGCGAAGTCATCC
>Ga0315555_1002726_pt1 | contig 12324 bp, 6 predicted proteins | sample SalMarSW160380MG_FD_202113 | JGI IMG/M metagenome (GOLD analysis project Ga0315555, IMG submission 202113) | Salt marsh sediment microbial communities from the Plum Island Ecosystem LTER, Massachusetts, United States - Salt Marsh Sediment SW1603-80 ...
CAGCCCCTTGGGGGCGCGCTTTCGGATGCCCTCGCTCCTCTTCTCGTCCGCGGGCCCGTCCTGCTTGGCGCCGATGTAGCCGTTGAGGCCCATCTTCCAGACCAGCTTGCCGGTCTGCGGGTTCAGGAACGCGGCGTCGTCGCCGACGACGGCCAGCAGGCCGTCGCGCGAGAAACCGACCATCCTCCAGCAGCCGCCGAACCGGCCGCCGCGCCTGTCGTGCCAGTTCACGTCCGAGCTCTGGGTGGAGACCCAGGCGATGCGGCCGGTATCCTTATCGATGCAGAGCAGGAACGGGCAGTCCATCGGCGTCACGTACAGCTTGTCGGCGCGGATCATCGGCTGGTCGTTCCGCCACACCTGCGGGACGCTCGAGAAATTGTCCATCACCGTCTTGTCCTGCGGATAGCGGGTGAGCCAGCGTATGTTCCCGGTCTGCGCGTCCACCGCCGCGACGGCGCCCGCGTTGGTGCAGTAGTACACCACGCCCTCCTTCACCAGCGGCGGCGAGGACATCAGGCGTATCTTCCTGGGGTACCGGCTCTGCGTGATCTTCAGCGGCGAGATGCGCGACACGGTGGTGCGCCACAGCGTCTTGCCGGAGCGGGTCTCGAACGCGGCGAGCTCCGCGGTGGACGATATGTGGCTCCGGCCCCGGATGTCGTCGTGGACGACGGACGCCACGATCATTCCCCGGCCGGCGGCCGGCGCGGTCTGATACCGGTCCAGCCACTCGTCCTCGGTCGTCGCCGCCATCGGGCCCTTGGCCCAGAGCATCCGGCCGGTGTACTGGTCCACCGCCACCAGCGACGGTCCGTACACGAACATGTGCGTCAGCACCACGCCGTCGTGCACCAGCAGAGGCATGTTCGGATAGAACACCAGCCGGTTCCGGTAGCCGAAGCTGTGGTCCCACGCCGCGCTCGAGCCGCCGGGTCCGAACACCCAGTTCAGCTCGCCCGTCAGGAGCGACCGGCTGTAGACGATGTTGAAATCCTTGTAGATCAGGTCCGTCTCGGTCGCCCAGGGCGCGGCCGTCGGCGGGAAGTGCCTGCCCCGCTTGGTGAGCGGCACCCGCCACTCGCCGCGGTTCGCGGCGAAGGTGTACGGCATGGGGGCCGACAGGCTCTTGTCGTCCATCGAGTCGTGCCGGGCGCTCTTGCGGCCCTCGCGCTGGCGCACCCAGAACTCGTTGTACTTGAACTCGTCGAGCTGTTTCAGCAGGCGCGCCACCGTCTCCTCGTTCTTGTTCTTTATCTTGCCCACGACGGTCCGGTAGTGATCGGTCATCCCGAGGTGTTTGTAGCAGATGGCCAGCCGCACCCACGCCTGGTCCCGGTCAAGCTTCACGTGGTCCCGGTCGTCGTCGACCAGGCCGTGGTACGTGACGATCCTCTCGTAGTACCGCCGGGCCTCGTTGTACTGTCCCTTGTCCACCGCGTCGTTGCCCAGCGCGAAGAGCGCGTCGTCGCCGTAGGAGGTGGCCAGATGGTATCTCACCAGGTCCTTGTAGTCGAATATTGAGTAACGCTTCACCGCCCGGTCGTAGATCTCCTTGGCGGCCGGGTCGTACAGTATCCGGTAGTACGTCAGCTCCTTCTTCGGATAGGTCAGCACCCGTCTCTGCACGTACAGGGCCGCCGGGACGAATATGCCCTCGTCGGCGATCTGCACCAGGTCGTCCGGATACTCCTTGAGTATCCTCCGATACAGCTCGGTTGCCTGTCGGTACTCCTTCTTCTCGTCCATCGTCTCGTTGGCTTTCTTGATGATCGGCCACACCTGCGAGTCCATCTTTACGTCGGCCAGGCTCATGAAGCTCTTCTGCCGGGAGAACTTCATCTCGGCGGTGAGATTCCCGCCCTTGTAGCCGGCCATCCTGGCGTCGTTCACCTTGCTGAACATCGGGACGTACTTATCGTAGATCTGTTCGAGCGACGGCTTGACGTCCCACGGGTAGCTGCCGCGCTTCGCGGCGGCCTTCTTCGGGGGTTTCTTCTTCCCCTCACCCGCAAAGAGGGGAGCAGATCGCAGGACGGCGAGACCGGAGACGAGCATGACGAGAGCGACGAGGAATGCGAAGAATCTCCTGTGCATAGGACCTTCCTTTCTCGCGGCGTGTGTGCCGGTTTGAATGCGGCGGCATTATAGCACGCGCGAATCGGCGGACGCAATTGGCGGCGTGCAGGATCGAGGTGTTCTTGAGCGAATCCTGCCTCCCGTCTCAGTCAGTCTCAATTGCCGGGAATCGGGACGGTCTCCTCCGCGTGATAGCCCAGCTTCACCACCGTCACCCGTTCGCCGGCCATGTCCGACAGGCAGAGATAATTATCCGTCGCGGCCACGTACATGGTGTGGGCCATCGCGATGCCGCCGTCCACCTTGACGGGACTGTCCGGCCCGCGGCCGCTGTCCGCGTTGCCGTACGTGCCGACGTGCATCACCAGGTTGCCCGCGGTGTCCACCACGCCGACCGAGTGCCGGTACGCCTCGGTGACGAACGAGCGCTTGAACCAGTCGGTGTAGAACCGGGAGTTGGGGCAGGAACAGCTCAGCGGCACGATGGGACAGGCCCCTGCGTACAGCCACTCCGCGCCCTCCGCCCAGTCGCCGGTCTTTCCCTGCGACCACGCGTTCTCCTTCGTGGACTGCCAGCCCCAGCCGGAGCCGGCCGTGTCGGCCGGGCGGTCCGGGTACTTGTCCATCTTGATCGGCGCCTGCCTGCTCTTTAGCTCGCCCCCGTCGCGCGGGAACTTCACGAGAGTGCCGGTGAAGGGGTGATTCGACGGCTTGTCGTTTCCGATCACCCGGCCCCTGCCCGAGAGGAACGCCTTGCCCGCGACCATCCGGGTGGAGGCGTACGCGAAGTACACCGCGCCGTCCTCGTCTATCCCGACACCGTTTATCAGACACGCGCCGGGCACGATGTTGCCCCTGCGCAGCTCGCCGGTGGCGTCGTAGACCCACACCGTGCCGCCGTGGAGGCGCCTGCCGGGGCGGCGCTGGATGAAGTACACCCGCTCGCCCCGCTTCTCTTTCTCCTGCACCTTCCGTATGAAGCCCTGGTAGCTGTGGTCGCCGCCCGCCGTTCCCCGCCTCTGGTTCACGAATACCTCGGCGACGGAGTCCTCCATCTTGGGGACGTAGTATATGTTCGATTGAACGGCCACGTCGCCCTGCATGTTCACCGCGATGCCGTCCTGGAAGAACTTCGCGCCGGGCTGGTCCTTCACCGGAAGGATCCCGATCCATTCCTGGTTCCACCTGCCGGTGTTCTGGACGCCGTAGTCGTACGGCATCTCCCGGTAGGACGCGCCGCTGCCCTTCGCCGCCTGCTGGTCCGGGTCCAGGCGGGCGACCCCCGGCATGTAGAAGCCCGGGTTGAAGTGGACGTGTGCCCTGCCGCGCTTGTCGAAGACGATGTCGTCGGTGGCGTGGGGGAACCCGATCCGGCCCTCGTACTTTCCCGTCGCCAGGTCGAACAGGTGGTAGTTGCTGAAGTAAAGCTTCTCCCGCACCGGGTCGCAGGACACCTTGGCGAACCGCGCGTCGGTCATCGGCTGGTGGGGGACGTTCGTGTCCTTCGCGTCCTTCGCAAAATCGCGCACCACCTTGAAGCCGTTCCCCTGCTCCTCGAGGATCACCAGGTGGTTCGGGCTTCGGGTCACCCACAGCCTCAGCGGCGACGACCACGGGTCGAGCGTTAGCAGGTTGTCCAGCGTGCGGGGCGCCGAATCCGCGATCCGGAACGAGGCGACCTTGGTGGGGGAGTCGAAGCTCTTGAACTTCGTCAGAGCCAGAAAGCTCTGTCCGTGCTCCCGGGCGACATGGGTGACGTAGAGCGCGCCGGTCTTCCGGTCTATCCGTATCACGTCGGGCCGGTCCACGTTGATGGTCTTCAGGTGCTTCGCGTCGGTGGAGTACACCTGTATCCGGTTGTTGATCGTGTCGCACACGTACACCCGCCCCTGCGCGTCGCAGGCGATTCCCGCCGGAGAGCTGAAGTGCTGGTTGTCCTGGCCCGCCTTCCCGTCCTCCCCCATCCACGGCGTCCTGTCGAGGGGATCTCTCGTCTTCGTGTCCATTCGGTATACCCCTGCCCACCCGCCGCCGCACGTCAGCCCGCTCAGGTACAGCCACTTCCCGTCCGGCGAGAGCGCCATCTTCACGCGGGAGCCGGCGAATTCCCCGCTCTGGAAGTAGCCGCGGGTGATGAGCTTCCCGTCCTTGGTGTAGAGGCCGTCGCCCGCCCTGCGGGCGAGCGCCCGCCACGCGATGCTGGTGTCGTCGGAGGTGCCGTCCGATGCCTTGATGCGGTACAGCCACACGTTTTCCACCTTCTCCATGACCGTGGCGTACGTAAAGAGCCCGTCCACCAGCTCCACCTGCTGGGGCAGCACCGGGCCGCCGGGCAGGTATATGCCGGTGGCCGACACGGTGCTCGCGAAGCCGGCGTGGTACGGAAGCCCCGCCGGCGCGCCGCCGTGACCTATATATGAATGAAGCGCCCATTTGCCCGGCTCGTACTCCAGCTTCTCCAGCCCCTTAATCCTGTCCACCGGGACGTTCGCGGCGGGCGGGAAGACCGTTTTCTCGTAGTTGCCGTCCCGGTCGTACTTCCTGAGCTGCGGATTGCCCCCGGAGAGCACGTAGATGCCGTCCTTGTCCGCCGCGACGGCCCGGTACGTGCCGACCAGGTTCTTCGGGTGCCAGCCGAGGAGCTTGTCGAAGGCCGGTTTCAGTCCGAGTTGGACGCGCACCTTCAGTTTCTCCGGTTCCTTCACGTAGAGGCCCAGGTCGTTCTTGCCGTTCCAGTGGATCTTCTGTTTCAGGGAATTCTTCTGGAACGGGGCGGGCGCGTTGGCGCCCAGCACACCGGAGGCGAGATGCCGGTCGACGACACCCTTGCCGTCGATCAGCGACACGGTCACGTCGCAGTTTCCCTTCGCTCCGAACGCGATCTCGTACCGGTCCTTGCCCACGAACCTTACGGTCGGCTTCTCAGTGAAGGCGAATACGTCTTCCCGTTCGGTCTGTTTCGGGCCGTACGGCTGGTACCACTCCTGAGCGGCGAGCGGCGCCGCGATCAGCGTGCAGACGAGCACAATGAATATGCACCGGGTCTTCATAGCTCCCTCCTTTGGCGTGAATCTCCTTGAGAATATCCTGTCGCGTCGCTCGATTCAAGGGGTAGAATGCACACATATGAATATAGGCGTTACCGAAGCGCACATGAGGATCGCGGCCGAGCTGGTCGCGGAAACGAAGAAGAACAACGGGCTGGCCCCGGTGGACCTGGAAAGGTTCTACGCCGATCAGGAGATCGCCGCCAGGGACCCCTTCGGCCCGGAGATTCCCCAGTGCCCACTGGGCATATGGATGAACAGCCTCTGTGTCTTCGATGAGCTGGGCGTCGAAGAGGACGTGAAGCGCTACAACGATGACGAGGAATGGCGGCTCTCCCTCAACCGGGCCTACAACGACAAGGCCGAGAAGATAGTCGGAAAGCGGCTTCTCGGCGAGAAGAAGGGCGATCCGTCCAGACGGTACCCGCCGGTGAAGGGACTGCACGACATATTCGAAGCGAAGAATATCTGGCACGCGGGCTCCTGGTGGCTGGAACAGTCCGCGCATGATGAGGACGAACTCAAGGCGCTGCTCAACCGGGTGGAAAGACGACTGGAGGATCTCCGGGGATTTCTTCTGCCGGAAAACTGGGAATCAGAGAAGGCCGGGCTCCGGGAACGGGGGGTCAAACCCCCGCTGTACAAGCATCAGCGCGGCCCGGTTACGTTCGCGACGTCCATCTACGGAACGGAGAATCTGATATTTCTCCTGAACGACACCCCGGACCTCGGCGGCCGCTTCAGCGACCTGATCCTGCGGTCGATGCTGGGCATTGCCCGGGTGCTGGACGAGGAGGCGGGATACAGCCCGGAGGACGCTCCCCGCGGGTTCGGGTTCGCGGATGACAACTGCTCTCTGCTGACGACGGATATGTACGAGCTGTTCGGCTATCCGATACTCAAGGGCATCTTCGACCGGTACAGCCCGGACCCGGGCGACAGGAGGTACCAGCATTCCGATTCCGACATGGGCCACATCGTTCCCATTCTCGGAAGGTTGAATCTGACCGGCGTGAACTTCGGCCCGAACGTGCTGGTTGACCACATCCGGAAGCACCTTCCCCACGCCGCGATCCACGGCGTGCTCGCCCCGTTCACGTTCAGCCGGAACGAGGAGGTGAACATCGTCGCCGAGTTCCTGCGTGACTTCGAAATGGCGCGGGAGTCATGCGGGCTGGTGTTCGGCACGGCCGGCTCGATCAACAACGGATCGCGGCTGACCGGCCTGCGGCTGATAATGGCGGCGATTCAGAAGTACGGCCGCTACTAGAACGGGGACAGGCCCTAGTTCTTTTCGGCGGGCTTCGCCTCGGCCGCGGGTTCCTTCTTCTCTCCCGCGGCTTGGGGTTTCTTCTCGCCTTCGGCCGGCTTCACGTCGGCGGCGGGTTTCTCTCCTTCGGCGGCCGGCTTCTTCTCTCCCTCGGGGGGCGTCTCTCCTTCGGCGGGAGGCAGCTCCTCCGGGACGCCGAGCCCGTCGTCGATCGGCACCAGATCGGGCAGCTTCTTTACCTCGCGGAACGCCTTGTCGCCCGGCGCCTTCCGGTACTCCTCGTACTCCGAGACGTCCCACTCCGTCCACACGGTGTAGTACCGGGTGCTCAGCCCGTCCAGCATGAAGTCGTTGGCCTCCTCGGAGAACAGGATCCGTATCGTGGTCTCGGGGTAGATCTCCAGCACGTCCATCGACAGCGCTATCTCTGTTCCCTCAAGACCGAACGCGATGGTGACGTCCTTTTCCGCGTGCGAGACCCCGCTGCCTTCTTCAATCCGCTCCCAGAGGAGGTGCCGTCGGATGATCTGCCGCATGATCGGGTTGGACGCGACGATGCTCTTGGACAGCTCCTCCAGCGCCTGCTCCACGCCCTCGCGGTCCAGCCGCTTGAGGGTGTGGCTGACGAACGGGAACCGCCTCATCTCGCCGTCGTGTATCCCGATCTCGAGCGCGAGCCCCTTCTCGTATCCGTTGGGGTAGCCGTACGTCTCGAGCTCCGCGTCGGTGGTGCCGGTGTGCCGGTCGTTGTCCACGTCGAAGTACATGTCACCGAACCTTCCGACGAAGGGCTGGTTCTTGAAACGCTTCTTCACGTCCGGCACGTGCTTCATGAATATGTAGAGGTTGAAGATGTCGTTCGTGAAGTAGATCTGTTTCACGTCCACGCTGAAGCCGGGGTCGCCCACCACGTCGCCCGCTTCTTCCCACAGCGGCTGGATGCCGACCCAGTCGTCGGGACTGCCGTCCACTTTTATCAGCGGCTTGAAGATGAATTCCTCCGGAGATTCCTGGACGGCCTCCTGCGATTCCTCTTCGGCCTTGCCGCCGAAGATGCTCGTCATCAGTTTATTCCACGACTCGCATCCGGACGCCGCGCACACCAGCGCGACGAGTATTCCGGACAGCAGAAGCGATCGTTTCATGCGTGACCCTGGGTTTTTGTGACTCACATATACCCCCGTGGCACCGTCTTTTATCACAATATTCTCCCTGTTATCAAGAGAATATATTTTAAAATTCATCTTGACTTCAGCGGAGGGTTCTGGTACAAATTGTCACAGTCACACAGGTATCGGAGGTAGGCATTGGACCTCCAGACATTTCGCGACAACTTCCGGCGCATCACCGAGGAAGTTGAAAGCGTAGTAATCGGGCAGGATAGGATTGTCAGGCTCCTCCTGACGGCCATCCTGGCGGAAGGCCACGTGATACTCACGGGGGTGCCGGGCCTGGGGCGCACCCTTATCGCCGAGACGATAGGGAAGGTCCTGGGGCTCAAGGTGAGTCGTATCCAGTTCACACCCGACCTGCTCCCGACGGACGTGACCGGCACCGAGGTGGTCGAGATGATCGAGGGCGCCCACCAGTACCGGTACATTCCGGGCCCGGTGTTCGCCAACATGATTCTCGCCGACGAGATCAACCGGGCGCCCGCCCGTACCCAGTCGGCCCTGCTCGAGGCGATGCAGGAGAAGCAGGTGACCGCGGCCGGAAAGCGGTACCCGTTGGACAAGCCGTTCCTGGTGGTCGCCACACAGAACACGCTCGAGACCGAAGGCGTGTACCCGCTTCCGGAGGCGCAGCTCGATCGCTTCATGATGCAGATCGAGATGGACTACCCGGACGCGGACGCGGAAGTCGGTATCGTGGACGCGACCACCTCGGTTATCCACCACACCGCGAGCGCGGTATGCGATCCGGCGACCGTCGTCGAGATGCAGCAGTTTGCCAAGATGATTCCGGTGACGCAGACGATAAAGGAGTTCACCTCGAAACTGGTGAGGGCCAGCCGCTGGGAGGGCGAGCCGGTCCGGCTCCGCAGGGACACGATTGAGGCGAAGAAGCGTTTCTGGTGGGGTGGGCTGAAGAAGGAATCGAAGATCGACCGGGTCGCGCAGTACGTCCGGTGGGGGGCGTCCCCCCGCGCCGGGCAGTGCCTGCTGCGCGCCGGAAAGATATCGGCGATAGTAAAGGGACGTTCATATGTCGCGCGGGAAGATATTGTGGAGGTGGCCCACCCGATCCTGGCGCACCGGGTGATCCCCGACCACCGGGCCGGCGCCAAGGGGCTCACGTCTCTGAAGGTCGTCGAGCGGCTGGTGGAGGAGGTGAATCAGGCGACGGCCCCTCAGCCCGTTTCCTCGCGCATGAAGAGTCTACTGGTATCAACGAACAGGTAAAAGGAGGGAGGCGGTCATGATAAAGGTGACCTGTAAATGCGGAAAGGTCTATAAGCTCTCCGACGAGCAGGCCGGGAAGAAAGTGCGCTGCAAGCAGTGCAAGGAAGTGCTGGAAGTCCCCGCGCCGGACGCGGCCGAAGAAGCGGCGGCGCCCGCCAAGGAAGCGGCCCCCGCGCCGGCCCCCGCGGCTCCGGCGGCTGCACCCGCGGCTGCCGCGCCGTCCGTCACCAAGGCCAAGGACTACGGCGAGCAGATCCAGTGGACGGACGCTGAGAAGCAGGAGATCCAGAAGCTGGCCGCCGCTCACGAGAAGATGCTCAAGCAGATCCGAATGGCCGTCGTCGGCCAGGACGTGGTCGTCAAGGAGGTTATCATCAGCCTGTTCGGCAGGGGCCACGCGCTTCTGCTGGGAGTTCCCGGGCTGGCCAAGACGCTGCTGGTCAGCACGCTCGGAAAGTGTCTCGGCCTGGATTTCAAGCGCGTGCAGTTCACGCCCGACCTGATGCCGTCCGACATTACCGGTACCGAGGTCATCCAGGAGAACAAGACCACGGGCGAGCGCGAATTCCGTTTCATCCAGGGGCCGATCTTCACCAACCTGCTGCTTGCCGACGAGATCAACCGAACGCCGCCGAAGACGCAGGCCGCTCTTCTGGAGGCGATGCAGGAGCGCCAGGTAACGGCCGGCGGTACCCGGTACGACCTTCCCGATCCGTTCTTCGTGCTGGCCACCCAGAACCCGATCGAGCAGGAAGGTACCTACAACCTGCCGGAAGCGCAGCTGGACCGCTTCATGTTCCGGATCAACGTCGATTACCCGCTGGAGGAGGAAGAGGTCGAGATTCTCAATATGACCACGTCCACCTACGAGGCGGAGATCGAGACGGTGCTGAGCGGCGGCGAGATCATCGAGCTGCAGAAGCTGGTCCGGAAGGTGCTGATATCGGACGATATCAAGCGCTTCATCGTGCGCTTCGTGCGCATGACGCGCACCGGCAGAGACGAGGCGAGCGACGACGTCAACCGCTGGGTATCCTGGGGCGCCGGACCGCGCGCCTGTCAGAACCTGGTGATCGGGGCCAAGGCCAACGCCATTCTCCACGGCCGCTGGCAGGTGGAGCACGAGGACGTAAAGGTCGTGGCGCGCCCGGTGCTGGGTCATCGGATCGTCACCAACTTCGCGGCCTCCGCGGAGGGCATCGACTCGCTCAAGATCGTCGACGAGCTGCTTCAGAAGGCCGGATAGGAACGGGGCGATATGCCTGATTATTTCGATCCAACGGTAATCTCGCGGGTCAAGGGCTACGACATCCGCGCCCGCCGGGTGGTGGAGGGCTTCCTGATAGGAATGCACAAGAGCCCCACCCTCGGTATGAGCATGGAGTTCCGCCAGCACCGCGAGTACGTGCAGGGGGACGATCCCCGCCACCTGGATTGGAAGGTATTCGCCAAGACGGACAAGTACTTCATCAAGGAGTACGAGTCCGAGACGAACCTCGCCTGCCAGATCGTGCTTGACTGCAGCGAGTCCATGTCGTATCAGGGCGAGGGAGCGATGTCCAAGTTCGAGTACGGCTGCACCGCGGCGGCGTCGCTGGCGTACCTGCTTCTGCTCCAGCGGGACGCGGTGGGATTCACCTTCTTCGACGAGAAGGTACGCACTTACATCCCGGCGGCGGCGACGTTCTCCCAGTTCAGCCACGCGGTGCATACCATGGAGAACATTACGCCCGGGGCGAAGACGATGACGGGCGACGCGCTGTCCGCGGTGGGAGCCAACTTCAAGCGGCGCAGCATGGTGATAATCATCTCGGACTTCATCGACGACGTGGAACCTATCTCCCTGGGAATGAACCGGTTTCACTTCGACGGGCACGAGGTACTCTGTCTTCACATAGCGGACCCGCTCGAGGTGACCTTCCCGTTCTCCGGCCCCTCTATTATAGAAGGAATGGAGCAGGCCGGGAATCTCCGCTGTGACCCGAGCGACTACCGGGAGGTGTACCTGGAGTCGCGCGAACGGCACCTGGAGGAGATGAGGTACATGTGCCGCCGGCTGCAGTTCGACCTGAGCCAGCTGACGACGGACACGCCTCTGGACGAGGCGCTGGCGGAAGTTCTTCTACAAAGGCAGTATCAGCGCTAGGACGGCTTGACATGAACGCATTACTGATGAGGTTCTTCCAGCACCCGGCCTTCCTCTGGATCATTATCGCGGTGATGATCCCGATCATCATCGAGTGGCTGCTGCGGAGGCGGCGCCGGAGGATACGCTGGGCGGCCATGCGGTACCTGCTCGACACCGAGCGGCCGAAGAAGATCCGCATGCAGGACCGGATACTGCTGATACTCCGCATGATCATCATCGGCCTCATCGTGCTGGCCATCGCCCGCCCGCTGATCCGCCCGGAGGACATCATTACGATCGACCGGCAGGACCGGTCCGTCGTGATGTTCTTCGACGGCACCTACAGCAACGCGCAGAGGGTGGGCAACATGTCGTCGTTCCAGACCGCCCAGCGGATGGCGAACGACGTGGTGATCGGCCTTCCCGACGGAGTGGAGCTGTGCATCGGCCAGCTCGGGCAGTCCATGAAGGAGATGCAGGACTGGACCAACGACAAGGCGCTGATGCGGGAGAGCATAGACGGCCTGAAGGTCAGCCACGGCTCCGGCCCGGTCCGGGACGGCCTGGAGTGGGTGCTGAAGAAGGTGAAGGAGAAGACCGTCGGCAGCCAGATGGCGTGCGAGATATTCATCTTCTCCGACATGCAGGCGCAGACGTGGACCAAGGGCGACGAGGCCGGCCAGGGCGGCGCCAGCGGCATCGTGCCCCAGCTCACCGAGCTGGCGCAGGTGTACGTATGCTCCACCGGCGGCGGCGAGGGAATGAACATGTTCGTCACCCGCTTCGAGCCGGTGGACAAGGTGCTGGCGGTCGGCGTGACGACCGAATTCGAGGTCGAGGTCCAGACGACGGGCGTGCGGAAGAGCAAGACGCTCGACGCCCGTCTTACCTTATACGTAAACGACGAGAAACGGCACTTCGAGGAGATCGAGGTGCTCGGCGAAGGTTCGGTGCTCCGGGTGCCCTACAAGGTGCTGTCGGCCGGCGAGCAGGTGGTGCGCGTGATCGTCGAGTGCGACGACGACAACAGCCCGCTCGACAACGAGCGGCTGTACCTGGCCGAAGTACCGCAGGCGATGAGGGTGCTGGTGATAGACGACGGTGCCGACGAGGCGCCGCATCAGAGGCGCAGCGTGTTCTGGGAGTACGCCATCGCGCCCCCGTCCGCGCCCGGCCGGGAGCCGGTATCCGCCTTCACCGTCACGCCATACACGTGGGACGACGCACAGAAGGAGAACTTCGGCGACTACGGCGCGGTGATACTCGCCAACGTCAGGGAACCCTCCGCCGGTCTGATATCCCGGCTGATATTCTACGTCAGGGAGGGCGGCTGTCTGGTCACCTTCATCGGTGAGGGCATCGAGCCGTACCCGTACTCCGGCCTCAACAGGGAAGGGA